>QMCD01000159.1_pt1 | contig 48454 bp, 39 predicted proteins | sample 1821841 | NCBI WGS metagenome assembly QMCD01 (sample SAMN01991225, study PRJNA193472) | Termite gut metagenome, whole genome shotgun sequencing project. | isolation source: worker | host: Macrotermes natalensis
CGCCGCCGACGCCGAGAGCATCCAATAGACACCGTAGGTAGTCTGATTGTTCAGCTGACCATTAGAGTCGTTACGGTACCCCGGAGCGGGGAGGAGAATAAACATGAAACAAGAGAGCCGATCCATAGGATCGGCTCTCTTGTGATGGGGTGGCGAATTACCCCTCCCCCTGTTTTGACACTTACTCTTCTTCTACCCACTCGAACTCGTGAAACTCCACGAAGAGGAGGGGCATTTGTCCCGGTGCCGAATCGTCGATATAGACATAGATGATCGACATTTTATCGTCATTCTGGAACATGTCGGCCATGGCGTTCATACCTGTCGTCAGGTTACTCATGGGTTTTGTTCCGAGGAACGGATAGGTGGCGTGCAAGTGTGCTTTTACCTGGGCGGTGTAGAGCACATCCATCAGCGATGCCGCCTGATAGAGCATGTTACCGTTAAAGAATCGGTATGCGAAGTTATCTACAGATCCGCTGCCGGGATAGCCGTAATAACCCGAGCCGGCGGGACCTGAAACAAGTTTGGCGACATCATACCCGGCTTCCGTGAGTGCCTCCTTGAATGCACCTACGCTCAATCCCCATGCCTGGAGCGGCTCCTCGAATTCGAGTTCCAAGCCGACGGGCGAAATGATGGGTGTAAACGTGGCGATCAGATATTCTCCCCCGTTACGAGGATCCCCACCGATACGCAAGTCGATCATCGAGTTGGTGGGCTCGTCGCGGAACAGTTCTCCGATTCCGTCCTCAGCCTTACCGATATAGGCACCCACTACCTCTGCCTGTTTGAACATTTGATGCCAATAAATCTCGTGCATCACAGCGACGGATTTCATCAACTGATCCTCCTTCGAGAAGTAGTAATAGTACTGCAGGGTAGTACCTTTTCTGGATGTCGTCAGGTTGACGTCACCTTCGAATTGGGCCTCCTCCTCACCAGACGGAAGCGTTACCTGATCAATAAAGGCCGTCACATTAGAGGCATAATTGGCCACAAAATCGGAATTCACACCCCACGCCTGAACGGGAGGGACGAATTTCATCAGCGTGTCTTTAGGAGGGGGAGGCACACAACCTTCTTCGCCCTCCTTACAACCTCCACCATCACACCTCACGAACGTGAGTGTCAGAATCGCGATACCGAACAGTGCGACAAGCGCGTATAATAATTTTTTCATACGTATATAGTATTTAAAGATTAGTTATTAGGTACGTATTCGATCATCGAGAGCTCGTCGAACGGTTGTTTCAAGTAAGCCATGGCCGTATCGCCACTCTTGTTGACGAAGATCAAGACCCCTCCGTCAGCAGTTTGCTCGTACGTGTGTGTAGCCCTCATGTAGGCTTCCATCTCGACATTTCGAGTCGTATAGACCCACGCAACGACGCTGATCAATCGTTCGTTACCATCGAAAAGGTACCAATATTCGGCCGTTGCACCGTCACCTTCATACACGTCGATATATCCCTTTTCGGCACTTCCACCATCGGTTGTCTCGAGGAATTTGGTGGGAGCCACATCTTTGACGGACGCCCTTGGGAACTGCCATCCAATAAACGGTTCGGTGTAGGAGAAGGGGCCGTTATCTCCACCTTTTTCTTTGTCGCACCCCGTGCTGAACATTGCCGAGCCAAGCACCGCAATGGCAGCTATGGCGAGTAAATATTTTTTCATAATCGTGATTTTCTTAGGTTATTGTTGACCTGCGTATACGGTATCCATGTACATGGCGATCACGACAGGATTTTCGGGATCCGATTGGTCGATATAGAGGTTAACGGAAGTCAACCTGTCTGTCGATACATAGAGTTTACCGCCGCTATCGGTATCCTGGGAGAAGTTGAATTTCTGACTCAGGTGGGTAGCCATATCCACTGCTGTACCATTAGGCAGTACGGCAAGGACCATGTAGAGTTTCCCTTGGGCATCGAAAACATAGCCATATTCAATGGCATCGCCGTATCCTTCATAAAAATCGGCAACTCGATTTTCCCCATAATCGACAGCTTCGACAAACGGCGTGGGAGCGATGTCTCTGAGTTGTGCACGCGTGAGTGTCCAGTCGATGATCGGATCCACATACTCGAACTTTCCATCATCCTTTCCAGGATCGTTTGTTTTCGGATCACACCCGGTGATGGAGAACATAACCAGGATCGCCGACGCGATCAATAATAGTTTTTTCATCTTTGAGTTATTTTAATTTTACGTTATTTCTGGTGTCAATTAGAGCAAAGGAAAACAAAAATTTCGGGTTTTGCAATAGCGGTACAAAAAAAGAACCGCTCAATGTATGAACGGTTCCCTTTGCGATAAGATTGTGTTCAGAGTTTTCTGAGCAATCCCGAGAGTACGGAGTAGAGGATGTTGGAGGTTTTCTCCGTCACCCACGTATGCACATTTCGGATGATCTGTGCGGCATGGTTGATGTTTTCGACATACTCCCCGATGCGTTGGATCGTGGGTCTCATCCCGACGAGATAGACCACCAGGGCGAGGATGAGGAAGAATCCTCCGACGATGACCGCCCCGAGGGCTGCACAGCCCAACAGTTGTCCGATCCAGATCGTGAGTGCCGTGGTGAGCAACGCGAGTGCGACCAACAGGAACAGCGCGAACACGAAGAAGGGCGCGATCCTGATTTTAGTATGGTTGTTGTTGTTCACGTCCGGTTACTGTTTTTCGGCCATCTCCTCCAACTTGTCGACGATCTGGTTGCGCAGGCGCGTTTTGACATTTTTGGCTTTGGCCTTCATGTTGTTGACTTTTTTGCGTGCCGCCACTTTGGTATCGTCGACGAAGTCCATAATATCCTCCCTCAACTCGGGACCCGACTTGGGCGTTGTGAGAGCGACGATAACGGCCCCTGTGATCAATCCACCGAGGAAAGCGAGCATACCTGTTTGACAGTTTTTCATAGCTATTAAGATTTAAATGGTTTGTACGCAAATTGTTTCATGGGTAAATATACAAATTTCAAACCAAAAACACTAATTTTGCGGAATGAAAAATCACCTTCCCTGCCGGATTGCCTTTACGGGTCACCAGACTTATGACGGAGCGGTAGCCATGGGTCTTCGCGACACCGTGCGGCGCTTGTGGCACGAGGGCGGCCGTACGTTTTTGAGCGGTATGGCACGCGGATTCGACTTGGCTGCTGCTGAGGCGGTGTTGGAGCTACGGGGTGAATGTGCAGGTTCCCGATTGGTGGCTGTGGTGCCGTATGAGGGTCAGGCGGAGGAGTATTCGCAGGAGGATCGTGCGCGTTACGACCGGGTGTTGAAGGCGGCGGACGAGGTGGTGGTATTGGAACGTGAATACTCGAAGGGCGTGTTTTTCCGCCGTAACGACTATTTGGTAGACAATGCCGACCGGGTGGTGGCGTGGTGCGTGCGTCCGAAGAGCGGCACGGGTTACACGATCAAGCGGGCCCGCAGCCAACGCAAAGAGGTAATAAATCTGATGTTTCCGTCGTTATTTTGAGATGCAAAATGATGTGTTACATATCGAGGGGGCCCGCGTCCACAACCTGAAGGATGTTTATCTGGACATTCCGCGACGTGCGTTGGTCGTGATCACGGGTCTGAGCGGCAGCGGCAAATCGTCACTGGCGTTCGACACGCTCTATGCCGAAGGGCAACGACGCTATATGGAGACGCTGTCTTCGTACGCGCGTCAGTTTGTGGGCACGATGGAGCGTCCCGATGTGGATCGTATCACGGGTCTGAGTCCTGTGGTGGCGATCGAGCAGAAGACGACGAACAAGAATCCCCGCTCGACGGTCGGCACGGTAACAGAGATCAACGACTTCCTGAGATTGCTGTACGCACGGGCGTCGCGTGCCTATTCGCCGCACACGGGTGAGGAGATGGTGCACTATACGGACGACCAGATCGTGGATTTGATCTTGCGGGAGTTCGCCGGGAAGAAGATGGCGCTGTTGGCTCCGTTGGTGAGGGGTCGTAAGGGACATTATAGGGAGCTGTTCGAGACGTTGGCCAAGCGTGGCTACGTGAACGTGCGTGTCGACGGCGAGATCCGTGAGTTGATGCCGGGCCTGAAGTTGGATCGGTATAAGGTCCACGACATCGAGTTGGTGGTGGACAGGATCGTGCCCAAGCCGGTGGATCGGGAGCGGTTATTGACCTCTCTTCGCGAGGCGATGCGTCAGGGTAAGGGCAATGTGATGGTCTACACGTATGACGACGACGGGATGAGGTACTATTCGCGCCACCTGATGTGTCCCACGACCGGCATGGCGTTCGAGGATCCGGCGCCACATACGTTTTCGTTCAACTCGCCGAAGGGCGCATGTCCGCACTGCAACGGTTTGGGTGTGGAGCCGCGCGAGGAGGTGGATGACTATTTGGAGATGGGTGCCCCGGAGGGATGGGTGGCGGAGAAACTCTCGGCGGAGCCCTGCACAGTGTGCGGCGGATCGCGGTTGAAGGCAGAAGCGTTGCAATTCAAGATCGGGGGATTGAACATAGCGGAGGTGTCGGCACTGTCGATCGAGAAGTTTTCGCACTGGATTTGTGGTGTGGAGGAGTACCTCAATGAACGCGAGCGTGCCATCGCCCGTGAAATCATCAAGGAGATCGGCGAGCGGTTGAAGTTCCTGGTCGATGTGGGGTTGGGATACTTGTCGTTGGACCGGGCGTCACGGACACTGTCGGGCGGCGAGAGCCAACGGATACGCCTTGCGACGCAGATCGGTTCCAAGTTGATGAATGTGCTCTATATATTGGATGAACCGAGTATCGGACTGCACCAGCGGGATAACGAGCGGTTGATCCGCAGTTTGAGCGAACTGAGGGATGCGGGTAACTCGGTGATCGTGGTGGAACATGACGAGGAGATGATGCGTGCGGCGGACTGGATCGTGGACGTGGGGCCGTTGGCCGGACGTCGCGGGGGACGGATCGTGGCGAGCGGCACATTCGAGGATATTTTGAAGGCCGATTCCGTGACGGCGGACTATCTGACGGGACGCCGGAAGATAGAAGTGCCGACGGAGTTACGTCCCGGTACGGGTGAGTTCCTGACGGTACGCGGCGCACGGGGTCACAACTTGAAAAATGTGGATGTGCGTTTCCCATTGGGCAAGTTGGTGGTGGTGACGGGCGTCAGCGGCAGCGGCAAGTCGTCGCTCGTCAACCAGACGCTGAGACCGGTGTTGTCGCACAAACTGTACCGATCGACGGACTTGCCGCTGCCGCACGACGGAGTGGATGGGCTGGAACATGTGGATAAACTGGTGGTGGTGGATCAGAGTCCCATCGGGCGGAGTCCGCGCAGCAATCCGGCGACCTATTCGGGTGTGATGACGGACATACGGAAGCTGTTCGAGCAGACGCCGGACGCACAGATACGGGGTTTCAAGGCGGGACGCTTCTCGTTCAACGTGAAGGGCGGTCGATGCGAGGCGTGCAGCGGGGCAGGGGTGCAGACGATCGAGATGAATTTCCTGCCGGATGTGTATGTGACGTGCAAGGTGTGCGGCGGCCACCGATACAACCGTGAGACGTTGGAGGTACGTTACAAGGGTAAGAATATCGACGAGGTGCTCAACATGACGGTCAACATGGCGGCCGAGTTTTTCGAGCATGTGCCGTCGATCTATCAGAAATTGAGGGCGATCCAGGAGGTCGGCCTGGGGTACCTGACATTGGGACAGCCCTGCACTACGCTATCGGGTGGCGAGAGCCAACGGATCAAGCTGGCGAGCGAATTGTCGAAACGCGACACGGGTCACACCTTATATATACTGGACGAACCGACGACGGGTCTGCATTTCGAGGACATACGTCAGTTGTTGGGGGTGTTGTCGAAGTTGGTGGATCGCGGCAATACGGTGATCGTGATCGAGCACAATCTGGATGTGATCAAGACGGCGGACTGGGTGATCGACGTGGGCCCGGAGGGTGGTGACGGCGGAGGCAAGATCGTGGCGGAAGGTACACCCCAACAGGTGGCGAAGGTGAAAAAGAGCTATACCGGAAATTTTCTGAAAAAAGTATTACATTTGTGATCTCATGTCGGATTACGCCCCAAAGAAATCAGATACGCCCTTGATGCGTCAATATAAGGCCAAGAAGGCCGAGCATCCCGATTCGATTTTGTTGTTTCGGATGGGTGATTTTTACGAGACTTTCGGTGAGGATGCGGTCAAGACGAGTGCCATTTTGGGCATCACGCTGACCAAACGTGGCAACGGATCTGCGTCGGAGGTGGCTTTAGCGGGATTTCCACACCATGCGCTGGACACGTATCTGCCTAAGTTGGTACGTGCCGGTGAGCGTGTTGCGGTGTGTGACCAGTTGGAAGATCCGAAAACCGCCAAGGGCCTGGTGGAGCGTGGCGTGATCGAGATCTTGACGCCTGGCGTGGCACCTACCGACACGGTGGAAAACAGTTTTTTGGCGTCGGTCTATTTCGGCAAGGAGTCGACGGGTGTGGCGTTTCTTGATCTCTCGACGGGTGAGTTCTATGTCGCGGAGGGCACGGACGGGTATGTGGATAAGCTGCTGTCCAATTTTCGTCCGAAGGAGGTCTTGTATCCGCGCGGGATGGAGGATCGTTTCGCAGACGCGTTCGGTGCCGCGGGACACTACGTGTATCGTTTGGACGAGTGGGTCTTCTCGGAACGGATCAATCGCGAAAAACTGTGCAAACAGTTCGGTACGCCATCGCTGAAGGGTTTCGGTGTGGAGGAGTTCACGGTGGGCATCTCCGCCGCGGGAACTATCTTATACTATCTGGATTTCACGCATCACAAGGATCTCGATCATATCCGTTCGCTGTCGCGTGTCGATCAGTCGGAGTACGTGTGGTTGGATCGCTTCACGGTGCGTAATCTGGAACTGTTCGGTTCGTCGAGCGGACGTGAGGGGTCGTCGTTGGCCGAGGTACTGGATCAGACCTCCACGCCGATGGGGTCGCGGTTGTTGCGGCGTTGGATCGCCTTCCCGATACGCAACAAGGAGCAGTTGGAGGAGCGTCTGGATGTTGTGGAGAGTTTTGTGGGCGACGAGATGTTGTCGGATGAGGTCGCGGCCCGCCTGTCGCAGATCTGCGACATGGAGCGATGCGCTTCGCGCCTCGCGGCGCAACGCATTTCGCCGCGCGAAATCGTTGCGCTGGGCCGCTCGCTGGAGGAGCTCTCGGGATTGAAGAGCGTGTTGGCGGCGAGCGATTGCGAGCCGTTGTGCGACATGGCGGAACAGATCGAGGTGCTGCGGAAGGTACGCGAACGTATCGAACATGACCTGTGGCCCGACCCGGAGAGCAATCAGATTCAGAAGGGTGGGGGGATCGCGGCGAACGTGGATGCGGAGTTGGACGATCTGCGTGACACGGCCAAACGCGGCAAGGAGGTTTTGGAGGACATCCGTGCCCGGGAGACGGATCGCACGGGGATCCCGTTGAAAATATCGTTCAATAACGTTTTCGGGTACTACATCGAGGTACGTAATACACACAAGGATAAGGTGCCCGCGGAGTGGGTGCGCAAACAGACGCTGACGGGTGCCGAGCGATATATCACACCCGAGTTGAAGGAGTACGAGGAGAAGATCCTCACGGCCGAGGAGCGAATTATCGAGATCGAGGTACGTGTCTGGACGGAGCTGTTGGAATTCCTTTCGGAGTCGCTGGCCGCGTTGCAGAGGAATGCCGCGTTGGTCGGCCGCGTGGATTGCCTACTATCGTTCGCCACTCAGGCACGCAAGTGGAACTACTGCCGTCCCGAGTTGGTCGACCCGTTGGGGAAGGATGAAGCTGCTCAACCCGGAGACGACGGCGGTTGTAGCGTGGCGATTATTCAGGGACGCCACCCGGTGATCGAAACGCTGTTGGGCGTGGGCGAACACTACATTCCGAATGACGTGACGTTGGACGCCATGCAGCAGATCCTCATGATTACCGGCCCCAACATGTCTGGTAAATCGGCACTGCTACGCCAGACGGCCCTGATCGTGCTGATGGCTCAGATGGGGTCATTCGTACCGGCAAAGGCGGCACGCGTGGGGCTGGTGGATAAAATCTTCACGCGTGTCGGTGCGAGCGACAATTTGTCGCAGGGCGAGAGTACATTTATGGTCGAGATGCTGGAGACGGCGACGATTCTGCATAACGCCACGCCTCGGAGTCTGGTATTATTGGACGAGATCGGTCGCGGCACGAGCACTTATGACGGTATGTCGATCGCGTGGGCGATCGTGGAGTATCTGCACGACATGCCTGCCTCGCGGGCACGGACACTCTTCGCGACGCACTATCACGAGCTGAACGAGATGGAGTTGCATTACGAACACGTGAAGAATTTCCACGTGACGGTGCAGGAGGTCGACGGTACGGTGGTGTTCATGCGTCGCCTTGAGCCGGGTGGCACGGAACACTCGTTCGGTATCCACGTGGCGAATATGGCGGGGTTGCCGACCTCGGTGATCCGTCGCGCGGAGAAGATCCTGGAAGGCCTCGAAGCCTCTTCGGCCGACGTTCTGCCGACACACAGTGGCGGCGGCACGCAGATGCAGCTGTTTGAGTTGGCGGATCCGGTATTGGCGGGGATACGCGACCAGTTGAAGGGTCTGAATCTGAACGAGTTAACCCCTATCGAGGCGCTCAACAAATTGAACGAGATCAAACGCCTCGCCGATTCCTGATTTTTCCTAAAACCTTTCCTTTTTCAGACCGCCGCTTTTTGGTGAAAAGCGGCAGAGAGATTACTTTGCAAACACCGCTCCGAGCCAGAGTCCGGGCATGTTTTCGAGGAGCGTGGCGATGGTGGTGAACTGTTCGTCTTTGGCGAGTTCGGGTGAGATTGTTTTCGCGGTTTGAGCGGCACGGCTGGCATCGAACATGATCACGAAACCTGTATTGGAGGGATTCCCGGATGGGTTTTGGGCGGAAGTAATTTCACCGCGAATGGTGTATTTTTTCTTTTTATCGGCCCATGTGAAGTCGATGTTTTTGCCGTCGGGAGCGATGGTGTAGGTACCGTCGATTCCTTTGTTACCCTCCTTGTCGACGACCCAGCTGGTGAACCGATTTTTGGATTTAAACTGGATATAGGCACGGTTTTTATCGAGACCGTTTTGGAGGTAGAGGATGTTTATTTGTTCCTTGAAGCCGGTCACCGCCATCGCGAGAAGCATATCCGCCCCACGGTACTCGACTTTAGGCTCTTTGAAGGCATAGGTGCCGGAGAGAGAGAGGTTTGTCGCAGAAACTGAAAAAGACAGGGCGATGAGGGCGATTGTTAGAAGATTTTTTTTCATTGTAGGATCATTAAGAGGCGATCAGGTTATCGATTTCACGGAGCCATAGGGACGCGGAGGCATCGGATGGCACGTTCCACGCGCCACGTGGTGACAGCGATATAGCGGTAATTTTAGGACCATCGGGCATGGCGGAACGCTTGAACTGGTTGGCGAAGAATCGCGCGAAGAACACACGCATCCACCTCAGGATGGTCTGCCGGTCATATTTCCCGTGGAACTGTTGTTGCGCGTCGTCTAAAAGTTCGGCCGGGTTGGCATGCCGGAGGATGAACCCTTCGAGAAACGCGTCATGCAACTCGTACGGCCCGACAATATTTTCGGTATGTTGATCGGTGGCGAGGAGCTCTGGGGAGATGGGCGTGTCGACAATATCCAACAAAATTTTGCGTTTTTCGCGGATGATTTTTGCCGCTTTTTGCTTGTCGCCGAGGGGAGGTACGTCATGTACATCCCCATCGGCTTCGCACTGCATCGCGGCAAAAATCCCTCTCCGAAATTCCACAAAATTGGAATTCTCCGCATCCTCTCTTTCATCACCCAATCCTTCCGCATATTCCCGTGTGATGGTCTGGATGAGCGTTTTGGGCAGCGACGCGTTGAGCGAATACATCGACATCTGGTCACCGTTGTAGGTACACCATCCGAGTGCGAGTTCACTGAGGTCACCGGTACCGATGACGAGCGCGTTTTCCATATTGGCGACATCCATCAGGATTTGGGTGCGTTCGCGGGCTTGCGCATTTTCATAGGAAGCTCCCTTGTGTGAGATAAGTCCGATATCCTGAAAATGCTGTTCACAGGCGTTACGGATGGATATTTCGCGCATCGTCACACCCATGGACGACATGAGTTCGATGGCGTTTCGGTAGGTACGCCCTCCGGTGCCGAATCCGGGCATGGTGATGGCGATGATGTTTGAGCGCGGCAGGTTGAGACGGTCGAACGTGTGACACGTGGCGATAAGTGCCCACGTGGAGTCGAGACCACCCGATACTCCGATCACGGCTTTTTGGATGCCCGTATGTGTGAGACGCGTGGCGAGGGCAATGCTTTGCATCTGCAATATTTCTTTTGCCTGCCCTTCGCTGGCGATTCGCTGACCCGTCACAGGCCCGTCAATGGAAGCGACGACGAGTTGTTCGTGGAGCGAGAAGCGTTCCGAGGCGGCGATCAGGGTGCCACGGTGAAAGATCATCGCGTCACCGGCATACACATAATCGGTGGTGGATTCGCCGTATCCGGGCGACACATATATAACAGGTTCGTCTGTCGCGAGCGATCGACATCGGAGTTTTTCGACGAGTTGCGGGTACGTTCCAAGTATTGCGTGACACGGGGCCTCCGCCTGAAAGTAAACTTTCAGACCCGCTTCGCGTGCAGCGTGCCGAATCACAGATTCGGCACGCGCGGAGGCCGCCGCGAGGAGCGGTTGTAGGGACAGGTCGCCACATGTCACACCGGTTGTAGCCCTGTGAGGCAGGTGTAGCTCTGTGGCACCTTTTTCAGCTGCGCGTTGAATGAGGGTAACGATACGCCATGCATTCTCGTCAGGATCGGCGAGGCACACGATGGGCACCGCCGCCGCGATGATCCTATGGGCTATTTGGCCCACTGTTTAGCGATGTTGATAATCGTGGAAACTGATTTTTCCATGGTGGTGAGTGAGGCATACTCGAACTTCCCGTGAAAATTCATACCGCCGGCAAACAGGTTGGGACACGGCAGATCCATGAACGACAGACGCGCTCCGTCGGTACCGCCGCGGATGGGGCGGATCAAAGGTTCGACATTGGCTTCACGCATGGCGAGGATGGCTTTTTCGATCACCGCGGGATGCGGCTCGATCATCTTACGCATGTTGTAATATTGGTCTTTGAGGGTCAGTGTGAGAACACCTTCGCCATATTTTTGTTGAAGGAGGGCCACGGCCTCGGTCATGAGTTTCTTTTTAGCCTCGAACCGCTCCATGTCATGGTCACGGATGATGTAGGCGATGGTGGCATTCTCGACGCTACCGTTGAGGGTGTGACAGTGGAAGAACCCTTCGTACCCGGTCGTGTGTTCGGGACGCTCCCAGGCGGGAATCATCGCGTTGAGTTCACACGCCACCTGTATCGCGTTGATCATTTTGTCCTTAGCGTACCCGGGATGCACGTTCAATCCCTGGATGTCGATCTTGGCACCCGCGGCATTGAAATTTTCGTATTCGAGTTCTCCCTCGAAACCGCCGTCTATGGTGTAGGCGAACTTGGCACCGAACGCCTTGACATCGAAGTGATCGACCCCTCGACCGATCTCCTCGTCGGGAGTGAACCCGATGCGGATTTTCCCGTGCTTGATTTCGGGATGCGCGATGAGGTATTCGGCGGCTGTCATAATCTCCGCGACCCCGGCTTTGTCATCCGCACCGAGTAGGGTGGTACCGTCTGTGGTGATGAGGGTGTGACCCTTGAAGAACGACAACTCGGGAAAATCCGCCACACGCATCGTGAGCGTGTCGTTGAGCTTGATATCCGACCCGTCATAATTCTCGATGATCTGGGGATGGACGTTGGCGCCGCTCATATCGGGGGCGGTATCGACATGGGCGATAAACCCGATCACGGGTGCTTTTTCGCACCCCGGAGAGGCAGGGATAGACCCCATTGCATAGCCATTCTTGTCGATTGACACTTCGGTGAGCCCGATGGCTTTCATCTCCTCGACGAGATGGTTCAGGAGCACGAGTTGCTTCTCGGTGGACGGGTACGAGGTGGACGATTCGTCACTCCGTGTATCGAATGACACGTATTTCAGGAACCGATCTTTCAGTGTTGTCATGATGGTATGTTTTTACTCTTTTTTCGCTTTGAGCGTGTGGATGACGAAGTAGGTTACGAGACCGACGTATGCCGCGATACCCACGTAACCTGACACGGGATTGGCGAGCCATCCCTGGAGGGTGAGATCGCCACCGAAATAGCTGATAATGGCCGAAACGACACCCATCAAAGCACCTCCGGCAATGAATCCCGAAGCGATGAGCGTACCCTGGTTCGAGCGTGCCTTATTGAGAACGGAGTCTTTGGAACGTGTCGTGAACCATGCCACGAGACCACCCACGACGAGTGGCAGATTGAGGTGCAACGGGATAAACATACCGAGTGCGAACGGCAGTGCGGGTACGCCGAGCGCTGTGAGGATGAGGGCCAACACTGCACCACAGAAATACAACACCCAAGGTGCCGATCCCCCGGTCATGAGGGGTTGGATCACGGCTGCCATGGCATTGGCTTGCGGTGCGGTGAGCGACGAATCGGGACCGAACCCATACGCCTGGTTCATGATCATCATCACACCGGCAACGGTTGCGGCAGAGATCACGGTACCGACGAACTTCCATCCCTCCTGTTTCTTGGGCGTGGTACCGAGCCAGTAACCGATTTTGAGGTCTGTGATGAATCCGCCTGCCATGGAGAGGGCTGTACACACGACGCCACCGATGACGAGTGCGGCTGTGATACCGGCATTGCCATTCAGACCGATCGACACGAGTACGAGCGACGAGAGGATGAGCGTCATGAGTGTCATTCCCGACACGGGGTTCGACCCGACGATAGCGATGGCGTTCGCCGCGACGGTGGTGAAGAGGAACGCGATCACGAACACGATAGTGAGCGCGATGGCGGTCTGTCCCCAGTTATTGAGCACACCGAACTGGAAAAAGAAGAATACGGCTGCCAAGGTGGCGATGAGAATGGTGAGAATCGTACGCATGGATATGTCGCGTTGTGTCCGTTCGACGACGACCTTCTCTCTCTTTTTACCCGAAAACTCGCTGACCGCAAGCCCGAGCGCTTGTTTGATAATACCGCCCTGTCGAATGATCCCGATAAGACCGGCCATCGCTATGCCGCCGATACCGAGGGGCCGTCCGAACGACGCGAACAACTCTTCGGGCGACATCGCGGCCCCCGTAGCAGTGGAACCTACGACCGGCACGATGATCCACCACACGAGACAAGACCCGGCAGCGATAATGGCGGCATATTTCAATCCGATAATGTATCCCAGACCGAGCACAGCGGCAGAGGTATTGAGGTTGATGAGTACCTTGAATTTATCGGCGATGGCAGTGCCCCATGCCGACATACGTGTGGAGATGGAATCCGTCCAGAGTCCGAACGTGGAGACGGCAAAGTCGTAGAGACCGCCCACGAGACCTGCCACCGCGAGGAGTTTGGCCTGATTGCCACCCTTCTCACCCGACACAAGCACCTCCGTTGTAGCCGTTGCTTCCGGGAAGGGGTACTTGCCGTGCATCTCCTTGACGAAATATTTGCGGAACGGGATCAACAGGATGATACCCAGGATGCCGCCGAACAGCGACGACAGGAACACTTTATAGAAGTCTGCTTCGAGACCGAGGATGTATAGTGCCGGCAGGGTGAATATGGCCCCTGCCACGATTACGCCCGACGACGCGCCGATGGATTGGATGATAACGTTCTGCCCCAACATGTTCTTTTTACCGAGCACGTTTCCCATACCGATGGCGATAATAGCGATCGGAATCGCGGCTTCGAACACGTGCCCGATACGAAGTCCGAGGTATGCCGATGCAGCTGAGAAGATGATGGCCATGATGATACCCATCGTCACCGAATAGGGCGTCACCTCTTTCGGATTTGACGATGCGGATTGCAACGGTTTGTACGATTCGTTGGGTTTAAGTTCGCGATAAGCGTTTTCTGGCAGCGCGTGTTGATTGTGTTCCATCTATGCAATAAGGTTGTTTTTGATTGTAGGAACAAAAGTAAGGAAAATAATGAAAACAAAAAATCCCGCTCTGCCGCCGCTTTGTATCGTCCCTACATTAGATCTTTATACAACGGAGAGAGAAGACATAACCGACGTTATCGGTACTCGTCGAATACGTGGCGCCGGCATCGAACGGAAACCTTCGCGCACTCGTTGTAGACGAGGCCGCCGGTACCCAATAGTATCCGCGGGAAGTCTGGTCGTACAGTTGACCAGTGGAGCTGCGACGATACCCCGCCGCGGGGAGGATGGAGAGGAGGAGTTTTTAACGATTAATTTTCAATTAATAAGAAAAATACTACCTTTGCGACTGAAATTTTGAGGGGTGCCCCGATGCCGCGAGGTTGAGGAGCTGAGATTATACCCATAGAACCGGACACGGATAATGCCGACACCGGGAGCATAATCTGCCCCTTTTTATTGTTTAATTAAAAAAATTAAAAGCAATGAAAAGGTTTTTTTTGTGCGTGGCATTCGCCGCGCTGGTGTCGAACGTATGTGCCGAGGGATCGGCGGTGGACACGACACGGATCTACGAGTTACAGGAGATCGAGGTGAAGGGCACGCGTGCCGACCGTACCACACCGGGGGCCTTCACGGAGTTAAGCCAACGCGATGTGGAGGATGCCAATTTCGGCGCCGACATGCCGACGTTGCTGCAAGGTACCCCCTCGTTGGTTGCGACGTCAGATGCGGGTAACGGCATCGGCGGAACTGCGTTCCGAATGCGCGGCGCTGACGCTACGCGCATCAACGTCACGGCGAACGGCGTTCCGTTGAACGATGCCGAGAGCCACTCGACGTACTGGTACGACACGCCCGATTTCGCGTCGAGTGTCGGCACGGTACAGATACAGCGTGGTGCGGGTACGAGTACGAACGGCACAGGAGCCTTCGGCGGCAGCGTCAACATCGCCACGTCACCTTTGTCGAGCGAGTTCGGCGGCCAGGCATCGTTGAGTTACGGATCGTACAACACAAACAAGCAATCGGTACAGATCAATTCCGGACTGCTGGGCAAGCACTGGATCGTTGACGGACGCCTGTCGCACATTTGCAGCGACGGTTATGTGGATCGCGCGAAGACGGACATGGGCGCGTATATGTTCCAGACGGGGTATTACAAGGGTCGCACGATGGTGAAATTCCTATCATTCGGCGGCGTGGCCAAGGTGGGATTGGCGTACGACGGTGTGACGAAGGATATGTTGAAGGACCGTGTGTTACGGAGGTTCAACTCGCAGGGTCTCGTGGAACACGCCGATGGGAGCGTGTCGTATTTTGACGACCAGACGGACAACTACACCCAGATCAACAACCAACTCATCGTGAACCATCGTTTTAACGGCCGTTGGGAGCTCAACGCCACGACACACTACACATACGGTTACGGGTTTTATAACCAGTGGCGCAACGGCGACGATCCGGAGGAGTACGGATTTACGGAGTTCGTCGAGGGTGCGGATCCGATCCGCAAGAAGCTGATGGACAACCATTTCTTCGGCGCTGTGGCATCGGCACGCTACACGTCGCACCGGTTTCAGTTGACGTTGGGCGGTGCGGCGAGTGTGTATGACGGCAAGCACTGGGGTACGATGCAGGGGGTGAATTATTACCGGAATGCCTCGACGAAATACGACGGGAATTTGTACGCGAAGGCGAGTTACGAGGTCGCGCGCGGGTTGCATCTGTATGGCGACATGCAGTACCGCGGCATCCAACACAACATCGTGGGCACGAACGACAACTTTTCGAGTGTCACGGACGCCCTGCAGATGCTGAACATCCATCGGAGCTACGACTTCTTCAATCCGAAAGCGGGTGTTAACTACACGTGGGCACGCAACCATCGTGCGTACGTGTCGTTCGCCGTGGCACATAAGGAGCCGAACCGCAGTAACTTCACGGACACCAAACTGGATGAATTTCCGCTCGCGGAGCGCCTGTACGACTGGGAGTTCGGTTACGGGTTTCGCAATAAGCGGTTCGACGCAGGTGTGAACTTCTATTACATGAGCTACAAGGATCAGCTCGTCGCGACGGGTGAACTTTCGGACACGGGCGAGGCGATGATGCGCAACGTGGCGAGGAGCTACCGGAGGGGTATCGAGGTGATGGCCGATTTGGACCTGACCCGTTGGTTCACGCTGGGCGGTAACGTCACGCTGAGCCAGAACCGCATCCGTGATTTTTCGGAATATGTGTCGGAGTACGACGCCGATTGGAACTATCTGAGCGAGAAGGAGTTGCCGACTGGCGAATCGACACTGTCGTACTCCCCCTCGTTGATCGCGGCCCTGGAGCTGGATTTCCATGTGTCGGGATTTTCGGCACGCATCAAGACGCGTTACGTGAGCAAGCAATACCTGACGAATGCCCGTGTGGAGACGTTGACGCTGCCCGAGTATTGTGTCACGGACCTCGATTTGGGATATACGTATAAAAACGTTAGATTTGGCGTACAGTTGAATAATATTTTCGACGTGAAATACGCGAGCAATGGCTACGGCTACTCCTCCCTGGTGGGTGGAGAACGGCAGGACGAAGCGTACTACCTTCCGCAGGCTATGTTTAATGTACTGGCAAACATTACGTTTTTGTGGTGATCGGGGTGCATCTTCGGCACTTTGCTCGTTGGTCGCCGAGGGGAGGTACTCATGTACATCCCCATCGTCGCCCAACTTCGACAAAGCCCCAAATCTGCAACCCCGCTGACCACAAAAATATAGATTAGGATCATGGATTTTCCTCAAATACTCGAACTCTTAGGTGCTCTGACCGGACTGGTGTACATCTGGTTGGAGTACCGAGCGAGTGTGTGGCTGTGGGTGGTGGGGGCGGTCATGCCGGCGATCTACATCTATGTCTATTTCGAGTCCGGGGTGTACGCCAACATGGGACTGAATGCCTACTATCTGTTGGCGAGTATATACGGTTGGATCGCTTGGAAACGCGGTGTCGAGAGGAAGGAGCTCCCCATCACCCGTACGCCGCGCCGTTTCTACCCGTTGGGGGTGTTGGTCGCCACGGCAGCCACAGCACTGGTCTATCTCGTGTTGAGATACACGGACTCCACGGTACCGTTCGCTGACGCACTGATCGCGGGCTTGAGTGTGGTGGGACTGTGGATGCTTACCCGTAAGTGGGCGGAGCAGTGGTTGGTGTGGTTGGTGGCTGATGGTTTGATGACCTGGTTGGCCTTCACGCAGGGGCTGTACCCGACCTCGGTACTGTACGGGTTATACATGATTGTGGCGGTATTTGGGTTTATCAAATGGCGACGGGAGGCAGTATGAGCACGGTCATTTTAGCGGATGGGGCTTTCCCGATGCATCCTGTGGCACTGGAACTGCTCCATAGCGCGGCACGGGTTGTCTGTTGCGACGGCGCGGTCGTGAAACTCGTGGCCCATGGCATGGAACCTTACGCGATCGTGGGTGACCTGGATTCCATTCCGGATGATTTGCGCGAGCGGTACGCGGATATTTTACACGCGGATGCGGATCAGGAGACGAACGACCTGACGAAATCGGTACAGTTTTGTATGGAGAGGGGCTGGACGAAACTCGTGATTTTGGGAGCCACGGGCGGACGCGAGGATCACACGCTGGGCAACGTGTCACTGTTGGTGGATTACGCGAATCAGGGGGTGACGGTACGCATGGTGACGGACACGGGTATTTTCGTGCCGATTTTGGGCGACACGCGTTTCGATAGCATCGTTGGGGAGCAGGTGTCGATCTTCACGTTGAGCGAACGGACACTCGTCACGACGGAGAACCTGAAATACCCGTTACACGACGCGGTGTTGGAGGGTTGGTGGCGCGGCACGTTGAACGAGTCGTTGGGCGACTGGTTCGGATTTCGTGTGACGGGCCCGGCTATCGTTTACAGATCTCTTTGAAGTCGCAGTACCGGCATGTGTGCACCGGGTCATTGCACTGTGTGAACGGGATCGTTTCGTCGAACAGTTCGGTGAGTGTGGTGCGCAGGAGCACCTCGAATTCATTTTTGTACGCGGAGTAGGGTAGCCCGGTGGCGTCACGCTCCTTGTCGACGAGCAGCGGCGAGTAGTCGGGGCGGTACATATCGCGTACATAGTATAAATTAGGGATGGAATCCCCCTCGGATGAACTCATCATCGAGTACAGGAGCGTCTGGATGATGGCAGACTGCCGTTGCTTTCCATCGCCATGGAATAAGTCCCCCAGACTTTTGAACTCTAAGTGTGGCTCCCCTGTCTTATAATCGATTATTCGGATTTTCGCGGGTGCTTTTCGCACCTCCTTGTCGTTCAGTCGGTCATGTACTTCGGGTACACTCCCTCCTTCTCTCTGTCGCTCGGTGCAAAAATCCCTCCCCGAAATTTCCGAAAATCCTTCTATCCGATCAATCCGATCGGCCACCCCCGCGAACCGCACGGATCTATCGGGTGCGAAGGTGAAGTCGTGATGAATTTGCTGTTCGAGTGCGATGGTGGTAAAGTCTGGATTCGCCCGGTCATACGCCACGACGTTACGTACGTAATGTGACGCTATCTCTTTGATCAGCAGCAGGTTGCCGGTATATGTTTCGGGCGACGCGTCGGGATTTCGGAGGTAGTTTTCGTTGATGGCTCTGATGACGGCGGTCTCGACACGGGCCGCAGCCTCCGTACCTCCGGCATCTCCGATAGAGATGCCTTCGCCAACGGAGGCACTGGCCCCGTACAGGTACTGCAACGCGCTGTGCAGGATGGTACCGAACATGGGTGCATCGACCTCATCGCCAACGGGATCCGCGGGACGCAACCCGGCAATGGAGTGGAAGTAGAATTTGAGGGGGCAGGCGATGTACCTGAAAAAACTGGTCGGAGAGATCTTCCACGGGGCGGCGTCTGCACACGCGCCTGCGGGGCGCGGCGCATCGACACTCGCCATCGGCAGCAGGAATTGTCTCAATTTTTCCGCCACCTCGCCAGTTTTTGGCACCGCGATGGGAGTGATTTCGACACGGTCGATATCTATCCCGACTGTATGACGGCTGATTTTGTGCGGCGACTCATATTCGAGTTGGTATATGTATCGCGACGGTTCACCGGTGGTTTTCTCATCGGCATGGGAGCAGTAGAGCAGGTGCACATTTTCGGCACGTTGGAGGAGTCGGTAGAAGAGGTATGCTTGCGTCCCTTCGTGATATTCGGGTGTCGGCAGACCGTATGCTGCACGCAGGTTATAGGGCACGAACGAGGCGTTGGAGGTATGTTTGCCGGGGAACACATCGTCGCTGCATGATAGTACGATGACGTTTTTGAAGTCGATGTTTCGCGTTTCGAGAATACCCATCACCTGGATGCCGTCGAGGGGTTCCCCTTCGTACGGGATACGGAGTGATTGGAGGTGTTTTCGGGCGATTGCGGTGAATGTTTTCGGCGAGTAATCGACGCGGCATTCATCGAGCGAATTGGCGAGTTTGGTGAGTTCTTCGTTGAGATAGTTTGCTATAGGATTTTCTGATAGAATATTTTGAAACGATAGTTTTTTCTTATCGTCCCCTTGCTCCCACTCGGCATATTCATGGCTTTGCCTGAGGGGGTATCCCATCGTCACGTTTACCTTCAAATCGGCCGGCAATGCGTGTAGGAGCGGGATTAGGAGACTTTCATCGGTCAGCACGATGGCAGTCTCTTTGCCGAGGGTGCCAAAAGTGCGTTGCAGGCCCCTGAGAAGCGTATTTACGTGTTTGCACTGGATGGCATTGGAGGTCGTTGATGTGATGTCTATCTGTTTGTCTCTTAGGAAGTTGTCGTGTGTTACTTCAAGTGATGCTTTAAATGACTGTACGTTTTCTCTCAAAAATACACCTGCCTCCTGAAATTTATCATCCACATAATAGTTATCGAAATCCCACACGAATTCGGCATTTCGAGAGAGGTGTTTGAATAGGCGTAACTCGCACTGGGTTAGGGCGTTGAATCCAACTATTATATACTCCTTTTCGGACTCGAAACCGTCGTTTTTGAGACGTTCCACAGCATCGCGATGCACCATTCCCGGATACGCGATCACCTGTTCGGCAAGACGCGACTTAAATGTTTGATACACAGGAGATAGCGTCTTCCAAATCTTCAAGAATCGCTGTTTTTCGACGCTCACGGCACCCTCTTCGGCAAAGTTGCTCCAAAACTGTCGAATGAGTTGCAGTTGGTCTATTGAAAGATATGATATATCTGCTTCCAACTCTTTGATATCCAGAATGTTACGGAACAGCATATCGGCATCGACAAGGTATTTGTCGACGGTATCGAAATCGGAGAGCAGCAGGTCTCCCCATGCATAGAATTTATCGAATGACTCATCGTGAAATTGTGAGTACACGCGGTACAATTCCACGATCAGGCGTGTCCGGTCGGCGATTTTGAGTGGCGACAGTTCGGACATAAGGGAGTCGATCGTGGCAAATTTCGGTTGCCAGATGGGGCGTCCTGCGGCGATACTGATGGAACGCAACTCGTCGATGAAAAAAAGCTGCGCCCGTCGCGATGGGAAGACGATTTCGAGGTTTGAAATCCCGTCCCCATAGCGTTCGTAGAGGGTATTGGCAAGTTCGTGCAAAAAGGTTTTCACGGCAGTGAAATTACGAAAATTTTGGCTATTTTTACACGATGCGAGCGAAAATTCTCAACGCGAGTGCAGGATCGGGCAAGACGTGGCAGTTGGCGTATAAATATGTGCGTGACGTCATCGAGATGCCGATTTTGTACCGTCATATTCTGGCTGTCACGTTCACCAACAAGGCGACGGAGGAGATGAAGTCGCGTATCCTGACCGAGATCCATAAGCTGGCGATTGGTGATGAAAGCGGTTATTTGGACCCTTTGCAGCGCGATTTGGGACTCACGTCGGACGAGATACACGCACGAGCGCGCGAAGTACAGTCGTGCCTGCTGCACGACTACTCACACTTTAGTGTGATGACGTTGGACCGATTTTTCCAACGTGTACTTCGCGCGCTCGTGCGTGAGTTGGGTCTGGATCTGAACTACAACGTGGAGATCGACACGCAGGGGGTTTTGTCACGGAGTGCCGACGCGTTGGTGGAGGAGATCCGCGTGGACGATGCGCTAAGGAAGTGGCTGGCGGCATTCGTGGAGGAGCGTGTCGAGGAGGGAAAACGGTGGGACGTTCGCGAGGGGATTTTATCGCTGGGCGATGAACTATTCAAGGATTTTTGTGTTGAAAGTGCCGCCAATAAGGAGGAGCTGGAACGCATTGTCAACGAGGCGGTTAAGTCGGCAAACGCCACACAAAATCAGTATCGCGCGCTGTGTGCCGGGGCGGTGGATCGGGTAGAGAACAAGACCGCGAACCGTTACCTGCAAAATGTGGCATCGAGCTCCGGCCTGCCTCCCGAACCCAACAAAACGGTACGCAAACAGGATGTGCTGACGGACGTCTGTGACTTTTACGACACGCATATCCGCATGTGGAACACCGCCTCGTTGTTGCGCGAGAACTACCGCAGTTTCGCCCTGCTATGGGATTTACGCATGCAGGTGCAACGCCTCTGTCAGGAGGAGAACGTGATGATGCTATCAGACACGAAACATATTCTGGCAGAGTTCATTCGCCATAACGACACACCGTTCATATACGAAAAAGTCGGCAATCGTTTCGACCGATTTCTGATCGACGAATTTCAAGACACGTCACGTCGCGAGTGGGAGAACTTTCTGCCGCTGTTGCACAACGCGATGGCCGAAAGTACGGCCGAGAGCGTGCTGATCGTGGGCGACGTGAAACAGTCCATTTACCGATGGCGCGGCGGGGACTGGCGACTGTTGGGCTACGAGGCCTCCGAATCGTTACGCGATGCCGACATCATCCACCTACAAGATAACTTCCGCAGCCTTCCCGAGGTGGTACGGTTCAACAACGACCTGATCGCCCGTGTCGTCGAAGCGGGAAACGGGCAACTGAATGAGTTACTCCCGCCGGGATTGACGGGTGAACTGGGTGACACCCTGCGACGTGCCTACACACATCACTCGCAGACTCCGAAAAAGGAGCAAGGCGGTTATGTCTCCGTGACGCCCTGCAACGAGGAACCACCTGTCGTGGAGCGTATTCAGGCGATTCTGGATTTGGGCTACACGCCTCGCGATATCCTGATTTTGGTGCGTACACGTGCTGAAGGGGCACGGGTGGCGGAGACGCTGTTGGAGTTCAAACGACACAACACGGACCCCCGTTACGCGTTCGATATCATGACTCAGGAGGCTCTGGCGGTGGATGCGGCGCCGGTGGTAGGGTTCGTCATATCCAATTTGCGTCTCTCTCTCGATTTGAAGGACGGCATCTCCAAGGCGATTTTCAACCGGTTTCTGGACCGTAATTTCGCGACGGAGTTGAGTGAGGATGAGGTAGTGTTTTTTGAAACGTTGCGACATCTGTCGCCCGAGGAGGCGTTCGAGCGTATCGTGATGCGTTTCGGATTGGGGGCGGAGGATGCGTCGTCGTCCGAGATCGCTTACCTGCAGGCATTACATGAACAGATCATCGCGTTCTGCACGAACCGTACGCCCGACACGTCGCTGTACCTGCAATATTGGGATGACAAGGGCCATGCGGAATCATTGCGTGTCGGAGCGAGTGCCACGACGATCGAGATCCTGACGATCCACAAAGCCAAGGGACTCGAAAACAAGGTCATCCTGATGCCATACTGCAACTGGGCATTGAATTCCAAGGGGATAGTCTGGGCCAGTGCCTCCACTGGCGGAGGCATCTCTAACGGAGATGCCGGAGGTGCGGAGGCTGCGGCCCGGAGAGAGACCTTTCCCGTGAAGTTCAAGGCGGCGATGAGCGAGTCCGATTTCTCGGCGGATTACTACCGCGAGATGGTCTATTCGCATGTCGATGCGGTGAATCTGCTGTATGTGGCTGTGACACGGGCCGTGGAGCAGCTGCATGTGTTTATTCCCGTCACGACGAACGCCAAGGGTGAAACCCACGCGCGCGGCATCGGTCAGTTGGTCCTGGATGCGGTCAGGTCGATGGGGCAGTGTGAATTCGGCGCTTTCCGGGCCGCCCCGCCCAAGCACGCACCCCCGCGGGGCGCCTCCGCACCGCCCCCCAAAGAACGTGGGGGCGCAGCTCCGGCACCGGTCCCGATGGTTCTGCCATCCTACCCGACGTCACTGCCTGATATGAAGTTGCGTCTGAAGGGCACTTTGGATGACGAAGGATCAGGGCGGAAGATGGGAATCCTGTTGCACCGCGCGTTCGAGCATGCCGCGACGGCGGAGGATATTTTCGACGCGATCCGTGGCATGGAAATCGACGGGGTAGTCGCTCCCGTGGAGTCCGAGAGGCTTACCGAGGCGGTCCGAACGGCACTCGAAAACCCCGACGTGGCGGAGTGGTTCATTTCCGCTTGGGACGAGATCCGTACCGAGAGTAGCATCGTCACGCCCGATGGGATGTTGCGTCCGGACAGGGTGATGATCTCACCGGAGCGGGTTGTGGTGGTGGATTACAAGTTCGGCGAGGTGGAATTGCCGTCGCACCGCACCCAGGTGTTACGTTACGTCGACCTGCTGCGCCAAATGGGATATCCCCGCGTCGAGGGATACGTTTGGTACGTGATGCGAGGGAAGGTTATCGAGAACTGCTAACCGCCTCTTCGATTTGGATTTTGATCGTCGGAATAATGTTACGCACGACGTCCCAGACGATGAAATAGTTAATCCACATATAGTCGTGGATCAACCGATCTCGCATCCCGGCCATGTTTTTCCATGAGATATTGCCCCATTTGAGTTTGATGTCGACCGGAATTTTCTTGGTTGCCTCACCGATAATTTCGAGGCTCCGCACAACAGCACGTTTGAGCGTTTCGTCGTGCATGAACACCTCCTCGCTCACCTCGGGCGTGATGACTGAAATGATGTAGTCACACTCATCAAGGATGTGGCGCAGCAATTCGACGTAATTTTTATACATACACCACTTCGTTTAGGATGTGACGTCCGATATATGGACTGAGACCTTTTCGGGTAACCACGTCGATATGTTCCCCCTTGAGCTTATCTTCCAAAATATCGTATGCGGAGAGAAAATTTGAGTACGTTTCCTCACCTGTCTCAAAATCCAAAAGAATATCTATGTCGCTATCCGTCCCTGCTTGTCCGCGTGCGGAAGAGCCGAACAGTCCCACCTCCGACACACCGACCTGTTCGAGAAGTTCTTTTGAATGACGTAAGATCGTGATTATTTCATCTGTCGACAACATGGCGCAAATATAATAAAAAAATCACTATATTTGCCCCCATCAATAGAGCACAACTCTTTGATCCCATTCACTAAACTTGCGCCCATCGGAAACGATGGTGTTTAAAAATCGGGTCGAGGTTGTACGCTCGGAGTGTGTGCCTATTTATTTAGGACCTCCGGTGCGGGACAATAATCCGGTTTGAGGTTCGCAAGACCAAGTGATGGGAAAATTGTTTCCGCACTTTTTCATTTCGGGATAAAAATATTCTAAAAAGTCAAAAAAGTCGGGAACGGGGCAATTATTTATATAATTTTTCGTTTCATTGGTATGAACAAGCTTTTGGGCAAGTGGCAGATGCGCTGCTGGAATTATAACACGCCGGACGGGTGGAAGACGTTCCGTAGATTTCGCTCCGGGGAGCAGGTTTGGGAGTTCCAGCCCCATGGCGTTCTTGTCGAGCGAAAACCCGGTCAGAAGCCCGTACAACGTAAATATCGGTACGATGAGGAGGCCGAAGTGTTGATGATCGAGTACCAACGCAAACCGGCACGTTATCGTTTGGATTTCGTGAATTTCAAGTACGCTATTTTTTATGATTTCGATATTCGTGTTATTGATTCTGAGGAGCATCTGGTGACGATGGAACTCGAAAAATTGATGGGTTCGACAACGCAACGTTTTTTTTTATTCCGTCAGCTATTGGGCCGCGCCTCCATTATTTTATTGTGGTTCGCCTCCCTCGCCACCTTCGTTCGCGATGGTCTCTGATCTCTCCGTTTTTTTCCCCACTGTTCGCTTTTTCTTACTCAACTGTCGCTTTTTTGAAAAAAAGCTCCTGCAAAAAACTTCAGGAGATGCTTTGCATCTCCATAATTTGCGCGCCCACCAATCTCAAATTCTTTCAGAATTTTTGTGTCCAAAAATCAAATATCTGCTTTCAAATAAATTTGACGCAGCCTTTTGATTTTCGTCCCCGACCCTTTCAGGGTCTGCGATTTTGGTCGCGAGGACAAGAGCTCCGCAGGAGCTCGTTCGTTTGGCGGGGAGGTTCGACGGGAGTTCACTCACGAAAGAACCTGCACGCTAAATGAACTGAAACGCTGAAAGCGTTTGTCCTCTCGCAGAAGGAGGGATACGAAGTATCCAGAAAAGTTTTTGGTGCCGCTTTTCACCAAAAAGCGGCGGTCTTAAAGGTCTTGAAAAAGAAAATTCTAATCGAACGACTGCATGCCCGATTCGGCGATACGCATGATACGTTGATACTCCTCGGGTGACAGTTCCATGAAGAAGTAGTGAATCGGATCGACACGCATGCGGTTGTGGCGCACTTCGTAATGGAGGTGTGGTGCGAGTGAGAGACCCGTGTCACCCGAGAGGGCGATGATGTCGCCACGGCGGACGGACTGTCCCCGTGTCACGTTCACGGCCATCAGGTGGCTGTACGACGTTTCGTACCCATTGCCATGGTCTATGACGACGGTTTTTCCGGCCGTGGAGCGCTCCGCAATCTCCTTGATATGCCCGTCCGCCGTGGCGAACACGCGCGATCCCTCCGGCACGGCGTAATCGACACCCTGATGCGACTCCAACGTGCGGTAAAACGGATGGATACGCATGCCGTAGGATGAGGTGAGGAGGGTAAGTTGCTTGTTCAGGACGGGTTGAATGGCGGGTATGTAGTTGCGTCCGCTGCCGACGGAATCCATTTGCGATTGCAGGGCGAGGTACGAGTCGTTGAGTTTGGCGAGTTCCTGCTCCATGCCATCGAGACGTGTCCTGAATTCCCTCACCAGACGCCTGTCCGAACGCCCGATCAGCTCCTCGTACGAGGCCAGTTCCTTGGCACGCTCCTCGGAATCGAAGTCGTAGGGTGTGGACTCGAACAGCAATCCGAATACATTTTGGTCGCGTGCCGCGACGTTGTCCATCACGGTGAGCAGCGAATCGTAACGCTCCTCCAGGCGTTTGTACTCGGTACGCATGCGACGTGTGGATTTTTTGAGTTCGTACTCGACGGGCGTGTCGAAGAACAGGGAGATCAGGATGTAATAGAGTACCAGCGCACCGATCCAGACGAGCGCCTGAAACGTGATACGTATCACGCGTTGCCTGATGGTCGACTGTTTGGCCGGTTTATTCATCGTCATCCATTATATCGAGATTCAACTCGGTCATCTGCTCCATCAGACGCTCGTACTCCTCGTTGGTCATGTTTCGGTTGAAGTAGTTGATGGGATTCACGACGGAGCCATTATGTATCACTTCGTAGTGCAAGTGCGGCCCGGTGGAGGCACCTGTACTGCCTACACGGCCAATCAATTGGCCGCGAGCGACACGCTCGCCGGGCCGCACGTAGACGGTCGACAGATGCGCGTAACGTGTCTGGTACCCGAACTGGTGATCGAGCAGGATCTGTTTGCCATACCCGCGCAGGCGTGGATTGATGTCCGCTTCCTTGACGGTGGCATCGCCCGTGGCATAGACGGCATCGCCTGTGGAGGCGGCCATATCGACACCTTTATGGAAGATTCGCTGGTGGTGAATGGGATGAATTCGGTACCCGAACGCCCCGATACCGCGACGGAGTGCCTGTCGGTCGATGGGCCAGATGGCCGGAATGGCGGACGACATGTTGTCTTTGTTGCGTGCGAGGATCTGCAGTTCGTCGAGCGACACGGAGGTACGGTACAACTCGCGACCGAACCGATCAAGTTGTTTCCACGTGGAGGTCATCAGGGGGGTGTAATCATCCCCGTCGAGAGCGGCGTATTTCCCCGCCGGATAGGGTGTGTAGGCTCCGGGGATATCCAGCGTATCGGCGGAGAAAAGTGATCGGTAGACATAGTTGTCGCGGTGGTGCATCTCATCGAGACGCTGCTGATCGGTACGTATGCGGTCTTGAAGGAGGTAATATTTGAGCACCATCTCCTCGTTGTCACGCAGGATCCGGTACATTTTCGGGGTGTAGAAGACGTTCGAGAAGACGACATTGGCGATCGACACGACGATAAAGACGAGCAGAATCTTCCGTACCGTCCGATAGGCACGCAAGCGCAGGTTGGCCTTCTTCTTTTTCTGCGGCTTCATTTGGCAAATTTAGCGGAAATTATGTAGTTTTGCAAACTATGACAAGCAACGAGATAAGAGAGAAGTTTTTAGATTTTTTCGCGACGAAGGGCCACACGATCGTGCCGTCGTCCCCGATGGTGGTGAAGAACGACCCGACGTTGATGTTCACGAACGCGGGCATGAACCAATTCAAGGATGTCTTTTTGGGCAACGTGCCTCGGAGTTACGCCCGCGCGGCGGACGCACAGAAGTGTCTTCGCGTATCGGGCAAGCACAACGACCTGGAGGAGGTGGGACGCGACACGTATCACCATACGATGTTCGAGATGCTGGGCAACTGGTCGTTCGGGGATTACTTCAAGAGGGAGGCGATCGACTGGGCTTGGGAGCTCCTGACAGGTGTTTACGGGTTGCGCAAGGAGCGTATGTACGTGACCGTTTTCGAGGGCAGCGCGGAGGACAACGTGGCGTTCGATCAAGAGGCATACGATCTGTGGTTGCAGTACCTGCCTGCGGAGCATATTATTCGGGGTAACAAGCACGATAACTTTTGGGAGATGGGCGACACGGGACCGTGCGGACCGTGTAGCGAGATACACTATGATCTGCGGGATGACGCTGAGCGTGCACGTGTGGATGGGCGTGAGGTGGTGAATATGGGCAGCCCGTTGGTGATCGAGATCTGGAACCTGGTGTTCATGCAGTACAACAGGCGATCGAACGGCACGCTGGAACCCCTCGCGGCGAAGCATATCGACACAGGTATGGGTTTCGAGCGCTTGTGCATGATCTTGCAGGGCAAGCAGTCGAATTACGACACGGATGTCTTCCAACCGACCATACAAAGACTCTCGGCGATGTCTTCCGGCCTCGGAGAGGCCGTTTCGGGCCCTCAGGGGGGGGGCAGGGGCCCGAAAGAGGATAAAGATGTTTGCGAAAACCGCCAAATTGCCCTACGTGTGATTGCCGACCACCTCCGCGCCATTGCGTTCTCGATCGCGGACGGACAGTTGCCATCGAACGTGAAGGCGGGGTATGTGATCCGGCGGATTCTACGCCGCGCCGTGCGGTACGGGTACACGTATCTGGGTTTCAACGAGCCATTCATGTGCAAATTGGTGGCGGGTCTGGTGGAACAGATGGGCGGCCAGTATCCGGAGCTGAAGGCACAGCAGGCATTGATCGAGAAGGTGATCGAGGAGGAGGAAGCCTCGTTCCTGCGCACGCTGTCGACGGGCATACAGTTGTTGGACGGTGTGATGAAGAAGGGGAATATTTCGGGTAAGGACGCGTTTGTGCTGTACGACACGTACGGATTCCCTATCGACCTGACGGAACTTATCGCGCGCGAGCGTGGCCTTGAAGTGGATCTTCAAGGCTTCGAAGCGGAGCTTCGCGCTCAGAAGGAGCGCTCGCGCGGCGATGCGGCGGTGACGCAGGAGGACTGGGTGGACCTGATGCCGATCGGGCGGAGCGAGTTTGTGGGGTATGATGCGTTGAGTGCCGACGTAAAGATCACGCGGTATCGTAAGGTGACGTCCAAGGGCAAGACGCAATACCAGTTGGTGTTCGACAAGACGCCGTTCTATGGCGCTTCGGGTGGTCAGGCGGGCGACACGGGATATATCGAGGATAAAGAGGGTACACGCACGCCCATCATCGGTACGGATAAGGAGAACGACCTGACGGTGCATTGGGTAGAAAGGTTGCCCCTCCATCCGGAGTCGGATTTCGTGGCGGTAGTGGACGTGGAACGTCGTCGTGCCACGGCTGCGAACCACACGGCGACACACCTGTTGCACGAGGCACTTCGGAGTGTTCTGGGCATGCATGTGGAGCAGAAGGGTTCGCAAGTGACGGGTGACGGATTGCGTTTCGACTTTTCGCATTTCCAGAAAGTCACGCCGGCGGAGCTTCGGGCCGTGGAACGGTTCGTGAACCGCTCCATTCGAGCGAACTATCCGCTCGAAGAGTCGCGTGACGTGTCACGCGACGCGGCCGAAGCCGCCGGCGCGATGATGCTGTTCGGCGAGAAATATAGCGACAGGGTACGTATGATCCGTTTCGGTGAGTCGGTGGAGTTGTGCGGCGGCACGCACGCCCGTGCGACGGGTGAGGTGGGATACTTCAAGATCCTGAGCGAGGGGGCTATTTCGGCAGGGGTACGGCGTATCGAGGCGGTGACGGGCGAGGGGTTTTCGGACTATCTGTACCGTGTCGAGGATACGCTGCACGAGGTATCGGAACACCTGAAAAACCCGCAAGTGGTGCAGGCGATCAAGAAGGTGTTGGAGACGAACGACACGTTGGCGAAGGAGGTGGAGTCGATGCGTCGTGAGTTGGTATCGCAATGGGCAGACCGTCTTTGCGGTGAAAGCACGTTAGATTCGACTGCGCCTTGCTCTTCGTCGGGGGGAAGTACGTTATGTACATCCCCCCCCCTCATCGCTTCGTTGCAGCCAAATCTAACGCACTTTGACCACAAATCCGCCATCTCTGAGGCCTATCGCGTAATTACGTTCCAAACGGACAAGAAGATAGATGTTGTTAAGGAGCTCGCGATGTCGTTGCGGTCACGCAGTAAAGATGTGGCGTTGGTGGTGGGCTCGACGTACGGTGATAGGCCGACCCTGTTGGTGGCGCTGGGTGACGACGTGAAACTGAACGCCGGAGAGATCGTGAAGGAGGCAGGTAAATTGATCGGTGGCAGCGGTGGCGGTCAGCCGACCCTCGCCACGGCCGGAGGTAAAGATATAAACGGTTTACAGGCCGCGATGGACAAAGCGGTCGAAATGATTAGAGAACAGATGCAATGAAGAAGGTACTTTTAATGATCCTTGACGGTTGGGGGATTGGCGACGGTGGTAAAGACGACGTTATTTCGCAGGTGAAACCGCCGTTTCTGACGAAGCTGTGGAACACGTATCCGCACGCAACGTTACGCACGGACGGTGAGTGTGTGGGACTTCCGGATGGGCAGATGGGTAACTCGGAGGTGGGACACCTGAATATCGGTGCGGGAAGGGTGGTGTACCAGGATCTGGTGAAGATCAACAAGGCCTGCACGGACGACACGATCCTCGACAACCCCGAGATTAAGAAGGCATTCGAGTATGCTGTCGAGCGTGGTGTGAAGGTGCACCTGATGGGACTTGTGTCGGACGGCGGTGTGCATTCGTCACTGGATCATCTGTTGAAACTGACGGACATTTCGTCATGCTACGGCTTGTCGGCCCGAACGTATATCCACTGCTTTATGGACGGCCGCGACACGGACCCACGCAGCGGCAAGGGATTCCTGGAGCGTGTCGAGCGGCATGGCAACGCGACGATCGCCACGGTGGTGGGGCGTTACTACGCGATGGATCGCGACAAACGTTGGGAGCGCGTGAAGGTGGCGTACGATCTGCTGGTGAATGGGATAGGGGAAGAGAGTAAGCCCCTCGAAGGGGTACAGAAATCGTATGATGAGGGCATTACGGACGAGTTCATCAAACCGATCGTGTGTGACAGGGGTGGCATGATCGAACCCCACGATTTGGTGATCTTCTTCAATTATAGGAACGACCGTGCGAAGGAGTTGACGATCGTGTTGACGCAACAGGACATGTCCGAGGAGGGTATGCACACGCTGCCGCTGTACTACTGTACGATGACGCCGTACGACGCCACGTTCAAGGGCATGCACGTGCTGTTCGACAAGGAGAATGTCACCGATACGCTGGGCGAATGGATCGCCAAGCAGGGCCTGACGCAGCTTCGTATTGCCGAGACGGAGAAGTATGCACACGTGACGTTCTTTCTGAACGGCGGCCGCGAGGAGAAGTTCAAGGGCGAGGATCGGATCTTGGTGCCCTCGCCTAAGGTGGCGACGTATGATCTGCAACCGGAGATGAGTGCCCCCGAGGTGGCCGATAAGCTGGTCGCGGCACTGGACACGCAGCAGTATGACTTTGTGGCGTTGAACTTCGCGAACGGTGATATGGTGGGACACACGGGTGTATATGAAGCGATCGAGAAGGCGGTCATGGCGGTGGATACGGCGGCGGCGAAGGTTGTCGAGGCAGCCCTTCGGAATGGTTATGAGGTGGTGCAGATAGCGGATCACGGCAATGCGGATCATGTGTTGAACGCGGACGGTACTCCCAATACGGCACATTCGTTGAACCCTGTGCCGATCGTCGTGGTATCCGGTCGCGTGAAGGAGGTGCGGGATGGAATTTTGGCTGACGTGGCCCCGACGGTATTGGCGCTGATGGGTGTGGAGAAACCGGCAGCGATGCAGGGCAGGAACCTCGTGGAATTCAAATAAACAGACATGAAAGTACATTTGATCGAGTACGCTCCCGAGTGGCAGGCATGGCGAGAGAATCTCGCCCGTGTCGAGCGTGAGCTCGCCACGATGAGCGACGTGTCGCTCATATGCCTGCCCGAGATGGGCTTCACGGGTTACGTTACGCATCCCGATGAGATCGCCGCGGTGGCACAGCCGATGGACGGTGAGATTGTCGAGACGATGCGTGCGTGGGCCCGGAAGTATGACAAGGCGATTTGTGGCAGTGTCGTTATTGAGGATGGCGGCAGGTATTTCAACCGCCTGATCTTCGCCAAGCCCTCGGGTGAGTTGGCGTGGGCGGATAAACACCACCTCTTTTTGGGTGCCGAGGCGGACAATTTCGCACCCGGAACTATCCGCACAGTGGTGGAGTACGGCGGAGTACGATTTTTGTTGTTGGTATGTTACGACTTGCGGTTTCCTGTGTGGAGCCGCCGCGTGCCGTGCGTGTCGGGTGGCACGGATATGGATTACGACGCGATTATCTACGTAGCGTCGTGGGCATCGAGTCGCCGCACAGCGTGGCAGAAATTACTCCCGGCACGTGCCATCGAGAATCAGGCGTACGTATTGGGTGTCAACCGCATAGGTACGGATCCGTATGACGATTACGCGGGAGATTCGGCTGTGATTGACTTCAAGGGTAACGATCTGGGTGTGACGACAGATTTGGACATGGATGCACTGCACGCATTCCGTGCCAAATTTACGGCGTGGCGCGACGCCGACCGTTTTGCGATTTTATAATCTCCTCCCCGCGGCGGGGTATCGTGCCGGCTCCGATGGGCAGCTGCAGGGTCAGAATTCCAGTGGACCTTACTGGTCCTGTCGGGCGACTTCCGCCACGGATGCGCAAAGGTTGGCCCTCTATTCCACGACGTTCAATGCGGTCACCAGTAGTGTTAGGGACGCTTTCCCCCTGCGTTGTATAAAGATCTAATGTAGGGCGGGACAAGGAGGGGCCGCGGAGCGCGCCTTCTCCTCCCCGCGCCGGGGTATCGTTATCGAGATAACGGAAATTTATATCTTCGAACTTCCGATGGAATTTACTGGGCCTCTCGAGTAAGCACAACGGAACGTGCCCAAAGATTTAATTTCGAGACAATGGCTGTGGATTCTAACAACGCTCTCCCTTACGTCCATCAAGGCTTCTCCCTCCGTTGTGTAAAGATCTAATGTAGGGCGGGTAAAGGTTTTCGCGGCTTCGCCGCGAGCTTTTACAACTTTTTGCTTGTCCAAAAAGTTGCATCAAAAAGGACACCCCGAAATTTTCACGGCGGGGATTGTGGCGCCGCCGACGAACTAAGATTTTTTTCTTATCTTTGCCGTCAAATATAGCCTAATCGCATCGAACTAACACCTTGAACTGATTTGGCTTTCCCCCTGGGACACGCCTTGGCGTGTGTTTACTTTGTGGGGAAAAGGTTTGTGTTAGACCTGATGCGAGCATCGTAGATGCGCGCCTTTTTTATGCGGTTAGGTGGAAAAAATGTAAACTTTAAAACTTAATCGTTATGAGAGAAAAAGTGAAACGTCAGGTGGACATGATCACCGGTAGGTGGGAAATCGTCGAGGTGCACACGTTACGCGATGGCGTGTGGACACCCTACACCGAGCAAATCGGGCAGAATATTTCGGGTTTTTCGTTGGCCCGGCTGATCGTTCAAAATCCCAAAACGTCGCACGTCGAAACGGTCGATGGCAATCCGAACGAAATCTTATTTTACGACATGGCTTTCGATGAATCAATCGACCAACCCCTCCACCGAAGGGGCAGGTTTATAAGAGTGTAGGTGCACGAAGCGCCTACACTCTTGTATGGTTGTGTGGCTACTGTACGACGACGAGAGGTGCGTCCGTCGCGACGGTATCACCCTCATGCACAAGGATTTGTACCACCGTACCCGCATAATCGGACGTGATGGAATTCTCCATCTTCATGGCTTCGAGCACCACCACCTCGTCATCCGCTTTGATCGCGTCACCCTCCTTGACCGTCACGGCGATGATTTTACCCGGCAGCGGGGCGGTCACTTTCCGTCTGGAAAGTACGGATGCTCCTTGTGGAGCCTCCGCAGGCGACTTCGTCGCCTCCACCGCCCCGCCGCTTGCTTTGAAGGCTTCGATCTTCTGTTTCGTCAGGAAATCCTTCGCCACCTGCGGGAACAGTTCGAGTAGGAGCTGCTCCTTTTCGTCCGCTGCGAGTTTCGCGTCACCTGCCTCGGGGAGGGTTGGGTTGGGTTGCGTCTGGTACTTCGACGTGTCGTAAGGGGTCTCTTCACGCGATCCGGTGATTTTCAGGCGAAACTCTGGATCCACGGGCACGGGCGTGCGTCCATATTCACCCTTGACGAGTGCCACGAACTGTGCGGATTTGTTGGTGTAGAACGGGCGTCCCGCCTTCTCGTCCATCGCGCAGTTAACCGCCTGTGCACCAACGATTTGCGATGTCGGTGTAACGAGAGGCGGAAGCCCTGCCGCGAGACGTACCATCGGGATCAACTCCATCGCACGGGGCAAAATATCCTCCGCTTTGAGCTGCTGCAACTGTGCCACCATGTTGGTGTACATACCACCCGGGATCTCCGCGTTCTTCACCAGTTCGTTCGGCGGCGGGAATCCGAAATATGCTTCGATTGCCTGACACGCCGCCGTGAGGGTGTCGTAATCATCCGTTTGTGCCGCTTTGATGGCACGGTCGAACTCGGCCTCCACCTCTGCCGGGAGCGTGTCCGTGAGGGGATTGAACGGCTTGGGCTCGGGTTTATCCTCGTTGAACACCGACAGGTTGAGCTCCTTGCGAATCTCACGCAGCTGGGTGTTGATACGCGCCACAGCCTCCATATTCACCCCCGTGTCGATGCCCATCTTCTGACAGAAGATGTAGACCAACTCCACGGCCGGTGCCGAGGGGCCTCCCGCGAAGTACCAACAGTTCGTGTCGACAATATCGACCCCCGCGGCGATGGCACCGATCACGGAAGCCAGACCATAACCCGGCGTACAGTGCGTATGGAAATCCACGGGGATATGCAGGTGCTTCTTGAACAGCCGCACGAGACCCATCACGCGTGCCGGAGGGATGAGTCCCGACATATCCTTGATCGTGATCATGTCCGCACCGAGGGACTCCATTTCGAGCGCTTTTTTCAGGAAATAGTCATCTGTGAAGACCGGTTTGGGCGTCTTTTTACCGAACAGACCGCCCAGAAATCCAACCTTGGGATACTTCGGATCGACCGTGTAACACACCGCACAGTCGGCGATACCGCCATATTTCTTCACATATTTGATCGTCGATTTAACGTTGTCGACATCGTTCAGCGCATCGAAAATACGCATGATACCCAATCCATTCTCCAACGACAGGCGGCAGAAACCCTCGATAATCGAATCGGGATAGGGCGCATAGCCGAACAGGTTGCGTCCACGCGACAGGGCGGTCAGTTTCGACGCCGTGCCGACATCCTTGTGGATCAATTCGAGGCGATCCCACGGATTTTCGTTCAGATAGCGCATAATCGAATCGGGTACGGCACCGCCCCACACCTCCATGGCGTAGAAATGGGCATCTTTATAGAGCGGCAGGCAGCGGTCGACCTGTTGTTGGTTCATGCGTGTGGCGAAGGATGACTGTTGTCCGTCGCGAAGCGTGAGGTCACGGATTTTCAAGGTTTTACTCATGACGTTAAGGTTTAGTTCAGCCACGAATATAGAAAAAATTATTATAATTTTGTACCCCATGAGCCTGACAGCGATTCTGATAACGATATTCGTCTACCTTGCCCTGTTGTTCGCCACGTCGTGGTGGGCCGGACGAAGGGCCACGAACCGCACGTTCTTTACCGGTAACCGTGAAAACCCGTGGTGGGTGGCGGCCCTGGCGATGGTCGGGGCGGCGATGTCGGGCGTCACGTTCGTGTCCGTACCGGGATCTGTGGCTGCGGATTCGTTCTCTTATATGCAGATGGTGGCAGGGTTTGCCGTGGGGCAACTCGTTGTGGCGTATGTGCTTGTGCCACTGTTCTATAGGTTGCGCGTGACGTCGCTCTATGAATATCTCGGGGGGCGCTTCGGCGACACGACACACCGCACGGGAGCGTGGATCTTCTTCGCCGCCAAGATGTTGGGGGCGTCATTGCGGGTGCTGTTGGTGTGTACTGTGTTCCAGGCGCTGGTTTTCGATCCGTTGGGGGTATCGTTCGCGGTGAATGCCGGGATCGTGGTGGGATTGGTGTGGCTATACACACGTCGCGGCGGTGTACGTACCGTCGTCTGGACGGATGTGCTACACACGCTCTGTCTCGTGGCGGCTATCGTGCTGACGATCTGTTATTTGCAGCCGTCACTTACAGCGATGGTCGAGGTGGTGCACGAATCGTCGATGTCACGAATTTTCTTTTTCGACGACCCCGCATCGGGACGCTATTTTTGGAAGATGTTTTTCGGCGGTGTGTTTGTGTTGATCGGCATGACGGGACTGGATCAGGACATGATGCAACGCAATTTGAGTTGCCGAACGCCCCGTGAATCGCAAATCAATATCGTCATTACGGCTGTGACACAGTCGATCGTGATATTTTTACTGTTGGCCCTCGGGGTACTGCTGTACGACTATGCGGCCCGGACGGGACTCCCGCTTCCGGCCAAGAGCGACCAGCTGTTTGGCCTTGTGGCAGTCAATGGGGGATTACCGTTAGTGGTTGGAGCAGTGTTCGTTGCGGGGCTTATATCGAGTACCGCTTCAAGTGCAGGGGCATCGCTGACGGCACTCACAACCTCGTTCACGGTGGATATTTTACGACGTGAAAAATCCACCTCGACACGGCGATGGGTACATGTGGCGATGGCGGTGGCGATGGCTGCGGTGGTGGTGGTGTTCGGTGCGTGGGGCGATGAGAGTGTGATCAATCTCGTATTCCGTGTGGCGGGGTACACCTATGGACCGATCCTGGGTATGTTCACGTTCGGTATTGTGACGCGGCGACGGATCCGTGAGCGATGGTTGCCGGTGGTGGTTGTTGCGGCACCGGCACTCTCGTGGGTTATGCAACACGTACTGTCACAGCGATTTGGGTACGTCGTCGGTTTCGAGTTGATCGCTTATAATGCGCTCTTCACGATCGTCGGCATGTGGATCATCAGCAAAAAACAGCACCGATGAAACTTTTCAGAACCATAGCAATGCCGGTCGGCATGTTAATCGGGGCACTGTTGTGTCGTCCCATCGTGGCGATGGACACGGCTACCGATGGATGGATCACACCGATGTTGATCTTCGTGATGTTGTTCATTACGTTTTGCCGCATCAAACCGCGCCGTATGCACTTCTCATGGCTGTATGCATGGCTTTTGACGGTACAGTTGGCGGTGTGCGGAGTGATCTATTTCGCCTTGGTATGCTATTCGCCGCTGTTAGCTCAAGGGGCATTGATCTGCGTCCTGACACCCGTGGCGATGGCATCGGTGGTGATCGGCGGCATGCTGGGCGCGAACGTCACCCTGATGGCGACGTACAGCCTCATCAATAACTTCGTCATCGCCTTCGTGGCACCGGCCGTATTGTCATGGATAGGGGGAGAGGGGATCACGTTTTGGATCGTTTTTGCGAGAGTGGGGCCTATGCTGATCCTGCCTTTTGTCGCGGCACAGTTGTGTCGTTGGGTGCTGCCCCGCGTGGCACACTGGCTGTCGTGGCACAGCGAATGGTCGTTTTACGTGTGGTTGGTTTCGTTGGTGGTGATTATCGGACGTACGACGGCTTTTATGATTGATTTACAGGGAGTTAGCATCTGGATGGAACTCGCTTTGGCCGCCGTGGCATTGGTGATATGTCTGTGTCAATTCCCGTTGGGACGCCACCTCGGACGTCGTTACGATGATCCTGTGGCGGGTGCACAGCTCCTCGGGCAGAAGAACACGATCCTTGCCATCTGGATGTCGCAATCATTCCTCGATCCCATATCGTCACTCGCCCCGACGGCCTATATCCTGTGGCAAAACAGCGTTAATTCGTGGCAGCTCTACCGCTCCGGAAAGAGAAAGACGTAGATACTCACTCTCTTTGTCTCCTTCTTCCGCCCTACATTAGATCTTTATACAACGGAGGGAGAAGCCGTAGGTGACGTAATCGGTATTCGTCGCATACGTAGTGCCGGCATTGAAACTGAACCAGCGCGCATACGTCGTAGACGAAGCCGAGAGCATCCAATAGTAGCCGAGGGAAGTCTGATAGTTCAACTGACCACTGGAGTAGCGACGGTACCCCGCCGCGGGGAGGATGGAGAAGATGGAGGGCGATTATTTTTTGAAGATGAAGAACACCGCCACGACAAGGAAGAAGAACCCGACGAGATGATTCCACCTGATCGGTTCGGACTTCATGAAGGCCAACATAAAGAGTGTGAAGATGATAAGTGTGATCACCTCCTGCATCACTTTAAGTTCCCATAGCGAGAAGGGTCCCCCGAACTGTGCGCTTCCGAGACGGTTGGCCGGCACCATGAAAAAGTACTCGAACAGTGCGATGCTCCAACTGAGAAAGATGACCCCGATGAGTCCGACACGCTCGAATTTCGAGCGAAAGGCGATCTGCCCGTACCACGCCAGCGTCATGAAACTATTGGCACAGACGAGCAACGCCACAGTAGCGATGGCACGTGTCATGATTGGGCTATTTTGAGTGCGTCACTTCGTCGATCCAAGGTTGGTTGTCGAGGTACCACTGCACGGTTTTCTCGATACCCTCCTCGAACTGTAAGGAGGGCTCCCAACCCAATTCGCATTGGAGTTTCGACGCGTCGATCGCATAGCGCAGATCGTGCCCCGCACGATCCTCGACATAAGTGATCAGGTGATCACTTGTGCCCTCGGTATGGCCGAGCATGCGATCGACGGTCTTGACGATGACACGGATCAGGTCAATGTTCGTCCACTCGTTGAATCCACCGATATTGTACGTGTCGCCGACGCGTCCCTCGTGGAAGATCAGGTCGATGGCACGCGCGTGATCCTCGACATACAACCAGTCGCGTACGTTCTCACCCTTACCGTACACGGGCAATGGTTTTTGCTGACGTATGTTTTTGATAAAGAGCGGGATAAGCTTTTCGGGGAACTGGTATGGACCGTAGTTGTTCGAGCAATTCGTCACGACGGTAGGCAATCCGTATGTATCGTGATAGGCACGCACGAAGTGGTCGGAAGATGCCTTGGCAGCGGAGTAGGGGGAGTGCGGATCGTAACGCGTCTCCTCGGTGAAGAGGGTGTCGTCGAACTGCAGTGTGCCGTACACCTCGTCGGTGGAGATGTGATAAAATCGTTTGTCTCCTAAGTTGTTACCCCACAGCTCCTTAGCTGCCTGTAACAGCGTGAGGGTACCGAGGACGTTGGTACGTGCGAAGGTGAAGGGATCGGTGATCGACCGATCGACATGACTCTCGGCAGCGAGGTGGATCACGCCGTCGATATCATATTTGCGCATCACGTCACGGATCGTGTCGAGGTCACAAATATCGGCCTTTACAAAGGTGTAGTTGGGTGCATTTTCGATATCGCGAATGTTGGCCAGATGCCCGGCATAGGTTAATTTGTCGAGATTAACGATGTGATAGTCAGGGTATTTCGTGACGAATAGACGCACGACATGCGACCCGATAAAACCGGCACCTCCGGTTATCAGAATATTTCTTTTAGGCATTTTTCTAACGATATTGTCCAGTGTGGGACGGTGATGTGGAATATATTTTTGATTTTCGATTTGTCGAGTACCGAGAACGCCGGGCGTTCGGCACGCGTGGGATACTCGTCTGATCGACAGGGAGTTACGTGACACTTGTGTCCCGCCATGCGGTTGATCTCGTGTGCAAAGTCGTACCACGAGCAAACCCCCTCGTTCGAGAAGTGATACGTGCCTTCGTGACCCGTAAAGTCCCGATTTTCAATCCGCTCTACGATGAACCGTGCCAGATCGGCGGCATAGGTCGGCGTGCCGATCTGATCGAACACCACACGCAGCGTCTCCTTTTCGGACGTCAGTCGAAGCATCGTTTTTAGGAAATTCTTCCCATAGGGAGAGTACAGCCATGCCGTTCGGATGACGAGGTGTTTGCACCCCGATGCCCTGACAGCCTCCTCGCCGGCGAGTTTCGTTTGTCCGTACGCGCCGAGCGGTGACGTTCTGTCCTCCTCGCGAAGGGGGGTGTTTTGGGCGGTGCCGCCGAAGACATAGTCTGTCGAGACGTGAAACAGCGTGGCATCGACCACTTTGGCGGCATCGGCTAAGTGTTTGACCGCCAGATGGTTGATCTTGTCCGCCAGTTCGGGTTCATCCTCCGCGGCATCGACATTCGTGTAGGCGGCACAGTTGACGATCGCCCCGATTTGGTGCTCCTCCGTGAAATGTGTCACAGCCTGTGGATCGGAGATATCGAGTTCCGCGACATCGGTAAAGTGCCACGTGTGTCGTGACGATGCGGCACACGTGCGGAGTTCCGAGCCAAGTTGTCCGTTGGCGCCTGTGACGAGAATATTCATAGGTCGAATAATGCTTTAAGTGATACGCCGCAACTGTCTTTGGCTGAGATCGTTAATTCGTCATGCGAAAGGCGCCAGTCGATCGCCAGATCGGGATCGTTCCACGCCACGGTCAGTTCGGTTTCGGGTGCGTAGAAATTGTCACATTTGTACTGGAAGATGGCCTCGTCGCTCAGCACCACAAATCCGTGAGCCATGCCGCGCGGGATGAACAGCTGACGGTGATTTTCGCCCGACAGTTCCACCGCCACATGACGTCCGAACGTGGGCGACCCCTTGCGAATATCCACCGCCACGTCCAGCACGCGTCCCACAGCGACGCGTACAAGCTTCGCTTGCGCGGCATCATTTCCATCCTTGCCGCGCTGGACGTGGAGGCCGCGCAGCACACCGCGACGTGATTTACTCTCGTTATCCTGTACCCACTGCACGGGTCCGACCAAACGCTCGAATTCGCGTTCGGACCAACTCTCGAAAAAGTATCCCCGTTCGTCCCCGAAAACTTTGGGTTCGAGAATCACTACGCCGGGTATGGCTGTCTCAACTATATTCATCTCTCCTTTAACTCCTCAATGACCTTTAGGAGGTACTGCCCATACTGATTCTTGATCATCGGTTCGGCAACTGCACGCATCTTCTCCTCCGAGATCCATCCCTTGCGGTACGCAATACCTTCCAGGCACGCAATCTTCAACCCCTGACGCTTCTCGATCACCTCCACGAAGATCGACGCTTGTGCCAACGAGTCGTGCGTACCGGTGTCCAACCACGCGAATCCCCTCCCCAGTGTCTGTACCTTCAACTCCCCATCCTCCATAAACCGCTGATTGACGGTCGTAATTTCCAACTCGCCGCGTGCCGATGGTTCGATCTCGTGTGCCACCCTGACGACTTTATTGGGGTAGAAATACAGTCCCACGACGGCGTAGTTCGACTTCGGATGTGCCGGTTTCTCCTCCAATGAGAGACAATTCCCCTCGGCATCGAGTTCCGCCACGCCGTAACGCTCCGGATCATCGACACGATATCCGAAAACCGTCGCTTTGCGATCCTCGTCCGCCGTACGTACCGCCTCGCGCAACATGCCTGAAAATCCTGCCCCGTGAAAAATGTTGTCACCCAACACCAGACACGCATCGTCATTGCCGATAAACGCCTCGCCGATCAGGAAAGCTTGCGCCAACCCGTCCGGAGAGGGTTGTTCGGCATACTCGAACCGCACACCGAAATCACTCCCGTCGCCCAACAGGCGGCGAAAAGCAGGCAGATCCGTGGGCGTGGAGATAATCAAAATCTCGCGTATCCCCGCCAACATCAACACCGAAATGGGGTAATAGATCATCGGTTTGTCGTAAACAGGCAAAAGTTGCTTGCTTACGCCCTTCGTGATCGGGTAGAGGCGTGTGCCCGACCCGCCGGCCAAAACGATACCTTTCATCAAAAAGTTGAATTAGGGTTTGAATTTGGCCGTGAAGATAGCAAAAAATCCCCGGAAATACAATCCCTCCGCTTACAGTACCGTGATCGCGTCCTCTTCGATCTCGATATTGGCACCGTGTCGAATGGCATTCTGGATCACTTCGCGCAGTTCGTCCGATGTCTCGTACACCTCGCCGAAATCGACACACGCACCCGCACTGTCCAGGTCGAGATAATTTTTCAGATGCAGTTTGCCGCCGTGTTTGGACGACAGGAGGTTTTTCATGTCCGCGATCAGGTGATCCTCCGTCTCGGGGAGGAGCAACGGGTTGTTCGGTGTGCTCATAGCTGTATGGGTTTACGAAATTTATCTTAAATTTGTGGCACAAAAAGCATGCCTGATTATATGAAAAAGCTACTGACGATCCTACTTTTGCTCACTTTGACCACACCCGTGCTGGCGAAACGCACCGATACTCCCCATTGGGACGGACACCACCGTGTCGACCGGACACACCTCAAATTCAACGCACCCTTCTGGTTGCTCGGCATGCCCAACGCCTCGGTCGAGGTACCCGTACATCGGATCGTCACCCTCAACGGCGAGGTGCTCTATTCGCCTTGGAAGAGCGTTTTCGGAGGCAACAGATTCCAAATGCTGCAAGTGTCGCCCGAGGTGCGGGTATATCCGTGGGGCGCGTTCCGCAAGCTCTATGTCGGATTCTACACCTCGTACCACAGGTTCAAGATGACCAAGTGGAACTACCTCAACCAGGGGAAATATCAGGACGGAAACGGCCTTTCGGCAGGCTTTACGGTGGGATTCCAGGTGCCCTTTTCGGAACGTTGGTCGATGGATGTGTACGTGAGCGGCGGATGGCAACACAGCTGGTACAGGGGTTATGTTACCGCTACGGGCGAACAGTATGCCCCGTCGAACAAGTCAGGCGAGTGGTTGCCGTATAAGGCGGGGATCGCGTTCGGTTACGCGCTTTAAATTTGCGTTTGATTCGATTCGGCCCGCTATTTGCATGCGCATTCGATGTTACTTTAAATTTCACTTAATTATCAAATGCGTTATGAAAAAAATTTTTTTAATCGCACTGGCCGGAATCCTCGCGCTCGGTGCGGCGACGTCGTGTAACGACAGTGAAGTCGAATTTACCGTGACGTTTAACACCCAAGGTGGCTCGGCCGTCACTCCGCAGGTAATTCCCGACGGTGGTAAGATCACCAAACCTGCCGATCCCACCCGTGCCGATTACACCTTCGCCGGATGGTACAAAGAGACGGCGTGTATCAACGTGTGGGATTTCGACAAGGATGTTGTTCGCAACGCCCTCACACTCTATGCCAAGTGGACGGGTGCCGGTGCTCCGGGCGACAGCCAGGCCAAGATCGACCTGAAAGCCTCGATCGACGCGTCTGCCACGCTCAAACAGGGTGACTACACTTCTACGTCATGGGCTGCCTTCCAGACGGCCCTTACTGCGGCAGCGACCGCCTATGCAGATACCAACAGTACGGATGCCCAATTGACAGCTGCAAAAACAGCACTCGACGGAGCCAAGAATGCCCTCGTGGCTGCCGCCGACAAGAGTAGTTTGAGTGCCGCCGTGACGGCGACGGGTACGTTGCGTCCCTATGGCTACACGGCCGAATCGTGGACGGCGTTCCAAACGGCACGCAACGCAGCGATCGGCATACAGGCCAATGGCGATGCCACACAGGCTCAGGTGGACGAGGCGCTGACGAACCTCAACACGGCTGTCGAAGGACTTCAGGCCGCTACATCGAGTGACAATGGCGGCAGCACGGACGATCCCGCCCCGGACAAGACTTCGTTGAGCGCTTCCATCACCGCTGCCCAGGGTAAGACAGAGGGTGACTACACGTCCGATTCATGGGCTTCGATGCAGAGTGCGCTCACGGCCGCCATTGCGATTCAAGGTGACACCACCGCCTCACAGGCACAGGTAGACGCCGCGAAAGCCAATCTGGACAGGTCCGTTGCGGCGCTTCAGCACACCGCCGCGGCCAACGAAACAACCACCAAAACGGATCTCGACACGTTCATTGCCGACACGGATAAACTCGTTGAGGCGGACTACACAGCCGATTCATGGGCTGTGCTGCAAAGTGCGTTGACGGATGCGCGACAGGTTTCGGCCGACGGATCGGCGACACAGAGCCAGATCAATTCCGCCTATGCGGCGCTCGAAACGGCTGTTCAGAACCTGATGCCCAGCACGGCTAATACGGGTACGGTCAGCACGTTGACCAACCAGTTGATCAGTCTGGTGAATGCCCTGCCGACGGTCGATCAGTTGAACCGCAACCCGTTGCTCGCTGTGACGACACGCCTCGCCGCAAGGACAGCTGACGGAGTACGTGACGCGCTGATGTTGCTGTTGGGTAACACGGCACCGGACAACGTGCTGACGCTGAACGAGACGCTGAACGGAGTTCTCAGTGTGGTTGGATTGGGCGACCTGATCTAACGCAACGCCACATAACAAAGAGAGCCCGCCATCATGGCGGGCTCTCTTTGTTTGGAATAACTTAGACTTCGAGGGCGGTGGTTAGGTAGTGCCCTTGCTGTGCGAGCGAGAGCGTGATGAAGGGCGACTGCCACCCTCCGGCACGTACCATTACGTCGGCAAACTCCATCAAACGTTCCGCGGCACGTGCGTCACCCGTTTCTGCCAGGATGGCGATCTCGTGTATCTCGCGGAACTGGCGTTCGTTACCCACCGTGACGGACAACACGTTGCCCTTGTTGCGGATGAATGACTCGACGACGGCCGACAGGACGGACGTTTGATCCTCCAACGAATCGGCACCGATGTTGAGTGTCAGGTCGACCGGTGCACCGGCCGAGCAGCGCTCCAGGTCGAGGGATTTCAACGACGCGAAGATGTGTCCGAAGCTGCGGTTGAGGGTTCCCGGAGCGGGATTGTTGTTCTTCGACAGCGGGTCGTCCTTGAAACGATCCACCGACGCGGCGCAACCCATGCCCATCAACGTGAATGCGGCGAAGGTACCCAGACCACCGGTGAACGCGACGGTCTTTTTGAGACGCTTGTCGAACGAATCACCGAAGAATCCACCGGCCATACGCAACCGGCGTGCCTCCTCGGAGGTGATCGAGCCCTTCGGTTTCTCGCGATAGATACGGTCGGTCATCTCCTTGGTCTTTTTGAGCGACGTGAAGAATAGATCGGTCACCGACTTGGCGATACGGTCCGCCTCGGGGTCGTTGGTACCGTAACGGGGACTGTTCTCGTTCAGATCGCGATACAGGTGGCGGTAGGCGCGTGACACCTCACGGGGATGCAACCCATCGGCACCGAAATTATTGCGGAACGCTTCGCGCACCTCTTCGAGCGTGTATTTCTTCTCCTTGAAGATCCACTTGTCGATCGCGGCGATGGAGTTCACCGTGTTGGGTAGTCCGGAAAACACCGTTCCGGCCACCGACAGGCGGCATCCACCGCACGATTTATCGTGTCCGGTCTCCATGCACGACCCCAGAAAGGCGGACAGCAGCGGTGCCGGAGTGACGTACTCGTCCAGCAAATAGTAGTTGTACATCGCGGCGGCGGACTGGAAACAGATGAAGTCGAGGTGTTCGCCCAGGGCCGTCATCAGCTCCTTGTAGGTCGCGACGGGTTTCGAGCGGTAGCTCCGTTTGCCGCCACGCAACTGCATGTTGCCGCCATCCAACGTGTTACCCTCGTTCAGGGCACATTCGAGAGCCGTGAGGCCGTTGATCATGTTGAATGTCCAGTCGCCCTGACCATTCAGGATCGGCTCCCAGCATCCATCGACACAGTAGTCGCGTACCAATTCGAGGGCATCCTCACGGGCGATCGTCTCGTCATCCATGAACGATTGCAGGAATCCGGGGATGATCGTGTCGTCATTCAATACGGAGGGCAGATTGCGTGTCACGGCAATGGATTCCGCCACTTTCTCGACCAACTCTCGCGGTGAATTCTTGTGCAGACGCACGTAGATGCCCGGCGTGGGGAGGTTCGTGTTGCGGAACGCCTGCAGGATGAGGTACGTTGCGTCGCACGTGGCATCGGCACCGGTTTTCTTGTCGACACCGCCGATACAGACATTTTGCAGGAACTGGTTCACGTTTCCACGCTGATCGGAGTACCATCGGCTCGTGCCCATCGACACACCGAAGTCGATGTGATCCTGCTCCATGAGGTGTGACGCCGTGAGGTTCATCGGTCCGGCGAGTTTGATCACCATACACTCCATCAGTTCCAACGCCCGTGCGGCATTCTTCTCCTTGACCAGGAACGGTTGCAACGTCTGGTCGAGACGTCCGAGCGAGAGGAGATCCATGCTGGCACGGAATCCGATTTGCAGGAACAGGATGCTCTGCAACGCTTCGTGTAGCGTCGATGCGGGTTCCATCGGCACCTTGCGACATACGCGTGCGATCTCGATCAGTTCGGCTTTACGCACGGCATTTTTCTCTTTAGCGGCCATCGTGTCGGCAAGTTCGGCATAACGTTTCGCGTAGGCCACCACACCCTCACAGGCGATGATCACCGAGGTGTAGAAGTCGTGCTGTTCGCGATGGTCTTCGGTGAATTTCCCCGATTTTTTGAGCGTGTCGAGTTTGGCGAGTTTTTTCTGTGCGTCGCCGATCACCTTGCGCATGCCGCCCTTGACGAGACGCTCGTAGTCGGCCGAGTTGTGTCCCTGGATCGAAAATTCGGAACGGTTCGACAGCGATGCCATCGCACGCTCTTCGGGTGTCAGGTAATCCGGAAAGACCTTACCGAGGCCGTTCGACCCCATCGGCAACACACCGACCAACAGTTCACCGTCGCCGATCTCCCATGAACGGGTACGTGCCGAGATTTTGGGTGTCGTGAGGGCATTCAACGTGGCGGCGATACCTTTTGCACGACGGATGATGATCGGTTCGTTGGATGCCAGGTTGGGCAATTCGTCCTTCGACAGCCAGTCGTTGGCACGGTTGCTTAGTGCACGGACGTTCAACTCGCGGCGCAACGCTTTCGTACGCGGCGTCATTGCGGACGGCAGGTTCAGGAACGGACTGACTGTAGGTTTTCCGGTAGATTTAGCCGCTGCTTTGGCCCTGGGTTTGGTCGTTTTCACGGAGGATGATTTGGTTGTGGTTGTTTTCATAGAGGATATGGTTTTAGGTTAAAATGCGTGCTTCGATGCCGCGGTGGGCGAAATAATCCCGTGCACGGTGCAGATCTTCCGGCGTGACGTGCGCCTCGTCACCGACGGTGCAGTTACGTCCCAAGGCTCGATAGAAGTGCGGCGTCTCACGGTTAAATGGCAGCAGTTCGAGTTCCGTGAGACGGTTCTCATGCATCGTCGTGGCGATTTTGGAGAGGGATTCGGGCGTGTCGGTGATACCGGCCATCAGGGGGGTGCGGATGATCACGCGCGAACCTGTGGACGACACGAAAGAGAGGTTTTCGGCGATCTGTTCGGCATGTGGCGGGGCATAGATCGACGTGGGACGCAACCCGAACAGCCAACAGTCGACCCATTCGGACACCTGCTCGAATGTGTTGCGTGGCAGCGTGCCCGAGGTCTCGATGGCGGTGTGGAACCCCTCCTTTCGGCAATATCGCAACAATTGTGACACCGCGTCGGCCTGCAGCAGTGCCTCGCCACCGCTCACGGTCAGACCACCGATCGTTTGGAGCAGTTCCAACTGGGGCGCGATCCATCGCCACATCTCATCGACCGTAGTGTCACGAAAGGGTAGTGCCAACGCTCCGGCCAACGTGTCGCGGCGCGATGCGGGACAGATCTCGATGCAACGGCCGCAGCCCTTGCATCGACGTCTGTCCAAGGAGTGCACCCCGTCCGTAAGACGATGCACTCCCTGCGGGCACGCCCGCATGCACGCGCCGCAACCCGCGCAACGCGACTCGAAGAAGAGCAACGATCGGGATTGCGAGTGTGGCGAGTGACACCACGGACACTGCAACGCACACCCATGCAGATACACCACCACACGATGCCCCGGCCCATCGTGACGCGACAGCCACGCGATATCGAGATAACTGAGCGGCTGTGTAGTTTTTTTCTCTATTTGTGCAGGTCGTCCCATCAGAAGACGCACCACAAAAATCGCACCGAAAATCTACCGCAACTCCTCCCCGCGTCGGGGGAGCGTTACTACATCGGTGGTAACCTGAACAATCAAAATTCCCAATCAGAATTTTGGACTTCCGAGGCACATTCTGCAACAGGTGCGGGGAGAGTCTATTTCTATGCAGATCGTATGTATACGACAGCTACCGCCAGTGTCTCCCTCGCCTACTCCCTTCGCTGTATAAAGATCTAATGTAGGGCGGGATAAGCAAGAATAATTGACAATTTTTTCTTACATTTGCCTTCAAATACAGCCTAATCGCCACCAAATTTCGAAAATTTCGACGTTTAGCAGTTTTTAGGCTCACTTTTAGTAGAACACGTTTTGGCGTGTGTTTACTTTGTAAGTGAGGAGGGCGTCGAAACCCTGGTGGCGAGCATCGTAGATGCGCGCCTTTTTTGTGGGCGTTTGGGTTTTAAAACTTAAAACTTGACGCCATGATTTTTCCGAGAAAACCACCATAAATAGATGCAAAATATTTTTGCAGGGCGCCTGATGGCGTGCGGAGAGGCAGAGTAACTCTTCCGTGCGGGATTGGTTTGTGACTCACTTATCCCACGCGCCCGTGCGCGCGCAGGGGTC
>QMCD01000155.1_pt1 | contig 48348 bp, 37 predicted proteins | sample 1821841 | NCBI WGS metagenome assembly QMCD01 (sample SAMN01991225, study PRJNA193472) | Termite gut metagenome, whole genome shotgun sequencing project. | isolation source: worker | host: Macrotermes natalensis
GTTTTTTCGTATCTTTGTACAAAACTACTTGAAATTGATTCTTTTATGTTCGAAGCCATCGTTGCCGGATTGATTTCGGGCGGAGCTATTTTGCTCGGGGCCCTGTTGGGTTTGTACCTCAAATGCAGATATAAAATGATTGCCGCTGTCATGGCTTTTGGCGCCGGGGTACTGATTTCGGCTTTGTCCATCGATCTGATGAACGAAGGCTTTGAGCAATCGCAGGAGCCGTATGGCATGGGATTCGCCTTTTTAGCAGGCGCACTTGTTTTTGTCCTCGGCGACTATTTTATCGACCACAACGGCGGAAAATTCCGTAAAAGTACGCACGGGATGGAACAAAACATGAAAAGCGAAAAGCCCGAAGCAAGTTCGGGAGGCGCTATTTTCTTAGGTACTTTGTTGGACGGCATTCCCGAATCGTTTGTGGTCGGGGCTTCGGTTACGACAGGCGGTGCAGGCGGATTGGTCTTTATTGCCGCTGTGTTTTTAAGTAACTTGCCCGAAGGAATGTCGGGTACTGTCAGCATGAAAATGGCCGGCATGTCTACGCGAAATATTATCTTCCTTTGGCTGGGAACGCTTGTGGTAACCGTACTTTCGGCTATTGGCGGCTATCTTTTTCTGGGCAGTGCTTCGCCTGTGATCAATGCTTCGATCATGGCGTTTGCCTCGGGCGCTATTCTGGCCATGTTGTGCGACACGATGATACCGGAAGCGTTTAAATTCGGCGGCCGGTTTGTAGCTTTGATCACGGTTGCCGGTTTTTTACTGGCTTTTATGTTGAGTAAAGTGTAGAAATCGTCGCTTTAATCGAAGAGTTGGTGTGTTTTGTCGAAAAATTCCGGTGCGTAGTGTGCCTCCTTTTACTTTTGCCGCATCAAACGGATAAAAAAGTAAAAGAATATGAAGAAACGAATCGTAATTTTATGGGTGTGGCTGGTTGCAGTATCTGTTATAAAAGCAGCGGCGCAACCGATCGGAAACATCCGCGGTGTTGTTACCGATGCCGCATCGGGACAAACGTTGCCTTATGTAACTGTAGTGGTTTTGAATAGTCAGCCTGTTGTCGGCGTGACTACCGACGAGGAGGGGAGTTTTACGCTGCCGGCATTGCCTGTTGGACGTTACAACATCCAAGCCTCTTTTATCGGATATGAACCGGCGGTTATCCGCGAAGTCATGATCTCTTCGACCAAAGAGACCGTATTGGAGATCTCCCTGAAGGAGAGCATACAGGCATTGGACGAAGTGGTGGTACGGGCAAAGACAAACAAGGAGGCACCGCTGAATTCAATGGCGTTGGCGGGAGCGCGGATGCTGAGCGTGGAGGAGGCGAACCGCTATGCCGGCGGCTTGGACGATCCGGCGCGTCTGGCCGCTTCGTTTGCCGGTGCGGCGGGTGAGGTGACCAACAACAGCATTTCCATCCGGGGCAATTCGCCCCAATCCCTGCAATGGAAGTTGGAAGAGGTGGAGATTCCCAATCCCAGTCACTATCCCGAGATCGGTAGCGTTGGCGGAGGGATCCTGACGGCGTTCAGTTCGCACGTGTTGGGCAATTCGGACTTCTTTACGGGCGCTTTCCCGGCGCAATACAACAATGCGCTTTCCGGTGTGTTTGACATGGCGCTGCGCAACGGCAACAACCAGCGGTACGAACATACGGTGCAATTGGGTACGCTTGGTGTGGAATTTGCATCCGAGGGGCCCTTCAAAAAGGGAGGGAGGGGTTCTTACCTGTTTAACTACCGCTACTCCAGCATGGCGCTGGCCGGTGACATTGTCGGCGGCAGTTTGAAAGAGGTTGCCGGAGCACGCTACCAGGATTTGTCCTTCAAAATCAACCTCCCCACCCGAAAAGCCGGCACCTTTTCGCTGTGGGGTATCGGTACCAATGACCGTTACAACGAACCATTGCCGGATGATCCGGCCGATTACGAATTCCGACCTTTGGAAGAGTCAAACGCCCGCCAAGCCATGGGTGCGGCAGGCTTGGGGCATAAAATTTTCCTGAGTGAAAACAGCTACCTCAAATCAACGCTGGCTGCTACCTACGCGGAAAACCACACGATGATGGACCGCTTTGACAACGACGGCAAAAACCCGGAGCGGACATTGGATATGTTGGACAAAAATACCAACCTGATCTTTCAATCTTACCTGAACACCAAGTTCAGCGCCCGCCACACCAACCGCACAGGCATTACACTCACCGGATTGCTTTACGACGACAATTACAACATCGTCCCCGATTTTCCTTACGGCGATCCGATGGAAAACTTTGCCGATACGGACGGAAGCAGCCTGTTGGCAGCGGCATTCAGCCAGTCGTCGTACCGGTTCAACGACCGTTTTACTGCAGAGTTGGGGGTGAATGCGCAATATTTTGCGCTCAACAAACACTGGACAATAGAGCCCCGCGCCGGTATTCGCTGGCAGGTAACTCCCAAGCACGCTTTGGCTTTGGCAGCCGGTATGCACAGCCGGCACGAACGTCTGGATTACTATTTTGTGACCACACCGCAGACGGGCGACCGGTTGGTAAACAAAGAGCTCGATTTCACGAAGGCGTACCACGTGGTATTGAGCTACGACTGGCACATTTCGGACAACCTCCACCTCCGGATAGAACCTTATTTCCAATCCCTCTATGATGTGCCGGTTGTGCCGGGCAGCGGCCATTCCATCATTAATGAGACGAATTTTTATATGACCGATCCGTTGGTAAACGACGGAAAAGGGCGTAACTTCGGCGTGGATCTGACCCTTGAACGTTACCTGAAAGATGGCTATTACTATATGCTGACAGCTTCCCTCTTTGATTCCGAGTACTGCGGAGGAGACGGGGTTTGGCGCAATACCCGCTATAACCGTCATTTTTTAGCGAACGCACTGGGTGGAAAAGAGTGGATGCTCGGAAAAAGCAAACAGCATGTATTGGGGGTTAACTTACGGGTGAACCTGATGGGAGGCAATTATTATACCCCCATAAAAGAGGAGGAATCCATGGCCGCACAGCGCCCTATTGACGATGAAACCCGTTTGATGGGAAAGCAACACCCGGCCGTTTTTGTCGCACACGCAACGATTAACTGGAAGATCAACAAACCGAAAGTAACACATGAATTTGGCGCCCAAATGATCAATTTAACCGGCAGCAAGGAGTATTTCGGTTTCAACTACAACTACCAAACCAAACAGATGGAGAAAGCAGCGGCGACCGTCAGCATTCCCAACATCTACTATAAAATATCATTTTAAAGCAACGAATGCAACGGCCGGCAACTTATTTGGCGCTTCTCCTGATACTGGGCTTTATTGCTTTGGGCAGGCTCTATTTGGTTCCTGTGGAGGGGATACGAGTGGCCGGCGCCGCTTTGGCGGCTGAGATAGCGCTCCTGACGCTGGGCTATTTCACGGCGCTTATGCTGAATATCCGCCTCCTGGTACCCCGCCTGCTGCTACGCAACCGGCTCACGGCATACCTGCTTTCATTGCTGGGCTGTTCCGTGTTCTTCGTCGCCATTGAGGTCGGTTTTGAATGCCTGTTGATTGACGTGTATCATTTGTCGCCCGGAAGACACTGGTACCTTTCGGACGATGGTATTCTGTTCTTCGACCTGCTCTCTGCCGTGAGCGCCTATTTTATCAGTGTGGCCGCCTCGGCCATCCTCTTTTTCCTGCACCTTTGGAACCAATCCGGCAGGCGCCTGAAAGACTTGAAACAACAGAACACCCGCGATGAGTTGGAGAAAGTACGGACACGCATTGATTCCGAATCCCTGTTCGACATACTCGACAAGGCGGCCGACAACGTTCGGCAAGCACCTGCGGAAGTTTCCGCTCTGTTGATGGATTTGAGTAAATCGCTCCGTATCCAACTCTACGAAAGCGAATACCAGCGGCGGAACGCGCCGTCGGAAGCGCCCGTACAAACCTTTAACCTTTGGTCGCCCGCCTTGAATTTGCTGACGGACCGGCGTTACCGGCTGCTGCGTCACGGAATGCTTGTCGGCTGGTTTGTGCTGATCGCCTCATCTAATTTCCACGGTACCTATGCATCGCTCCTGACCACACTGTTACTGCCATTGCCGGTCTATTTATCGCTCTCCTACCTAAACATCTATGTGCTGATACCGAAATGGCTGATGCGGGGCAGGACCGGTCTGTATGTTGTTTCGGTCGGGTTGTTGGTATTCTCTGTTGTTCTCGCCCTGTTACTCTCCCGTGTGTTGGGAAGCAATGAAACCACCAGTGCTTCCTTTTGGTTTTTGCCGCTTTCTGCCATAACGAATGTCATCAAGTTCTCTTTCCCGATCATCGGCGTAACGGTCGTGCGGCTTTTTCAATATTGGGTACGCAACGAAAGGCAAATCGCCGAATTGGAAACGGCTACTCTGCTGTCGGAATTAGAGCAGTTGCAGAATCAGGTGAATCCGCATTTTCTTTTCAATATGCTGAACAACATTATTGTGTTGACGAAGAAAAATCCCGGGGAGGCGGCCGGCGTTCTTCGTGAGTTAAGCGATATGCTGAAATACCAGTTCCGCAGTTTTTCGAAACAATCCATTCGATTGGGTGACGATATTCGTTTCCTGACCGATTACCTGAATCTTGAGAAGTTGCGGCGTGATCATTTTGAATTCAGCATTACGGCAAAAGCCGATGTAGAGGAAATTTCGTTACCTCCGTTGTTGTTTATCCCGTTTGTGGAGAATGCCGTAAAACACAACAACGACAACCGCACCCTCTCTTTTGTCCGGATCCGGTTTACCCGGGAAAACGACAAACTCTGCTTTACATGTGTCAATTCCAAGCCGGTGCGTCCTATGCGCAAAGAGGAGGTCGGCGGGCTGGGGCTTCCCAACATACGCCGCCGCCTCGATCTGCTGTACGAGGACAGGTATCGTCTGGAAATTACCGAAAACGAGGTAAGCTATACGGTACAATTGAGTATTGAATTTAAAAATAAGCGATTATGAACTGTATCATTGTGGACGATGAACCCCTGGGACGCGAGGCCATTCAACTGTTGACAAAGGAGATCCCAACGTTGAAGTTGCTCGGCAGTTTCGGCGACGCCCAATCGGCAGGCGATTTTCTGCTTGACCACCCGGTCGATCTGGTCTTTCTCGACATCCGCATGCCCGGCACGGATGGTATCACGTTTGCCCGGACGATCAAAGAGAATACGTTGGTGATATTCACCACAGCCTATCCTGAATACGCGGTGGATAGCTATGAGTTAGATGCGGTGGATTATCTGTTGAAACCTGTTGAGGCAGGCCGTTTCCGGAAAGCGGTAAATAAAGCATCGGATTACCTGCAGCTTTTGCGGGATAAATCGCAGAAAAGTACCGTGGAGACGGTTACACAGGAGCATATTTTCATCAAGGCCGACAGGAGGTATTTTAAGGTCTTGTTCCGGGATATCCTCTTTATAGAAGGGTTGAAAGATTACGTGGTCATCCAGACCGGTGAACAGAAAATCATTACCAATACTACGCTGAAAGCCATGCAGGAGCGGCTTCCGTCGAGTATGTTCCTGCGTACCAATAAATCGTATATTGTCAATTTGGAGAAGATTGACTCTTTTGATGTGAACGACATCTATATCGGCACACACGAATTAGCCATCGGTAGCCGGTACCGGGAAGGTTTTATGAAGACGTTTGTCAACGGGCAGATTTAGAAGAGGTTGGTTACGGTGATGTTGTGGTGTATATTTCCAAATTTCGGAGGGTACTCTTGAAATTTCCCGCTTTTTCCAACGGGAAAACCAATGTCTGGATATAATTCATAGAAGATTTCCCCTCGTTGAACCAAAGTTTTTTATTGAAATCGGCCGGAATGAGGCGGTCGTTTACATAAAGACGTGTCTCCCGGTAATCCCCACAAATTTTGATGCGAACTGTCTCTCCAGGCCGGATCCGATACCGGAACGTATTCAAGTACCCTTCCCGGGCAAATCCGATCATTCCCTTGATTGGGTCGCTCAGGTAAAAAACGGCATGCGGAGAACGAAACAATTCCGTTCCGGCAGACTCTTCCGCCCCGGTAATCTCAAAACTGACCGTATAGCCGTATCCGATCTCCCGGTATCCCGTTTCGTCTCCCGGATTTAACACCGCCTTCCGGTAAAACAGTTCCGGATTTTCTTCCGATCCGAACGCTTTTTTTATGCGTCCGGCCTGGTTTACGCCGGGCGCTTCACTCAATTTCTTCCGCTCCCGGTCGAATGCTTCAAAAGAGAGCGCCGGATGCTGACCTGTCCACATCTTGACCGCCAATGTTTGCAGAGCAGGAAATACCCGGTCGTGGATGTCTTTGGTGGAAATGCCATTCCCCACGTGGTCGTTCCACAGGGCAAACATACCGCCTTTTATGGAAGGGTGTTTCTCTTCGAAAATCCGGTTCCCGATCCGGGCAGGAGTCCATTCGCGGTACAATTTTCCGATATTTAAGTAGTCGTAATAATATCCGGCATTGGGTACCAAATAGAGCCACCCGTCGGGAATACTCACCAGATCAAAACCGTCCCGGATCATCTTTTCCGGATCTGCATACGGATTGTGCCACAACCACATGAGCACATTATCCGACCGAACAGGAGTTTCTCCTTGAGCATGAGTCAGGGCTCCCCAGATACAGGCCTGTTTCCCGAATCCCTGTACGTAGTTGATGTAATAATCTGTAAAGTAGCGGAATTTTTCCACCACCTCCTGCTTCCGGTTGGAGTATTCGTCGGTTCCGATGTGCACCCGTTTTCCCCTGAATACGGGATACTCCCCTTCTAAGTATTCTTTGAACAGGGCATCCAGAAAACGGTATGTTTCCGGAGCGAAAAGATTTAAATGATCGCTGCCGTACTCTTTGCCGTCCAACAGGGAATCGTATTGTACAAATGCAAGGGAATGGGCCGGCACATCGATTTCCGGAATGATCTCCACAAAATGGTGTTCCGCTAATTGCTGAAGTCCGATAAATTCCTCTTTGGTATAAAATCCGTCCGCAGAAGCCAAGCCGGGGTATGTTTCCGATTCGAGCCGGAAGGCTGCGTAGGTTTTCTGCCAATCGTTTTCAAAAAATTGCTTGAATCCATTGTCGTTCAGATGAATGTGAAATGTATTCAGCTTGTAGTACGCCATGATCCTGACATAGTCCTCCAGAAAGGAGAGTGGTATAAATTTACGCCCGACATCCAGCATGAAACCGCGCATGTCGTAATCGGGAAAATCGGTGATTTCACCCCGGGGCAACAGTCCCTCTTTATCCTGTTCCGTCAATTGCAACAAGGTGCGGGTCGCCCAGAATATTCCGGTGGGAGTTGAAGCAGTCACTGTTATCCGGTCGTCTATCCGGATACGATACCCCTCCCTGCCCAATTTTTTATCCGCAACAAGTTTCAGCAGAATCTCTCCCTTGATGGACTGTCCATGGTCGGAAATTGCCTGCCGTCCGGACAATTCCGAATATTCCCGACCGAATTCGGCAGCGATGTCCGCTAATTGCCCGCTACCGGAAGCGGTACGGATCTTCAGCGGATTGGACGGACGAAAGTGCCCTCGTCCCGCTTTCCACTCTTTGAGTTCCGGAATAACGAAAGGTTTGTCATGATTGGGTTCCTGTGCAGATACCGGAAGCCTAAAAAGGCATAAACAGAGCAAAAAGAGGTATTTGATCGACTTCATCTCAAATGATTTTAGAATATACTCAGCGTAGTTTGTGTTGGTGGAAATAGGGGGTCACCCGGAATATAAAAACAGAGAGGGAGATAACTGTCAGCAAAGCGCCGGTTAGGAAGGCATTTTGAAAACCGCTCCGTTCGGCGATGTATCCGCCCAGCGTGAGGCCCAACCCGATCCCGACGTCCCAAGAGGTCAAATAGGTGGAGGTAGCCGTTCCCCGCTGGTTGTTGGGAGCCAGGTTCACGAACATGGTGTTGAAAGCCGGGAACATGGTGCCGAAGCCGATACCCAGAAAAAGCGACAATCCGAAAAACAACGAGGTTCCGACAGCCGGATCCCATGCCATCAGCCAGGCGCAAGCCGCCAGGAGAAAGAAACAGAGGCAGACGATGGTTATTCCCAGGGTGATCACCTGGGTGATCCGTCCTTTGTCAACCTGCCGCCCGGAGAAAAGCCGCGAGATGGCCATGCCGATGGCCATTAGCGTAAAAAAGAGTCCGGTACTGCCGGTTATCCCGATGGATTTGGCGTACATGGCAATGTAGGTACTGGTCATTCCATACGGAACGGAGAGCAGCAACAGGACGAAACCGGGCAGCAATCCTTTCAGCAGAATGAAACGGTCCAAAGAGACCGGTTCCCGCTTGACAGGGGCTTTGACAGGCGTACGTACCAGAATGGCCAACAGGAATCCTGCCGAGCACGAGGCGAGGGCTGTCAGGAAGATGGTGTCGAATGAGTAAAAGTCGTGCAGGAACAGCCCGGCCATCGGCCCGACCGCCATGGCGATGTTGTTGGACAGCCCGTAGTATCCCAATCCTTCTCCCCGGCGGGAGGAGGGCATAATGTCGATTACAATGGTGTTTCCTGCCACGGTTACCATCCCGAACGAGAAGCCGTGTACCACCCGGAAGAGCGTAAAGATGAGCAAGGTACCGGCCAGCAGGTAGCCGGCAAAGATCGCTGTAAACACGAAAAAAGCCAGCAAATAGAGCGGTTTACGGGCAAAGGTGTCGATCAGGTAACCGGAGAAGGGACGAATGGTCAGCGCCGCTACGGTGTAGCAGGACAATACCACTCCAACCACCGTATGCCCCGTTTGAAATATCTCGGTAAGGTAAAACGGCAATACCGGCATCAGCAGGTAAAAACCGAAGTAGAGCAAAAAATTCGCTCCCAGGATGTAGCAGTAATTCCAAGTAACTAAGCGTTCCCTGTTCATGCTCAAATTTTTGGCGAAGGTACGGAATTTTACCTGTTATCCTCCGAAAAGCTCCCGGCAAAGATCTGAAACTTTCGATACGAAACAGACGGTGATGGCGGGTGTTTTTTTGGCAAAGCCTTTCCGGTTGCCGGAGGGAACATATATCTTCCCGAACCCCAATTTTTCCGCTTCGGAGATACGCTGATCGATCCGGCTGACGGCGCGGATCTCTCCGGAGAGCCCGACCTCTCCGGCAAATGCCACATTTGGGGGGACGGGAGCGTCGATGTTGGAAGAGAGTACCGCCATCACGACGGCCAAATCCAATGCCGGATCGCTTACCTTGATGCCTCCGGCAATGTTTAAAAAAACATCTTTGGCGGCTAAGCGAAAACCTACCCGTTTTTCCAATACGGCCAGCAGCATGTTGAGCCGGCGGGAATCAAATCCGGTAGCGGAGCGCTGGGGAACCCCGTACGCGGCGGTCGAAACCAAGGCTTGTACTTCCAGCAGGATGGGACGGATCCCTTCCAGCGTAGCGGAAACAGCCATGCCGCTGAGGCCTTGCCCGTGGTTGGAGAGCAGCAGTTCCGACGGATTGCTCACCTGCCGCAAACCGGTTTGCATCATCTCGTAAATACCGATCTCAGAGGTGGAACCAAAACGGTTCTTCATGGATCGCAGGATCCGGTACATGTAGTGTTGGTCTCCCTCAAAATGCAGGACGGTATCGACCATGTGTTCCAGAATCTTGGGCCCGGCCAGTTGGCCGTCTTTAGTGATGTGGCCGATGAGGATGGTGGAAATGGTGTTCTCTTTGGAAAAGCGCAGCAGGGCATTGGTGCACTCCCGGATTTGCGAGAGGCTTCCCGGAATGGAATCGATGGTGTCGGTGGCCAACGTTTGAATGGAATCGATAATCAGCACCGAAGGTTCGATGAGCCGGGCCTGCTCCAGGACAATTTCCAACGAATTGCCGGAAAGGAACAGGCAGTCGTCGTTCTCACTTTCCAACCGACCAGCACGCATTTTGATCTGGGCGATGCTCTCCTCTCCAGAGACGTAGAGTACTTTGCCGCACCGGTTTTGCAGAGCGAATTGAAGGACCAAGGTCGATTTGCCGATCCCCGGCTCTCCCCCCAGCAGGATCATGGAGCCGGGCACCAACCCGCCCCCCAGTACCCGGTTCAGTTCGTTGTCGCCGGTATCCTGCCGGGCATCCGCATTCGTTTTGATCTCGGATAAACGGAAGGGTTTTGGGGTGGCCTGTCCAATGGCCCCAGCCGCCTCTTTTTTGCCCCTGACCTCTACTTCCTCTTCAAAGCTGTTCCACTCCCCGCAGGTGGAGCAACGGCCCACCCATTTGGCCTCTTTGGCTCCGCAATTCTGGCAAACGTATACGGTCTTCGTTTTCATTACTTTAGTAGAATTGTTCGTCGTCTTCCCGGTTGGTTTTCCCGATCCCTTCGTACAGCGCATCGTCCGACATATCCTCTTCGCAGTTCAGGTTTTGTTGCATGCCGGAAGGGCGTTCGAAAGGACGGGCGGTAAACTTGACCCGGGGATCCCGAAGTACTTTCGTCAGAAACCGTCCCCAGACCGGCAAAGCCATGGTGGCTCCCTGTCCGTTGCGGAGATCCTGGAAATGAATGGAACGATCCTCCGCACCGACCCATACCCCACCGACCAGATCCGGCGTAATCGCCATAAACCAGCCGTCGGCATGCGCTTGTGTCGTACCGGTCTTCCCCCCCATCGGGTTCAACAGTCCGTAGCGCCCCCGCAAACGGGTCCCGGTCCCGGATGTCACCACTCCTTCCAACAGGTTACACATCAGGTAAGCTGTCTGCGCCGTGATTACTTCGCGACTCTCTGTCTGAAAACGATCCAATACGTTCCCGTACCGGTCTTCGATGCGGGTAACCAGTATCGGTTTGTTGTGTACCCCTTTGTTGGCATAGATGGAGTAGGCAGCCGTCATCTCTTTGAGAGAAATTTCCGCCGTCCCCAAGAATACGGAAGGCACCGGATCGATAAAACTATGTATGCCCATTTTATGCGCCATTTGGGCGACAGCTTGCGGTGTGAACTGTTTCAGTACCCAACCGGAGATGTTGTTCTCAGAGTTGGCCAGGCCCCACCGGAGCGTCACCATTTCTCCCGCCCGCCGTGTTCCTCCGCGGGGCGTCCACGTTTTGCCGTCCGGAAGAAGAAAGGTTTGGGCAATGTTGGGCACTTTGTCGCACGGCCCAAGGCCCTCCTGCATCGCCAGCGTATACAAGATCGGTTTGATGGTAGAGCCCACCTGCCGTTTCCCCACGCTGACCATGTCGTACATGAAGTAACGGTAATCAGGGCCCCCCACATAGGCTTTCACATAGCCCGTCTGCGGCTCCATGGCCATGAACCCCGCCCGGAAGAATGATTTGTAGTATTTCAATGAATCTAACGGCGTCAGCACGGTATCCCGGGTGCCTTGCCAGGTAAACAGTTGCATCTCAACCGGCTGATCGAACGATTTGCGGATGTCCGCTGCAGATACGCCTGCCTCCCTCATCTGCCGGTACCTCTCCGAACGGGTGATGGCCCGTTCCAATATCTCTTTTACCTCTTCGTCGGTCAGGTCGTTGGAGAAAGGCGGATTGCGTTTTTCCACCCGTTCTTTGGCAAAAAGAGGTTGCAACTCTTCGCCCAAATGTTCTGTTACCGCTTCCTCTGCATACTGTTGCATTCGGGAGTTGAGCGTGGTGTGTATTTTCAAGCCGTCGGCATACAGGTCATATGGAGTACCGTCCGGTTTGGTGTTTTTCCGGCACCACCCGTAAAGCGGATCCTGTTCCCAGGCAATCGAGTCCTGTACGTATTGTTCTTTGTTCCAGCGGTAGTTGCGGGGATTGGGTTTGTTGGACGTCAGGTAGATGCGCAGGTATTCCCGAAAATAGGTCGCCCGCCCCTCTTTGTGGTCTTCCCGCTTAAAGTTTATCCCCAATGGCAGCATTTTCAGCGAATCGAACTCCTGCCGCGTGATCTTGTCGTATTTCAGCATTTGGCCCAGTACCACGTTGCGCCGCTTTTCCGCATTTTCGGGCCTGCGGACCGGATTGTACAGGTGCGGGTTTTTGGCCATGCCGACAAGCATGGCCGCCTCCTCGATCCGCAACGAATCCAGGGATTTCCGGAAGTAGATTTCCGCAGCGGAATTAATCCCGACGGCTAAATTCAAAAAGTCGAATTTGTTGAGATACATAGTCATGATCTCCTCTTTTGTATAGCTTTTTTCCAAGCGCACAGCAATGACCCACTCCCGGAATTTCCGCATAGTCAATTCCAGCATGTTTTGATCGGGATCTCGCGGAAAGAGCATTTTAGCCAATTGCTGGGTGATGGTGCTGCCGCCCCCGGAGGAGGTGTTGCCGGTTAACAATCCTTTCAGTACCCGGAACAACCCGACAGCGTCGATGCCGCTGTGGTCGTAAAAACGGATATCTTCTGTGGCCAGGAGCGCTTCTTTGACCGATCCGGGGATTTCTTTGTACTCCGTATACCGGCGGTTTTCGCTTCCCTGGTAGTAGCGGCTGATCATGATTCCGTCTTCGAAATAGATCTCGGAGGCGAACCGGTTGTTGGGATTTTCCAACTCCTCAAAAGTAGGCATAAACCCTAATTTCCCCTGGGATATCAGCCAAAAGAACAGGACTGTACAAATCATTCCGGACACAAAAAGGATCCAGAATACACAAAAAAATCTTTTGTACCTCTTAAACATGCACGTATATATTGATCTTCAACGTGCAAAGATAATTGAAATTTATCAACTTTACATTTTTTACAAAGCCGGATAAGATCCTTTATGCTGCGGGAACCTCGTAATCTTTTCCATACCGGTTACGATCTTTTCGGGTATTTAGGAAGTGACGGGAGTAGACCGGTAATTTCTTCTCCAGGCTCATCCGGGTATGGGTGTCCTCACACAAAGCCACCCACCCCCTGCCGAAATTGTTGACATAAGTCATGTTCCCTTCGTGAGTATAACCGAGGGTGTGGGCAAATTCGTGGAAAATGGTATGGGACTTGTTCTGGTCGTCCGCGTAGTGACTCAGGTAGCACCATTCGTTGAATCCGAATACCCCTCCTCCGGCCGCAGCCATCCCGTTGATCCCAACGACGTGCCCGCAATTCAAGGTTTTCAGTGAATAGATCTTTTTCAAAAGTTCACCTGTCTGCACCACTGTTCCCCGGTTGTCGGAGAAGAGGCGTCCTTCGTATTTCTCCAATTCATGCCGGAAATCATCGGACGAAAACATCACGGACATATTCAGGGTAAGCGCTACAGCTTCCCGGGCATGAGCCGGCAGCAACGGTGTACAGTGATCTCCCCGGAACTCTCCGAAAGTGATCTCCCAACCGCAGGATGACGAGGTCAATTGCCGGTAAAGCAGATCGTCACACGCTATTTCCAGTTCCAATTTTGCATAGAAATCCCGCTGGTTCACTTTCAAGTGCACCACTTGCCCGGAACGGGTTACAAATTTTTTTTCCTGTTTTAAGACAGGTAGCTGTTTCCGGATCTCCGCAAACGGCCGGATCTTTTTAAATTCGGCCAAGCGGAAACTTTCCCGCATTTCCGGCAGGCGTGCCCAGACCACTACATCGTGGATGGGGCGTGGTGAATAGAACCGCACCAGCAACTCCCCTTTTTTGTCGATGCTGATCTGCAGGGGGCGATTGACCCGGAAGCTCCGCTCTTTTTTGTTGAAGAGGGTTTTGGACGGTTCTCCGTTCTGAAGCATGTAAGTTACATCCGAAGAGGCATAATCCGCTTCGGTTACCCGGACCAAACCGTATGTTTCCGTATTCGTACCGGTACCATAAGAAGCTGGTATTCCACCACTCCATAAAAAAACTGTCATCCCACAAAAAGCCCAACACCTGACTTTTTTACACCACTTGTTTTTACACATACTCTTTACACCTTAACACACGGAAATCACTTTCCGCCACACGTTACACACACGTACACATAAAACGCATACAAATATACTATCGGAAAAGAGCTATTATTCAGCATTTTGCTTAAAAAAACATAATGTTTCTGTATTCTTTTTCGATAGTATTCTCTATATTTGTACAATTTTTGTTGTATGAGAAACAAGACTAAACGCCTGTTGGCGATCAGAAAATTAATTGAGTCGGAATTAATCTCCTCTCAGGAGGAGTTGATCTTCCAACTCAAGGGGTTCGGTATGGAAACGACCCAAAGCACCCTTTCCAGAGATCTGAAATTTATGAAGGTGGCCAAGATCCCCCACAAGGAGAAAGGGTATATTTACATCATACCGGAGAATATCAACGAACAGAAGGAGGAGAAAATTTCTTCCATCATTACGGATGCTATTCTCAGTATTGATTTTTCCGGCAATATGGCGGTAATCAAAACACTTCCGGGCTATGCCAATGCCGTAACAGTACTGATCGACAGTGAAAATTATTTCGAGATACTGGGAACCATCGCCGGTGAAGATACCATTTTTATGGTGTTACGGGAAGGTGTCAGCCGCATCGAATTGGTGGAGGTGTTGACTTCCGTACATCCGGGTATCCGCTTGCTTTACAAGTAGACGAGGCATACCTCCGGACGGAGTTTTCCGGGGTTTTGTTCATTTTATCGAAAATAGTTCGTAAACTTGCACCCCGGTTTGCAAATGTGGATGCATGGAAATTACATATACCAGAAAAGAACTGAACTCTCTGATCTCTATTCTAAAGGGACAAGGCAAAATCATCGGTTTCGTGCCTACGATGGGAGCACTTCACGAGGGCCATTTGTCGTTGATCGGAAAGTCAAAGGAGCTGTGCGACGTAACGGTTTCCAGTGTTTTTGTTAATCCCACTCAATTTAATGATTCCGAAGACTTAAAACGATATCCGCGTACACCCGAAAAGGATGCGGAGATGCTGGAAAAGGTCGGGTGTGATGTGGTATTTTTTCCTACTGTCGAGGAGGTGTATCCGGAAAAAGATACCCGGATATTTGATTTCGGACATTTGGATAGCGTTATGGAGGGCGCCAAGCGCCCCGGACATTTCAATGGGGTCGGCCAAGTGGTTAGCAGGTTGTTCGACATGGTGGTTCCCCACAAGGCGTTTTTCGGGATGAAGGATTTTCAACAGATCGCTGTGATCAAAGAGATGGTGCGGCAGTTGAACTATCCGGTTGAAATTGTCTCCTGCCCGATCGTCCGGGAAGAGAACGGTTTGGCCATGAGTTCCAGAAACCACCTCTTAGATCCGGAACAGCGCAAAAATGTCCCCCACATATATGCAACTCTGAAAAAAGCTCGTAACTTAGCAGCTGAAATGAACGTTACTGATCTGAAGCAATGGATCGCTGACACCATTGACGGTAATCCTTTTCTGAAAACAGAATATGTTGATATCGTGGATGATACGACGCTTCGGATTGTAAAAGAGTGGAGCGATCCGGGCCGAAAAGTAGCCTGTGTTGCTGTTTATGCCGACAAGATACGGCTAATCGATAATATCGTTTTTTAATTTTAACCGACGCTTAGCAGTTTAAGATTACTACGGAATGTTTATCGAAGTTGTAAAATCAAAAATTCACCAAGCGACCGTAACGGAAGCCAACCTGCAGTATGTGGGGAGTGTGACCATAGATGTTGCTTTGATGGAAGCTGCCAATATCATTGAAAATGAAAAGGTGCAGATCGTCAATGTCAACAACGGGGAGAGAATCGAAACTTATGTCATCCGTGGGGAACGGAATTCCGGCGTTGTTTGTCTGAACGGACCGGCCGCCCGGAAATGCGCCGTGGGCGATGTGGTCATTATCATTTCATACGCCTCCATGGATTTCGAAGAGGCCAAACAACACATTCCTACTCTGGTTTTCCCCGATACCTCTACAAACCGGCTTATCTGATTTCTTAGAATTTTAGCCGTGATCTCTTTTCTGATAAAATTCCCCAGTCGCATATCATGCCATTTCAGAGATAAAATTTGTTGGCGACCCGTTCGAAGTTGTCAGCCGGATTGTTGAAAAAAAAGAGAAATAAATCGCTTCTCTTTTTTGGAATTCCGGATAAAAAAATCAATGTGGAACTCTTTTTCTCTTTTCAAAAAATCAATTCCCGTTTCTTTCAGAAAGTCCGGACAAATTACCAACAATTTTAATCAAAGGACAATCGATTTTTTATTACCGGATCATCAGATTGACTATTGTTGATAACAACCATTTATTTATTGATTCTGAGTCTATTATTCTTTCTTACGATTGTTGAAAAACAGTTGATAAATGGAGAAAAACTCGAAATACAACAAATTTCGGAATTACTTTTCCCCGTTTCCACAATCTATTATCATCAATATGAAATTTAAAGAATAAAAAGATAAAATAATTATAAGCTGTTTGTCCAATCCATCCAATGTGTACCTTTGCGACGTATAAGAAAAATTCTATTGGAATGAATCCATTAAAAAAACTTGCCGGAGAGACTGTCATATATGGTTTTTCGACCATTCTTGCCCGTTTTATCAATTGGTTGCTGAATCCACTATATACCGAACTGTTCCCGGCAGAAGAGTATGGCGTTGTGATCAACTTGATGTCTTATATGGCATTGTTGACCGTATTGCTGACGTATGGTACGGAAACCGGTTTTTTTCGCTTTGCCACGACGGAAAATAAAAACAACGTATTTTCTACCCTGATGACCTCGCTCTCCTGTACAACCTTGTTGTTTATCGGACTTTTTTTCGTCTGGATGGATCATATCGCCGTTTTTTTAGATTTAACGAACCACAAAGAGTATCTGGTCTTATTGGTATTGACGCTGGTGATTGATGTGATGAATTCCATTCCTTTTGCATTACTGCGGTTGGAAGGAAGGCCGGTTCGGTTTGGCTTGATCAAACTGATCAATATTGGGATCAATATTGGGTGTAACCTCTTCTTTCTTCTGTTGTGTCCGTGGTTGGAACGTATGGGGATTTCTCTTCCGTTTTACGATCCGAAAGGAGGGATTATTTACGTGTTCATCTCCTACCTGATTGCTACTGTGATAACCTCTTTTCTATTATTGCCTTATATGGTAAGATTTCGTTTTTACTTCTCTTTCGGGTTGTTAAAAAATATTCTGATCTACTCTTTTCCCATCCTGATCGTCAGTTTAGCTGGTATGATCAATTTACAGGGGGATAAAATATTGATGCCTAAAATATTGGGGCAGATGATGAGTTCGGAGGAAGCCAAAGCCGTAACCGGTATTTACGGGGCTAATTATAAATTAGCCCTAATCATGTATATTTTTACCCAGGGGTTCCGGTATGCTTTTGAGCCGTTTTTCTTTAGTTATTCCAGAAATGAGGATTCAAAGAAGGTCTACCGGAATGTCTTTCTCTATTTTACCGGATTTGGTTTGGTGATCTTTCTGGGAATTATGTATTGGTTGGATATTCTTCAATACTTGATTAGTAAAGAGTATAGGGTTGGGTTGGTAATTATTCCATGGGTATTGCTGGCCAACCTGTTCCAGGGAATGTATTACTCCCTTTCGTTGTGGTACAAATTGACGGATAAAACCGTTTATGGCGCTTGTATGGCGATTACGGGAAGTGTAATTTCTGTTTCCATGAATGTATGGTTTTTACCGGTGATGGGATATATGGCATCTGCTTATGCCGTCTTTACCTGTTTTTTGGTGATGTGTATTTTATCTTTGTGGTTGGGAAAGAGATATTACCACATCAGTTACAATATTGGAAAGATTCTTTTGTATTTTTTTGTAGCTCTTCTATTTTATTGGATCGGTAAAAGAATCACGTTTGACAATGATTGGGTGACCTGTCTTTCTAGAACTCCTTTGTTGCTACTGTTTATTTTTATTTTTATCCGGATAGAGATGAAGTTTTTGATGAGCAGGGAATTTGTGCATAAAATGTTTCACAAAAAAAAGTAGTATCTTTGTTGATCCCTGTAAGTTGGAACGTTTTATGTAGCAACTGAAAACAAAACACAACATATGAAAATAAAGGTAGTAAACAGATCCAAACACCCGTTACCTGAGTATAAGACAATCTGTTCTGCCGGTGTGGATATCCGGGCGAATCTTTCCGAAACTGTTGTATTGAGGTCATTAGAACGGAGATTGATACCAACCGGTCTGTTCATAGAGTTACCGGCCGGTTACGAAGCCCAGATACGTCCCAGAAGTGGATTGGCATTAAACGAAGGTTTGGGGGTACTGAACACTCCCGGAACCATAGATGCCGATTATAGGGGAGAGATCGGTGTTATTGTGATAAACCTTTCCGATCGGGTGATCAGTATAAACGATGGGGACCGGATTTGCCAGATGGTGATCAATAAGATCGAACAGGCCGAGTGGGTGAGTGTAGATACGTTGGAGGAGACATACCGGGGGAGCGGAGGATTCGGACATACCGGAAAGAAATAATATATCAATCCGCTAATTTTAAGGAGTATGAGAGTTTTTTTTGTTTTTATTTTTATCCTGACAGGATGGGTAAACGGTTTTGCCGACGATAGAAAAAAGATCGTTGGCTATGGGGAGTTGGATGAAAAGACAAAATTGGAATTTGATTATTCCTTTTTGGAAGGGATACGCAGTAAAATTACGGGAGATTATCAGAGCGCTTTAGGCTGGTTTGACAACTGTTTGAAAATCTATCCCGGAAGTTCGGTGGTTAAATACGAAATCGCTAATTTGTTATTGTTAAATAAAGATTACAACGGTGCTTTACTCTTGGCCCGGGAAGCGGTAGCCGGTAATTCTGGAAATCTCTGGTATCAACTGTTATTGGCAAATGTATTGCAGGATAAATCCATGATAGAAGAGGCGTGTAGCGTCTATGACAGACTTATTGCCATACATCCGAGAATGGAGGAATTTTACATTCAGGAAGCGGGGATGTATGTATCCGTTGAAAAGTGGCAAAAAGCCATCGATGTATATAATCGGTATGAAAAAAAATTCGGTATTAATGAAATAGTCTCTATTGAGAAGATAAAACTTTATACCAAATTGGATGACATAAAGGGGGCTTCCAACGAACTGTATAAGTTGATTCGGGAATACCCGGAAAAAGAGGAGTATCTGAGTTTGCTGGCAGAACTCTATTTCAATTACGGACAGGACAAAAAAGGACTGCAAGTCCTGAACCGCCTGTTGAGTAAAGATCCGGACAATGGAATGATCCATTTTTACCTGGCGGACTATTACAGAGAAAAAGGAGCGCAAAAAGAGTCCGAACAGCACGTTGTAAAAGCTTTATCAAGCAATGAACTGGACTCGCGTTATAAAGTTCAGTACATGTTGAAATTGGTGTTGGGTCCCGATTCGTCCAGGGTTTCTGAAACACAGTGGGATTCATATGTTTTGCTGTTGCGGGAAAAATATCCGGAGGATCTGGCCATTCGTTCTCTCTACTCCGATTATTTGAAGAAAGAGGGCAAGTTGGATGAATCCCGGGCGGAGTTGGAGTATATTCTCTCTAAAGACAAAGATAATTATATCATCTGGCAGGAGTTACTGATCTTGTGTAATGAAATGGAAGACACTGCTTGTATCTATGAGCGAAGTACGGAAGCGCTGATGTATTTTCCGGAAGAGCCCTTACCGTATGCGATGGCTGGAATTTCCCGGATGATCCGGCAGCAATTTTCCGAAGCGCTTCCCTTTTTTAGGAAGGGAGTGGAATTAACTTCGGGAAACAGGGAGTTTCAAACACAGTTTTATGCCTATCTGGGAGATTGTTATTACAGTTTGGACAGTTTGGAACAGGCCTTTGCCATGTTTGAACAGGTTTTATCGTACCGGCCGGATGACCTGGTGGTTTTGAACAATTACGCCTATTACCTCTCCTTGCGGGATGAAGAACTTGCTAAGGCTGAAAGAATGAGTGCGAAAACAGTGTTGGCGGAACCTGAAAACGACACCTATTTAGATACCTATGCTTGGGTACTGTTTAAACGGAAAGAGTATTCGCAGGCATTGTATTACATCAAATTGGCGGTCAAGTACTCTCGAGAGCCATCCGGAGTACTGTATGAACATTATGGGGATATTTTGTATTACAGCAACGATGGGAATCAGGCGGTCGAGATGTGGAAAAAGGCTTTGGAGATAGGTGGTGAAGATCCGGAGGTGTTGCGATCCAAAATTTCGGGAGAATACGATTTTTAATGTGTGCGATCTGTTGATGAAGAAATTTTTAATCGCTGTATGGGTGCTGCTGTCCGTGGTTTCGTGCCGGACGGCCAAAGAAACTGTCGTCCGAAAGGAGACGGAGAACTTGGCAGAGAACAAACTGTTTAAAAATATTTACTCCAACGAATTGGAGTACAAAACATTGTATTCTAAAAAGATGGATGTCTCCCTCTCTGCAAAAGGCAAAGAGACAGGGTTGAAAGGGGCGATGAAAATGGAGAAAGACCAGTTTATCTGGATATCATTGACCGCTCCTCTCGGGATTGAAGTGGCCCGGCTCCTGTTTACTCCTGACAGCATCAAATTCATGGATTCCTACAACAAGAAATACCTGTTGACCGATTACAATTATATATACGAAAAGTCTGGATTAGAGGTAGGCTTTCAATGCATCCAGAATATTTTTGCGAACGGATTCGTCAATTTGGAAAATTGTGGGAACGACAATTTAAAGGAGGGAAAATTTAAATACGAACGGACCAAATACGACTATGTTTTATCCAATATCCACCAAAGGGCGATTGACCGAAAGGTTCGGAAATATTTTAAGAAGAAGCGGAAAAACAAGGATTTCGCATTCATTTTACAGGAAATACACATTGATCCGAACTGTTTCAGGCCTTACCGGATTGTGTTGAAGGATATGGAAGATGATACCGGTATAGAGACATTATACGAAGATTTTACCCGGACGGGAGAGAAGCTTTTTCCCGAAAAGATTGGGTTTGACTTGGTCTTTAACGACCAAAAGATTAAATTGGATGTAGTTTTTTCCCGCCTGGAATTCGACGGAACGGTAGTTCCCAATTTTAAGATCCCGGCGAAATACGAGAATTTGACAAAATGAAATTCTTTTTAGTACATACCTGCTTTTTATGTTTGCTTTTTTATCCAGTAGCATCTTCTGCCCAATCCATCGCCGGTATCCGGAAAGAGAAGGAAAAGAGCGAGAAAGAGATCGCTTATTTGGATAAACTGCTGAACGAAACCAAAAGCAGCCGCTCACTCTCTTTTGAACGCTTGAATATTGTACAGAAAAAAGTCTCTCAAACCAAACAGTTGATCCGTTCGTTGGAAAAAGAGATGGACTACTACGAGGGGCAGATCCAAGTAAACGAAAAAAAGATCGGCGAATTGGGTGAGAACAGAAAGGCAATATTGGAACTCTATTCCAAATTGGTGTACGGGTTGTGGAAGAAAAAGGACAAAGCAGACAAAATGATGTTCATTTTTGCTGCTGCGGACTTTAACCAGGCATACAACCGGTATAAGTATTTTGAACAGATACAGAGCTATTCCAAACGGCAATTCGAACAGATCCGGGTGATCAACGATTCGTTGGAATCCCGGAATAATAAATTGAAGGAGTACATCGTTCAGAAAAACGAAATCCTGAAAGAGATCGATGTGCAAAACCGGAGTTTGCTGGAACAGCAGGAGGGGGAAAACCGTTTGATCCGGGAGTTCAGGAAAAAAGAGAAGGAGTTGGCGAAAAAATTGGAGGCCGAACAGAAAAATCGGGCGCGATTGGCAAAAGAATTGGACAGATTGATCGCCCAGGAGATCAAGAAGGCGGCAAAGACAGGGAAACCAACAGAGATCCGGTTAACCCCGGAACAACAGTTGGTATCCGACGAATTTGTCAAAAACAAGGGAAAACTGCCCTGGCCAGTGGAGCAGGGAATTGTCACGGAAAAATTCGGTATACGGACCAATCCGTTGCATCCGAACGTGAAACAGGAGAATGCGGGGGTCACCATAGCAACCCTGAAAAACTCTGAAGTACGCGCTGTTTTTGACGGAGTAGTTGCTTCCGTAGTCTTTTATCCGGGATACAACAACATTGTCATGATTAGTCACGGCAATTACTACACGGCTTACACTAACTTGGTCGAGGTGAAAGTGAAGGAGCAACAGGCCGTGAAAACCAAACAGGTTATCGGGAAGGTGGGTTACGACGTGGAAAAGGGAAGTGTTTTCACCTTCACGGTGAACAAGGAGTTCGAAAAACAGGATCCTGAACAGTGGCTGGCGAAATAGCAGGGAACAAGAGACTATGGAAGAGAGATACTGCACTTTACGAAACGAATGGCGACACACATTGATCCGTTTCAGATTGGAAAATCTTTTTTTTGATCTGTTGCAGGGATTAGTTGTTCTGTTCTCTTTTGTGTTGGTATACTTGTTTTTGTACTATCTTCTCCGCTCTGCATTCCAACTGACCTCGGGCTTCAAAGCAACACTTTATTTTATCTTTCTGGCCGGAACGGCGACTATCGCTCTTCTCGGCTTGATCAAACCGTTGCTCTCCTTTTTCATTTTGGGAAGCCTACGGAAGGATGCATTGCTCAAGCTTCTCCGAAGGCGTTTCCCCAGTGAACAGGATCTGTTGGTCAGCCTTTGCTACCTGGCTTTCCGAACAGACGAGGTATCAGGCGATGATACGTTGAAAAAAGCGGCTTTTATACAAAAATACAGCCGGATGCAGGAACAGGGCCTCTCGTTTCCCCTGTTCGGAAAACGTTGTTTCAAACCACTGCTGCTGTTGGGAGCTTGTCTGTTGTTGTTTGGGGTCAATGTCGGCCGTTTTGTGCATTGGGGAACCGATCTGAGCCGTTTTCGCGAAACAGACCGTGCGGAGTCCGGAATCTTCTTTACACTGATGAACGAATCCACCTCGGTGGAGTACGGTAAATCATTTAGGGTCAAACTAAAAGTAGAGAGCGAATACACCACCCTGGGAAATGTTTTCATTCGCTTCGGAGGAGGTGAATTTTTAATGGGACGGGAGGATTCACTCTACGTGTACGATTTTGAGTCGGTCAATAACGACCTCTCTTTTAATTTCCGGGCTGTAGAGACAGAGAGTCGTTATTACAAACTGACAGTCTTGCCGACCCCGGTTATAACCGCGTATGAAGTCCGGGTCGTTCCGCCTGCTTATACCGGTCGGAAACCGGAAACGCTGAAAAATATGACCGACTTCCGGGCTGTTTACGGTTCTGTTTTGCAATTTACGGTTCGTTACTCTTTTGCGGACTCCCTGTATTTAGGGTGGGACGGTCAGGTAAAGCGCCTGGATATAACCGAAACGGGAAATGTCTCTTTCTCGCGCAAGGTAACAGCTTCCGGGGAATATACGCTATACGGTTCCAATGCGCATTTCGACAAAAAGGATCTGATGAATTTTACGGTAGCCTCTGTTCCGGATCTCTATCCGGGCATTCAGATATCTGCTTTGCAGGATTCCATACAAGCCTCCGTCCATTACTACTACGGCATTCTAACCGATGATTACGGATTTTCCGATTTGCGTTTCAATTATTCCCTGGACGGGGAGCGTTATACGGTTGTCCCTATTGCCGTAAATAAAAACCAGAATGCGCAGGAGTTCTATTTTGAATTTGACTTTGCCGAGTTTGCCGGAATGGACCAGGCGGATATTCATTACTATTTTGAAGTGTTCGACAACGATCTGATCTCCGGCCCCAAGAGCACCCGCTCGGATGCCCTTCACTATACCATTCCTGACCTGAATACGATATTCGACTACAATTCGGATGTGAATATGCAGGTAAACAGTGCTTTGCAGCAGGCGGAAAAATTAGCGCATGAAATTGTTTCGGATGTGAAAGAGCTGCAGAAAAAGATGCTGGACAATACGGTGGATGACTGGGAAAAACAACAACTTTCCCAGGATATCGTAGAAAAAAAGGAGAAGTTGGAACAGTTGCTGGCAGGGGCACGGGAAGAGAACATCAAAAAGTCGTCTTTGAATAAGAGTTTTGCCGGGCAAGACAGTGTGTTGCTGACCAAACAGCAGCAAATCCAACAATTGCTGGATCACATCATGGACGAGGAGATGAAAAAATTGCTGGAAGAGTTTTCCAGACTGACGCGGGAATTTTCAAAGGAACAGTTCCAGCGTGTGGACGAAAAGATGAAGCTGACTTTTGACCAACTGAGCGAACAGTTGGACAGAAATATAGAGCTATTGAAACAGTTTCAGGTCGAAGAGCAGCACGAGATGATCCGGCAGCAGATGGAACAGGTGAAAGAGTTGCAGCATTCTTTAGATAGTTTGTCGGAGAGCCGGAAAAGCCGGGATTCACTGCCCGGCAGAACGGGAGAGATCCGTGAAAAGTTGGAGAAGGCCAAAAGCAATTACGAGGAGTTGAAAGAGGCCAACCAACAATTGGAAAAACGGTTTGAATTGGACGATTTGACCTCGGATTTTGAAGAGCTTTCGGACCGGACGGAGGAGCAACAAAAAAACTCGGAGCGTGGAGAAACCGACCGGGAACTTTCGGAAGATATTGAAGAGAAGATGGAAGAGTTGTTGGAGAAGTTGGAGCAACAGGCACAACAGATCTTCATGAATGCCGAACTTCCCGAAAATGATGTCGAACTGATCATTCAAAACATCTTGTTGATCTCCATGTCCCAGGAGCTTTTGTTGAAGGAATTCAACGAAGTACCGGCACAGAGTGCCCGCTACCAGGAGTTGGGACGCCTGCAGGACCTGAAGAGATTGGAGTATAAAATTGTGAAGGACAGTTTGTCCCGGCTGGCCAAGACCAATTTGCAGTTGGCCACGGTATTAGACTCTAAATTGTTCGATATAGAGATCAAATTCGGCCTGTTGCCGGGCTACATACAGGACAATAGACGTTCGGAATTACTGAAAGAACAGCAGTATTTGATAACCTATCTGAACGATTTGGCGCTGGTATTGAGTGAAGCCCTTCAACAAAGCAGTGGAGAGGGAGAGGGAACGCCATCGAAAGGCAAAAAAGGCAAGGGGAAAAAAGGAGGCGGCAAGGAGTCCGGAGAGGAAGGGTATGACGGATTGAAGGAGATGCAGAACGGCATGAAACGGCAGTTGGAAAATTTAGTGAACCAGATGAAGAGAGGCGAGAAGGGAGAACCCATGCAGCGGGGGATTGGAAACATGATCCGGCAGAATGAACTTTTTCGGCAAAGCCTGGAGGAGTTTATGTCCGGGAACGGCTATCTTTCGCCCGGTGAAAAGCAGTTGTTGGATGAGATCCGTCAACTGTTGGATGACAATATCCGCGACCTGTCGAATTACTCCGTTTCCAACCATTTGATCAATCGGAATAATCAGATATACAATAAGTTGATTCTGTCGGAAAAGGCTTCGAAAGAGAGAGAGGAGTACGAAGAAAAGCGGCGCGCCAAAACAGCTGGGGATACCGAATTCACCCGGCCGGAACTCTATTTCAGAACCGAACAAAAAGAGAAGTTGATGAATACGGATTTTAAAAGATCGGATCTGCAACTTACCCCCTATTTCAGAAACATATATAACAACTATTATATTAAGCTTGGTGATGAGTAAAATAGAGTTGAAGATTTCTTCCAAAGTGGAGAACATCGTACAGGTTGAACAATTTGTCGAAACGTTCGAGACAACGTTTGGTTTGACCCCCGAACTTTTCGGCAAGGTTAGCCTGTCGGTGATCGAAGCCGTGAATAATGCCATCCTTTTTGGGAACAGGCAGGCAGAGGACAAGTATGTGACGGTATCTGCCTGGAAAGAAGAGACAAAATTCTTCGTTTCGGTGGAGGATGAAGGCGAGGGATTTGATTACAGCGTTATTCCGGATCCGACACAACCCGATAATGTAATGAAAGTTTCAGGACGGGGCCTGTATCTGATGAAGATCCTTTCCGACGACCTTGTTTTTGAGAGCGGAGGCGCTAAAGTGACACTTGTTTTTAATTTTTGCGAAGCCTGATGCGAGAAGTCCTGTTTTTTACCGAACAAACCTGTTTACCCGATTTTTTTACCGAAAAACAGCTCCAGGCGTGGTTGGATGCCATAGCATCGGAACATTCGAGATCCATAGGTGAGATCTCGTTTATTTTCTGTTCGGACGATTATATATTGGATGTCAATCGCCAATACCTGCAACACGACTACTATACAGATGTGATCACCTTTGACAATTCGGAAGATGGCCTTTTGTGCGGTGATGTCTTTATCAGTTTGGATACCGTTCGTTCCAATGCGGAGTTGTTCCGGGTTTCCTTTGAAGAGGAGTTTTACCGGGTTATTTGTCACGCCATCCTTCATCTAATCGGTTTTAAGGACAAAACGGATGCGGATGATGTAGAGATGCGGAAACAGGAAGATCATTGCTTAAAACTGCTCGAATCGCTTTAAAATGGCTTCTTTGCTCCCTGATTATGATGTGATCGTTGTAGGAGCCGGCCATGCCGGTTGCGAAGCCGCCGTGGCGGCAGCCCGTCTTGGATCGCGGACATTGCTTATTACATTGGATATGAATAAGATCGCACAAATGTCTTGCAATCCGGCCATTGGGGGGATCGCAAAAGGACAGATTGTCAGGGAGATAGATGCGCTTGGAGGCATGACGGGAGTTGTAACGGATGCCGCTTCGATCCAGTTCAGAATGCTGAATCGCTCCAAAGGGCCCGCTATGTGGAGTCCCCGTTCTCAGTCGGACCGGATGAAATTTTCGGAAAAATGGCGGCGTATTTTGGAACATACTTCGAATTTAGACCTCTGGCAGGACGACGTGACGGCTGTTTCGGTGAATGGTTGGGAAGTTACTGGAGTGCAGACCGCTTTGGGCGTTTCGTTTAATGCTTGCAGGGTGATCCTGACCACCGGAACTTTTTTGAACGGCTTGATGCATGTCGGCAAAGCCAGTTTTGCCGGGGGGAGGATCGGAGAGCCGGCCTCTTCCGGATTGACCGCTTCTCTTTACGGGTTGGGATTTGAATCCGGGCGGATGAAAACCGGCACCCCTGTCCGGGTGGATGCCCGGAGCATTGATTTCTCCGTGCTTGACCGCCAGGATGGAGACAACGACTTTCATCACTTCTCTTTTCTGAGTGCTGGCCACAAGAACAACCTGCCCCAGTTGCCCTGTTACATCGCATATACTAATGCGGAGGTACACCGTGTACTGACGGAGGGGTTTTCAGACAGTCCTCTGTTTAATGGGACTATACAGAGCGTGGGGCCCCGTTATTGTCCTAGCATTGAAACCAAATTATCAACCTTTCCGGATCGGGACAGTCATCACCTTTTTTTGGAACCGGAGGGTGTTAATACAACGGAGTATTACCTGAACGGCTTCTCTTCTTCCCTTCCCTGGGATGTGCAGTTGAGAGGTTTGCGTTTGGTCAAGGGTTTTGAAAACATCCGGATCTACCGTCCGGGATACGCCATAGAGTATGATTACTTCCCTCCTTCGCAACTCTTCCATACGCTGGAAACCAAACGGCTCAAAGGGCTTTATTTGGCCGGACAGATCAACGGAACGACCGGTTATGAAGAGGCGGCGGCCCAAGGACTAATGGCTGGTATCAATGCACATCTTTCTCTGCACGGTGGAGAAGATTTTATTCTGAAGCGTGACCAGGCATACATTGGCGTATTGATCGATGACTTGGTGACCAAGGAGGTGGATGAACCTTACCGGATGTTTACCTCCCGGGCAGAATACCGTGTTTTGTTGCGTCAGGACAATGCGGATACCCGTTTGACCCCTTTGGGGTATGCATTGGGATTGGCTGACGAATCAAGACATAATTTATATTTAGATAAGATAGAGAAGAGGGATGCTTTGATCCGTTTTATCCGAAGTTTGAGTGTTCGGCCGGATGCCATGAACGATCGTCTGACGGCTTTGGGATCAGCGTCGTTGACTCAGCGTGTGAAGTTGGTGGATATACTGGGAAGGCCGCAGGTGACTGTTGATAACATCCTTCCAGCGGTTCCGGAACTCTCCTCGTTTATCCGGGAACATGAGATGAATGAGGAGGTAGTAGAGGCTGCTGAAATTTTGATCAAGTATTCGGGTTATATTGAGCGGGAGCGCATTATTGCAGGTAAGATTTCCCGTTTGGATGATCTGGTTATTGAAGATAAGTTTAATTACGAGGAGATACAAAGTCTCTCTATTGAGGCGAGGCAGAAACTTTCTAAAGTGCAACCAAGAACGATTGGGCAGGCTTCGCGGATTAGTGGGGTTTCTCCTGCGGATATAAGTGTATTGCTTATTTTGTTGGGGAGGTAGTTTCTTGGAGTTCGCAGATTGCTTGTGTTTCACGTGGAACATTCGCACTTTTTGAAGGAGCCGGAGAGAAGGTGGAACAAGATTTAGGTGTTCCGTTCGGGGATGAAGGCAAATGACTTCTTATTTTATGTTGGTGGGATCGCGCAGAGGTATTGTTTGTTATTTAAACAGAAAAATGGCATGTTGTTTCCGCATGTTTTCCCGGAGAGATGTCGTTGCCAAGACGCACTAAGCTTCGGTCTATTGATTTTCGAAAGTGCATCTTTCTACCTATCTTTGCGTAATATAATATATCCTTGATGGTATGGCCATGAAGACTGTAAAAGGAAATATCGTTGATGTAGCAGCCCGGAAAGTCTATTCGGGGGAAGTGTTTATTTCCGATGCAGGGCGGATTGAAAAGATAGAGCCTGTTTCGGAGCACTGTTCGGTCTATCTCTGTCCCGGTTTTGTGGATGCGCACGTGCATATCGAAAGCTCCATGTTAATGCCGCAGGAGTTTGCCCGGATGGTAGCAATGAGGGGGACGTTGGCGGCAATGAATGATCCGCACGAAATAGCTAATGTGTTAGGAGTATCCGGAGTGGAAATGATGGTTGCAGATGCCCGGAAATCGGTCATTAAAATTTATACGGGCATTCCTTCCTGTGTACCGGCAACTTCGCTGGATTCTTCCGGAGCAGAGATTAATGCCCAGGACGTGGAGAAGATGGCCGGTAGTGGAGAATACGTTTTTTTGTCTGAAATGATGAATGTTCCCGGAGTTTTGTCCGGTGATCCTGTTGTACTGGCGAAGTTATCCACTGCCCAAAAGTACGGCTTGCCGGTAGATGGCCATGCTCCGGGTCTGCAGGGAACTGATCTGAAAAAATACATAGCGGCCGGGATTTCTACCGATCATGAATGCATCTCTTTGGAGGAAGCGGAGAAAAAGATAGAAAACGGCATGAAAATCTTGATACGGGAAGGAAGCGCAGCCCGGAACTTTGATGCCTTGCATCCGCTTATCGGGAAACATCCGGATGCTGTTCTGTTTTGCACAGACGATTCGCATCCCGACGATGTGTTGGAATATGGCCATATCGATAAATTGGTGAAAAGGGCTTTGGCACTGGGATACGATCTGTTTGATGTGTTGCAGGTAGCGACCCAGAATGCAGTACAACATTACCGGGTTGATCTCGGTATGTTGCAGGTGGGAGATGCGGCTGATTTCATTGTAGTGGACAATTTGACCGATTTTTCTGTGAAAGAGGCCTTTATCAACGGTCAAAATATATTGTACCAATCGGATATTTTGCAAAAAAAGACCTCTCCGATGAATAATTTCTGTCATGAAAAAATCAAAACCGATGATTTGGCCCGGGATTTTTCCGGTGAAACCACTGTTATTTCTGTTCAGGATGCCGAGATTGTTACCGAGAAACATATTTACAGAGGCACACCGGCAAAAAATCTGGAGGCTGATCTTGAAAAAGATGTATTGAAGTTGGTTTATCTGAATCGTTATCACAACGGAATGCCGCAAATTGCCTATATATCGGGAATCGAAATTAAAATGGGAGCTTTTGCTTCTTCGATCTCCCACGATTCTCACAACATTTTGGCTGTTGGAACCAACGATGCGGATTTGGCGGATGTCATCAACGCTGTGATCGAAACCAAGGGGGGGATTTACGTCAAAGGCGCCAACGGCCTGTCGGGTTTGTCCTTGCCAATCGGGGGAATTATTACCGATATCCCGGCTGATTCCGTGGCAAAGGAGTACGCAGCTTTGAACAGGAAGATTTCCGATATGGGCACTTTGTTGCATGCGCCCTTGATGACTCTCTCTTTTATGGCTTTGTTGGTGATTCCAAAAATAAAGATTGGAGAGAGAGGTTTGTTCGATTATTCGATTTTTGATTTTCTGTAGATTTTTTATAGGGCATCTAACTTTTGTATACACGATGGCTTTGTATGATGAAAAACTGAAGAGTAAAATCAATGAACTTCCTTCCCGGCCAGGTATTTATCAATACTTTGATGCAGCTGGAAAGATTATCTATGTAGGTAAGGCTAAAAATCTGAAAAATAGAGTTTTATCATATTTGAATAAAAGTAATCAATATGGAAAGACGCTGGTGATGATCAAGAAAGTCGAAAACCTGGAGTTTGTGGTCGTAGATTCAGAACAGGATGCACTTTTGCTGGAGAATAATCTGATCAAGAAGCACCAGCCCCGTTACAATGTGATGTTGAAAGATGATAAGACCTATCCTTGGATTTGCATCAAAAACGAACCCTTTCCACGGGTTTTCATTACCCGGAATGTAGTGCGTGACGGCTCCGAGTATTACGGTCCCTATACTTCGGCGCGTTTTGCCCATGTCTTGCTTGCTTTGATCCGTTCATTGTACAAATTACGCACCTGTTCCCTGAAATTGACGAATGCTGCCGTGCAGTCCGGAAAATTAAAGGTTTGCCTTCAATATCACATAGGTAATTGCTGGGCGCCCTGTGTGGGCGCTATGGACGATGCGGCGTATGAACAAAGCATCCTATATGTACGGGATATTTTGAAGGGTAACATTTCGACGGTGATTGCCAATCTGACTGAGAAAATGCGGAGTTTGGCGGACGGGTGGCAATTTGAAAAGGCGGCTCAGGTCAAAAGCGCCGTGGAGATTCTGGCATCCTACCGGGCCAAATCGACCATTGTGAATCCGCAGTTGCACAATATTGATGTTTTCTCATACCTGGATGATGAACAATATGCTTACATCAACTACCTTCGGATCATGCATGGTGCAGTGAACCAGGTGCATTCCATCCAGCTCAAAAAACAGTTGGACGAGCCAAAAGAATCCCTGCTCTCTTTTGCCATTTACGAAATCAGGCAAATGGTCGACAGCAATTCCGGAGAGATCATTGTTCCTTTCCTTCCAGATATTCAACAGCCTGATAATCACTATATTATACCAAAAATCGGGGATAAAAAACACCTGCTTGACCTCTCTGAACGGAATGTGGCCTACTTTAAGATGGACAAAGACAAACAGCGGAGCGTGGTAAAAGAGGATTCTGTTTTTAACCGGCTGAAAATCATCAAGGAAGAGTTAAAATTATCAACAATCCCGCATCGGATCGAATGTTTTGACAATTCAAATACGCAGGGTACTTTTCCGGTGGCAGCCTGTGTCGTTTTTTTAGACGGCAAGCCGGCTAAAAAAGAGTATCGGCGTTTTCACGTGAAAACCGTTGTCGGGCCGGATGATTATGCTTCGATGGAGGAGATCGTGTACCGGCGTTATAGCCGGGTTTTAGACGAAGGCAAGGAGTTGCCTGATCTGATCGTAATTGACGGAGGAAAAGGGCAGTTGCATTCGGCCATCAAAAGCTTGAGACGGTTGGAGCTATACGGAAAAATACCCGTTGTCGGTCTGGCTGAACGGCTGGAAGAGCTCTATTTCCCGGACGATAAGGATCCGTATATGCTGGCCAAGAACTCCGTCTCTCTGAAAACGTTGATGCAGATCCGGGACGAGGCGCACCGCTTTGGGATCACCTTTCACCGCAAGTTGCGTGAAAAACCCCTTACACGCAGTCTTCTGAACGAGATAAAAGGGATTGGAGAAAAGAGTGTGAATACTCTTTTGCAGCACTTTAAGACGGTAAATAAAATCAAAAGCAGCAGCTTGGAAGAATTGGCGGCCGAGGTCGGCTTAGCCAAAGCCCGGATGATCCGGGCGTACTTTGACTCCCTTCCTCTGTCTGATCAATGAGGTTTTTATTATTGAAGGCAAAGAACGATCCCAAAGGGATCCATATAAAAACTGCCGGAGGGGGATGAACACCTCCGGCAGTTTTCCGGAAATCCGGCAGGCAACCGCTTACGGGCGGAGAAGTTGGGCGTAGCCGGTTTGGTCGGAGAGGATTTCCAATGCTTTGAGTACCTCTTTGTCCGATTTCAGGCTGTATTCAATAACGCCTTCCGTGAAGTAATACCGTTGAATGAGTTGCTCAGCCAGTAACTGGGAGATCTCCTCTTTAAATACCTCCAGGTCCCGCTCGGTGGAGTGAATAAATTGTGCCCGGAGTTTTTCTATCTCCCCGCTGATGCTATCGTAGTACTTTTCACTTTTTGCCGTGCTGACCAATTTCTCCAACAACTTTTCGGAATCGGTTTCATAAGAGAAATTCCTACTATTTAAGTACACCTTAAATTGGTTGAAGATATCATCCGTGATCTTGAAGCTATTGATAGGATCTATCTCTGGATGCTTTAGGGCATAACCGTTGACGAAATCAAAAAAGAGGTCCTTGATCACCAACTCTTGCGTAATGCGGGCATAGGAATCAACAGCTGTTTGGATGTCCGGAGTGATGCCTCCGCCGTCGTAAACTTTCCGGCCGGCCGCCGTTTTGAATTCCGTGATCAGTGAGTCGGGTACTTTTCCGACGCTCCCGTCAGGGTTCCGGTGGGAATAATCAACGGCTTGGATACACCTCCCGCTCGGAATGTAATATTTCGCCGTAGTGATCTTTATTTTGGCGTTATAGGCGACATCCCGTACCGTCTGTACCAATCCCTTTCCGAATGAGCGTTCGCCGATTAAAACGGCCCTATCGTAATCCTGCAAGGCCCCGGCAACGATCTCAGAGGCAGAGGCGGAACCCCTGTCGATTAGTACCACTAAGGGCATATCTGGAACAATCGGATTTTTAGAGGCGTTGTACTCCTTGTCCCACTGTTTTAGTTTCCCTCTGGTATTCACTACTTTACTTTCCATCGGCAGAAAAAAATTGCAGATCTCTACGGCCTGATCCAGCAATCCGCCTGAATTTCCCCGCAGGTCTAAAATTAAACTCTCAGCCCCCCGGTTTTTCAGGTCAATAATGGCTTTCCGAACTTCCGCGGCGGCTTTATCGGTAAAACCGTTCAGATAGACATAACCGGTGCGGTCGTTTGCCAGGTTGTAGTAGGGGACGCTGGGAAGCTGGATCTTTTCCCGAATGGCTTTTTTTTCCATTGGTTTTGCCACCCCTTCCCGCTGGATCCGGATGGAGATCTCCTTCCCGGGCTGTCCTTTCAGCAATTCACTGACATCTGCGGTGGATTTTCCCTGGACCGAATTCCCGTCAATGGCTAAAATGGTGTCGCCGGGCAAAAGGCCGGCTTTTGCCGCAGGAGAATTCTTATAAGGCTCCCGGATAATGACATACTCCCCCTTTTGGCTGATAATGGAACCGATCCCAGCATATTCACCCGTCGTCATTAATTTGACATCTTCCATTTCCGATTCCGGGTAATAGACTGTATAAGGATCCAATGATTTCAGCATACCGTGGATGCTCTCCGTCACCATATCACCCGGATCGGTTTCGTCAACGTAAAAGAGGCTGACTTCCCGGAAGAGCGTAGCGTATATATCCAATTGTTTGCTGATCTCAAAATTCTTATCATCTCCCTTCAGGGCCAGCAGGACCACAACCGATACGGTAAAAATGAGCCCAAAGCCCCGAAAATTCCTTTTCTTCATGTTTTCAAAATTTAATGGCATGTATCGTAACATTATCTCAACGAAAGTACAATTTTTCGTCGAAAATCGGAAATATCTACTGTTCCTTTTAAAAAGTTTGAAAGATTACCAAGATTCAAGGAACCGGATCGTAGCCGCTCCCTCCCCAGGGATGGCAAGAGGTTATTCTTTTGATAGCCAACCAAAAACCTTTTGCCGGGCCGTGTTTTTTAATTGCTTCTACCGTATATTGGGAGCAAGTAGGGGTATACCGGCAAGCGGGAGGCAGTAGCGGAGAAATGCAACGCTGGTAAAAATAGACCGGAAGCAACAAAGCAAAGCCAACTCCTCGGCCAATCCCTTTTTTCAGGGACTTACGAGATCTGTTCGCCGGCTGCATGTTGCAGAATTTTGTGAAGAGAAGCCCGGACAGACTTCTCGATCCGGGAATATTCCGGCAGTTGCCGGTCTAAGTAAATAAACAGGACATCCCATGTTTGTCCAAGAGGCAGAGCATCGTAGAAGGGGGCTTTATTCAATCGGTACGCTTCCCGGGTCTGCCGCTTCACCCGGTTCCGCTTCACCGCCTGTTTAAACCGCTTCTTCCCGACACTGACAGCTACTCTGGCCGGATATTCTCCCAAAACCGCAGATCTCTTTGCCACCACCCGGAACGGATATTTCACAAAAGCGAAATCCGAACCGGCCAACGCTTCGAACAACCGCTTACTGCACAAACGTTCGGACTTTGTAAATGTGTTCATGGGTGAATCCCTTTCCCCTGTGGCACGCCGGTTATTTGACCTTGTTTTCCCGGTTGTACCGTTTGATAAACTCCTCAATGGCCATGGTCATCGAGAGGCATTTCGACGTAGGCGCTTTAATATCGAGCCGCAAGCCGCACTCCTCCACCGCCTCTGCCGTTGCCGGACCGAAAGCCGCAATAATGGTCGTATCCTGTACGAAATTCGGAAAGTTCTGGAACAGTGATTTGATCCCCGAAGGAGTGTAGAAAGCGACAATATCATACTCTTTCAAGTCTTTGATATCGCTCAGGTCACTGGCAACCGTCCGGTACAGGATCGCTTTGGTGTATTTCAACTTCAGTTGGTCCAGCAAGCCGGGAATATTCTCCTTGTGAATGTCCGAAAGCGGGACCAAAAACTTCTCCGTCTTGTGTTTCAGCAGAATTTTTGTCATATCATCCACCTTCTTATCTCCGTAAAAGATCTTTCTTTTGCGGTACACAATGTACTTTTGCAGGTAGAAAGCCGTCGCTTCGGAGATGCAAAAATACTTCATCGTATCGGGTACGGTGATGCGCAACTCCCCGCAGATCCGGAAAAAATGGTCGATGGCCGTACGACTGGTAAAGATGATGCCGGTATGGCTCAGAATGTTGATCTTTTCCTGCCTGAACTCTTTTGCGGAAACCCCCTCCACCTGAATGAAAGGCCTGAATTCAAGCTTTAAATTGTATTTCTCGGCTAAATCAAAATAAGGAGATTTCTCGGTAGTCGGCTTTGGTTGTGATACGAGTACTTTTCTTATTTTCAAAGCAGTCCGTTTTAGGTATGAATATTCAATCGTATACCAGTAACTTGTATAGAACAAGGAAAGGTATCACTTCGAAGGTGCAAAGGTACAAAATCATATAGAAAATTGAAATCCTGTGGACAAAGAATATTTGCACCCATCTGAAAAATTTAACAAGAAAAAAGATTCCTAAACAACTGATGATAATTACCAAGAGCGTGTGTATAGCATACGCTTCGACAAAAAAGAGGGCGATCAGGAACGGAGAGACGATCAAACCCGCGAGAATGTGAAAACTCCACACATTCACCACGATCTCCTCCCCGATATGCGGCGTATTAAAAACCCACGCGATCAGGTGGGTTAAACAGAGCACGGCCATGTGGTACAGAAACAAAAACAGAAAAATATAGAGTGTCTGTTCCGTCAGAAACGTATGGTAGATACCATAAGCCAGAGTGATCGATATAGCGGAAAAAGAGAGGATCAGCGCCGGCAGGTATGTTGTGATATTGGCCGAGATCCCTTCATTCTGCAAATATTCGAATTTTTTGCGGTTGACCAACAGGTGGAACATCCCGGGTAACAGATCTTTCCCGCGTATCCGCAGAAAGGCAAAAACAGACAGAAATAGAACAGAGTAGAGCAAACAGGGAGCCGTGTGTTCGTTTTTGTTCCGTTCGGAAACAGGGTAGCGGTTTGATACATCCTGCGCGGTCGTTGTTGTGACGGTCTGCGAATCTGGTTTTCGGCAGATGCTGTTTCCGGCCCAGGCATGGCAAGTATTTTGTTGCAGCGTATCAGGCATGGGCATCCGGTTTAATGGGCTTCATACCAATTCTCGCCGAATCCGGTACTGACCGTGAGCGGGACCGAAAGCGATAAAACATGTTCCATACAATCAACAACCAATGCCTCCAACACTTTCTGCTCTTCCCGGTGGCACTTGAAATTTAATTCGTCGTGCACCTGAAGGATCATGCAGGAGCGCAACCCTTTCTCTTGTATGGCCCGGTCTATGCAGATCATCGCCATCTTGATGATATCCGCCGCCGAACCTTGGATCGGCGCATTGACGGCATTACGTTCCGCCATGCCGCGGACCACCGCATTCCGGGAATTGATATCCCGCAAATAGCGGCGCCTGCCCATCAGAGTTTCGACATATCCCTTCTTCCGGGCTTTTTCCACGGCCTTTTCCATGTACGCCTTGACACCGGGATAGAGCGCAAAATAACCTTCAATCAACTCTTTTCCCTCCTTGCGGCTGATGCGCAATCTTTCTGCCAGTCCCCAGGCGGAGATGCCGTAAATAATACCGAAATTAGCCGTCTTGGCCCTTCTGCGCATTTCCGGAGTGACCTCCTCCGGGGATACATGGTAGATTTTAGCGGCCGTAGCCATATGCACATCTTCGCCTTCGTTAAAAGCCCGGACCAACTCCGGCGTCTGACTGAGGTGCGCCATCAGCCGCAATTCTACCTGGGAGTAGTCGGCGGAAAAAAAGAGGAAATCCGGATCACCCGTCACAAACGCTTTCCGGATCCGGCGCCCCTCCTCCGTACGGATCGGGATGTTCTGCAGGTTGGGATTCAGACTGCTCAGCCGGCCGGTGGCAGCCTCCGACTGGTTAAAGTGGGTATGGATCTTTCCGGTTTCCGGGTTGATGTAGCCCGGCAAGGCTTCAGCATACGTATTCAGTAACTTTTTTACTCCCCGGTAATCCAGGATCTTTCCAATAATAGGGTGCTCCCCTTCCAAATTCGCCAATACCTGTTCCGACGTACTGTGTTGCCCCGTTTTGGTCTTTTTGCCGCTGTTCCCAATGTTCAACTCCTCAAAAAGTACCTCCCCCAACTGCTTGGGGGAACTGATGTTGAACGGATGACCGGCCAGTTCGTAAATCTCCTGTTCCAGAAGAGCGCTCCGCTGTTGAAGATCCTGTGCAATCCGGGCCAACTCCTCCCGGTCGATACTGACCCCTTCATACTCCATACCGGCCAGTACATGAACCAACGGCATTTCAATGTCCCAAAACAAGGCGTAGAGGCCTGTTTCTTCTAATTCTTTCTCTAACTTCTCCTTTAATTGAAAAACGATATCCGCCTTTTCTGCAATATTTTCCACATTCTCAGGTTGTTCATCGGCAAACAGATTCAATTGCTGATTTTCCGGCTTGGCTTCGGAGAGTGTATAGTTCAGGTACTGCAACGCGATCCGGTGCAAGTCGTGCGACATATCCGGATGTAACACATAGTGTGCGATCTTCAGATCAAAAACAGTATTTTTCAAGGCGATCCCCGCCTTCTTCATCCAAAGAATGTCATTCTTTACATCAAAAGAGACATACCGTTTACAGGGATCTTCCAGGATCGGCTTCAGTTGTTCGACCAGTTGACGCACGGCAACCGGTTCGGAGGGTACCTTGAAGTAATCCACCCGGTGTCCGGGACGGGCGATACAGATCCATTCCGGCAGTTGTGCATATGTTCCTTCCCGGCGGAACACCGGATGGAGCACCACTTCCGGCTCTTCGTCGATCTCCTTCAGCAACGCCGCGATCTCGCTTGTCCGTTCCCGGTATTCAGTGACGACATCCGTCAGCCGGACATTGGCCTCTTCCCTTTTCTCCTCCGAGAGAACTCTCCGGGAGAGCGAGAACAACTCCAGCTCCCGGAATATCTGTTCTAATTTATTAGCACGGATCGCCTGCTTTTTAAGATCTTCCGCTTTAAGATCCGTGGGAACTTCCGTGTTGATCGTTACCAAAGTCCGGGAGAGATGCACCGTCGGCTGGCAGGTCAACAAATTCTCTTTCTGTTTCCCTTTCAACTCTTCAATATGAGTATAAATACCGTCGATATCCCCGTATTTATATACAAGAGCCGCCGCACTTTTCGGGCCGATACCCGAACAGCCCGGAATATTGTCTGCGGCGTCACCCATCAGGCCCAGGATATCGATCACCTGGTCCACCCGCTCAATGCCAAAATTGTCCAACACTTCAGCGATACCCCAAACTTCCGATTTTCCTCCCGACCTTCCGGGTTTGTACATGAAAATGTGCTCGCTGACCAATTGTGCATAATCTTTGTCCGGTGTGATCATATAGACGGTAAAGCCCTCTTTTTCGGTTCTCTTGGCCAATGTCCCGATGACATCATCCGCTTCAAATCCGGGAACATCAATGCACCGGATCCCCAGCCCGTCGATAATCTCTTTAATACAAGGAACCGAGTTGCGCAGGTCTTCCGGCATTTTCGGTCGGTGCGCCTTGTAGGAAGGATACATTTGATGCCGGAAGGTCTCTCCTGCCGGATCGAAAACCACAGCGATATAGTCCGGATTTTCCAGTGTTAACAGCTCCAATAGGAAATTACAAAAGCCAAAAGTCGCCGATGTATTGATGCCTGTTGTTGTGATCCGGGGATTGTTAATGAACGCATAATAAGAGCGGTATATCAGAGCGTAAGCGTCTAATAAAAATAGCGTTTTGGGGGTGTTCATGGCCTTCCTTGTTTCCGGAACAAAGGTAGTAAATAATCGGTAGTCGGGCGTTAAAAATCTTGTGCTTATCCGTGTTGTTTTTCCGGAAATATTTTTTACCTTAGCGCCGGATATTAGAGATGCACCATGTTTTTACGATTTAGCAGCCGGTATTTTTATTACTACATTCAACCGCAATGTAGCCGGGCAAGTTGTATATAGAACAGAAACGAGAACAGAGTAGATATAGTATACCCCCGGCGCACTGCCGGGGGTATTTTGTTTAAAGAACATACATTTATGGAAACAGCACAACATATAAAAAAAAGAGTTGCCATTCAGGGAGTACAGGGCTGCTTTCACGAACAGGCCGCCCGTTTGTATTACGGAGAAGAGATCGATGTGGTAGAGTGTCTGAGTTTTGAAGCGCTTTTTACCTGTTTGAAGCAAGGAGAGGCCAACGGGGCGGTGATGGCGATTGAAAATACGGTTTCCGGAGGATTGTTGCCGAACTACTCCCTCCTGCAAAAATACGAAATACCGGTAACGGGCGAGATCTATCTGCGGATCCGGCAAAACCTGATGGCTTTGCCGGGGCAATCAATAGAAGAGTTAGAAGAGGTACATTCGCACTACATGGCCATTGCCCAGACGCGCGAATTTTTCCGGCACTACCCCCACATCCGCTTGGTAGAGTCCGAAGATACCGCCAAAAGTGCAAAAGAGATTGCCTTGAACGGGAGGAGAAAAACGGGGGCGGTTGCCTCCACCCTCGCTGCCGACCTATTCGGGCTGGAAATACTTCAGACCGGCATAGAGACACACAAACAGAATTACACTCGCTTCCTGATCCTGGGCGATGCGCCCGACGTGGCAAATACAGGTAGCGGAGCAAACAAATCCTCCGTCTGTTTTACCATCCCGCACCGGCGGGGAAGTTTATCGCAAGTGCTTTCCATCTTTGCTTTTTACGACTTGGATCTGACAAAAATACAGTCCCTGCCCATCCCCGGGAAAGAGTGGCAGTATTTTTTCTACGCAGACCTTACATTCGAGGAGTACGGACGCTACCGGGAGGCCATGAACGCGGCGTTGCCCCTATTGGATAACCTAAAGATATTGGGCGAATACAGAAAAGGAGAAAAACCGGTCTTTTAAACAGACTCTTAACCATTTACAAAAAACTAAAACCATGATCATCGATACTGCAGATCGAACCAAAACAGTAAGTGAATACTATTTTTCCATTAAACTTCAGGAAATTGACCGGATGAACCAAAGCGGAGTGAAGGTAATCAATCTGGGGATCGGCTCTCCGGACCGGGCACCGGCCGAAGAGGTTGTTTCCACATTGATCCGCGAAGCTTCCGATCCCGGTAACCACGCTTACCAAAGTTACAAAGGAATCCCGGAGCTCCGGAATGCCTTTGCGGAGTGGTACAAGGAATTTTACGGAGTACAGCTGGATGCCGCGCAGGAGATCCAGCTCCTGGCCGGTTCAAAAGAGGGGATACTGCTCCTGTCGCTGGCTTTTTTAAACAAGGGAGACCAGGTGCTGGTACCCGATCCGGGGTACCCCACCTACATGTCTGCTTCCCGGCTGGCGGAAGCAGACGTACGGACATATGATCTCCGGGAGGAAAACGGTTGGATACCCGATTTGGAAACATTGGAACAGACAGACCTGACAAAGGTGAAGCTCATGTGGGTCAATTATCCGCACATGCCGACGGGAGCGGCTGCGACTCCCGAAATCTTTCGCCGGTTGGTGGCGTTTGGCCTGAAACACCGCATCCTGATCTGCAACGACAATCCGTATAGCTTTATCCTGAACGACACGCCGCTCAGCCTGTTGAGTGCGCCTCGCGCCAAAGAGTGTTGCGTGGAATTGAACTCACTGAGCAAATCCCACAACATGGCCGGCTGGCGGGTGGGAATGATCGGCGGGAACAGCGAAGTCATCGCACAGTTATTGAAGGTGAAAAGCAACATGGATTCGGGCATGTTCCGGCCGGTACAGTTGGCGGCGGTGGAAGCATTGCGGCTGCAAAAAGAGTGGCACGGAGAGTTGAACAGGGAGTATGCCGGACGCAAGCGGTTGGCCGGAGAGTTGTTCGATCTGCTGGGTATCCGGTACGACCCGGGGAGTTGCGGGATGTTTCTCTGGGGCCGGATCCCGGAGGATTGGGAGAGTAGCGAATCCTTTTGCGACCGCATCTTGTACCAAGCGCGGGTCTTTATTACCCCCGGTTCCATTTTTGGCGCTAACGGCAAACGGTACGTCCGGATCTCCCTGTGTGCGGATACCGGCGTACTGATAGAGGCATACCGGCGGATCCAGGAGAGTTTACAAATAAAACAAGCAAATAGAAACCAATGAAGACAGGAGTTATCGGATTGGGCTTGATCGGAGGATCGATGGCCCTTGATTTGCGGGGTCGGGGCTTTGCTTCCCGGGTGGTGGGCGTGGAAAGCAACAATTTATCTGCGGAGGCGGCGCTCCGGCTGGGATTGGTGGACGAAATTACGGAGTTGGAAAAGTGTATCGAACAGTGCGATCTGTTGATCGTGGCCGTACCGTTGGATGCGGCCGTAAAAATGATCCCCTATATTTTGGACCGGATCGGGGACCAGGTAGTGACAGATGTCTGTTCGGCCAAAGAGAAAATCGACGAAGTCGTTCGCTACCACCCGCACCGGAGCAATTTTGTCTCCGCCCATCCGATGGCCGGGACCGAATATTCCGGACCGTGGGCGGCGCTACCCGGGCTTTTCGACGGGCGGGCAGGGATCATCTGTAACGCGGAAGACTCCGGCACCAAGCCGTTGGAGATCGTCAAGGATCTGTACGATTGCCTCAATATGCGGGTAATCTACATGCGGGCCGCACACCACGATGTGCATACGGCATACGTTTCCCACATCTCCCACATCTCCTCATTTGCATTGGCTTTGACGGTGTTGGAAAAAGAGAAAAACGAAAAGAATATTTTTGACCTGGCTTCGGGCGGTTTCTCCTCAACGGTCCGGTTGGCAAAGAGCAGCGCAGAGATGTGGGCGCCGATCCTGACCCGGAACCGGGATAATATCCTGACAGTGTTGGATACCTATATCGAGCAATTGGAGCATTTTAAGCGACACATAGTCGAATACGATGAGGCCGGTTTAAAAGAGACGATCCGGAAAGCCAACAAGATCAAGCGGATCATTCGCTAACCATTTAAACTAAAAATACGATGTCAGTAAATGAATTGAATGTATCACAACCGGAGCAGTGGGGTATCTTTCCCTCTGCGGAGAGGCCCTTCCTGATTGCCGGTCCTTGCAGCGCTGAAAGTGAACAACAGGTCTTTGAAACGGCGAAGGCTTTGAAGGATAACGGTATCGGCGTATTCCGAGCCGGTATCTGGAAACCTCGCACCCGCCCCAATTGCTTCGAGGGGGTCGGATCAGAAGGCCTTGCCTGGCTGCGGAGAGTGCAGCGGGAATTGGGCATGAAAACCGCAACCGAAGTAGCCAATGTAAAGCATGTGTATGAGGCGTTGAAGGCGGGAGTGGATCTGTTGTGGATCGGGGCCCGCACCACAGCCAACCCTTTTGCCGTCCAGGAATTGGCGGACGCCCTGAAAGGGACGGACATTCCGGTGTTGGTAAAAAATCCCGTCAATCCGGATGTCGACCTCTGGCTGGGAGCCGTAGAGCGTTTGCAAATGGCAGGCCTGACCAAGATCGGGATCATACACCGCGGTTTTTCGGTTTACCAGAAATCCAGATACCGGAATGCCCCCCAATGGCAACTGCCGATCGAAGTCAGAAGGCGGCACAAAGAACTCCCGATTATCTGCGACCCCAGTCACATCGCCGGAAACAGGGAATATTTGCAGGAGATCTCCCAACAGGCGCTTGACCTGGGTTTTGACGGGTTGATGATGGAGTCTCACATCTGCCCGGAGATCGCCCTGAGCGACGCTCAGCAACAGATAACGCCGGCCGCATTGAAAAAATTAGTTGACAAACTCGTTGTGCGGGCGTTCGATTCGACAGATGTTTCGTATAACGAGAACATCGACGAGTTGCGGAACCGCATCGACCAGCTGGACGACGAACTGTTGAATGTACTGGCGCAACGCATGCGTGTGGCAGTGGAGATCGGCCGGTATAAAAAGCAGAATAATATCACCATCCTGCAGACCGGCCGGTGGGAGAAAATCTTGGAAAAAGTATTTCTGGCTGGCGGGCAGAAAGGATTGGAAAAAGAGCTTTTGGAAAAAGTATTCTCCGCCATTCACGAAGCCTCCATCAACAAACAGACGGAAGTAATGAACGGATGAGGTTACCGGTTGTTTAAAATATCGGGGACAAGTACAAACAAGCTTGTCCCCGATGTTTTTAGAAGCTGATACCCATCCCAAGACTGTACGGATGGATTTCCGGTCCTTTCCCGTTCTGGAAGAGTCCGGTGAGAGAGTACGTCCCCCAGAAGTGGAACCAATCGTACCCTACTTGCGCCATCAGGTCTGCTTTTACCGGCTGGACGTAATAATGATCGGTCTTCTTGTTTTTCTTTTTGTTCCCGTTTTTATTGTAGTACACCAATTTGGTTTTGGTGTGTAGGCGGATACCTCCGACGGCTCCGGCAGAGACATAAAATCTTCTGCCGTATTTCGCCGGCACCTGAAACTCCAACAGGAAGGGAACGGTCACATAGATGTTTTTAAAGTAATTCTTTTTCATATCCCACTCATAGGAGACGCGGTAAGGGATAATTCTGTGATCTTCGCGGCGGAAGGTGATGTTTTTATGGTCCATTTGCATGTGCTGGTATTCCAACCCCAAACCAAGGACTAATCCAAAGTTGTTCCGGGGGACAAAACTGATGCTTTTCTCAAAAATATTCGCTTGTAAAGTAAAGGATTTGGAGTAATCCGGATCCATAAATCCGTCGTACCCTTCATACCCGGCATAGTCCGCATTAGCTGTGTTCAGAAATCCGATGTTTACCCCACACCAATGCCCTCTGAAACGCCGGTAGTTTGTTTGTTTGCGGGGAGTTTTTATGTAGCGGCTTGCATGGATCCTGATCTCCTGCCCCGACAGATCACCCTGTCGGGCGCTCTTTGCATTTTCGCCGGAGAGTGTCCGCACTTGGCGTCCGTCCTCTTTTGACGTTCGGTCGAACAGTTGCATTTCCTGGTTTTTGTTCAATTTTTTCAGTTGTGTGGTCGTGTCTTTCTTTATCCAGAGGTCGTGTAGCCGGGCCGTATCGCCGGGCGAAGACGCCAAAACTCCCGTGGAGAGGAGCAATCCGAAACCTAAAAGAGTTGCTTTCATACATTGTGTTTTTAATGTGTTTTTATGAGATGCCGTTACGTTATTCCGTCACTTGTTTTCCGCCCGTTGCGAGGGATGAAAAGATATTTCTGGAATGGAACAGATCGTCTGAAGATTTCCAATATTCCGCGCTTTTGTTCAATACCCACTCCTGTTCATACTTGAGGGGTTCCGCCTCCAATGGTAACGGCTCCCTTTCCGTTGCCGGCAAGGCGACATAGAGCGAAACAGCCATCTCCGGCGGGGCTTCTATCGAACGTACCGGCACCTTCCGGTACGAAAGAGCGTCCGGCAGGCGCCCGGCAAGGGACAATCGGGATTCGACGGTTTGTGCCGCTTGTACCGGTTGGATCCGTTCCGTCTCGGAAGAGAAAAGCGGTTGACTTTCCGGTGTGGTTTCCCGGTTCCCCCAAAAGAGCCGGATCCCCAGAAAAAACAGCGAAATGGCGGCAATGCCGGAAAGGCTGAAAAGGAGCGGGAGGCGCGAACGTTTCCTGTACAATTGCCTCTTCTTTTCAAAGCGGATCGTAGTGTCGGGGCGGAGGCGCGGCCCCTCACCGGTGTTGTCGATCTTTCTGTTCATACCACTAAATCTGGTTTTCGAATATACTCTTTCATAAAAAGACGGGCCCTGAACAGGTACACTTTGACCTGGCTTTCGTTCAATCCCGTAATATCTGCGATCTCTTTGTACGAATAATTCTCGTAATCCCGGAGCAAAATGACCGTTCTTTGTACCTCCGGTAACCGTTCCAGGGCGGAGTGTAACACCTGCTGCAGATCGGGCGTTTCGCTTTCGTACCGATAGTGCTGGACAGGGACCGTTTCAATGTCGCCGTTTCTCTTTTCCCGGCGGAAAATATCGATCATTTTCCGGTAGGCAGTTGTAAAAAGGAACGGTTTTGCTTTTTCAAAAGCGATCTCCCGCACGTGTTCCCACAGAATCAGGTAGCTCTCTTGCACAATGTCTTCCGCCAACTCTTTACTCCTGCACGATTTCAGGAGAAAGCGGAAGATGTCATCCGAGAACAGGTCTACGCAGTTGTTGTATTCTGTACGGGTCATTTCGGTTATAAGACGAACGGGGTAGTGAAAAAGTTACTAACTTTGTACAACGTTGAGAAGTTGTTTAAACAGCTTCTAACATGTGACAAACTTATAGAATAAATCCATTGTTGGCAAGTTGGAGATAGCAGGTAAATACATCGGGGAACGGCCTTTGATCCTGGCGCCCATGGAGGATGTGACCAATCCTCCTTTCCGGAAGTTTTGCAAGGAGTTCGGGGCAGATTGGCTCTATTCCGAATTTGTTTCGGCGGATGCGTTGGTACGCTCTGTGGACAAATCCCTGAAAAAATTGCAGATCAGTCCGGAAGAGCGGCCCGTAACCATTCAGATATACGGGCGGTTTATCGATGCAATGGTGGAAGCGGCCAGAATGGTGGAGGCGGTGGAGCCGGACTTTATCGACCTGAACTTTGGCTGCCCGGTCAAACGGGTAGCACAAAAAGGGGCCGGTGCCGGATTGTTGAGAGATATTCCTTTGATGGTGGAGATGACACGACAGGTCGTGCAGGCTGTCCGGATCCCTGTTACGGCCAAAACCCGGCTGGGCTGGGATCAGGAACACATCGTCATCGACGAAGTAGCAGAACGGTTGCAGGATGTGGGGATCCGGGCGTTGGCGATACACGGCCGGACCCGTTCGCAAATGTATACCGGAAGCGCTGACTGGGAACCGATCGGCCGGGTAAAAAACAATCCCCGGATCCGGATCCCGATCATTGGGAATGGTGATATTGTTTCTCCCCGATCGGCGAAGGAGGCTTTTGACCGGTACGGGGTGGACGGGGTGATGATCGGCCGGGCGACGGTGGGGCGTCCGTGGATTTTCCGGCAGATCCGGCACTATTTTGAGACCGGAGAGTTGTTGCCGGGGGTATCGGTTTCTGAACAAATCCGCATTTTGAAAGAACAGGTGGATCTGGCCATCGAATGGATAGGCGAAGTGCGCGGTATTTTACACACGAGGCGGCACGTCGCAGCGATGTTTAAAGGGTTACCACATTTCCGGAACCTACGGATCGAACTGTTGCGTGCGGCTTCCAGATCAGCGTTGTGGGAGGTGCTGGAACGTGTCGAACAGGCGTACGGCAACTGCTCGGAGGAGGATTTTCCGGTGCTTTAAACAGACTCTCAGTTTTCTTCCCGAAAAACAACGGATTTGATATTTTGCCAGGGCACATAGACCACTTCATCACCCTCCTGAAAAACCAACGTTCCGCTGTTCCCCTCGCTAACATCCGCACTCTCCCCCAGGCTCAATGCACTTCCGTTGGTCAACGTGATGTACGCGTACTTGTAGTTCTTGGGCTCTATGGAGCGGATATACCTGAAGGGAATGTCGTAGGTCAGGTAATCATTCTTTCCGTTCAACATTTCAAAATTCATGGTTTCGTCCAGGTCGTACGCCAGTATGCCGGAGACGGAGGGGTCGCTTTTGGGGATGATCTCTCCAAAAAGCCGGGCGGGCTGTCCGAAATCGGTGTATGACAACGTGTTGATCTCGGAGAGATCACAGGCTTCGAACTCCTCAAATCTACTCCAGGGAACGGTGACTAACCCAATGTGCGGCATATTGATCAAAATGCCCCGGTTCTGGCTGTTTACATCGTTCGATCCCCAGAGGTTCTTCTCCTCTCCGTTTTGCAGGATCACCCGGCACCCCTCCCGCATCTTGGTAATTTTCCGGATCTCCCGGAAAGCAATACTGATCCGGCCGTGTATGGAGGTGCCCTCTAACGAGGATTCCTCTGTTTTCTCGTCTTTGTCCCAGGTAATAAAACCTTTGAAGATTCCCTGGGGCGTTTTGACAATGCCGGTGATGGGCCGATGGTTTTCGGGAGTAAAGGAGGCGGGTGGCGTGGTGAATTCAATCCGGCTGATCCGCTCCCACCGGATGGTCAGGTATTCCCGTTGAGCGGTCAGCAACGTGAGGGTTTGTCCGATACTTGGTTCGTTCCCTTTGTTCAATGCAATGCTGTTCCCGTCCCGGATTTCCAATTCGATCCGGTTCTGTCCGGTCAATTCAATACTCTTAATATCCCCGAACCGGCAACAGAACAGGTGGATCGGTGGGGTCGAAGAGTAGTGTCCGTTGTTGTAAAACCAGGTACTGTTCCCTGCCGGAAAATAGGCAGCAAAAGGATTGGAAGGTTTCACCGCCTTGAAGAGATCGATCCAATACACAGGCTCTTTTCCCCAGGTCAGGTAACCGCTGATCTCCTGATTGTCGACCGTATGGATTGTGCCATACACTTTATACGCTTGGGCTTGAAGGGAAACGGCTGCGAACAAAAAGCCTGCAAGCAGCCAAAAAGATCTGAGTCGCATTTGTTCTAATTTTCAATGGGTTTTATGCAAAGACGCATAACCCGGCAAAAAAGTTACACGTCCGCTTGCATTCTTCCGGCAGGATCAACAGGGTAAAACGGGGTGTTACTTCAAAAAGTGGATGGAAAGCGGATAGCTCCAGATAACACCATCCCTGGCTTTGATGGCTCCCAGAATGGTAAATATCGTGCTACAGATAACCAGGGCAACCAAGAGAGGTATCCCAATCAGGAGTACTATCAGAATACTGCCGACGATTGCGTAAATCAGGCTGGAAAGGATCCAGTTCATCACGACCTTGCCGTTTTTGTCGATATAAGCAGAGGTATCTCTTTTTACCAACCAGAGCACCAAAGGTAAAACCCAGCCCAAACCGGGGATGATCAGTCCGGCGAATTGGGACAGGTGCAGGAACATAGCATATTGTTTTTCCTCTTCGGTTGCCCCCATTTTTTGTGCATCGTAAAGCTCCATATTTTCAGATATTTAAAATTTGTAATTACAAAGTATCCAACGCTTTCTTCAAGCGTTTCAAGGTCTCTTCTTTGCCAAGCAGTTCCGTGATATCGAACAGATGGGGGCCTTTTGAAGTTCCGACCAAAGCAATCCGAAACGGATTCATCACCTTTCCGCGCAAGAGAACAGGAACATATACAAAATCAGCAGAGAATCGGCTGGATTAACACAGGAAAAGGCCGCTGAGCTTCTTGATATATCCGTGCGCTGCTTAAGCGCGTATGAACTTGGAGAGCGCCGGACTCCTGATATTACCGTGATAAAGATGATCGAGATTTACAACGCACAGTATCTCGCTTACCAGCATCTTAAGACAAGCGAGGAAGTTGGTAGGATCTATATGCCGGATATTGAACTCAAGGATCTTCC
>QMCD01000270.1_pt1 | contig 48314 bp, 39 predicted proteins | sample 1821841 | NCBI WGS metagenome assembly QMCD01 (sample SAMN01991225, study PRJNA193472) | Termite gut metagenome, whole genome shotgun sequencing project. | isolation source: worker | host: Macrotermes natalensis
TACCTACCACCTCCCCCCTTGCGGGGTACTCCTCCTCCCAGGAGGAGGAGAATAGAGATACTACTATTAATCATTTACACCGCTAAATTCTCATTTATGACGAGACACTATGAATAATACAGGTTAACTCCTAACGAAGTGATAGCTCCTTTGACTACAGTATGAATAATGCAGGTCAGAGATTTTGATTGATCCGGCATTTGTCCCTTTTTTACAATTCCGCTGTTGGTGCGAGCGTTATCTTTGTACCCTCATTCATTTGAGTTTAAGGAATCCCAAGATGTCTATTAAAGAATTTAAGGTATGGATAAAAAGGCAGTAACAGAGAAAATCAAAATGCACTTGGAAGTGCTGTGTTGTGAAATTGGCGAACACCGTGTAGGAAGCGAACAGAATCGCAAAGCTACGGCTTATGCCGAAGAAGTATTGAAGAGTCATGGTTGGCAAACGGAAACCATCCCGTTACCTGTTATAGACTGGGCAACGGAGGGCGCCACGCTCACCTGCCGCAATCAGTCGTTCGATGTTTTCTCTTCTCATTATTCATTGGGGTGTTGTGTACAGGGCGAACTGCTTGCTATTCATTCGGTTGCGCAACTTGAGCAAAGCAACATAACCGGCAAAGTCCTCCTTCTTCATGGAGAAATAGCCAATCGGCAAATTGCCCCGAAGAACTTTCCTTTCTGGAATCCCGAAGAAGACCAACACCTCATTGCCCTGTTGGAGCAAGGTAAGCCCAAAGCACTGATTTGTTCCACGGAGCGCAATGCCGCCACAGCAGGCGGGGTCTATCCTTTTCCTTTGTTCGAGGATGGCGATTTTGATATTCCTTCTGTCTATATGAAGGATACTGAAGGCGAAAGACTGCTGCTCCATGCCGGGCAAACGGTAGAACTGACATCCCGGGCGAAGCGTATTCCCGAAACGGCATTCAACGTCATTGCCCGAAGTAGTAACGAGACGAAAAAACGAATTGTTATCACTGCCCACATAGATACCAAGATAGGTACCCCGGGTGCAATAGACAACGGAACCGGAGTGGCTGCCGTCTTAGTACTCGCCGAACTTCTGAAGGAATCTTCCGCGAAACTTCCCATCGAACTGGTCATCTTCAACGGGGAAGATTATTACGGAGCGCCCGGACAAGTGAATTATGTGGCGCAAAACGCAGGTAAGTTCAACGATATTGCCCTGAATATCAATATCGACGGAGCCGGATACAGAGAAGGGCTTTCCGCTTTCTCTCCTCTCGAACTTCCGAAGTACATGCTTGATGCTTTGCATGAGGTTCTTTGGAATACTCCCGAACTTGTGGAAGGTTTGCCGTGGTATCAGGGCGATCATAGCTTGTTTCTACAGAATGGTTGCCCGGCAATTGCGGTTAGTTCGCAGTGGTTTATCGAGAATATGGAGTGTCAGGAACTGACTCATACGCCTAAAGATAACCTCTGTGTGGTTGATTATGAGCGGGTTGCGGAATGCGTTACCGGTATCAGGGAATTCATTCTTTTACTGTAAGTGCGTCATAAAGTTCCTGTATCGTCTTTCCTAATACAGGATGTATTATATAAGGTGCAATTTCTGCCAACGGCTCCATAACGAAAAGGCGTTTGTGCATCAGCGGGTGAGGAAGCTTCAAGGAAGAAGTATCAAGGATAAGGTTACCATAGAGCAACAGGTCAATATCTATCACACGATCGCTGTACACACCGCCCACAGACTTATGGATACGTCCCATCTCGCATTCTATGGCCTGAGTTTCTGAAAGAATTTCCAATGGTGGGCGTTCAGTCTCCACACAAACAGCAGCATTCAGGAAAGTATTATCCGAAGCAAAACCCCACGGAGCAGTAGCATAAAAAGCGGATAGGGAAACCACTTTCCCTATCCGCTTCTCTATTTGTTGCACGGCAAGACGGAGGTTTTGTTCCTTATTGCCGAGATTACTTCCTAAACCTAAATAAGCGTACATATTTTGAATTTTGAATTATGAATGATGAATTATGAATGAAGCTGCGCAATACACGCTACATCGCAATTCATCATTCATCATTCACAATTCATAATTTATATTATCACCTGTCCGTAAGCAGCATCGCATCACCGTACGTACCGAAACGATAACCTTCCTTTAAAGCCACGTTATAAGCATCCATTACCTGGTCGTAACCACCGAAAGCGGCAACAATCATTAATAATGTGGAAAGTGGCATGTGGAAGTTGGATACCATTGCATTGGCTACCGTAAAGTCATAAGGGGGGAAGATGAACTTATTCGTCCAGCCTTCATAAGACTTCAGATGCCCGTCCGTGCTCACCGTACTCTCGATAGCGCGCATCACAGTAGTACCTATGGCGCAAACCTGCCTGTTAAAATCCTTGGCGTGATTCACAATACCCACAGCTTCATCGGATACTATCATTTGTTCGGAATCGGTCTTATGCTTGGTAAGGTCTTCCACATCAATATCACGGAAATTGCCTAAACCCGCATGCAAAGTGATATATGCAAAGTTGATACCTTTAATCTCCAGACGTTTCATCAACTCACGGCTGAAATGCAAACTGGCAGTAGGAGCCGTCACTGCACCCTCGTTGCGGGCAAAGATAGATTGAAAGCGTTCCGAGTCTTCCGGTTCTACCGGACGGTTGATAATGCTATGGGGCAGGGGAGTTTCTCCCAACGCGTACAAAGCTTGCTTGAATTCATCGTGCGGACCATCATAAAGAAAACGGAGTGTGCGTCCGCGCGAAGTCGTATTATCAATTACTTCCGCAACCATAGAATCATCGTCACCGAAATAAAGCTTATTGCCGATACGTATTTTGCGGGCAGGGTCTACCAGTACATCCCATAACCGGAGTTCTTCGTTCAATTCACGCAACAGGAATACCTCAATACGCGCGCCGGTTTTCTCTTTGTTACCATACAGGCGCGCCGGGAATACTTTAGTGTCATTGAAAACAAACACATCCTTGTCATCAAAGTAGTCCAGAACATCCTTGAACACTTTGTGCTCAATTTTACCTGTCTTTCTGTGCAACACCATAAGGCGTGATTCATCCCTGTACTTCGAGGGATGCAAAGCAATCTTCTCTTCCGGAAGCTTAAATTTAAATTGCGACAGTTTCATATTATTTATTTTTTAAATTTCTACTATATCCTGAGTACCTAACCACTCTTTAAAGTCCAACGGGTCGAGGCAATCCTCCAGCCGGACGTCCCCTACGCGGGTGCGCTCCAATGCAGTAAGATGTGCGCCGCTATTCAGGGCTTCGCCAATGTCACGCGCCAGAGCACGTATGTACGTACCTTTGCTACACACCACACGTATCTTAATATCCGGCAGATTACACTCCAACAACTCAATCTCGTCAATCACCAATAACTTCGGTTTCAACTCTACCTCTTCGCCCTTACGAGCCAAGTCATAAGCGCGCTTGCCATTCACCATGCAGGCAGAAAAGGCAGGCGGTATCTGTTGTATCTCGCCGGTAAATGTCTTCAGCACATCTTCCACCAACTCCCGGGTGATATGCTCCGTGGGATAGGTGGCGTCTATCTCATGCTCCAGATCATAGGAAGGCGTGGTAGCACCCAACCGGATGGTAGCGACATATTCCTTCACGTGATACTGGAATTCTTCAATCCGCTTCGTAGCCTTGCCCGTGCAAACAATCATCACTCCGGTAGCCAAAGGGTCGAGCGTACCGGCATGGCCTACTTTCAACTTCCTCACTTTCAGCCGTTTACAGATATGGTACCGCACAGCTCCCACCAGTTTGAATGAAGTCCATTCCAACGGCTTATTGAAATATAAAACCTCTCCTTCTTTAAAATCCATAGTTCAATGAATTCAGCACCAATGTTACGATACCGGCAATCGCACAATAGATAGCGAAATAAATCAGCTTTCCTTTCTTCACGATATTAATCATCCACTTGCAAGCCAGGCAACCCGAAACAAATGCAGCTACAAAACCTGCCAACAGAGAAACGGTTGATATATCACCGGCAATAACTTCGCCCTTCATCAACTTCATACCATCCAGCAAACCTTCGCCCAGAATTGGCGGTATCACCATCAGGAAAGAGAACTGAGCCAGTTTCGCCTTGTTATCGCCCAACAGCAAACCGGTGGCAATAGTAGCCCCCGAACGCGAAAGCCCCGGAAGTACGGCACATGCCTGCGCCACCCCAATAATAAACGCATCTCTCTTTGATATGTTCTCTTTTTGTTTGGGCTTATAGTAATAAGAGAATGACAGCAATGCGGCAGTCAGCAGCAACATGCAGCCTACAACCAGCAAGCCGGAGCCAAAAACAGCCTCAACCTCATCTTTAAAGAGTATGCCTACAAAGCCGATAGGTATCATTGAAATCAGGATATTGATAACATAGCGTGTTTCATCATTCATCCGGAACTTGAATAATCCCTTGAATATCCATTCTATTTCCTTCCACAACACTACCAATGTGCTGAGTACCGTGGCAACATGCACCACTACCGTAAAAGCCAGATTGTCCTCTCCCTGAATACCGAATAGCGCTGAGCCGATAGCCAAATGTCCGCTACTGCTTACAGGCAGATACTCTGTCAATCCCTGGAGTATTCCAAGAATAAGAGCTTCAAACCACTCCATTTATTTTTCTTTTAGAATTTGTAATTGAATTTACTCTGCGTCATCCGCTTTCTGTTGGGGCTTACGCAACACGGCATATATCATGAACAGAAAACCCGCCAGGCAAACCAACGGAGCCACTTTAATACGTCTTGCACTAAAAATATCCGGTTCAAAGTTTGTCGGCGAAGATGCCGAACCGGTCATCAGGATAAAACCGATAATCACTACCGCCATAGCTATGGCAAGCAGGACAAAGTTTGTCTTATCAAAAGCAAATTTCTCTTTACTCATCTCTTATTTTATTATATATAATGTTACTATTCTACCCACCACCATCTACTTACTACTTTCTACTATCCTACTTACTACTTTCTACTATCCTACTTACTACTTTCTACTATCTACTATCTACTAACTACTTCATATATGGTATAACGTCTCCGCCTTCATCCGCAGAAACTTATTAATGGAGAGAAATGCACAAAGCCATGTGATGCAAACCCCGGACACAAATACCGAAGCCGAAACCATTACCATTACATTAGGCGTAATCACACTGACCAGGTCAGGTTCGTACACCACCAGCCAATAGGCTGCAACCAATAAAATGCCATCGGCTATGACGGCCGCCAACACGCCAATCCAGAAGTTCCGCCACAAAAACGGCCGGCGGATAAAACTCCAATTGGCTCCCACCAACTTCATGGTATGGATAAGGAAACGCTTGGAATAAATAGTCAGCTTGATTGTATTATTTATCAGTGCAAAAGATATAAACGTCAGTAACACAGCAAGCCCCAGCAACATCAGGCTTATGTTACGGATATTATCATTCACCAAATTAATCAGTTCTTCCTGATAACGTACATCCTCCACATTCGTATTTTCCTTTATCAGCTTTCCTATTTTGGCTATGCTGTCGGCATTCGCATAATCAGAGTGTAGCTTTACCTCAATAGAAGCATGGAAAGGATTATAGCCCAGGAACTCCTGCGGGTCTATTTCCATCGCATCAATCTGATAGTGAAGCGCCTGCCTCTTCGAAATGTATTCGGTCGATCTCACAAATACTTCCTTGTCCAGTTGCTTCTGCAGTTTCAGAATATCCGGCTCTTTCAGGTCATCACTGATAATGATAGAGAAGTTGATATTCTCCTTCACATATACTGAAAGATTGTGGGCAGTCAACACAAAAAACACCACCAACCCCAACAACAGCAACACCAACGTCGTACTAATGCTGGACGTGATGAACTGCATATCAAAATAGGATACGGAATTATATTTCGTTTTCGTCTTCATTCCCTAATAACTTATCATCTTATCACTTTATTGCTTTATCACTCTCTCTATTTTTTCCTGAACACATAAACCATGGAACTGCTTCGTTCTTTATTCCCCAATGCGCTGAACCATGCCGTCACACCGCTCAACATACCACGGAGGAAAGGCAATGAACGCCCCATGTATTTCTCACTCAACATTGATACATAAAATGCATCAAACGGCATCGGGTGGCGGGCAGACAATATAAAGCCATGTTTGGAACTTAATTTCTGAACAGTGCCGGGAGTGAAATGCCACAAGTGCCGCGGTACATCGTAAGCCGCCCAATGCGCACCGTACTTCTTTGCGTCGTACGAAGAACAGTTGGGCAAAGCAACAATCAACATGCCCTTCTCCGTTAGCAAAGTGTTCAAGGTATCCCAAGTTTCATTCAGATGTTCCAGATGCTCCATGACATGCCACAATGTGATAACATCAAACCTGCCGGGAGCAAAATCCTGTAAAGCAGTGTCGGGCTTCACATCCAGGCCGAAACACTCTTTGGCAAAAGCGCGCGCCTGCATACTTTTCTCAACCGCTTCCACTTCCCATCCCCGCCTCTGCATGATGTCCGAAAAATACCCTGTTCCCGTACCTATATCCAGTAAACGTCCCGTTTGGCAGTGCGCTTCATTTTCCACCAATCGGGCTTTACGTTTCAGCATATAAGCGCGTACCCAATGATATACCCTGTTCACAAAGCCCTTCTTTGTGTCAGTATGAGATATGTAATCAGGAGTTTCATAATACCTTCCTATCTCTGCTTCTATGGGGAAATCTTGTGTAAAGAGAAAGCCGCAATCCTGACAACAACACAAATAAAACACTTCGCCGGAAGTATAATGGTCAATACAGGTCATAGCACGCTCTATGTGCGTACCACCACATACCGGACAGACTTTTATGGTGAGTTTATTCATTGAACGTTCTGTAATAATACAGTGCAACTCAATCAACCGGGATTGATATGGGATACACTATACCCAAATTTGGTGCAAAATAACAAATAAAAAGCGACGTATCAGGCTTTCTTTAAGGAGTTTTAATAAAAAGAGAAAAAAGAAGAACATAAATATTTGCTTTTAATAAAAAACATATATATTTGTGGGCACGAATCCTTTAATATATGCTATATGAAAAACACCTTACTACTTCTGCTTTTTTGCTTTTGCAGTCTTCAGGTACTCGCTGACGGACAAACCATTTCTCCGAACTTAAAGTTTGGCAAACCTACGATGGAAGAGTTGACAATGGAGACATACTCACCGGACTCAAGCGCCACTGCCGTTATTTTGTGCGACCTGACCGATGTCAATTACATCTTTCGGGTAGACAGATTCAAGATAATCTACAGCCATAAGGTGAAAATCAAGATACTTAAACCGGAAGGCACTTCCTATGCCAATGTCACCATTCCCTATTACGAGCATAAAACCGATAGAAGCGTAAAAGAGCTGGTTACCGGACTGGAAGCCACCGCCTACAATGTTGAAGGGGGCAAAATTGTGCGCACCAAGATGAAAAGGGATGTCGTCTTCAGGGAACGTATCAACGACTATTATATGCAGGTAAAGTTTTCTATTCCCCAGGTAAAAGCAGGTACGGTGCTGGAATATGAATATATGTTGGAATCCGATATATATTCTTCTATCCATAATTGGCAGGCGCAGAGTGAAATCCCCACTTTGTACACAGAGTATGATATTGTCGTACCCGAATACTTCAGATTCAATATAGACATGCGTGGTTCGGAAACATTAAAACGCTTGGATGAACCAACCAATCTAACCTTTTCCATCGGAGGAGATTTGGTTCCGTGCTCCGCCAGGCATCTGAACTTTAAAGGCAACCAACTGCCTGCTTTAAAGGACGACAGCTATGTGTGGTACCTTGATGATTACAATACACAAGTGAATCTTGAATTACAAGGCGTTCAATTTCCGGGAGCTCTTTACAAAACATTCACTCAAACCTGGGGACAAATAGACAAACTATTGCTTGAGGATACGGAATTCGGAGGCAGGTTGAAGATGAATAATCCGCTTAAAGAAGAAATGGCGGCGCTCCCTTGGGATAAGATGAATAGTACGATGGATAAAATTGCCGCAATTTACATCCTCCTTAAAAACAAAGTGAAATGGAACGGGAACTATGCTTTGTATGGCAACAGTTCCAGACAGATATTGAAAGAGGGAACAGGCAGCAATGCCGATATCAATTTTATACTTATAAGCATGTTGAAAGATGCCGGTATCCCCGCTTACCCTGCGGTAATGAGCCGTCGCAACCTGGGAATGCTCCCTTATGCACACCCCAGCCTCCAGAAACTGAATACATTTATTGTCGCCATAGCCAATACGGACAGCACTATGGTTTATCTGGACGGTTCGGTTGGTGACGGTTATATTAACATCATACCTCCCGTACTGATGGCCGATCGTGCCCGCATCATTGCCCCAAACGGTCAAAGCCAGTGGGTTGGCTTGGCAAACCTTGGCAGAAATCAATTGAGGTCAAGCGTAAGGGCAAGCATTTCTCCGGAAGGAGTTGTTACGGGTACACGCGAAACTGTCTACATGGGTCAGTACGCTTCCAACCTGCGCAACAAGTACCGTACTGCAAAAGACAGCACGGAATTTGTAAACAAACTCGCCTCCGACGAGAACATACAAGTGAAAGCCATCAGCATGAAAGGAAGACAACTCTTCTCGCCGGAAGTCCGCGAAACCGTGGAGTTTGAAAAACAGTCCACGGTTAACGACGAGTTCATTTATGTCAATCCGCTTGTTTTCCTGCATGTATCCGAATCGACTTTCAAACAGGCTGAACGAAAACTCCCTGTGGAATTCCCGTATTTAGACCAGGTAACCTTGAGTGTCAATCTGACTATCCCCGAAGGCTACACAGTGGACGAAATCCCGGAAAGCATAAAAATAGGCACCAACAACGGAAAAGTATCCTGCCGGTACGTTGTGTCACAGCAGAACAATCTGGTATCCATCAGATACACCTTCCAACTCAACCAATTGCTGTTCCTGCATACCGATTACCCCGAACTGCAAAAATTCTGGGAAGTCATGGCAAACAAGAATAATGAAATGATGGTCTTAAAAAAACAATAGTTCCGAGCAATGAAAATAAATAAGTTGTTTTTTTGCCTGCTATCGGCAACATACTGCTTCGGCTTGCACGCACAAACCGATTTGCGCACCAATGCATATTCCATCGTACAAGATGCCTCAACCGACATTGTGTGTACTTCACCAACCGATGCTGTTCAGAAAGAAAAACGGGTTATAGAAATTCTGAATGACAAGGGAAAAGAAAATGCCAATTTCGTCTGCTCATGCGACCGTTTTTCTTCACTGAGGAAATTCTCCGGCGAAGTGCGCGATGCTTCGGGCAATGTAATCCGGAAGATAAAGAAAAGTGAACTGAAAATCACCGAGTACTCGGCTGAACTTGCCAGTGACAACTATTACTATTTCTTTGAATACATTCCGTCGAGATACCCCGTTACCATTACTTATGAATGGGAAGTAAAGCACAATGACGGGTTGATTGGGTTCCCCAGCTTCGTTCCTCAAACCAACTACAATCAAAGTGTAGCGCAGGCAAGCTACCGCATCGTCACTCCGGGCGATAACTCATGCCTCTACCGCACAATCAATATGCAAACGGAAGTCAGCCAGCAACAAACAGCCGACGGAAACTGCCTGACGGAAGCAAAAGTCCAATCCTTGCCCGCCATCAACAAAGAGCCTTACAGCCCTTCCTTATCCGATGTGCTGCCACGCATTTACTTCGTTCCCCGGAATTTCTCTTTCGAGAAAACCCAAGGCAGCATGGAGAGCTGGAAATCTTTCGGTGAGTGGCAATATCGCCTGCTGGAAGGCAGAGACTTGTTGCCGCCAGCCTTGAAGGAAGAACTGCAAAAGCGGGCGGCAGCATGTAAAACCCCGTACGAAAAGGTAGCCACAGTATATCAACTGCTTGAGTCCACCACGCGTTATGTCAGCATACAATTAGGCATTGGCGGTCTGCAACCCGCCCCCGCCGCCGATGTGCACCGCACGGGTTTCGGCGATTGCAAAGCATTGTCCAACTATGCCCGCGCCATGCTGGCGGAGTTGGGGATTCCTTCGTTTTATACGGTAATCAGCACCGACAACAAGCGCCTGCTGGCAGATTTTGCCAGTGCCAACCAAAACAACCATGTAATCCTGCAAGTACCGTTGCCTAACGATACGCTTTGGCTGGAATGTACCAGTCCCGACCTTCCCCTGGGCTACGTGCATCACTCCATTGCCGGCCACGATGCCCTGCTTATCAACCCGGACGGCGGAACCCTTTGCCGCTTACCCATCTATCCGGATTCCCTGCATACCCAGGTCAACAATGCCATCGTGTCCCTGCTACCGGATGGCAATGCCAAAATCGAAGTAACCCAAAGCTCGCGCCTGTTTCAGTACGAAGATAATGTAGGCATCAAGAACGTAGAGCCTGCCCGGCAAAAGGACTGGCTGCGTTCAGGCATAAGTCTTGTACAGGCAAAGGTGGATGGCATCCGCTTCAAGGAAACAAAGCAGAAAGACCCGCAACTGGATATCTCCTATACCATCGAAAGCGAACAGTATGGAAACAGAACCGGAAAGCGCCTGTTCATCCCTGTGAATGTGTTCCACAAGAGCTTTTACAATCCAAGCAACCAGGGAGAGCGCACTCAGGATATTCAAATCAATTACGGGTACCTTGACACGGACAGTATCAGCATCCGGATACCGGAAGGGTATGAAATAGAATCGTTGCCCAAAACCGCCGATATAGAAAGCAAGTTCGGCAAGTTCCACGCTTCCGTCACTTTGGGGGAGGATAAGAATATCCATATCGTGCACCGGTTATTGTTCTATCATGGAGATTACCCCAAAGACGACTATGCCGGTTTCTCGGAATTCCGCAAGAATGTTGCTACGCAGTATGGGGCAAAGATAATATTGAAGAAAAGTGAGGCTCCTTCCGAATAGGAGGGGGCTTCGGCTTAGAAGTACCTAAGCACTCCCTTTACCCCAACACATATTTAAAATCCGATAATGAATATATTTCCGGCACATAGTGGTTGTCTACTATCACGGAGGGAGTCTTACTTATCTTTTGGCTCCGGAAGTATGCTTGTTGCATTCTCCAAATGTTCTCTACCTTCGTATCTATGACATACTTGCCTGCTTCTTTGATGTCATTTGTTTCGTACCACTCTTCCAGCAGGTTCATTGCCTTGTCCCAGCCTGTCATATAATACGCTGCAATAACCGTCTGTGCAACCCGCTCGCCCAGCCTGTCATTTGGATTTGTAGCCAACACCAATGATATGGGAACGCTGGAATCCATTTCTCTCATGCGGCGATGAACCCTTGCGCAATTCTTGCAATTAGGGTTGATTACTATCATTAGTTCATGATTGCCCGCCTTTTGGTTGTACAATGCAATATCCCTGCCCGCCATTTCTTCTATCTCGGGTTTCTGCGTCAACAACATCTGAAACGTTTCCGGATTAAGCAAACCGGCCAAATATCTCCTTAGAGTAATTCGTTCCCTTTGCCCTTTCATTTCAATCCGCAGTTGTATGGCAAAAACCAGGCAAATACATCCCATTATAATAAATGCGAAGAGTGAATCCAACGATATATTCATGTCATAATCTCTTCTCATCAGATACAGTACCACCGCATTAGCCCATATCACGATACTGAGCAATCCGCAAAGTACACACCCCTTATGCAGAATGAATATCTGGTGAATGACAGAGTAGAATGTCATCACCACTGCCATTGCACAACAGATGACCGAGATGCTGTAAAAATCATTCCACCGGATAAGTGAAAACAGATAAATAACCATAAAGTAGAGCAAACACACTTCTCCCAACGCTACACCTCCTATAGTCGACCCTTTGGAACGAAGTACGCTGTTGCAATCTATTATCTTTCCGATACGGCAGACCCGCTCCATAAACCGCTCATCTATCCGTTCCTTGTAAATGATGGCGGAAGATAGAAGAATCCCGAGGCTCAATACGCACAGGTCGACTATGAAAAGTGGGGTTTGAGCACGGAAAATCGCAGCCTGTAAGCCCAATAGCAGCATAAGAAGTATGGCGATAACGAACCTGTGGCGCAGGAAATAGGAAATAAGGTTTCTGGCAACATATAGCCGTTCGGACGGTGTTTTATCCGTAGGTTCTGCAAACAGGACGACGCCTGTCCAGTTCTGCAAAAAATCGCCTATCCCGATGTGCTGTTTATTCCCTCCTTCGTCGAGGAACTCCACGTTGAAATCATCCTTTTTGGTCACTATGCAGAATAGATTCTTGTCCATCTCGGACATGGTGATAAAAGGAACCTCCAACTGTGAAAAATGAGTGTATGTGTGGAATTGTTGTACTTTGTTTTTTACATGAAGCATATTCATGGCATCGCTAATGCCGCGTATACTATTCCCTATCGGGGTGTCAAGTAAACGAGAAATAGTAATCCTGCTCACCTTTACGGATAGCATCCGCAAATAGCGATAGAGTATGACGCCGGTGGTATTGTTAATTTCAGCCATGAATATACTTCCGCAAATTTGTTAGAAATCTAAAAAGAAACTGCCTGTCAGGGACATTTCGCCCGAAACTATTTCAAGGGTATAGTCTCCCCCGGCTTCTCCGGTTAAATCAATGCTAAGATCCGTAGGATTGGCATAGCTTTGCTCATAAACCACCTCATCGGTTGCTTCATTGGTAATAGTAACGGTAGCAAAAGGAAGCCACTGGATGAATTGCACTGAAATCACTCCATTGTCCAAGGAGGCATAAGCAGCTTGAAGAACTGCTCCACGGGTTTTAGGCATTTCTTCTGTAGTACCGCCGCCGGTATCACCACCCATTTCTCTGTCGGCAAGTTGCTGTGTAAGCATAATGTCTATTCTTCCGGAAGTAGACTGCGCATTCATTGAAATGTTTAAAGTCAACAATGCAAATAAAATAAATACTGATACTTTCATGAGGCATAATTTTTAAAGTTGATGCCGCTAAGTTATAAAAGTTACCGCAAATAAAGTGTGTCACAAGTGTGTCACAACTAAATTTTCCGCAAAATATCCCTAAAATTACCTTTTTGATCCATATTAATCCGGCTATATAATGCAGTTTTCTTTCGGTAGAGTGTTTTTCTGGAAAGATGCATCAGATATCCGAAATGGGAAAAAGGGAAACCGATTAAACTTAAACATATCAGATGCAGCTCTTCTTTTGACAATTGGTACTTGGCTTGCAGGCGCGATAGGGCGTTGTCCCATGCCGTGTCTACCCCGATAATCAATTCATGCCATTCCTGTTCGGTGATTTCCAGTTCGGACTCGTCTCTATCCTGATAGTCTTTGATGATGGCGGTCATTTTTGCGTAGAGTGGCGAGTACCAGAAGGTTTCTTTAGCCAAAGCGTTTCTCTTCAGGATTATTTCATCCAGTTCTTTCTGCAATCTTTCTTTTTGCTCATTATCAATCTGGCGCGACTCTATCACTTTTTTAATATTCTCAATCTCTATGTCCTTTTGGGCGATATCTGATTTCAGGTCGGCGTAATGTTGGTTTAAGCTCCGGTTTGCATCTTCCAATTGTAGTTTGTCTTTTTGTAACAAATCATTGTTTTTTCGGTATTCCTTGCTTCTCCTATATATAAAGAAGGCGGATATGAGGATGATTACTGCTACTGATACAAACGCGTACCGGTATAAATTTATACGTTTCTTGTAATGCAACTGTTGAAGTGTAATTCTGGCGTTGGCTTCCGCTTCGAAGATTTTATTGTTTACTTCACTCCGGTGAATTTGGTACAGGCTGTCTTTGTATATGGAGCTAAATCTTTCCAGCTTCATAGACAGGGCGGCATCTCCGCGGTCCATCGCTATGTCTGCCAAACGCATATAAGCATTTGCCATTTTCCCATACTCTTTGCTCAACAAAGTTTTGTTGAGGTAGAAAGTTGCGGAATCGTATTGTCCTGTTTTATAGTAGGCATCTCCTAAAAGAAGGAAAGCCCGGTAGGCGTATGCGGTATCCTTTCGTAGGGAGAGATTCTGTTTTGCATAAAACAGGGCTTTTTCTCCCCGGTGCGTTCGGCTATATAAACGGCTCAGGTCGGCTGATATATCGGCTTTTATTCTTTTATAACCTATTTTATCTGCAATTGCAAAGGCGTCCAATAGTTTCTGTTCGGCTGTGGAGAAACAACTGTCCCTCTTTGTGAGGGCTATAGAGCCTTGTTTTGATAAGGATTCCGCCCAAAGGGTGCTGTCTTTCAGTTCTTCGGCAATGGTTTCCATTAACTGATAGATGGAATCTGCTTTCTCGTAAATTCCTTGAAAATGATAGATATACCCCATGTTGTTGTATATCAGCCCCAATTGCCGTTTCTGTTTTGTGTCTTTAATAAGAGAGGCTGCAATGAAAAACTCTTTGAGGGCTTCCGGCTTGCGGTTCATGTCCCTGTAAACACATCCCCAGTAATAATGGGCTTTTGCCTGCATGCGTGTGTCGTTGGTTTTGTTGTAGTATGCTATGGCTAAACGTATGAGTGAGTCATTGGTTTGTACGACGTAATTTTTGTCCCTTGCCTGTGTTAGCAGTAGGGCATAGTAAGCGCTGTCGGCTTGTGTAGTTAGCTGTTGCATTGAAATGTTCTGCAAGATATGCAATGCGCTGTCCGGTTGCGATTGCATAAGCGAATCTGCCAGTATTAACTGTCGGTCGCTGCTTTGATGCTTGCCGCAAGCCATTAGTAAAAAGACAACCCAAAATAATATAGTAATAATGTTGTTTCTCATGTTGTTAGCTATTTGATTAATTAGAGTTTTGCAAGTTGTCCGTATGTTACTGAGCTATCTCGTTTCCCCTTTTCCCGGGAAGAGGGGTGCCCAAAGGGCGGGGTGGTAGGTGAATCTCCCCCCTTGCGGGGTACTCCTCCTCCCAGGAGGAGGAGAATAGGGATACTACCAGTAATATGCGAAACTTAAATAAATAACTTGCGAAACTTAAATAATTGAATGACTGTGATGCAAAGATATAATTTTATTAAAAGCACTGCGATATAAAAAAGAATAATTTCCTAAAAAACCGAAAAATAGAACAATATGAACCTGCCCCCTTTCTCCCCCATACCTGCTCCTTACCCGCTCCTTATCCGCTCCTCTATTTTAGTCCCCCTATAGAAGCGGAGAAAACACGTATCTAATACGGTTCGGAAGAGTTTTAGACCAAAGTTGAAAACTTTATAGTTTGATAATTTGGCGGTTTATTTTAGTGTATGCGTGTGTAATGCGTTGATTATCAATAGAATGAAAGAAAAATAATGTTTTTCCGAACGCTTTTTGGAAAAACATTTGGAGCGAAACAATTATTTTCCATACCTTTGCCAACGCAACGAAAACAAAAAGTCGTTGAATGGTGAACAGCACGGCGAAGATTGCTGCAGAAGTCTTTCGGGAAGTTCACAAAAAACTAATTTATTCATTAATTTAAAAAAAGTAAAAATTATGGGAACAATTAAACAAGGAATCCTCGGGGGATTCTCAGGAAAAGTAGGTACGGTAGTAGGCAGTACATGGAAGTCGGTAAACTATATGCGAGCACTGGCAGTGAGCATAAGCAATCCGCGGACGGAAAAGCAACAGGATCAACGCGCCAGATTTGCCGAAGCCATCAACTTCACGAAGGCGATGACACCTTTTTTGCGTATCGGGTACAAAGAGTACTCCAAAGATCAGTCGGCATTCAATGCAGCAGTATCTTACATTATGAAACATGCGATAACCGGCGGCAGCGAAAGCGTATCGATCGACTATAAAAAGGCTTTGGTCTCACGCGGTAGTCTGGCGGCGGCGCTCAATGCCTCGGTAACCACCGGTAGCGATAAACTGTCTTTTGTATGGGAGGACAATAGCGGGATGGGTGATGCGGCAACCACGGATACAGCGATGTTGCTGGCATACAACAAAAGCAAAGAAGTGGCTGTCTATGACACGGTATCCGCTACACGTGCCGCAGAGGCAGCGGAGCTGAAACTCCCTGCCAACTGGAACGGCGACGCATTGGCCATCTACCTGGGCTTTTGCAACGAGGACGGTACGAACGTTGCCAATAGCGTGTGCCTGAAGGATGATCAGGCGGGCAACAGTTCCGGAAACGGAGGTTCGCAAGGTGGCGGTTCGGGTACAGGTGAGATAGACGACAATCCGCTGGGGTAATCCCGGGATAGTTTGACGGCGAACTGCTCCAACTAACCTGCATTATTCATTCAGGCAGTAGTCAGCCTGTATTATTCATACTTAGGAGTTTATAAACAGGAGTAACTTGCTTCTCCTCCTCCCGGGAGGAGGAGTACCCCGCAAGGGGGGAGGTGGTAGGCAGAAAGAATTCCTTAGAGTTATGATTAACAGGTCTTATTTTACCTACCACCTCCCCCTGCGGGTACTCCTCCTCCCGGGAGGAGGAGAAGCAAGTTACTTCTGCTTATAAACTCCTGAAACATGAATAATACAGGCTAAAAAAGAGGGAAATTGCAGCGGAGAAAAAATCTCCGGCAATTTCCCTCTTCCGGTTTCTTAACCTGCATTATTCATTATCATTAGTTATTATCATCCCAAAGCAGATACCAACAAAAAAACAAATTCTGCTGCAACTTTTCTGCGACTAATTACGTCTAATGAATAAGAGCGAAAGCTAAACAAAAAAAATAATAATTAAAAAATAAGACTTATGAGAACTAAAGGTTTATTGAGAACAATTGCAATGATGGCTATTATGGTGGCATGTGTTTCTAATTCCGAAGTAAAAGCCCAAGGTGAGTTTATAACCAACCAGGTAATGAACGGTGAATTAGTGGAATCGCAGACTATATTCAAGAAAGATGGCTCGTATCTTCTAAATCACTTGCGGTACGTCTTTGCTTATGACAACGAAAATCGCATGATAAGCAAAGAAGCATTCAAGTGGGACAGTGCCAAAAGTAAATGGGTACCTCATTTTAAAATGACTTATCAATATGGTGATAAGGAAATAACCCTGACCCATGCCCTGTGGAATGAGTCGCACAAAGCATACGACAAGAATATGCAGAAAAGTGTGTATGAACTCAATGAGCAGAATATGCCGACAGCCTCTAAGACATATAAACAAGGAAAGACAAATGATTCGGACTGGACTTAAACGAATCATAAACATATAGATTGCACGACAGACAGCATTAAATAAAGATATAAATAGAAACTTTTAGGGAAGCACGGACCGTGAGGTTCGTGCTTTTTCGATATGTAAGTACTTCGTTGCAACGATTTTGTACTATAAATGAGAGTTTAGTATTCGGATGCTTCAATCCGGTTGCTGCGCAATACAATCAATTTTTCAGACGCGGATGACGCGGATGACGCGGATTTCTTTTTTACCTTCCAGATGAGTTAACATAGTGCAGCATTTAAAAATCCGTGTCATCCGCGTCATCTGCGTCTGAAAAGTAAACTCTCATTTATAATACAAACCGCTAATAACGAGTCACTGAACTGCGAGCTGTAAAAATCAGAGCGCCTCTTCTCCCTTCAATGTAGCCGAACTTGCTTCGGTAATCTTCACCCTAACAAAATCGCCGATACGATGCGTGCCCCGGTCGAACACCACCACACGATTCTGTTCCGTACGCCCCACAAGTTGCTCGCGCGAACGCTTGGATACCCCTTCCGCCAACACTTCATACGTCCTGCCGATGCAACGGGCGTTGGACTCGGCGGAAAGACGATTCTGCAAAGCAATGATTTCATTCAGGCGACGTATCTTTACCTCCTCCGGAACATCATCCGGCAAATGTTTGGAAGCATACGTACCCGGACGCTCGGAGTATTTGAACATGAAAGCGGAATCATATCCACATTCCTCCATCAGGGAAAGCGAAAGTTGGTGATCTTCTTCCGTTTCGGAATGGAAACCCGAAAAAATATCGGTCGACAAACCGCAATCCGGAATAATGCGGTGAATGGCATCCACCCGTTCCAGGTACCATTCGCGGGTGTATTTGCGATTCATCAGTTTCAGGATACGCGAACTTCCGCTCTGGACGGGCAAGTGGATATGCTTGCACACATTAGGCACTTGCGCTATGACCTCCAGCGTTTCGTCGCTCATATCCTTGGGATGTGAAGTGGTGAAACGGATACGCACCTTCGGGGCGGCTTCGGCAACAATGCGCAGCAACATGGGGAAAGATACGATTTCCCCGCCCGGTTTCTCAAAACGGTAGGAATTGACGTTCTGCCCCAGAAGCGTAATCTCCTTATAACCCTTCGCCACCAGGTCGGACACTTCATTAAGGATGCTTTCCACATCACGGCTACGTTCGCGACCGCGAGTATAAGGAACAATGCAATACGTACAGAAGTTATTGCATCCTCGCATAATGGATACGAATCCGGAAATGTGATTGCCGCAGACACGCGAAGGAATAACATCCCGGTAAGTCTCTGTCGTGGAAAGTTCCACATTGATAGCTTTTTCTCCTGCCTCTACAGCGGCAACCAACTCGGGAAGAGTGAGGTAGGCGTCGGGACCCACCACCAAATCTACATGGTGGTTGGTAATCAAATCATCTTTCACCCGCTCGGCCATGCAACCCAGTACACCTACTATCAGATTGCGCTTCTTTTTCTTGAGTGAATGAAAAAACTCCAGGCGGTTCAAAATCTTCTGTTCGGCATTGTCGCGGATAGAGCAGGTATTCATAAATACCGCATCCGCTTCTTCCAGTGTTTCCGCCGCCGAGTATCCCGCCATTTGCATCACAGAGGCTATTACTTCACTGTCTGCCACATTCATCTGGCAACCATAAGTTTCAATGAACAATTTCTTGCTGTCATCCGTAGTTGCAGATTTAAAGTCTGCTCCCATTACTTCTTTCATATTCTAAATCTATTTTTTAATTGAAGAATCGGTTGCAAAGATACTGCTTCGGTACTGATTTTGAATCTTAAATGACCGAAAAATAGTTCTTAATGCTAACAAGTTGCATAGATTCGCTAATTAATGTTAATGCATTGAACATTTTCAGGGTAGTTATTTGGTATATTAGAAATAATTCGCACTTTTGTCCACTGAAAGAAACATTAGATTTTTTCATAGTTAAGGTTTAGGTTAAAAAATGAAGGGGAGCTGTGAAGCTGCCCTTTTTTCATTCCCTAAAATGAACTCTAATTCAGATAAATTAGCTACCTTTGGCGGTGAAAAAGGAAACAAGTATGGAGGATATCTTACAGTTTTTAGTAATAGCAAGCATAATCGTTGTTGGGATTGTCAGGCAGTTTAAGAAAGAAGCAAAGAAAAACGCCGACAACAGGCCTGCTATGCCCATGCCGAAGAAGGAAAATAGTGATAACACAATGCCTGTTCCTGAAAGCTGGAGAAAGACTTATGGCGGATATATCCCTGAAGGCCCGGCAGAAGAAACCAACCCCGTTCCTACAATGAAAAGAGAAGTAACTCAAAAACATAAATATTCCCCTTCCTCAAAATCTTTCTTGCCGGGAGAACCTGCCAGGACTTCTTCTTATAGTCCTGTAGTCTCTCCGGAAGAACAAAACCCTCCTCCTCCGTCCATATCGCAAAGCTCCGATATCGAGTCTGAATACAGTATTCAGTCGGCAGAAGAAGCGAGAAAAGCGATTGTCTGGTCGGAAATACTACAACGGAAGTATTGAACATAAATGGAGAATTGAAAATAACTAAATAACATTATGGCATTTAATTACATCTCGGCAGCGGAAGCTGCAAGCCTGATCAAACATGGCTATAACCTTGGTTTGAGCGGATTTACTCCTGCGGGAACACCTAAAGCCGTTACGGCAGAATTAGCAAAAATAGCAGAAGCGGAACATGCAAAAGGAAACCCTTTCCAAATAGGTATTCTTACCGGAGCCTCTACGGGTGACTCTTGCGACGGTGTACTGACGCGCGCCAAGGCTATCCGCTATCGTGCTCCTTACACCACTAACTCTGATTTCCGCAAAGCAGTGAATAACGGTGAAATCGCTTATAATGACATTCACTTGTCGCAGATGGCGCAGGAAGTTCGTTACGGATTTATGGGCAAAGTGAATATCGCTATCGTTGAAGCCTGCGAAGTAACTCCCGACGGAAAGATTTATCTGACCGCAGCCGGTGGTATTTCTCCCACTGTTTGCCGCCTTGCAGACCAGATCATTGTAGAGCTGAACAGTGCGCACCCCAAAAGCGCTATGGGGCTGCACGATGTTTACGAGCCGCTCGACCCTCCTTATCGCCGTGAAATACCTATCTATAAACCGAGCGATCGCATCGGAAAACCTTATATTCAGGTAGACCCGAAGAAAATTGTCGGCATTGTAGAAACCAACTGGCTGGACGAGGCGCGTGCCTTTACTGAAGCCGACCCGGTGACTGACCAGATAGGCCAGAATGTAGCCGACTTCCTGGCAGCGGATATGAAGCGCGGTATTATTCCGTCAACATTCCTGCCGTTGCAATCCGGTGTGGGTAATATCGCCAATGCTGTGCTCGGTGCACTGGGACGTGACAAAACAATTCCGGCATTCGAAATGTACACGGAAGTTCTTCAAAACTCGGTAATCAGCTTGATTCGCGCAGGGCGTGTGAAGTTTGCCAGCACTTGTTCGCTGACTCTCACCAACGACTGCCTGCAAGATATTTACGATAACATGGATTTCTACCGCGATAAGGTGGTGCTTCGTCCATCGGAGATTTCTAACAATCCGGAAGTGGTTCGCCGCTTAGGTATCATTTCTATCAATACCGCCATTGAGGTTGACCTTTACGGAAACGTGAACTCTACTCATATCAGTGGCACTAAAATGATGAACGGTATCGGTGGCTCTGGAGATTTTACGCGCAATGCTTATATTTCTATTTTCACGTGCCCGTCGATTGCCAAAGAGGGTAAAATCAGCTCCATTGTTCCGATGGTATCTCATCATGACCACAGCGAGCACTCCGTAAATATCGTTATTACCGAGCAGGGTGTTGCCGACCTGCGTGGCAAAAGCCCCAAAGAACGTGCGCAAGCTATCATCGAAAACTGCGCACACCCCGATTACAAAAACATCTTGTGGGATTATCTGAAACTGACCGATGGCAAGTCGCAAACTCCACACGCCATTCAGGCTGCTCTGGGAATGCATGCTGAACTTGCACGGAGCGGAAGTATGAAGAATGTGGACTGGGCGTCTTTTGATAAGTAGCTGGTAAATAGTAGTTAGTAGTCAGTAGTTAGTAGTAAGTAGTTACTATCTCCTACTTACTACTAACTACTTGCTACTTACTACTGCATCGCAGACAGCCTTACTACTAACTACTTACTACTTACTACTGCATCGCAGACAGCCTTACTACTAACTACTTACTACTTACTACTACATCGCAGATTGCCTTACTACTAACTACTTACTACTTACTACTACATCGCAGATTGCATCCTGGAAATTACGCGCCTCAACTCCTGAAAGCACATTCTGGTTCATTATGGCAAAGGCTATCTCATGGCCGTTTGCAGCGCGCAGGTAGCCCGCCAAACAATTGATGGCGGTAAAAGAGCCGGTTTTGGCATGTACGTTTTTGTAGGAGGGAGTTCCGCGCTTCATCCGGTATTTCAACGTTCCATCCACGCCGCCGATGGGCAAGGCTTTATAGAGCTTCCGGAATACATTTGTTCGCGAATAGGCATATTTCAGAAAGGTAACCAATAAATTCGGAGAGATATAGTTGTAGTTGGAAAGGCCGCAACCGTCAGCCAGCTTGTAGTTATCGGGGTTTTCCCCTAATTTCTTCATCAGCATACGTATAGCCAAAAGCCCATCCTCATCGGAAATCCGTTTCCTACCCGTCACCTGTGCGCCCAGGCGGCAAAGCAATGCTTGGGCATTCAGGTTATCGCTTTCTTTCATTATCTCATTAATAACGGCTTGGGTGGATGTCTCATAGAGAGCCATCCGTACGGCAATACTATCCTTTTGCAACTCATTGAAGCCATAATGGGCAGGGCAGTATATCCCTTTTGCCTGTAATCGCTCGAGAAAAGTATGCATGAAAAAATCCTGTGAAGAGTACATGTTAACCATTCCTGTTCTTTTGCTTTCCACATTTCCCTTTACGATTATATGATTGCCGTTTAGCAACCAGTCACGCGAAGCGCTGAAACGCCCGGCAGCAGGAGTGCGGGATTGGGTTTCATTGGTTAGGGTGTAATAAGAAGAGGACGGGGTGCAATTTATACTGGCCGTATCTCCCCGCTCGCCTGGGGAGGCGGTTACGGTAACCACTCCCTTATTCAACATTAACGGGGAGAGGTAGGGTTGATAGGAAGACGGCGTATCATCCCATGCCCAACCGCTTCCCCAATAAATGGAATCTTTCATGGAAACATCGCCATATACATTGCCGGCTATTACCGAAAAGGGAAAACGGTTCACCGTATTTACCAGTGAATCTAATGCTTCATCGTCAAACTCAGGGTCGAATCCGCCGACAACGTATAAGTCGCCTTTGAGTGTATCCTGTTCAATCACTCCCTTGTACCACACTTCTGTCCTGAAAGGTTCGTCTGCGTTGGGGCGGTCAAGAGCCGTTATGGCAGTCAGTAACTTCATGGTTGAGGCGGGGCGTGAGAGTTTGTCGGGCTGATAGGTATATAAAGATTTCCCGGCAGTCAGGTCGTAGATGGATATGCCGACGTTGGATCCGGCAGGAAGCTGGTGTTTTATCAAGGTATCCAAGCGGGAAGAAAGAGTCTCTTTCTCCACGGTTTGCCCTTGCAATTCGCCGGAAACAAATAGAAAGACGGGAATAAGACAGCGAAAATATTTCTCCATAATGATTTTACATATACAATGATAATTGGGGGATGATGAAAATGATAACCGGGAATGTTGGCTCCGTATCATCTCCGTACCACCTCCGTATCAGCGCCGTCTCTATAGAGTACGGAGATGATACGGAGCAGATACGGCTCTGACACGGTGTTGATAGGTATCGGAGATTTGCAAAAGCTTCACGTTTCTCCTACAATGCTTCCTTGAAGATTTCGGAAACAGTAGGATGGGGGAATACTATTTTCTTCCACTCCGAGGTGGTTAGTTTCAGTTCGATAGCCATACCTGCCAGTGTGATGATTTCCGATGCCGGGTTGCCCAGGACATGTGCTCCTAACAAGGTATCATCTTCGGCAATCAGGAGTTTGCAAACTCCATTTACCCCTTCATTCTCGGCAACGAAACGGCCGGAGTAGGCCATCGGGAGCTTCACAACACGGTAGGAAACGCCTTTTGCCTGCAAACTTTCTTCCGTTTGCCCCACTCCTGCAATTTCCGGGTTGGTGTAAACCACACCGGGAATGGCACGGTAACTCATGGCATCATGTTTTCCTAAAAGAGTATGCACCGCTACTTCGGCTTCGCGTACGGCAGTATGTGCCAATAAGGAGAAACCGGTTAAATCGCCACAGGCATAAACGCCGGGCAAGGAAGTCAACATCTGTTCGTTTACCTGGATATTGCCCCGATCTGTTTTCTCGAGATTAAGATTCTCCAATCCGAAACCTTTCGTCACCGGACGACGGCCTACGCTCATCAGCAGTTTGTCGGCAAGTACGATACCCGTACCTTCGGCGTTCTCATAGCTGACTTGTACCTTCGACAGACCTTCATCGGAAGGAACTTGGGCAAGCGATATGACTTTGGTATCCGGCATAAACTTGATTCCCCGTTTGGCATATTCGGCACGCAGCATGGCTGAGAGTTCCTTATCCATACCACCCAGGATTTCATCGAGCATCTCGATTACAGTGACCTGCACTCCAAGGCTATTAAAAAAGGAGGCGAACTCTATACCGATAACTCCGCCACCGATAATGGCAAGCGAGGCGGGAAGTGTTTTATTGTCCAGAGCATCACGATGAGTCCAAAAGGGTACGGTATCTGTTCCGGTAATAGGCGGGATAAATGTCTCGGAGCCTGTACAAAGAATCAGGTTCTCGCACTCGTAAGTTTCTCCGCCGCATTGCACGGTATTCTTATTAATAATGGTAGCTTCTCCCTGTACGATGTTTACTCCGTGTGCAGTCAGTTTACCTTTGACTCCCAGCACCAGCTTACGGACTACTTTCTGCTTGCGGGCAATAATCTTGGGCAAATCAAACGAGGCTTCCGCAACGTTGACCGCATATTTGGACGCATGGCATGCGGCGTCATACGTTTTTGCCGAATACAATAAAGTCTTGGTAGGAATACAGCCCTCGTTCAGGCAAACTCCACCTAAATTCTGTTTCTCAAACAATACTACGCTTAATCCGGCTTTTCCGGCAGTTTCGGCAGCGGTGTACCCCGCAGGGCCTCCGCCAATAATGGCAACTTGGTATTTCATAGGTTTTATTTATTTATCAAAAAGGTTATTTGTAAAAACCGCCGCAAGTTAATAAAAACCTCTCTTATATGCGCAAAAGAACCACCCTTTCTTTATCTTTCTGGAAAAAGAATATGGTTGACGGTAACTTACAGTATGAGTAATACAAGGTAAAAACGGATGTGACTCATGCTTCGGGCACTTTTTCTTTCGAGCGTTCATCAAGGTTTTCGAAATGTTTATTTAGCCTGCATTATTCATACTGTAGTTAAAGGGGGTATCACTTCGTTAGTAGTTAAGGAGTTAGAGCCGATACTCCGTGAATCATATAGCAAGGCTATCGGCTTTAACTCCTAAGCCAACTTGTTGGCTGATAACTCCTTTAACTACTCTGACTCCTGAAGTCTGCATTATTCAGGTTAACATCTTCAAACGTTCATTAAGCGTCTTGATGAACAAGTCTTCCTTAACCGGAAGCAACACGGCGCACTCCCCTTTCGTTCCATACTTTACCAATACATAACGCATCACGGCGAAGCGCCCTATTTTCATAGACGAAGCACGCTCAACAGAAATGATTTCATTCAAAGGGATTTCCTTCGGATGGGAAAAGCGACCATAGAAAAGAACAAGTTTATGATCAACCGTCAGGGTATAAGTGGTGTGGATGAGGCGTTCAATGGCGACAACCAGCAAAAGCATGAAGACAATGGCCATAATGACATGGTTCATCCATAATTGATGGACAGTGATTGCCGTTGCCGGTAATAAGAATAAATATTGCCCTGCTGCAATGCGGGCGTGGAATATTCGGTTCATTCGGTTATGATTTTGCTGCTAAGATACGTCTTTTTTTGCGATACCTCAAAAAAGGTACTTCTATTAATAGCGCTTCCTGCTTTTTTATAAAACACGAACTAAAAGTTTAGGTGACTTCAATAATAAAATTATAATTATCCTTATTTTTGCGCCTTATTACCTTTACATATAGCAATGAACGATTGGACGGATGTTTTGACTGTAGAAAAGCATGGCGGATGAAATAACTGATTTTGAACTGTTCAACAGCATAAGGCGCCGGGATAGAGCAGCATTCGATGCGCTATTCCGGAAGTATTATGCGCCGCTTTGCCGCTTCTCTTTTGCCACCTGCCTCTCGCAGGAAGATGCCGAAGAAAATGTTCAGGATATGTTTGTCCATCTATGGGAGAAAGCGCCCGTACTCAACATCGACCTCTCCGTCAAAGCCTATCTGTACACCTCTACCCGGCACTATACGCTGAATGCCATGCAGAAGCAACAAACGGCGCTCCACCACCTGAACGAATATTCGGATTATGCCGAAAGCGGAGAACAGGACGAGAAAATACCGGATACTGAAATCGCCGAACTTATCCGCTCCGGCATCAGCACACTACCTGAAAAGTGCCGCGAGATATTCATCCTTTGTAAACAGGAAGGACTCACTTACGAAGAAATATCAGCCTACCTGAATGTGTCTGAGAAAACAATAGACAACCAAATGGGTATCGCCTTGCGCAAACTGCGCGAATATCTTCGCCCCAAACTGAATAAACTGTTGATTACCCTGTTATTAATCTTATTCTCTTAGGGGATGTCATTTCGGGAATTGTCATATATGCAAGTTAATACAGAAACTTATAAACGATAAGCGCAACGATGAATACTCCTTATGAATTGATAGGCCGTTATCTTGCCGGAGAATGCAACGATAATGAAAGAGAGCAGATTCAGCAATGGGCCAGGCAACATCCTGACCTGATGGATGAGTACGTCAGGTTATGGCAACAAGCTTCCGGCAAGGAATTTCATCCCGATGTGGAGCAGGCACTGCGAAAGGTGAATCAACGCATCGATAAGAAGGAAAAGAAAACTCCCAAACGGCTATATCTCGCCATCAGCAGCGTTGCCGCCGCTGTCATTCTGCTGTTAATAAGCGTTACAGGAATCCGGTATTGGGACGCAGCGAATGACGTGAGAACATCGGTCAACCTGCTGGCATTGGAAACCGGTATCCGTGAAACCATCGAATATGAATTGCCCGACGGGAGTAAAGTATGGCTCAACCAGGCATCTGTAGTACGCTATCCGGAAACATTTACAGGAAACACGCGTGAAATCTATTTAGAGGGCGAGGCTTTTTTTGATATCGCCCCGGATGCCGGCAAACCGTTCATTATCCATGCCAACGGCACGCAGACTCGCGTAGTAGGTACTTCCTTCGGCATCCGCGCCGTAAAGGAAGAAGACGAAGTGGTGGTCACCGTATCTACAGGAATCATCAACCTTTCTGCCGAAGGAAAGTCCGGATATGTGGAACTACGGAAAGGAGAACAGGGAACCTGCCTTCCCAAAAAACAACTGTTGGAGAAGAATGAAACCCCCGACCCGAATCTGCTGGCCTGGAAAACCAAGATACTCACATTCAAACAAACACCTTTAGCGGAAGTCGCAAAAGTCATTGGAAATACCTATCACATCCCGGTTACGGTAGACCCATCCATCTCCCGCCTTCAACTCACCAGCACATTCGAACAACGAAGCATTGACGAAATTATGGAGATCATTGAATTGTCACTGCAAGTCACTGCAGAGACTACGGATGGAGGGATATTGCTGAAAGAGAAATAAAAAACGCACTTCAACAAAAAAAAGTCTACGGGGTTTAGGGGTATTGCATCCCGCCTTTGTCTTAAGAATAAAAACAAGTTGAAAACAATAGCATTCATACTATATCTTTGTATAGGAATACTTCCTATCGCTGCGCAGCATACGGCCTTGGAGAAACGTATCAGCGTGGCACTGAATGCTGTACCTATGGAAGAAAGCATAGAGCGAATTGCAGAAGCCGCCAATATCCATGTATCCTATTCAAGCGACCTGTTATCCGGCTGTACCTCTGTAACACTCCATGCACAAAACGAACTTCTGCTGACGGTTTTAAACCAACTGCTTGCCCCATACAAGATTTCATATACCATCCATTCCGGACAACTGATTCTCTTTCCTAAAAGAACGATGGTTGTTAAAGAATATACCCTCAAAGGGAATATATATGAAGAAGCCACCCAAGAACCCATTGCTTATGCAACGCTGCAAATCAAAGGAAAATCCAAAGGAGTGGTAGCCGACCATAAAGGCTTCTTTGAACTCAACCTTACCGAGATGGAGCTGGCAGATAGCCTGACCGCTTCCTGCGTGGGGTATGAACGCCGCACGTTCCTTGCGAAATCCCTGGTTTCCAACTCCGGCACCACCATCGGCCTGAAAGAGAAGTTGGTCAACATCGAAGCCGTGACAGTGACCGAGGCTAAACTCCGCAAGAAGAATAAGAGCATCGGAAACCGCAACTGGCTTACCGCCGGCTCAATCTATCTGGACACCCACGGGCAACAGATTGCACTATACATTGAGAACGATAAACAGGTGAACGGATATATCCGCAAAGTAAGCTATCATCTGTCTGATAAAGGTAATGTGGAAGCCCCTTTCCGGGTTCGTGTACTCACAGCCGACAGTCTGAATCAGTCGCCCGGAAAAGACCTGCTTCCCGAAATCCTGGTGGTGCAACCGCCGCAGGACACGGACGGATGGTACGATGTAGACCTGTCGGAATACCGTATCCGCATTCCTTCAACCGGATTCTTTGTAGGTATGCAGGGTGTATTCCCCAACGATTACAGCTTCTATGCCGGAGATGCCGGTTTCATTGAGATTGGCAAACGCCAACCCGAAAACAAAGACGATTTCATGCCCAAGTCCATACACTATGGCCAACGGGTGAGTTACTCGGACAAGAAAGGTCGTAATACATGGCATTATTCATTGTCTCACCAATGGTTTCAGATGGAGAGACATAATTATAACGTAAAGATCTCTGCAGAGATTGAAATCTATTCAAAATAATAACCGAATATGAAACAAGTTAGTTTACTATGCCTGCTAATCATCTGCCTCAGTCACGGACAGGTGAATGCACAGTGCGGAAACGCACTGGTAGAAAAGGCGGCTTCGCAAAGCGGCGCCGACGCTGTGTACTTGCGGGAGTTCAAAGTAAAATTTGATGGTTCGGAACGCGGGAAAGCCATTCCCGTAGCCAAATTTCCTGTCTTGTTAAGTAAGAATACCACCTACCGGTTCAACGTATGCAGTGCGGAAGAATTTGAAGGGAAAGTGATATTGCAACTCTACTTAAAAGATAAACTGATTGGCAGTACATTCGATACGCAAACCTCGACCGACCTGCAACACTTTGACTTTACCTGCAAAAAAGCGGCGACCTACGAAGTCGTCATGTCATTCAATGAAGGCAAACCCGGTTGCGCAGTGGGGATACTCTCCCTGATTACAGCGCAAACGCCGGAGCCGGAGGATGAAGAACTGGATATCCTGTATGCTGCGGCAGACAACCCTGTCATGATTTACGATGATGAAAACGAATACGCCAAAATCGAAGTATCCATCGACAACGGAACCGTCACCCGGGTTGAAGGGATAAATTACATTATCCGGCCGGATGAAAGCGGAACCGCAACACTCACTATCCGCGTATTAAACCGGAAGGGGGAATTAAAGGAGTTCAAACAAAAGAAATTTGCCGTATTGATGCTCCCGTAACGTTTAAAATTGAATAACCATTTAAAAAACACTTCACATTATGAGTTCAAAGATTATACATATCTTCTTTTTCCTTTTTATAGCTACTCTTGCTTATGCACAGGAAATGCGTGTCGTTTCGGGAACCATCAAAGACGCTGAAGGCTATCCCCTCATAGGTTGTAGCGTACTGCAAAAAGGAACAAACAATGGTACCGTTACCAACATTGACGGATACTACGAAATACAGGTTCCTCTCGGAAGCACCCTGCAATTCTTATTCATCGGCATGAGAACATCGGAGATGAAAGTTACCGAAGAAAACTCCAAGCCAAGCAGCGGACAAACTGTACGGCCGGAAACGGGAACTACCCAACCTGCACCCGTAGCAGCACAGGATACCCTGAAGAAGAAAGCTAAGAAAAAAACCAAAAAGGTTGCAGTTCAGCCCAGCAGGGAAGGCCAGTCTTTATCGCCTTATTTCTTTATAAAAAGTGATTCGCCCGCAGAGGCTGAAATGCCGCTTAAGGAAACAGATGTAGCCGTAAATATTGCAGGCGTCATTGCCGATGTTTGCGTAAAGCAAATATACATCAATGAAAGCGAAAACACGCTGGAAGCAATCTATGTATTCCCCGGTTCTACCCGTGCGGCAGTGTACGGCATGGCCATGACCATAGGAGACAGACGCATCGAAGCCAAGATAAAGAAAAAAGAACAGGCAAGAAAAGAGTACGAACAAGCCAAGCAGGAAGGTAAATCGACCACGCTGCTGGAGCAACACCGCCCGAATGTTTTCCAGATGAACGTAGCCAATATTCTGCCCGGCGACACCATCATCGTAGAAATGCGATATACCGAATTGCTGGAACACCTGAAAGGACAGTATGAGTTTGTATATCCCACGGTAGTCGGTCCACGCTATTCCGAAGGCGGCGAAGAGTGGGTAGACCGCTCGATTGCCGCATTTGAAAGCGGGAAGACGCCTGCATTCTCTATCAAAACGACTGTACAGGCAGGTATGCCTATACAAAAGATCAGTAGCCCGTCGCATAGCTTAACGATTGAGACGCCATCGTCCGACCAGGCCGTTGTATCCCTGTCCAATCCGAAAGACTTTGAGGGAGACCGCGATTACATCCTCCAATACGAACTACAGGGAGGAAAAGTAGAATCAGGACTGTTGCGCTATGAACACGGAGATGAGAATTTTTTCCTGCTGATGGTTCAGCCTCCCAAGAAACCTACGCTCGACCAGATTCCCCCACGCGAGTACGTATTTATTGTTGATGTTTCCGGCTCCATGTACGGCTTCCCGTTGGACGTATCGAAGCAACTGATTCGTAACCTGATTTCCTCGCTTCGGCCAACCGACCGCTTCAACGTGATGTTGTTCGAATCGAGCAATACGATGCTTTATAAACGATCTGTCGAAGCCACCGAAGAGAATATTGACAATGCCATGGCAGTTATTGACGGACGACAGGGTAGTGGTGGTACTCGACTTTATCAAGCCGTTCAAAAGGCCATGGAATTTAAAGAAACCGAAGGCTTCTCGCGCACATTCGTCATTGCGACCGATGGATTTGTAACGGTCGAGAAAGAGACCTTCAACTATGTACGCGGCCACTTGAACGAAGCCAACCTGTTTCCTTTCGGAATCGGGAGCAACATAAACCGCTATATCATCGAAGGATTGGCACATGCCGGAATGGGAACACCTTTTATGGTAACCAACCGTTCGCAGGCAGGCGCCATCGGGAAAAGAGCTATTGAGGAAATCTCCCAACCCGTACTGACCAATATCTCGATAGATTGGGGAGAGTTTGACGTGTACGACGTAGAGCCTGTAGGCATACCCGATGTCTTTGCTGAACGCCCGATTCTTATCTATGGAAAGTATAAAGGAAATGCCAAAGGAAAGATTAAGGTAAGCGGTCTGGCAGGTGCATCTACCTACGAACAGGAGTTCAACGTTGCCAAAGCCCGGAAAGAAAACAACCAGGCGCTACGCTATCTGTGGGCGCGCAATCAGATTCGCTATTATGATGACTATGCACAATATTACGAAAGCAGTGCCGACAACGGATGGCATGACGCCTATGGCCGTCATCAACGAAGCGAAAAGCAAATTGAATATGTCACCAATCTTGGACTTAAGTATAATTTGCTGACGCAATACACCTCATTCCTGGCAGTAGACAATGAAGTAAGGCGGCCTGTACAACCGGCAACCACGCCGCGTTCTTCCTCTTCATCGACACCGCGTTCTTCATCGACACCGCAAAGTGTCAGTGCACCCGACTTCCAACTGACAGAAGATGCATCCGTCTTGGATGAAGTTATGGTAGTAGGTTACGGTGTCGTCCGAAAGCAGAACCTAACCGGCAGTACCAGTATGGTTAGCGCATCGACCGGTGGAATACCCATTTCGTCCTCATTGCAGGGAAGAGTTGCAGGAGTACAGGTTTCACAGACTTCGGGTGAACCGGACGATGCAGGAAGAATCCGGGCGAGAGGAGGAAGCTCCCTGACGGGTAACAATTCGCCCTTATTCATCGTAGACGGCGTGCCGACTGAACAAAGCAGCATTTCACAGATGAACTCCGCTGATATTGAAAGCATTTCGGTACTTAAAGATGCTTCCGCCGTAGCGATTTATGGTTCAAGAGCCGCGAATGGGGTGATTATACTGACTACGAAAGGGGCGGGTTACAAGAAACTGTCCGTAGTCTGGTCATCCGTATTCTCTGTTGAAAGCCCGAACCAACTGCCCCGTATGCAGAACCGGTTTGCACAAGGCCGTCCGGTAAACGGCATTCCTGCATGGAACGATGCAAACGAACCGTTCAGTTGGGGACCGGACGTAAATGGTGTACATGCGCCTACTTATGACGCTTACGACATATTCAGGACCGGATATTCGCTGAAGAATCACCTGACACTGTCGGGCAGACAGAACAAATATAACTATAGTCTGAGAGTCGGCAATAATACCCAACGCGGTTTTATTCCCAAATCTACATTCAGTGACAACTCCATCGGGTTCAGGCTGGGGCGTGACAAGAGCAATACGTTCAGCTTTGATGTAGATGTGAATTACAAGAAGACCAAAGGCAACCGGTTGCAACGTGGATACAACATGTCGGGCATCATGCAAGGCATATTGCTTACTCCTCCTACATTCGACAACAGCCTTTCAACACTGAGCAATGGTAGCCAGCGGGCAGCGGGAAATGCGGCGGACAATCCGTATTGGACGCTTCAGAACAATCCGTTCAGTGATGAAGCCGACCGTCTGAACGGTCGTATCAACCTGGCTTATAAACTCGCAAACTATCTGACTTTGGAGTATCAGCTAAGTGGCGATTACCTGGCAGGAGAATCGAAAACAGCGCTGAACCTGGGTTCTGTTTATAATCCCACTGGGCACATCATGGACAGGGACGAAACATTCAAGTCCATAAACTCCAGGTTCCTGGTGAAGTACAACAAGAGTTGGAATGAATTCGACCTGAATGCTAATCTTGGGCACGAATACATGAAGTCCAAACGTAGCATAGACCGTGTAGATGGCTATAGCCTGATTGATGCCGGTAAATACAACATTGGCAATGCAGGCCGCACGGAAGATTATAATCAGGTGCTCGGCCGTCATTCAAACGCTATCTTTGGTAGAGTTGGTGTGGATTACCGGCAGATGTTCTTGCTGGAAGCTGCCATGCGGAGCGAATGGAGTTCGATAAACAACAGTACTCTGCTTTCCCCATCATTGGGCGTGGGTGTCAACTTCCATGAGATGTTCCGCAGTGACCTGTTCGACCAGCTTAAGTTATACGCCAATATATCAAAGGCTGATAAAGAAACACCGCTGTACCTTGACCCCGTGTATTTCAACTCGGCAACCTATAACCTGAACGATGCATCGAGCCATTTCGAAAGCCGCGAAGTGATTCTGGGGCAGTTGAAACCGGAAACAGTCAGACACTACGAAATAGGAACAAACATTACCTTATGGAATCACAGGGTAAACCTGGCCGCCTCATGGTACTGGAAGAAAGGCAAGAACCAGTTGTTGCCTACTCAGATTTCCACTTCGTCCATACAACTTGAAAATTGCGGAGCGTTCAAAACCTACGGGTTTGAAGCAGAACTGGGATTATTACTCATACGAAACCGGAACTTCAACTGGAATTCCAAGTTCATCTTCTCCCTCGAACGTAGCCGGGTGACCAGCCTGGGCGGCAGAGAACTTATGCTTGCCGGAATTGAAGGTGCCGTTGGCTCGTATGCCATAGAAGGGCAACCGTTGGGTGTACTATATGGTACGGTATACGAACGCGACGAACAGGGACGGATGGTTATCGGCGATGATGGTTTCCCCATCAAGAGTGATGAACTCAAGGTGTTAGGTAATCCTAATCCGGATTGGCAGCTAAGTTGGGCGAACACATTGGAATATAAGCAGTTCTCGCTTTCCGTATTACTGGATTATAAGAAAGGGGGAAAGATGTGGAACGGAACAAGAAGCGCCATGAATTATTACGGAACATCGCAATACTCGGCAGATTACCGGAATACAGAGAATTACATATTCCCGGGTGTCCTGTCGGATGGAAGCGTCAACAACATTCCGGTTAACTTCTACGGTAGCAATCTGAATGACAACCGCTGGGTGCGCTACGGTCAATATGGTGTGGGTGAGGATGGTATTGAAGATGCAAGCTACATCAAGCTAAGAGAAGTGTCATTGGGATACCGCATCCCTATCCGGTTGTTTGAAAAAAGGACGCAACTGAAGCTATCGTTGTTTGCAACCAACATACTGTTGTTCAGCAAATACAAGGGAGTTGACCCGGAAACAAACCTGACCGGCTCATCCAATGGCTTCGGACTGGATTACTTCAACATTCCGGGTGTACACAGTCTTGGCTTGTCACTGAACTGGGAGTTCTAACACCTCCCAAGCCTATCCGCATACTCTGCCAACACAGTGTGGCAGAGTATGTGGTGTTTATCCCGTACAGGGATGTTGTTTGGTTAATTTTAATATGCAACCAAAAGTACAAACAACCCGGTTATTTTGTAACTTTGCACTGCTAAAATATTCAAATATGATTAGAGAGTTCGATTTCTTAGTAATCGGTTCCGGTATAGCCGGCATGAGCTTCGCTTTGAAAGTGGCTCATAAAGGTAAGGTAGCGCTCATCTGCAAGACGGAACTGGAAGAAGCCAATACCTTCTTCGCCCAAGGAGGCATTGCCTCAGTGACTAATACACTGGTAGATAATTTCGATAAACATATTGAAGACACCATGATTGCGGGCGACTGGATAAGCGACCGCGCCGCCGTAGAGAAAGTGGTGCGTGAAGCTCCCGGACAAATCAAAGAACTGATAGACTGGGGAGTGGAATTTGACAAGACCGACCGTGGAGACTTCGACCTGCATAAAGAAGGCGGTCATTCGGAATTCCGCATCCTGCACCACAAAGACAATACGGGCGCCGAAATTCAAGAAAGTCTCATTAAAGCCATAAAGACACATCCCAACATCGAGATATTCAACCGTCACTTTGCCGTAGAAATCATTACGCAACACCATATTGGCATTATCGTAACCCGCCACACTCCGGGCATCAAGTGTTATGGAGCGTATGTGCTGAATGAAGATACGGGCGAAGTAGATACTTTCCTATCTAAAATAACGCTGATGGCTACGGGTGGGGTAGGATCCGTTTACCGCAATACCACCAATCCGCTGGTGGCTACAGGAGACGGTATTGCTATGGTATATCGTGCCAAAGGCCTTGTGGAAGATATGGAATTTATTCAATTCCACCCAACCGCACTCTATCATCTGGGTGACCGTCCTTCGTTCCTGATTACGGAAGCCATGCGCGGATATGGTGCGGTATTGCGCAATATGGGAGGCGAAGAATTTATGCAGAAGTACGACCCGCGCCTGTCACTCGCTCCGCGCGATATCGTGGCACGCGCCATCGACAATGAAATGAAACAGCGCGGCGACGACCATGTCTATCTGGATGTTACGCACAAGGATGCGGAAGACACCAGGAAGCATTTCCCCAATATTTACGAAAAATGCCTCAGCCTGGGCATTGACATTACCAAGGACTATATCCCGGTAGCCCCCGCCGCACATTATCTCTGTGGCGGCATCAAGGTTAATCTGAATGCGGAATCTTCCATTAGTCGCCTGTACGCCGTAGGAGAATGTTCGTGTACCGGTTTGCACGGAGGCAACCGTTTAGCTTCGAACTCATTAGTCGAAGCGATTGTTTATGCCGATGCCGCTGCTAAGCATGCGCTAAGCATACTCGACCGTTATGAATTCAACCATGAAATACCCGAATGGAATGCAGAGGGAACCGTGACCAATGAAGAAATGGTGCTTATTACCCAAAGCATGAAAGAAGTGAACCAGATAATGGGTTCGTATGTAGGTATCGTGCGTAGCGACCTGCGTCTGAAACGCGCCTGGGTACGCTTGGATATACTGTACGAGGAGACGGAAGACCTTTTCAAGCGCAGCAAGGCATCCCGAGAGATTTGCGAATTGCGTAATATGATCAATGTCGGCTACCTGATTACCCGCCAGGCAATGGAACGCAAAGAAAGCCGCGGATTACACTATACAATCGACTATCCTCATGCGAAGAAATGAGGGAAACTTGCTTTTGCCCGGCATTTGTTTCAACAACTATTAGAGGCACACAACAAAGGGGGCGTCAAAAGTACTTTCGGGCAGTAACCCTTACTTTTTGACACCCCCTTATTCAGATATGTAAGTTAGAAACCTGTTTCTTAATAATTTTCTTTCTTCACTTCGAAGTAAGCCTGCGGATGCAAGCAAGCCGGACAAGCTTTAGGAGCTTCTTTTCCTGTATAAATGAAGCCGCAGTTACGACATTGCCATACTACTTCACCTTCCTTGGCAAATACCGTAGCATTTTCAATGTTCTTCACAAAAGCCAAATATCTTTCTTCATGACCTTTTTCGGCAATTGCTATGTTGCGGTACATAGCAGCAATCTCACGGAAACCTTCCTTTTCTGCCACGTCGGCAAAGTGAGGATAATCCAATGACCATTCTTCGTGTTCACCGCCTGCGGCAGCTTTCAGATTTTCCAATGTAGTGCCGATAATGCCTGCGGGATAGCTTGCGGTAATTTCTACCATACCACCTTCCAAGTACTTGAACATACGTTCAGCGTGTTCTTTTTCCTGATCAGCCGTTTCAGTGAAAATAGCAGAGATTTGTTGGTAGCCTTCTTTTTTTGCCACACTTGCAAAATAAGTATAGCGCATTCTTGCTTGTGATTCTCCTGCAAATGAAGTCAACAGGTTCTTTTCTGTTTGAGTTCCTTTAATACTTTTAGTCATAATCATTTTCTTATTTTAATTAGTAAATTACGTGTTGATTGTCGCTAATCATTCTTATTATGAACACAAAAATAGAGGTTTTGTTTGATATAGAAGTTATTTTTCAACGTTTACTTCGCAAAGTTTGGTCACACGAAAGAGCGTAATACGCAGAACCGTATTCTTACCTACATTATTCATAGTGTAAGTACTTCGTAATAATGCGAATCAGGAGTTAAAGGAGTTATCGCTTTACTTAGCCTGCATTATTCATAAGTGTTTCGTCATAAATGAGAATTTAGCGAAGAATGGGTACGCGGACGACACGGAATAAGCGGACGAACGCGGATTCTTTTCTTAAATGACAGGTTAGGGGTCTGATTATCAATAATATAAAGAACATGCGAAAGTTGAATAATTAAAGAATAACAGTACTTAACCTGCATTATCCATACTGTAGCCGGAGATAAAGTGCTCCGATAGGGAGGATACGCTTCGTTCCAAAGCCTGGAACATTTTGTTTCGCTATGCAATACATTTTGTTTCACCGTATTGAAACTCTATGTGAAATACACTTTGTTTCATTATGATGGAACAAAGTGTATTTCACATTGGAACAAAGAGTTTCAATACGGTGAAACAAAGAGTTTCAGCTTGTTGGAACAAAAAGTTTCAGCCCGGTGAAACAAAATGTTTCTCACGGTGAAACTATCCACAGAACCTATTCCGGTATGGAGCGTAAAGCGATTCGGCAAATGACAGGCGCATGACAGGCGCTAATGCGGAGACGGGGGATGATGCAAGATTATGCCTGTTGCAGATACGTTGCAGATAAGGTATCTGCAACGTATCTGCAACAGGTATCTGCAACGCTCCAATTTGCTTGTTATCAGATAGATACGAGCAAAAAGGTGGCAGATGGCAGATAAAATCACAAAAAAAACTCTGGGAGGTGTTGAACGGCGGAATAAGAATCCCAGTCTTATCGCAAGGCCTCCACCTCGTCCGGCGTCAGAGGAATCTTCTTACCCAAACGGCGGGCGCCGGTTTCAGTAATCAGAAAATCTTCTTCGTTGCGGATACCGCCGAAATGACGGTACTCTTCCACCTTATCATAATTGATGAAGTCGGTGAACTTCTTTTCACCTTTCCACTTATCAATCAGTTCGGGAATAAAGTAAATGCCCGGCTCAACCGTATGCACAAAGCCCGGCTCCAAAGGAATGGCGAGGCGCAGTGACTTACGCCCGAACTGCGTACTCTTGGGCTGCCCGTTGTAGCCTACCCACAATTCGCCCAGGTTTTCCATATCGTGCACATCCAGTCCCATCATGTGCCCCAGGCCGTGAGGGTAAAACAGCGCATGTGCTCCTTCGCGCACGGCATCATCGGCGTTTCCCTTCATCAATCCCAGTTCCTTCAGACCTTCTACCATGACACGGGCGGACAAATCGTAAACATCCACATAAGGAATACCCGGGCGAAGAGCCTTAACGGACTCCAGGTGCATCACATTCTGAACTTCGTAAACGGCACGCTGACGGGCAGAGAATGTTTTATCGGCAGGCACGGTAGACGACATGTCGCCGCAATACCCCGACGGAAGTTCCGCTCCGGCATCAATCAGGAACAAGTCGCCCGGCTTTATTTTATTCCCATGATAGTGGTTATGCAGGGTCTGACCGTTTATCGTAGCTATCGTCGGGAAGGAAAGCCCGCAATTGTTCATCTCGGCTACCCGGTTCATTTCGGCAACAACTTCATATTCGAACATTCCCGGACGAATCACCTTCATTGCAGCGATGTGCATATCGGCAGTTACGTCGCACGCCTTTTCTATCTCAACGATTTCTTCGGCCGATTTATAGTTACGCTGCGCCACCACCGCACGGATAAACGGAACGGAACCTCCCTGCTGCGCAGGTGAAAGGCCCAGCCAGTCCATCAGTTTCAGTTTATGCTCGGCGCGGTAAGGCGGAAGGTAATGTACGGTCTGCCCTTTCAGTAACGCCCGATGCAGGTAGTCGATAATCCCGGCGGAAGGGCGTGTTTCTGTAATACCCACGCGCTCGCTTTTCTCTTGCAAAGTGGGCTGCGTGCCCATCCATACAATATGGTCGATAGTCAGTTCGTCGCCGAAGATGATTTCCTGGTCTTCATCCATATCAATGATAGCGGAAAGTCCGGCAAACGACAAGCCGAAATAGTAGAGGAAAGTAGAATCCTGACGATAGCGGAAAGCATTGTCTTCATAATTTAATCCCTGGTCGTCGTTTCCTACAAATAATAACACTCCGGAGCCAATATTCTTTTTCAGCAAGGCTCTGCGCTGCACATAGGTTTCTTTATCAAACATAACGTTCCATTTTTTAGTTGATTCGCACAAAGGTAAAAACAAAAATGCAACGAAAGCTCGCTTTACTGTTAAAGAAACTGTTTTGATTTTGCTTGCTATTCTTTTGAGAGTTGTTTTTGAGGATGTTTTTCTGTTTTTAAGAGGAGCATAACGGGCTATGTGACGATTAAAAACGGGAAAACAGACCGGAAACAAAATCAAAAGAAGCCGAGAAGCGTAAAAAAGGAAAATCACAACAGTTTCTAAATATAATGAGAGAACTTTTCAGGTTCCCGAACTATTCACTATTTTTGTGGCGAGCTAAGGCAAAGAATCAAGCTAAAAAATGAAGAATTAAATATGGCGCAAGGTTCCAGACAAGTACAAAGTCAGGCGCAACAGCAGGTACAAACGCTGTCGCCCCAACAAATCCTGGTAGTGAAACTACTGGAACTGCCTGCCGTGGAGTTGGAAGACCGGATACATGCGGAACTTCTTGAAAACCCCGCCCTGGAAGAAGGCAAGGAAGATGCGGCAGACGATGACTTCTCTGAAAACTCCGATGCGGAGAATTCCGCCGAGGATAATGGCTCCAACGAATATGATTCATTAGGCGACTATCTGACTGAAGACGACATTCCCGACTATAAGCTACAGGAGAAGAACCGCAGCAAAGGCGAGCAAGCCGAAGAAATTCCTTTTTCCGACGCCATCTCCTTTTATGAAACGCTGAAAGAACAATTGGGCGAACGCAACCTGACCGCCCACCAGCGCGAACTGGCGGAATACCTGATCGGTTCTTTGGACGACGACGGGTTGTTGCGTAAATCGCTGGATAGCATTTGCGATGAACTCGCCATCTACGCAGGTATCGAATGTACCGAGGAAGAACTGGAGGAAGCGCTGAAGATTATTCAGGATTTTGACCCTCCCGGACTGGGATCGCGAAGTCTGCAAGAATGCCTGCTTATTCAGATTCGCCGCAAGATAGAACAGCAGAATTTCACTCCCAACCCGTTGCTTTATATCGAGGAAGCCATTATTTCGGAGTGTTACGAGGAATTTACCCGCAAACATTGGGACAAGATACAACAGAAACTCAGTCTGGAGGAAGGCGCTTTTGAACAGGCTATCAAAGAAATATGCAAGCTCAACCCGCGCCCGGGCGCATCTTTGGGCGAAGCCATCGGACGGAACATGCAGCAAATCGTTCCCGATTTCATTGTCGATACCTACGACGACGGAACCATCAACATCATGCTCAACAACCGGAATGTACCGGAACTGCGAATGAGCCGCGACTTCACCGAAATGGTGGAAGAACACACCCGGAACAAGGCGAACCAGTCCAAAGAGTCCAAAGAAGCCATGATGTTCCTGAAACAGAAGATGGATGCCGCGCAAGGCTTTATTGATGCCGTAAAGCAACGTCAGAATACGCTGATGACTACCATGCAGGCTATCATCGACTTGCAACGCCCGTTCTTCCTCGAAGGAGACGAGTCACTGTTACGACCCATGATACTGAAAGATGTTGCCGAACATACCGGACTGGACATATCAACCATCTCGCGCGTCAGCAACAGCAAATATGTGCAGACCAACTACGGTATTTATCCGCTGAAATACTTCTTCAGCGACGGCTACGTGACCGAAGACGGTGAAGAAATGTCCGTTCGCGAAATACGCAGGATACTGAAAGAGTGTATCGACAACGAGGATAAGAAGAAGCCTTATACGGACGATGAACTGACCGAAATACTGAAAGAGAAAGGTTATCCGATAGCACGCCGCACTGTTGCCAAGTACAGGCAGCAGTTGAATATACCGGTGGCGAGGTTGAGGAGGTAGGAAGTAGTTAGTAGTAAGTAGTTAGTAGTTAGTAGTAGGTAGAGAGTAGTAGTTTGGATCGTATATTGTAAAATAGTAGATAAATAAAATGAAGGAACAACATGTTGTAGCAGACAGGACTTTGATCCGGACAGCCCAAGTGATTTCAGTCATATTCACGCCGTTTTCCATCTCTTTCCTGGCATTCCTGTTTTTATTTCTGTTCTCATATCTGCGCATTATGCCCATTCAGTATAAGCTGATTGTGCTGGGAGTGGTATATTGCTTCACGATCCTTATGCCTACTCTTACCATTTTCCTGTTCCGCAAAATCAATGGATTTACCTCAAAGGATTTAGTTGAACGTAAACGGCGTTTTATGCCATTCACACTGACCATCATTTCGTATGTATTCTGTCTGATAATGATGCACCGCCTGAATATTCCCTGGTATATGTCGGGGATTATTCTCACTGCATTAATCATGATGATAATCTGTATTATCGTCAACCTGAAATGGAAGTTAAGCGAGCACATGGCAGGCATGGGAGCTATCATCGGCGGACTGGTATCTTTCAGCGTTTTGTTCGGATATAACCCGGTATGGTGGTTGTGCCTGTTTATCCTTATTGCAGGAATATTGGGTACGTCGCGTATCGTTTTACGGCATCATACATTGGGCGAGGTGCTGGTTGGATTTACAGTAGGTTTGATTAGTTCCTTATCGGTACTTCATCCGATGGGTAATGCCCTGTTCCGCGTCTTCCTCTTTTGAAATAACAATGTAATAACATAGTATTAACCCTTAAAATAATTACAATTATGAATTTCCCCGAAAATGTAAAGTACACCAAAGAACACGAGTGGATACGCCTTGAAGGCGATGTAGCTTATGTAGGCATTACTGATTATGCTCAGGCACAATTAGGTGATATCGTATTCGTTGATATTTTGCCCGAAGGTGAAACGCTGGCAGCCGACGAGGTATTCGGTACCATCGAAGTAGTAAAAACCGTTTCAGACTTGTTCTTGCCTGTAGGCGGCGAGATTCTGGAGCAGAATGAGGCACTTGCCGACCAACCGGAACTGGTAAATAAGGATCCCTACGGTGAAGGCTGGCTTATCAAGATGAAACCGGAAGCTGATGCTGATCTCGACTCATTGTTGGATGCAGCAGCGTATAAAGCGTTGATTAACGATTAGTGATTAACGGTTAGTGATTAATGATTAATGATTAGTGGGCTGCGCAATATCAGCTTGCTAATCACTAATCACTAACCACTAACCACTAACCACTAATCACTAATCACTAACTACTTTCTACTTTCTACTTTCTACTTACTACTTACTACTTAACCATTAAAACTTATGTCCCCATTAGTAAGCATCATCATGGGCAGCACATCCGACCTTCCGGTTATGGAAAAGGCTGCTCAACTATTGAATGAATTACATGTGCCGTTTGAAATGAATGCCCTCTCTGCGCACCGTACCCCGGAAGCAGTAGAGGATTTTGCCAAGAAAGCCGGTACGCGTGGTATTAAAGTAATAATTGCAGCAGCCGGTATGGCTGCCGCTCTGCCCGGAGTAATCGCTGCCAACACGACTCTTCCTGTTATCGGTGTTCCCGTTAAAGGGGCTGTCCTGGATGGTATGGATGCACTCTATTCTATTATCCAGATGCCTCCCGGAATTCCTGTAGCCACGGTTGCGATCAACGGCGCCATGAATGCCGCCATTCTTGCCGTACAAATACTGGCTTTGAGTAATGAAGACCTCGCCGAAAGATTCGCCGCCTATAAAGAAGGCTTAAAAAAGAAAGTCGTAAAGGCTAATGAGGAACTGAAAGAGGTGAAGTATCAATTTAAAACGAACTGAGAAAAAGCGATTTTAGTGATTAATGGTTAGTGACTAAAAACCAGCCAACGTGGATCTATTCAACTACTCCCGCAGAGAAACATCAGAAGTAAATATTGGAGCCACCCCTATGGGCGGTTCCAATCCTATACGCATACAGAGTATGACAAATACCGCTACACAGGATACGGAAGCCTGCGTGGCGCAAGCCAAACGAATTGTGGATGCCGGAGGCGAATACGTACGCCTTACAGCTCAGGGAATCAAGGAAGCGGAAAACCTGATGAACATCAACATCGGTCTGCGCAGGGATAGTTACATGATTCCCTTGATTGCCGACATCCACTTCAATCCCAAGGTAGCCGACGTAGCGGCACAATACGTTGAAAAGGTACGCATCAATCCGGGTAATTATGTAGACGCAGCACGTACGTTCAAACATCTGGAATATACAGACCAGGAGTATGCACAGGAACTGCAAAAGATACACGACCGCTTTGTCCCGTTCCTGAACATCTGCAAGGAAAACCATACTGCCATCCGCATTGGCGTGAACCACGGTTCACTGTCCGACCGCATCATGTCCCGCTATGGTGATACGCCGGAAGGCATGGTAGAGTCGTGCATGGAATTCCTGCGCATCTGCGTAAAGGAGAACTTTACGGACGTGGTTATTTCCATCAAAGCATCCAATACTGTGGTGATGGTGAAAACTGTACGCCTGCTGGCAGCCGTCATGGAGAAAGAAGGAATGCAATTCCCGCTACACCTTGGCGTAACGGAAGCCGGTGACGGTGAGGACGGACGTATCAAATCAGCTTTAGGTATCGGAGCATTACTTTCCGATGGGCTGGGTGATACAATCCGCGTATCTCTGAGCGAAGCGCCCGAAGCGGAAATACCTGTTGCCCGCAAATTAGTGGATTACATTGTTCAACACGAAGAACATCCCTACATTCCCGGCGTAACTGCCGAAAGGTTCGATTATCTTTCTCCGGCACGACGCAAAACGAACGCCGTACGCAATATTGGTGGCAGCAACCTGCCTGTAGTTATTGTGGAGCGTATGGACGGAAAGTTCGATACCCATCCTCAGTTTATCCCTGATTATATCTATGCAGGTCGTGCTTTGCCCGAAGTTCGTGAAGAAGGAACAGAATATATCCTCGACACCGACGTATGGCAAGGAGAGTCCGGTACGTATCCGGCTTTCACTTACAAACAGCTCCCGTTTATGGGCAGTTACCAATCTGACCTGAAGTTTTTGTTTATGCCTTACATGGCGCAAACGGAGGAGGTCATTGCTTGCCTGAAGTATCATCCGGAAGTAGTAATGGTATCGCAAAGTAATCATCCCAACCGGCTCGGGGAACACCGCGCTTTGGTACATCAGTTGATGAAAGAAGGATTGAAGAACCCGGTTGTCTTCTTCCAGCACTATGCGGAGAATGAAGCGGAGAACTTGCAGATAAAGTCCGCTGCCGACATGGGGGCGCTTATTTTCGATGGCTTTTGTGATGGTATTTTCCTGTTTAATCAGGGCAACCTCAGTCATGCTGTAGTAGACGCCACTGCTTTCGGCATTCTGCAAGCAGGACGTGTACGCACCAGCAAGACGGAGTATATTTCCTGTCCCGGTTGCGGACGCACTTTGTTTGATTTGCAAAGTACCATAGCCCGTGTGAAAGCAGTAACTTCGCATCTGAAAGGGTTGAAAATCGGTATCATGGGATGCATAGTCAACGGTCCGGGGGAGATGGCGGATGCCGATTACGGCTATGTAGGAGCCGGACGCGGGAGAGTCAGCCTGTATAAAAAGAAAGAATGCATCGAGAAGAATATTCCCGAAGAAGAAGCCGTAGAGAAACTGATTGAGTTAATCAAGGCGAATGGGGATTATGCGGAGATTACTTCTTCTGACTGAATAGCCACTCCATAAAGCCGGGATAATTGAACGCAGGATTCCAACTGCCATGACTGCAACCGGGGAATTCAATGTATTCCACATCCGCACCGGCAGCCTTCAAGGCTCTGTATGCGGCGCGCGAACCTTCCGGAGTAACCACATTGTCGGCATCGCCATGGAAGATACGGAACTTTACCGGCTTGGCTGCTTTCAGGCGGTCAGGATTCACCGCTCCGCAGATAGGAATTGCGGCTGCAAATACTTCGGGGAAACGGATAGCCATATCAAACGTACCCATGCCACCCATAGAGAGTCCCATGATATAAACACGGTTTGCGTCTACCTGAGGCATTGCCAGATAAGTATCCAGCAAGTCTTTCACCGTTTGTGTTACGGGAGCGATGGGGGCATCCAACGGCATATCATCCGGCATGAATGAAGCAGGACGCTCCATATACGCCCAATAGCCGGTTGCAGGACATTGCGGCACAAGCACAAATGCAGGATACTTTTCCCTGTTCACCGGGTTAAGGAACATCTGTCCGCCATGGGTCAGCTGTTTTTCATTGTCGTTGCCCCGCTCTCCGGCACCGTGCAGGAAAAGTACTAAAGGATATTTCTCTCCGGCTTTTACCGTTTCGGGACGAAGCAGGCGATAGGGCAATGCGTCACCTCGAGAAGAGATAAAGGTTTCTTTCTGGTAAGTCTCTTGTGCCGAAAGAGGCAGTAAAGAGAATAGCACACAAACTACATTGATTATTCGTTTCATCAGAATCACGATTTACAAGGTTTCACTTCTGAGCGTAAAGATACACTTTTTTCATCGGAATGATTATTGGAGTGTTACTTATCATCAATTCTTTGCAACCGGAACGCTCAGCATCTCCTCGTATTTAGCAGGATCGCTCAGCACCTTTACCGCCTCATGCAAATCACTATCATCCTTCAACTGCTGGATAATACCTCCGCGCTGGAAATAATAACGCTTGATAATTTCCTGCGCAATCATATTCTTGATATCCTTTGAGAAATAGTCGAGGTCACGGTCCAAGTTATGAGTAAGTTTCTGCTCAAGAGCCTTGAATTCCTCGGAAGCGTCCGTCAGGTAACCTTCAAATTCAGCCATCTCTTTCAAGTTCTTCAATATCTTCTCACTCTGCTGGTCGTACTTGAAGTCGGCCTTCTTCACCATTTCCTTGAATTCCGCATAATCGGTATCCGCTACTGCAAACTTTTCAGGAGCGGCAACCTGAGGGTGTTTCAAACAATATTGTGTTGCATAATCAAATATCAGATTATCATTCACCAGATAGAATAGGATATTAGGCAGCTTTTCCTGCTCTACAGTAATATCCGGCGTCACTCCACCGCCATCACGAACTTCACGCCCGATAGCTGTGTGGAATACAGTGGTCAAGCTATCCGGAATACGTCCTACGCTACCATCCGGATTGCGATGCTTATAGTCTATCGCCTGTACGCAACGCCCGCTGGGTATGTAATATTTGGAGGTTGTTACTTTCATTGTACCGCCATAAGGCAAGGTACGGGGAACCTGTACCAGACCTTTCCCAAATGTGCGGTTACCGATAATCACTGCCCGGTCATAATCCTGCAATGCACCTGCCAGTATCTCCGAGGCGGAAGCAGTACCGCTGTTTACCAATACGGCAACAGGAATATCCGTATCCAGAGGCTCACGCAAAGTTTTGTATGTATTGCTCGCCTGCTTTATCTTCCCCTTGGTAGTAACAATCGTCTTGCCGCGAGGCAAGAAGAAATTCGCAATTTCCACAGCTTCTTCCAGCAGACCGCCGCCATTGTTACGCAGGTCAATCACCAGCGAAGTAATGCCTTGCTTCTTCAAATCGAGGAAAGCATTTTTGAAGTCTTTGGAAGGATCACCGGAGAAGGTGCTCAGGTTTATATAGCCTACATTATTTTCCTGCTTCCCATAATAAGGGATAAACGGTAACTGGATATTCTTACGCACAATCGTAAAATCCAAGGGCTTCTGTTCGCCTGGACGTTCAACCTTTAACTTAAAACTTGTACCTACCTGACCGCGAAGCATCGTACTTACATTCATATTTCCGGTCAGGTCTTCCCCGTCTATTTCAAGCAGGATATCACCAACTTTCAGACCAACCTCTGCGGCAGGCATATTCTCGTAAGGCTCTACAATCACCGTACGTTTCAGTTTCGGCTCATACCGGATAACGGAACCGATACCTCCGTAAGAACCTTTAAGCATCTGCTCCAACTCACTGCGGTCTTCTTCGGGATAATACTCCGTATAAGGGTCAAGCGAATAAAGCATGGCGTCAATCCCTCCACGTATAGTCTTGTCCGGATTTAGCGTATCCACGTAGAACATATCCAACTCCTTGACAATGGAATTGAATATATCCAGATTCTTTGCAATCTGGAAATTGCGGTCATCACCACTCTTGAAACTAAAAAAGACGATAGCACCCACTACCGGTAACAGGATAGCTACATAGCGCATTCTCAGAAACTTTTTCATATTCTTATTCTATTATAATTCACTGATTTTCGTTTTTATATCTTCCCACCACGCGGCAGGCATTTCGGCGCCAATCACCCGGATAATGTTCCCGGACAGGACAGAGCCTATCTTACCGCATTTCTCAAAAGAATACCCACAGGTTAATCCGTATAGAAAACCGGCTGCAAAATAATCTCCCGCTCCGGTAGTATCTATCACTTTATCTACAGGAATGGCACTTACATGCACTTCTTCCGTTCCTTTACGGATAAGAGAACCTTTTGATCCTATCTTCACGATAGCGATGCTGCACATCCCGGCTATAACCTCCAACGCTTCTTCCGGCTCTTTACCGGTAAACGCTTTCGCTTCTTCCTCATTAGCAAACACAATATCTACGTACTTGTTTATTAGTAAGGAGAAAAAATCATGATCTTGCTCCACAATATTATAGCTCGCCAAATCCAGGCAGACCTGTAATCCGGCTTCCTTAGCCAGTTCAATGGCGCGAAGTATCATATCGTGATCCTGTACCAAGTAACCTTCAACGAATAGATAGGTGTAGCCTTTGAATATATCAAGTGAAAAATCTTCTGCTTTCAGCGTAGCGGCAGCGCCCAGATAGGTGCCGAATGTACGTTCTCCGTCAGGGGATATAAAAGTAGAGGCGACTCCTGAGGACAAATCTGCGGATATTAACAAATTCGCTTCAGTTCCCCGCTCCAACAAGCTTTGCCGGTAGAATTCCCCGTAAGCGTCATTACCGATTTTACCAATAAAGCCTGTCTTTGCCCCAAGACATGCCATACCACGGATGGTATTACCTACAGAACCTCCGGCTGCCTGATGGGTTAGCATTCTGCTAAAATAATTATTGATAATTTGCAATTTGTTTTCATCAATCAAAATCATGCTCCCCTTTGGCAGTTCCATTTCTCTTAGAACGTGGTCATCGTTGAGAGTAGCCAAAACATCAACAAGAGCGTTACCTATTCCTATTATTTTGTCCATTCCGGTATTTTTTTTGCAAAGATATTGCATATTTCAAAATATCCTATTACTTTTGCACCGCATTTGAGAAAAAACAACATTCTTCCTTAGCTCAGTCGGTTAGAGCATCTGACTGTTAATCAGAGGGTCCTTGGTTCAAGTCCAAGAGGAAGAGCAAAGACAAAGAGAACTTGAATGCATATTCTTCCTTAGCTCAGTCGGTTAGAGCATCTGACTGTTAATCAGAGGGTCCTTGGTTCAAGTCCAAGAGGAAGAGCAAAGATATCAGCCACTTACAAAGCAATGTAAGTGGCTGTTTCATTAACGTCATTGGCCATTGTTGTGATAGTATTGTGATAAAATGATAGATAATTATGGATCAGTAGCAAAATCATGTGTTTCTTCTTTGTCTGCATCTTCTCAATGTTTACCTTTGCAAAAAAAACTATGACCTCTATCGATTCCTTACGTT
>QMCD01000272.1_pt1 | contig 48282 bp, 40 predicted proteins | sample 1821841 | NCBI WGS metagenome assembly QMCD01 (sample SAMN01991225, study PRJNA193472) | Termite gut metagenome, whole genome shotgun sequencing project. | isolation source: worker | host: Macrotermes natalensis
AAAGCAAGATGATTGGCAAATTATGAAAAAGAATTTTATCTGTGCAAATCCGTGTTTGTGTTATCTGCGTTCTTTTTAAACACTTCCGACTTGAACATTTAAGCAACAAAGTTGTTTTTATCACAGAGTTTCATTAAAAAAATAATATTATGGCTATAAAAAAAGTATGGATTACAGATGATTGTATTGCTTGCGGGAATTGTGAGAGTGTTTGTCCGGAAGTATTTGAGGTGCTCGACAAATCGACCGTTAAGGAAAAAGCGGATTTTTCGACTCATGAGAGTGAAATCAAAGAGGCAGCCGAAGAGTGTCCGGTGCAGGCAATTAAATACGAATAGTCAAACCTGCACCATACAAGCCACTGTTAATAAGAGGGGTAATCAGTACAGTCTCAAACTTTTTCCGGTTTCTTTCAATACCGAATAAGCGATGATAGACCGGAAGCATCAGATAACTGATTTCAGCACATACTATCCCTACTCCTGCGCCTGCGACTACATCGCTAAACCAGTGGCGCTGGTTTATCATGCGCAGAGAACCTACGGCGGTTGCCGATAAATAACCTGCGATTCCGATCCAAGGCGAAGTATTTTTGTATTCCCTGTATAAAATATGTGCTCCGGCAAAAGCTATTGCCGTATGTCCCGAAGGAAAGGATGTTTTTGTACCGGAACTTGGACGTGGTACTTTTGTTGCATACTTAACGCTAAAAACGGTAATACTCGTTAAAAAGCCTGCATTTGCCAATATAAGGGTTTGATCTCTTAAGTTATGAACGGACTTAACACCGCTCAAATTCAACCCATACATAACTACCGGCGAAGCAAATTGTAAATAATCATCAAATGTATATTTTCTTGAAAAATTATTTTTTATCTCTGTATGAATGTGGTGATCGAAATTCCGTAAGGGTTTGCTAAACCGGGCCGCAACACCATACGCTATAAACGTTGTAGGAACAATATATTTTGCAACGGAAAAAGATTTTTTTTCTTTTGTTACGCTTTCATTTTTCAAGGAATCAGTGCATTCTACATTTTCTTGCGGTGTAGTCCCAAAAGACGAAAAATTAAAAAACAAAAAGACGAAAAACAACATCCGTTTTATCATTTCGTAATATTTAAACATATTTTGATTACCTAAAATTTAGAAGCTGTTTGAATTAATTATGTGCATCAGGAACTGAAAAAAATGCGACAAAAAGGCATATCCGGACTTGGGCGCACTCTTCAACTCCTGATGCACACTCAAACAGGTTCTATATATATGTATAAAAGCACGAAAGCGCAAATTATTCATTTCGCGCTTTCGTACTTTTGTCTATTTTTATTTTTCGCCTATTCCGCTTTCAGGCTGCGAGCCTGACGGTTTGGCAATAGATTCTCGCATGCTTGTATCGGCTTCGATGTTTTTCATCTTGTAATAATCCATGATTCCAAGATTTCCGCTACGGAAGGCTTCTGCCATTGCTTTTGGAACTTCCGCCTCGGCTTCGATTACTTTGGCACGGGCTTCCTGTGCTTTTGCCTTCATCTCCTGTTCTAATGCCACCGCCATTGCACGACGTTCTTCTGCTTTTGCCTGTGCAATATTTTTGTCGGCCTGCGCTTGATCCATTTGTAATTCGGCACCAATATTTTTACCTATATCAATATCGGCAATATCAATGGAAAGGATTTCGAAAGCGGTTCCGGCATCCAATCCTTTTTTCAACACCACTTTGGAGATACTATCCGGAGTTTCGAGCACGTCTTTGTGTGAATCGGCAGCACCAATAGAGGCAATAATCCCTTCGCCTACGCGGGCGATAACGGTCTCCTCCCCTGCTCCACCGACCAGTTGCTTGATGTTTGCACGTACAGTGATACGCGCTTTCGCTATTAATTGGATACCATTTTTAGCTACGGCAGCTACCGGAGGCGTGTCAATTACTTTCGGGTTTACCGACATTTGAACTGCTTCAAACACATCACGTCCGGCAAGGTCAATTGCAGTTGCCATTTGGAAGGTAAGCTCTATGTTTGCCTTCGCGGCAGAAACAAGTGCGTGAACCACTTTTTCAATATGTCCGCCGGCAAGGTAATGCGCTTCCAAGTCATCGCGTTTCACATTGTTCAGTCCTGCTTTGTGTGCCTCAATCATACAGCGTACAATTGAATGCGGCGGAACTTTCCGGATACGCATCAAGACAAGTTGAATCAGGGAAATGCTCACCCCCGAAACTTTGGCCGAAAGCCACATAAAAAAAGGAACGTAATAGAAAAACAGCATCAGCAAAATCGCTAATATTATAATTCCGATTACTCCGATAAATCCAATACTTTCAAGCATAAATCAATCTTTTTTAGTTTAACAAAATATTTAATTATTTCTTTATTTAACATTATTTATCTTAAGCTGAATTTACATTCTATTCAACATAATATCAATCCATTTGATACTTGCCCCGAATCCAATAAAACCTTACTAATCTTGTAAAATTCCTGGTTTAAAAACTTTTCAATTTAACAATAATATTATTTGGAAACACTTTCACGACTTCAACCGGTTGTTCCTCTTCAATCAACCCGTCTTCCGACTTTGCTTCTACGATATTACCGTTTACCTCAACTTTTCCTATAGGGGTAAGCCGGGAAATAGTAACGCCCTCATCGCCCGGCTTAATATTAAATTCTTGTACGCAATTTACTTTGGAATCTATTTCCGACTTCAACGTCATTTTATCTATTGCATTGGATTTCAACATAATGTATATTGAAACGGCAACCATCAGTGCCGCTGCAATCAGCGTGAAATGCCCTTCCCAAAGGCCCATTTTCACATAAGCATAGACAATAGCAGAGATAGTTGCTATCCCACCTCCCACACCGGCTACGGAAATTCCCGGAATTAGAAATATTTCTATCAAAAACAAAATTACTCCTATAACGAGCAAACCTGCAATAATCCAAATATCCATTTGCTTCGATTTTTAATCATGGGTTAAAAGTAAGAAAAAAAGATATATTATGGAAATTTTTCAACGAAAGATTCTCACGGTCGAAATTGTTCAAACCGGTTAATCAACTCTCGCCACTCTTCCGAAATCGGTAATGAAGTATTTGTTTTGGGATTAAAACCGCACATTATCGAGCGACAAACAGATTTAACGTGTCCAGTCTCGTAATCCTTGAGTATTTGTATCAATTTAAGACTCTTATTTCCAATCTCATACACTTTTGTTTTTACGGCAATCTTATTGGAAATAAAAATCGGCTCCATAAAATCGACATTGAAATTGACCATCACAAGCTCGGAACCGCTCCAATCAATCACTTGATTTTTTAATGCCTCAAAATACTTCACTTTTCCAAAATCAAAATACGTGATTTGAACGGCGTTGTTGACGTGTCCCAACACATCAATATCATTAAACCGTATCTGAATAATTTCCTGGTGGTTAAATTCCACGCTATCCAACTCTGTCATAATCTTTTGTTTATATAAAAATAATATCCGAGATAACCTGTACCCCGACTTGTTTATTTAATGCCTGTACTAATCTTTCGCGCGACAACATCAGGTCGTTTTTAAGAATGGATGAACTCAATTTAACATACAATCGTTGATTGTGAATGTAAATTTCCGTTGTATATCTTTTAACGGTAGCACCCAACACTTTTTCCCACGATTGTATGAGCTGCAACTCATATAATTTGGTATCCAAGCGTTGTTCCTGTAAAAATTCCTTCAAGACATCGCCTAATTTCTGTGTGTTAGTCCTCTTCATATTAGTTGAAAGTTGAAAGTTGAAAGTTGAAAGTTAAGAATGCGGGGGGGGTCATTCTCAACTTTCAACTTTCAATTTTCAACTAATTTAACTTCTCCGTCATTTACAATATATATATGATGTTCGCATCCGGACTTTTTTAATATACCGGAAATATGCTCGCGATTGGTATCCGATATGAAAATTTGACCGAAACGGTTGTCTTTTAGTAAAAGGATAATTTGTTGTACCCGCTGCGCATCCAATTTATCGAAGATGTCATCGAACAACAGAATGGGACAAGTGCCGTTTATCCGTTTCAGAAAATCGAATTGAGCCAGTTTAAGCGCAATCAGATAGGTCTTGTTTTGTCCTTGCGAACCAACCCTTTTTATCGGGAAATCTTCCAGTATCATCTCCAAATCGTCCTTGTGAATACCTTTTGTGGTATAGCCGATCAACTTGTCGCGCTCCCGGCTTTTCAGCAGTAATTCACGCAACGGATTGTCATTATGGAGCTGTGAGTGGTAGGAAAGTTTAACCTGTTCTTTTTCCTGTGAGACGTATTTGTAAAACTCTTGAAAAATTGGCAGAAATTCCTCGATAAAATCGTTTCTTTTTTGAAAAATATATTCACCGTTCAATGCCAGCTGTTCTTCCCAAATATCCAGCAGCATATCATCGGAAATTCCGTTTTTCATCATTGAATTACGCTGAATCAACGCTTTATTATAGGCAAGAAGAGCGGAAAGGTAATTTTTGTCGTACTGAGAAATAAATCCGTCCACGAACTTCCGCCGTTCATCGCTCCCACCGAGAATTAGCTCCGAATCGGCAGGCGAAACCAGTACCAACGGAATAAACCCGATATGGTCGGACAACTTTTCATACTCCTTTTTGTTTCGCTTAAATTGCTTTTTCTGCTTTCTTTTTAATCCGCAATAAATGTCTGTACCAGCTTGCTCTCCTTCATAAAACCCGTGAAGAACAAAAAACTCTTCATTATGTTTAATTACCTGGCTATCAATCGAATTTGAATGACTTTTGCAGAAGGAAAGGTAATAAACCGCATCCAACAAATTTGTTTTCCCAACACCATTATTACCTATAAAACAGTTTATCTTGGGAGAAAACCGCAAGTCTGCCTCTCTGATATTTTTATAGTTGATGATGGAAATCCGTTGTAAATACATTTTTTCGACTTGTTTGATGCAAAGGTAGTGTTTTTTCCACGAAAGTTTAAACAGTTATGATATGAAAAATATTGTTTTCGCCATTTTTTGAAATATCTTTGTTGCTTGAAATTTAGAATAATGAAATATATAGGTGTTCATAGTTTAAGGGTTTAAAGTTTAAGGGGGTAAAGTTTAAGGGTTTAAAGTTTAAGGGTTTAAAGTTTAAGGGTTTAAAGTTTAAGGGTTTAAAGTTTAAGGGTTTAAAGTTTAAGGGGGTAAAGTTTAAGGGGGTAAAGTTTAAGGGGGTAATAGAGAATAGGGGGGCTTTTCGTTTGATTTTATTAAATTTTTAAACTTTAAATCTTTAAACTTAAAACGGCTAACAGTTTTCCAACACTCTCAAATTCAACTATTTCTCCGTTTTTTTTGAGCATCCATGTATTATCATTGCGCGCTTCAACTGAGACAGGCGCTTCGGGAACAATACGGTATCCTGCGCGGGAAAGTGCGCGTGCCGTCCAGTAAACCTGCTTTTTGTCGCCGGAAAGCGAGATTTCTGAGGTAGAAGAATAATTTAGATTAAAATTGCCGGTAAATTCGTCAAAAGAGAAGGCCCGGTTAGCAAATATTTGCTGGAAAGAGCCGTTTAAAATCAAGTCTTCCGGTGCTCCGACAACAACACCCTTATTTGGTTTCATCAGCCAGATTGTGTCGGCTACCTGCAATGCCAAATCCAATTCGTGCGTAGAAAGAATGATTGCTTTTTGAGTTTGTTTGGCTAAATTGCGCAGGAGCAACATAATTTCAACCCGGTTAGGCAAATCAAGATGAGCCGTAGGTTCGTCTAATATGATGAGTGCGGTATCCTGAACCAACGCCTTGGCAATCATAACACGCTGCTTTTCTCCGTCGGACAATTCGTTGAAGTTACGCTTGGCGTAAGATGTGAGGTGTACTTGTTCTAACGCCTCTCCGATCCGCTGCTCATCTTTCCCCGAAAGTTCGCCAAACCAATTGGTATGCGGCTGCCTGCCTGTAGCAACAATATCGAAGACAGTTAAGTTTCCTGCATCTACCTTGTCGGTTAGTACCAAACCGATAAGCAAAGCCCGGCTCTGATTGTTCTGTTTAGAAATAGCTTTTCCGCCAATATATACTTCTCCGGCAAAATAAGGCTGCAAACCCGCAATAGAACGAATTAATGTCGATTTTCCGCATCCGTTCGGACCAATCAGACAAACCATTTCACCTTGTGTCACAGAGAGATTCAGGTCTTGCTGAACAAGCCAAACTTCATTTTTTTTTCTCTTATAGCCGATGGATAGGGAGTTTGTTTGTAAAATCATAAATTTTGAAAAGTTTAAAGTTTAAAGTTTAAGGTTTAAAAATTTAAAGCTGTTTACATTAAACAACTTTTAAACCTTAAACGTTAAATCTTTTTCAATCGTATATCCAATATTTTTTTGCCAATTCCCGGAATGTTGCAGCATCTTTCCGCCATAACTCTTGAATATCTTCAACCAAAAAACGCTTGGAAAATTCAAGTCGCATTTTATCTGTGCCGCAAACGTTGTCAAACATTCTGTAATTCTTCAGATTACCAAGCAAAAAAGGGTTTTTACCGGGATAAAGCCGGTGCAACTCTTGCATCACATAAAATTGAACTTCGGAAAGCACAGCACTTTCAAAATCGGTAATATATACTTGGATACCGTGTAATAGTTTTCCGCTTCCGAACGCATAAAACGGCTTGTAGGTAATTGGGCGAAAATGCAATCCGGACAACTTTAACGCATTCATTCTCATAGCCAGCGAATCCTGATGAATCCACTCCGCACCAAATAATTCAAAAGGTAACGTGTATCCTACTCCAACTGAAAGTGCGTTTAATTCGCCTACAATACCCGATAGCGGATAAAAAAACGTAGTACTGCTTTGCGGAATATGCGGTGAGGTAAGCACCCACTTCAATCCTGTTTGCTCGAAGGTCATTGCTCGTTTCCAACCTTTCATCGGGATAACGGTAAGAATACATCTCTTTTTTATTAGTTTCTCCTCATTTAAAAAAGTTGCCAACTCACCGCAAGTCAGCCCATAAATATAAGGAATGGCATATTGGCTGACAAACGAATGAAATCCCGGTTCAACCAGCACTCCTTCGATTTTATAACCGCCGAGCGGGTTGGGACGGTCAAGTACCACCACCTCTTTTCCGTTTTCAGCTGCGGCTTCCATCAGCAATCCGAGCGAACTGATAAAGGTATAGGAACGGCAACCAATGTCTTGAATATCATACACTATCACATCTACATTTGCCAACATTCCGGGTGTCGGCTTTTTTACATTTCCGTGTAGCGAATAGACCGGTAATCCGGTTTTCCCGTCTTTTGTGTTGGCAACATTCGCGCCGGCATACTCATCACCTCTTACACCGTGTTCAGGTGCAAAAAGTGTGGTTAAATTGACATTTGGAGCCTCAAAAAGAATGTCTATCGTGGATTTTAACTGTTGGTCAACACCGGTCGGATTGGTCAGCAACCCCACCTTTTTCCCTTCCAGCACCTTGAAATCCTGTTCTCGCAGTATCTCAATTCCTGTTTTTACTTGGGCATGTGAAAATTGCGGTAAAAAAAAAGTCCAAACGATCGAAATCTTTACTATATTTAACGCTTTAAAAATCTTCATACATTGTAAACTGATGTACAAAGGTAATGAAAATTCATTTATGTTTAAAAACAAAAATATTATTACATCCGAAAATATTATCAGGGCCATAATTGGAGTTTTGGCTTGTATTTTTTTGATATACAGCTTGTCTACTTTTGAGGGATACGGCAGTTTGTTGCAAACTTTAAAAAATGATGGATTTTTTCATTGGCAATCGCTTTTTCTTGTTGTTTTGTTGATCCCGTTGAATTGGTATCTGGAATCTGTTAAATGGAAAATGCTGTTGAAAAATGTTGAGCAAATTTCATTAAAAAACGCCTTTTATTCGGTTTTAACAGGATTAACAACCGGAATTTTTTCGCCTGCCCGTTTGGGCGAATTTGCGGGTAGAATATTGATTTTAGATCCGAAAAACAGAAAGAAAGCAAGTGCACTTTGGGCGGTTGGCAGCATAACAATGACTATCGCCGTTTGCCTGTCCGGTATTCCGGCATTGTTTCTTTTTATTCAATCGGGCAGGGAAATCAGTTTTTTACAAAATGGGACTGTAATGTATTATTTGACAGCTATTTTGCTAATAGTTGTTTTGTTGATACTGGTCTATTTTCTCCTTCCTTTTATTGGAAAATCTTTCGCCGGAAAATCATCCAAATTCCTTTCATCAGCTTTTCTTTTATTAAAAAGCTTTTCCCTTGCTTATTTATTCAACATATTAAATTTGAGCCTGTTACGCTATTTGGTATTTTGCTTTCAATTTTGGTTAATGCTTTATTTTTCTGGTGTAAAACTTTCGCCTTGGGAAGCTTGTACCGGAATTTTTACCGCTTATCTGTTTATCACATTTCTGCCTTCTATTTTTTTGACGGAAGCCGCTGTAAAGAGTTCTGTTTTTCTATTGGTACTAAGCACTTTTTCAGTAAATCCGGTTGCAATCATCAGTTCCTCAATGTTGTTATGGATAGTCAATTTGGCAATACCGACTTTATTAGGAGTGTTTCTTTTAACAAAGAAGCGGAGAGAAGTTGGTTGAGTTATTTACTCAACAATTAACCATGAACCAACAAATTACTTGTCCCCTCGTTCTTTCTCAACGTAATCTCAGTTTTTGCCCTGCCCGAATTTTATCCGAACGTAAGTTATTTAATTTCTTGATTTTGGCTACGGAAACGCCTTGCCGGCGAGCAATAGATCCGAGTGTGTCGCCTGATTTCACTTTATAGGTACTGCCGCCGGAACCTTTGTAGTAAGGATCTCTGGCTGCAGGTTCTACCACCAGTCTGTGCGTATTTAACTCTTCTGATTTATAAGTCAGAATCTCTTCTTTCCGGTTCATAAAATTATTGATGTGCTTCTGCGGAAGACAGAGTGTATAGGCGACACCATTTCCCGGTATCACATCCTTGCGGTATTGAGGATTTAAGCTTCTCAGAACGGCAATGTCTATATCCAGTATTTCTGCAATCTGAATTAAATGTATCCGGTCGGTCAAGACAAGCGTATCGCATGAGACGGGCATTTCGATGACTGCCGGACAAAAATCGTGTTCCCCGTAATAGCTCATTGTATAGGTTGCAGCAATAAATGCCGGTACATATCCTCTTGTTTCTTTCGGTAAATAGTTGTAAATCGCCCAATAATCGCGTTTTCCTCCCGAACGGTTAATTGCTTTATTTACATTGCCCGGTCCGCAGTTGTAGGCGGCAATAACCAACATCCAGTCGTTATAAATATTGTGTAAATCTTTCAAAAATTTAACAGCAGCTTCAGTCGATTTTACCGGGTCTCTGCGCTCGTCTACCAAGCTATTTCCCTGCAACCCGTAAATTTTTCCCGTTGCATACATAAACTGCCACAAACCCGAAGCTCCTGCCCTCGAAAATGCGGTAGGGTTAAGAGCCGATTCAATAACCGGCAAATATTTCAATTCTTCCGGAAGACCTGCAGCATCTAACGCCTGCTCAAACATCGGGAAATAGTATTTTCCTACTCCCAGCATATATTCTACCTGCTTTCTTTTTTTTACGGTGTAAACTTCGATATACCGCTTTACAATACTATTATAGCTCATTTCCATAATAGTAGGCAACTGTTTTAGCCGTTGGATATAAACCGTATCTGCCAGCATTTCTCCACTTTCGCCTGATATACAATCGTTTAAATCCCGCTTATCATTGAAAATATGGAGTAAACTGTCCAAATTAGTTTCAAAATCATCCGGCACACTCATATCATCTTCGACTACTGATACATTAATCTGTTTTCCGGATTGTTCTGCCATCTCTATATCCTCAATATTCGATTCTTTTGCATAAGCACTTGCGAGGCTTAAAGCAAAAATGAACAATATTGAACCTACATATTTCATCATAAAATTACAGAATATTCGTTTTTTTAGTAAACGCGACAAAATCTTTTTTATTTTTTGAAAACTTGTTAAATGCACAAAAGTGTTTTGCGCACTTGTATTTTAAAAACCTGTTTAAATTTTAAACATATTCATTTTTGGTAATCTTGTCCTCTTTTAATATCGTTTTATGGCCAATTTTCACTTCAAAAAGGATCAAAAATTGGGCATAATATTTTTTGAATTAAATTTAAACAAGCTCTTAAACTAAAAACTTATTGTACATTTAAATCCCAGCATCGACGATTCTTGCGTATCTTTTAAGAAAAAATTGTTAATCACCGGTTCTACCTGCAAAGACAAATCTTCGGAGACGGAAAAATTATATAACTGAGCATCCACAAAGGCATCGATCACACTAACAACATACAACGCCACCATACCGAATATTGCCATATCCCTGTTGCGGCGATAGTAATCCCTTTTGCGTTTCAATATATTTTCATCCACATTTGTGTTATAGAAAAGAGCCTCATAACCATTAGTATTAGGGTCGCTATCCTTAAGTTCGTGGTATGCGTTCCGATAATCATTATACATCCTGCCGTTCCACGTTATTGCGTAACTCAATGTAACAATCCCGCCATAAAGTATCGGAACTTTCCAATAGCTCCTGTTGTAAATTTGTCCTAATCCGGGGCATACAAGCGCATACCAAACGGCTGTTTCCGAATCGGGCATAAACGCCGGTTGCAAAGCCGGCAACGAATCAGATAATAAAATATCATCGGATAATACAATTTTAGCAGAATCTACTACTACCGTATCTTGAATTTCCCAAGATGCATCTATTTCCTCTTCTTGTCCGAATAACCATTGCCCCGGACAAAAAAAGAACATAAAAAAGAAAGACACTATGATTGAATAATTTTTCAACTATTGAATTATTACCTACTAATTATGTGAATTAAAGGGCGGATTTGTCTCACTTACGAATTACCTTGAATCGAATCGAAAACATCCATAATTCTCTCCAACTCTTCATCATTGGTAAACGGAATTGTTATTTTCCCTTTTCCTTTTACATTACGGACAAGATCTATTTTCTTCAGCCGGAAAAGTGTCTTTAGCCGCTCTTGCAGTAAAGAATATTCCTCAGGAAGTTTATCTTTTTCCTCTTTTTTAGTAACAAGTTGTTCTTCCGACGAATCATCTCCTTCATTCGCCATCCGGACAAGTTCCTCTACCTTCCGGACAGAAAGGTTATTTTTTAATATTTGATCGTAAATATTCAGTTGTTTAACCGGATCTTCTACATTAATCAGCGCGCGGGCATGTCCCATATCAATCTTCCTGTCTTTAATGCCGACTTGAATCTCTCCCGGCAGACGAAGTAAACGCAGATAGTTTGATACTGTTGTGCGTTTTTTCCCCACTCGCTCGCTCAACTGTTCTTGCGTATAGTTGCAGAGTTCGAGCAAATTCTGGTAAGACAACGCAACCTCAATGGCATTTAGGTCTTCTCGTTGAATATTCTCAACAAGAGCCATTTCCATCATCAACTCGTTGTTTATCTCCTTGATGTATGCCGGAATAGATTCCAATCCTGCCATTTTAGAGGCACGGAAACGCCTTTCTCCTGCAATAATCTGATATTTTTGATTGTCTATTTTACGAAGCGTAACCGGTTGGATTACCCCGATTTGCTTGATTGATTCAGAAAGCTCCAACATCGCTTCTGCGTCAAAATGCTTTCTCGGTTGATCCGGATTTGGTTCTATTTCCGAAATAAGTACCTCATTAATAGAGGATGTACCACTGACAATTTCCGGCTCATCCGTATCAATCAATGCCCCCAATCCTTTACCTAATCCGCCAAATTTCTTTGCCATAAATTTTTATAATTAAAAATCAACAAATTAATAATTAACAACTAAAAGATTTACATTTTACATTCATTAATTCAACCACTTAATTATTAATTATTAATTATTAATTATCCATGTTGTTTTTTTCTAATTCCTTTGCTAATTGCATATAATTTTGCGCACCTTTCGATTCGGCATCATATAAAATGACCGATTGTCCGAAACTCGGTGCCTCACTCAATTTCACATTCCGGAAGATAATCGTCTTAAAAACCATGTCTTCAAAATGTTTCTTGACCTCTTCCATTACTTGATTGTTGAGACGGGTACGCGAATCATACATTGTCAGCAGGAATCCTTCTATTTCCAACTCCGGATTCAACTTGCTTTTTACTATTTTAATGGTATTCAACAACTTGGAAATTCCCTCTAATGCATAATATTCACATTGTACGGGAATAATAACCGAATCGGCAGCTGTCAACGCATTCAACGTAATCAATCCCAATGAGGGAGAACAGTCGATAAAAATGTAATCAAAATCTTCTTTTACCTGATCCAATACATTTTTAAGGATTTTTTCCCGGTCGGGCAAATTCAACATCTCAATTTCAGCACCTACCAAATCAATATGTGACGGAATAATTTTCAAATTTTCCAGTTCCGTATTACATATTGCTGTGCGAACATCGATATTATCAATCAAACATTCGTATATGCTGCTTTTTAACTTCTTAATATCCAGTCCGAGACCGGATGAGGCATTAGCCTGAGGGTCGGCGTCAACGATAAGTACCTTTTTCTCCATAACAGCCAGCGAGGCGGCTAAATTGATAGTTGTTGTTGTCTTTCCAACTCCTCCTTTTTGATTTGCAAGCGAAATAATTTTCCCCATGAGTGCAAAAATGTTTTTTTATAGGTTGCAAATATAGGAATAAAAAAAAAGAATACCATAACTTTTCATTTGCAGGGTTAAAGAAAAACTTTTTCTTGGCTAAAAATCATATATTTGCGATGAAAAAATTACATAAATAAAAAAAATGCCCACTCAAACTGCTTTTTTTTATATTTTTGTAAAAATTACAATTAAACAATAAAATTACAATAAAAATGAAAAAACTTTTTTGGATACTAAGTATCTCTTTTTTAGCATTTTTACAAACATCTTGTGAAACGAAAGTTGTTCCTAAGGAGTCTGATTCAACTCCGATTTCAAAAAATGAGGATTGGAAAAAATTGACTTTGCGCGAGAAAATCGGGCAGACGATGATGGTTCGCAGCGACCATGCGAACAGGGAAATCGAGAACAGCTCGTTAGAGGCATTTTTTGAAAAATATCCGGTAGGAGGAATCTTTATGGCAGAATGGCATATTAACGGTCAGAAAGCCGGTTTACCTTTCGTTGAATACCTCACGAAAGTAATGCGTGAATATAACACAACTGCCCCATTTCCGCTATTTTTCAGCGAAGATTTTGAAAAAGGAGTCGGTAATCAAAATAATTATGAAGATCCTAATTGTTCTAAAATGCCGGTACTAATGACACTCGGTGCTGCAAACAAGCCTGATTTGGCATATACTTACGGAAAAATTGTTTCGCAAGAATCACGTGCACTTGGATTTAACTGGTTGTTGCACCCGGTTGCCGACCTGAACATGAATTCTTTGCATCCATTGGTGATTGAACGTGCCATTACGGATAAAGCCGAAATCGTTATACCGATTTTGCAAGCATACACAAGGGCAATGAAAGAACATGGGATTATTTCAACCATCAAACATTTTCCGGGCGATGGTGCCACTATTCGCGACCAGCATTTGATTACATCTGCAAATAATCTCTCAATGACGGAATGGAAAAAAACTTTTGGGAAAGTATTTGAGACAATGATTCAAGAAGACATTCCGTCAATTATGGTTGGCCACTTGCAATTTCCCGCTTATCAAAAGGATTCGATTGACGGCGTTTTACCTCCGGCTACGCTTTCAAAGGATATTATGACCAAACTGTTGAAAAACGAAATGGGATATAGAGGAGTTATTATGTCGGACGCAATGAATATGGGTGGTCCTATGGGATTTTACGAGGATGTACTTGAAGCTTCGGTGCAGTTTTTTATTGCCGGCGGTGATATGATTTTGTGGCCAGACCTTGCTTATATGGATACCGTAGAGGCACGTATCATTCGCGGTGAAATTCCAATGAGCCGGCTTGATGATGCGGTAGAACGTGTTTGGGCTGTACGTGAAAAATATGATATGCTTACCAAAAAATCCGATATTGTGTCGCCGCTTCCGGCTGATCATGCAGGCTATGTGAAGGAAAGCCTTACCACACTTGCCGAATCGGCGGTAACGGTTATTCAGGATAAAAACAATGATATACCTTTGAATACCGGAAAAATCAAGAAAATTATGCTTGTCGATATAAGTTTTACCGACAATAATCTTTTCCTTAAAAACAATCTGTCTCGTATTCGAGGAACCATTACCCCAAAAGATTCTGCAGCTATAAAAAAAGATATTGAGGAATTAAATAAAAAGTTTAAGGTAATAAAAGAAGAGTTAGAATCTCGTGGTTTTCAAGTTGATATAATGAATGATTTTCATTTTTGGGACTGGGAGTGGCGCATAAAGGAACTCGCTTCTCAATATGATAAGTTTATTGCTTGTTTTGACAATAGTTTTATGAATCCGGTAGGTTCGCCGCTATTAAAAGGGCAGGAAGCTTTTCATTTATGGTCGGTAAAATTTTTACCGAAAGATAAAGTTATTTCGGTTTCATTCAGTAATCCATATTATAATACGTTTTATTTGGAAACAACTCCTTTGTTGATCAATGCTTACAGTTTCGATGAATACATGCAGCGAGCAGTGGTAAAAGTATTGACGGGAGAAGTGAAAGCTACGGCGAAATCGCCGGTGGATTTGTATAATCCGATTATGAAGTAATTGTAAAAAAATAAATAAGGGACGAAAGGCGCGAAGAAAATAAAACTTTGCGCCTTTTGTATGTAAACCTAAATCTGTTACCGCGCATTATTCATAAAAATACTATCTATAGTAACACAAAATTAAACCACAGCCTGTCTATTTATAATATGCAGATCCTTAGACAATTGTGATACTGTTTTTAATTGAACATTTACGATTTATATCTTGAAAAAATTTATTTCATTTATTTTCAATTAAATAATACAAATTCACGAATAATGCAGGCTTACTCTAACAAAAGTCAGACTCCTTATATTTTTGTAGATAGCCATTAATTTTTATATTGCCAGTCATTTCCTAATTTATATTATTATCGTTAATTTATTTAGAAAAAAAGCTAAAAAAGAGTATCATTCTCAAAAAACAATAATATATTTGTAGAATTAATATTTTCAACTATAATTATAAACACTACTTGATTATGGACACAAATAAGGAAGATGAAATAAAAAAGAAAGAATTAAAAAAATATCCGGAAAAAGAGGAAACATCTATTTTGGAGGAACCTGCAATGGCTTATGGATATTATAATATGCCCCGTTATTCATACGCCGATTATCTCACTTGGGTAGATGGAAAGATACGAGAAATTGTGAATGGTGTTGTTAAGCTGTTTTCCGCTCCTCTTACCCGTCACGCGTTGATTTCTATGGAAATTGCAATGGAATTAGGAAATCACATCAAGAAACAAAAAGGAAAATGTAAGGTTTTTCATGCTCCTTTTGATGTCAGGTTACCCCGCAATGGCGAGACTGCCGATAATAAAATACATACAGTCGTGCAGCCCGATGTTTGCGTTGTATGTGATTTGTCCAAGTTGGATAAACGAGGTTGTTTAGGTGCTCCCGATTTAGTAGTCGAAATACAATCGCCATCTACGGCACGGTATGATATGACCGAAAAGTTTTCAGTCTACGAGTCGGCAGGCGTGCGTGAGTATTGGATTGTTTTTCCCAAAGACGGCATAACCATTTTCCGTTTATTGAAAAACGGTAAATTTGATAAAGGAACTCCTTATGAATTAGATTCCACAGTAACATCTCAGGTGTTAGATGGATTGAAAATTAATTTGGAGGATTTATTTCGAGATTTGTAAAATTTTAAAGAAAGAATCTTCCAAAAAATACTATCTTTGTGTCAATTTTGAAAAATTTATGGAAAATTTTATTGTCTCAGCAAGAAAATACAGACCTTCAACATTTTTATCTGTTGTGGGGCAATCATCTTTGACTAACACATTAAAAAATGCTATTTCGAGCAATCATTTAGCACACGCATATCTTTTTTGTGGACCAAGAGGGGTCGGCAAAACAACTTGTGCGCGTATTTTTGCTAAGACAATCAACTGTATGAATAAAACTGCTGATAACGAAGCCTGTAACGAGTGTGAATCTTGTAAGGCTTTCAACGAGCAGCGTTCCTATAATATTCATGAATTGGATGCAGCATCCAATAACTCGGTAGATGATATCCGGACATTAATAGAGCAAGTACGTATCCCGCCGCAAGTCGGTCAGTATAGTGTCTATATTATCGACGAGGTTCACATGCTTTCTACCGCTGCATTTAACGCCTTTCTGAAAACATTGGAAGAACCGCCGGCACATGCTGTTTTTATCCTTGCTACCACCGAGAAGCATAAGGTGCTTCCTACCATTCTATCACGGTGTCAGATTTATGATTTTAACCGGATTGGAGTAAATGACACCATTGAACACCTGCAACATGTAGCACAAAAGGAAAACATCAAAGCTGAACCTGAAGCACTCAGTGTAATAGCCCAAAAAGCGGACGGAGGAATGCGTGATGCACTTTCTATTTTCGACCAGGTAGTTTCCTTCTGTGGAAGCGAGATTACCTACAAGGCAGTTATTGAAAACTTGAATGTACTGGATTATGACTATTATTTCCGGCTGGTAGACAATTTCTTAAAGGGAAATATTTCCGAAAGTCTGCTTATCTTTAACGAAATATTAAATAAAGGCTTTGAAGGTCAGAATTTTATTAACGGATTGAGTGCACATTTCCGCGACCTGCTGGTTTGTAAAGACCCTAAAACTGCTTCCTTGCTGGAAGTGGGAGCAAACATACGCGAATCATACCAGAAACAGGCTCAACTCTGCAACGACATATTCCTGTTTCAAGCATTGCGGATTTCAAACGAATGTGATCTCAATTACCGGATAAGTAAGAATAAGCGGCTATTGGTTGAATTGACATTAATCCGGTTGTGCCAACTGCCGGACGAAAAAAAAAAATAATTTAGTTGATTCCGGAGAAGAAAATCTTTTCCAAATCAAACCTTTTTTCTCCCCGGCGGAAGTTAAACAGGCAAATAATAGCCATCCCTCCCCCACTCCTCCGGTTCAAAGCGGTCAATCCGGCACTTCTACTTCATCCCTACAGCAACCTGTCCGGGTGAGGCAGGCCGATTTGCCCGGAGTTTCTATCAAAAGTATATTGAATGACGATGGCAAAGAGAAAGAATTTACTGCGACTCCCCAAGTCTCTTCAATAGTAGAATCTAATAACTTTTCTCAAAATGACTTGACTGCCTGCTGGAAAGAATATATCCAATCCGTACCTGAGAAAAAAATATTAACAACTACTATGCAAAGCTGTATTCCAGTATTGAAAGAAAACTATTTCATTGAATTGCCGGTAGATAATCCAATTCAGGAAAAGGAAATATTGAATGAACGAAGTAATCTGATTGCATTTTTGTCGAAACGGCTGAAAAACGGAAAAATACAAATCTACGTCCGGATAAACGAGCAAGGAGAAAACAAAAAATCACTCTCTTCGCAAGAGCGTTTCAAGTCCATGCTTGAACGAAATCCGAATATTGAACATCTTCGTATGGAATTAGGATTAGAACTTGATTAATATTTCTCAATCAACACTACCGCATAAGCCGCAATTCCTTCTTGCCGGCCAACAAAACCAAGTTTTTCCGTAGTTGTTGCTTTTATGGATATGTCTTCCGGAGCTATCTCCATTACATTGGCAAGTGTTTGCTGCATTTCTTCAATGTAAGGTTTCAGTTTGGGCTGTTCTGCACAAATAATTGAATCAATATTACCAATTTCAAAACCTTTTTCACGCAATAATTTAACCGTTTCCCGGAGTAAAATTTTACTGTCTATATTTTTAAATTGAGTTTGATTATCAGGAAAATGATAACCAATATCCCGTAGATTTGCAGCACCAAGCATCGCATCGCAAATCGCATGAATCAACACATCGGCATCCGAATGTCCCAACAATCCTTGCTCAAAAGGAATTTTTACTCCTCCAAGCCAAAGTTCCCTGTTTCCGGCAAAACGATGAACATCGTATCCTTGTCCTACACGTATTTTCATATAAATAAAGAATAAAAAAGAGGAATGAAAACTCTTTTCAGACTCTTCATTCCTCTTTCTTCATTTTTTTTAGTTTTTTACAACAGTCTTAAGTCCGGCAAGATCAAATCCAAGGCTGAAACGCAATGTTTGATCTAATGGATTTGCCGATGTAGTAGCAATCAAATAAGCAGCATTCAGTTGGAATATACTTAGATTAAAACCTACTCCCAAAGCAAAATATTTCCTGTTTCCCTTACTTTCTGACTCATGGAAGTAACCACCACGAACTAAAAATTGCTTGTCATAAGCATATTCAAGCCCTGCCGACCACATAATTTCTTTCAACTCTTCTCTAAACCCTCCCGGAGCATCGCCAAACGACTTGAAAATACCTCCTATCGAAGAGATATTCCAATGATCTTCCCATGCTTGCTCATTAGCAGCTATTTCTTCTTCTGTCTCATTGCCATACAGCATTTTAGGAGGTGTCGGTACTAATAATTTGTTCAAATCTACTGCCACAGTCAATGTGTTATATTCATCAAAAGGATACTCAAAGGCTCCTCCTACTCTCAAATTCGTAGGTATAAACTGTTGTCTGTTTCCTCCGTCATAAGAGATTTTAGTTCCAATATTAGATATATTTACACCAAAAGAGGCTTTTGCTTCTTTTTGAATGCCTACATTAATCGGCGCAACATAATAGGCAGCAACGTCTGCTCCCATTGCAGCACCTGCACTATAATCCGAATCATCTACAATTGTCAAGTCGGCATAGATAAAGCGAAGGGCAACTGCTGCCGACCAGCGTTCCGACAGGTTACGAGAATAACCTAAATCTACCGCCAACTCGTATGGCTGCGCTGTACCTATGCTTGGTGCTTCACCATAAACCGGTTCTCCTGTTAAATTAATTTCTCCCAAAGAAAAATAACGAAAAGAGGCAGACAACGCTTGACGTTCATCTAATTTGTAATATCCCGCCAAGTAGCCGAGGTCAATATCACTTACAATTTTTCGTAACCAAGGGGTGTATGAGACGGCAAAACCTCCGCGACTTTCCATTTGAGCGTATTTTGCCGGGTTCCAATATTGCGAATTAATATCCGCAGAAGTAGCAGCACCCACATCTGCAAAACCTCCACCACGAGCATCGGGGGCAATACTTAGAGATGGTACTGCACTTAATAATGGATTAAACATCTGATCCTTACTTTGTGAGCTTACTGTCATAGTAGACAACAGAGCTACTGCTAATAAAACTAAATTCCTCTTTTTCATTACTATTATATAAAATTCTTTTGTTTACAAAGATATTAACTTTTACTTTAACGTATTATTATTTAGAAATAATTAATTTTTGTGATTTCCCGGTAAACTTTCCTTCGGAAGTACGCATTTCTATTCGATATATATATGCTCCCGCCGGTAGGCGATTACCTGATGAAGTTTTCAAATCCCAACCCAGCGTGAGCGTATTTGAGTTTTCAAAATTTTTGCTGTCTGATTCGTATAACAATTGCCCGTTGATGGAATACACTTTCAGCTTGCAATCCAACACGGATTCCGGACGGTCGTGCTGCACTTGGAAATAAACATATTCTTGTGCCGGATTAGGATAAGCAACAAGCTCTTCAATCTTTATTGGAAGTCCTCTTTCTACTTCAAAATCAATCTGCTTAGCCGTAGAGTTATTCAACAAATCCCAAACCTTGAACTTTAGCGTATACTTGCCCGGAGCCAGGTTTTCAAACCGGTAAGCTAACGAGCCTTCGGTATAGCTATCAGGAAAGAAGTTGAAGAAGGAATTTAGTACAACAGGATTTTTAGAATCATTCAATGTTAATGTTATATCATGTCCAATTCCGGCTCCGGAAGTATTAATACCACTTTCATCTTTTACGAAGGCAAAAAATACGGGGGATTCATTTACCCGGTCTCCCGAACGGAATTTCTCCGTGTTAAGGAAAAGCGTAATATCCGGACCTGCGCTTTCATACGTAGTATTACTACCGCCGCCGCCAATTACAAAATCCTCGTAAGAACCCTGCGCCTCAAATCCGTTTTCATCATCATAGGCATAGTAGCTGATACGTCCCCATCCAAAACTATAATTGATGTCTTTCGGCACTTTAAAAGTGAATGAAAACTTGCCGTTTTCGACTGTTGTTTCGCCGGAAAACAGTACATTGGGACGATCTTTAAATTCAAAGTTATGTGTTTTTCCAAAAAGAGAGGCCTCCTTGTCATACACTTTTATTTTCATTTTTCCGGAGAAATTAGAAATCTCACTTCCAAAAAAATCTTCTATCCGGCCACACACGCTAATTTCGGAAAGCGCACCTATCGTATCCGTTTTTTCTCCGGATAAAAATACAATAGAGTCTGTTTTTACCAGCAGATCGGGATAAGTAAACCTTAATACAGGATCGGCAAGCATAACAAAGGTTAGCTTGTTGGAATCGTTCTGTAATGTTTGCTTGGATTTTTTGTAAATATCCCCGAAACGCAACGGCATTCCGTCTTCGTCCCTTTCAAAAAGTACCCTTGCCAATGCCTTGTTTAGCTGCTGGTTGTAACTGTCATAGACAACGCGGGATGAGCTATACACGGCAATAGCTCCTCCATTCGGATTCAAGAACAGATCTTCTCCGCCCGAACTTGCCATATCGTCAAACCGGGTAAATTCGCAACTCGCAGTAAACCAAAGTCCTAAATTTTTATTCTGCAAGCTACGAGCTTGCGATTGAGTGAAAATCCGTTCTTCCGCCCAGCTCGTAATACCGCTATGACCGATATAATTCAGAAATTTCACTCCACTTTTAATCTCTTCCTGCAACAGCGACTCCAATTCGGGAAAACGATTACCGTTTGAACCGGTTACTTTAGGGAAGGCATCCATATACAACTTCTTGATTTCCATTCCCGGATTCCGGCCGGATATGATGTCTGAAACTTCTTCCGAATGGCTCATAAAGCGGTTAAAAGTCATTACAGAAGCTGATTTTTCGTTATCATCGGCAATGAGGCAAACTCTGTTTTTCCATGCTCCTTTTTCCTTGTTTTCCATGTAGGCAACCGCTTTATCCACAGCGATTTTGGCTTCATTCAGGTTGGAAACAGGAAAACGGCCTATACCAATATCAATACGGGCATTTCCATAATTTCCCGGTTTACCCGATTCGTTCATAAAGCCGAAATAATCATCGGAATTGTAACTTCTTTCCTCATTAATCGAATTGTAAGACTGGAAAGTCAGAATAAAATTGCGTGCAGGATTTGTCTTGGATACTAAAATGCCCTTGTTATCGTAGGAACCATCGCCAAAAAGCAATAAATATTTCGGGCTTTGAGTAGTGTCTCTGTCATAAATCATCTTCATCAACCACCGGTAGGCCGTCGCATCGGGAGTTCCCGACGAAAATTCGTTGTAAACCTGACCGGGTGTAACCACTTCTACTTTCATCCGGTCAAAATCCCGGTGTTTTTGTGCTAAACGGTTCGCTTCCGACAAAAAATCAGGGTGTGAAATTATGATGAAATCGGTATTTTTTGACAAAGAATGCAAGTTCTGATTGGGAGTCAACCCTACAAATTCGGGAGCCGGAAACCGCCCGGAAGGATCTACCGCAGCAAACTCCAACAACTTGTCGGTCTTTTTTATAAATTGCAAATTACCGGAAAGAGGCGTTGCCGGCACTTCCTTTATATTTTGCGGATCTGTTATATTCCATATCAGAATATCTTTTGAAGCCTTTTGAAGTGTAAAGCGGGAGTAAATCCCCTCTCCTACGCTCTCATCATTACGGAAAAACAGGGCATTGCCGGTCATAATAAGTTTCCGCCAGGCGTTTATTGTGATATAGTTGAGAGCCGCTACGTCAGACTGGCTTGCTCCCTTATACGAGAGAGCAAGGGAAATATTATCCGAAGTGGGATATTTTTTTAGATTTGCTACTTTTTCAAAAGCACGGTCGTGCCCGGAAACAGAAAGAAATGTCATTTCATTTTGCAGGTTATCCACATTTAGTGCTATTTCAGTGGGAGATTCGGAAGAAGCGATTGCCGAAATTTGTACCCGCATCTCCCTTTCTGTTTCGATATTCGGAAATGTAAAGTTATATCGTTTGGTTCTCCCGCTTGACATCTCATCGCCATACCAAACGCGACCGGAACGTGCCGGATTCTTCTCTTCTTTTTTTATGTGGGCATAATCAATAAAACTGGATATATCCCATACCTCTGCCGCTGTTTCTTTCGTTTCTTTATTAATCCGTTTTCCGGTTCCGGCAGCATCGGTAGTTAAAAAGTAGTATCCGAAATTAGAGTAAGGGTTTATGGTAAATCCGAACTTGCAGGACAACGAGTTTAGGTTATAGTTCCATTTTATTGCTCCTTGTGCGAAAAAAAGGATATAATTTCCACCATCATAAATAGCTATTTCTGGTAAGTCGTCTATTTTAGGATTGGCAATATTTTCATCCAACATTGCTCCCCCAAAACCGAATATGCGGACTTTTTCCGGATTGGAAAATCCCATATTGCGTATTTCATCGTAAGTCAGCTTATAAATACCGGTTTCCGGAATTTTGATTTTTGCCCATTTTCCTTCGGATAAAACAGAGTTTTCTGCGTATGTATGAATCGTTTGAGCATGAAGAATCTTCATACTTCCGAGTTGAAAAAGTAAAGCAAAAAGGATAGAAAGATATATTTTTGTACGCATATTTCTTATGATAAAAAATTAAATCACAAACCCTATTATTTATAAGGTAAACGTTTTCTCGTTTTTGTTATTGTCCATAAAAAACAAAAATATATCAACAAACATAAAAATCCAGCATTTTTTTTTCTTCTAAATAAGCAGTTAAGTGGTCGTTTATTTTCACAGTTTCCACACCCGCCGGAGTTCCGGTAAAAATAATATCCCCCACCTTCAAGGTAAAAAAACGGCTGACATAAGCAATCAACGCGTCTATCTTGAATATCATATCCTTAGTATTTCCCTGCTGAACGGTCGTGCCGTTTATTTCTAACGAAAAAGAAAGATTGTTCAAGTCCGGAAAATACTCTTTCGGAAGAAACTCACTTACCGGTGCTGAGTTGTCAAACCCTTTACAAAGTTCCCAAGGCTGTCCTTCCGACTTAAATTTCCGCTGTAAGTCACGTGCCGTAAAGTCAATTCCCAACCCAACGGCATCATAGTAACGATGTGCAAATTTTTCGGAAATATTTTTTCCCATTTTGCTGATACGGAAGATTACCTCCGTTTCATACTGCACGTCATCCGAAAAATTGGGTAGGTAAAAGGGATTGTTCTCGCGCAACAAGGCTGTGTCGGGTTTCATAAAAATAGTTGGCTCCTTTGGCAAAGCACTATGTCCCAATTCTTTATTATGTTCAGTATAGTTCCAACCGACTGCAATTATTTTCATTATGATTTTACTTTAAATCGTTGAACAATCTATTTACTTAGTTTGCGAATTAATCGTCTGTACCCCAATTAACCGGTCATGTTCTCCGGCATACGGCCGGTAATAAATGTATATTTTATAATCATTTTCCGTTTGCCAATGGCTGCCTGATGGTTTGACGGTTGAGGCTTGTGTGTAGCCTGCCGGAAGAAAAAGATATTGGTAATTATATCCTCCGTTTTTTAAAACAACAGACAATTCATACTGTTTTTCCTCAAAATTATACTTCATCTTATTCCGCTCATCCAGTAAATTGTAGTTAAAATACCCTGCTACATAGACCGATCCGTCTAACCATGGATCCTCGCTTGGGTAGACAAAATGCACAATCGAATAGTCGATCTCATTGCTGCTCCATATATCTTGTCCGTGTACCTTAAACCGGCCATTTACATCCATATTATATTCATAGTCAGTCTGTTGTTTCAGATTTGGAGCCATCGTTTCAACATGATAATAGGGAGAATGATAGGAAATCCGCTCTATTCGCCCAAGAAAATTCCGGATATGTGAAAAGTCAATCTGGTAAAACTCGTTTCCACCCTCAAAGATTAAATTCCGGTTATCTTCATAAACCAAACTTGTAGGTAAAATATAAGTAGGAGCAATGCCAAATACCTGATTATCTTTTCTGCCGTTTTGCCGCACCAAAATTTTCAGCTCCTGCTTAGGATCTATAATTGCATGTTCACTGCAATCGACTTCAAAATTGAGCTGTTGATATTTTGTATTTACGCCCGATAATGTGCTTCCGGTTACTTTCCCTGTTATGCCCAGCAAGTTTTCATCTATCGAAAAACAGGCGGTTGCAACTATTTTCTTTGTATCCGTTTCGTAAATTTTTACCACATAATTACCCGAAAGCAGCAGCTTTACATCTTCGTTAGGCAACATAATTGAATAATTAATATAGTCAAAAGTGGTATTAAACGACATATTTGATTCCTCAATGGGATTATCGTTAAATCCTTCCAGATACTCAATCGGTAGCAATGTGGACGGTGTCCAGTCGGCATTACACAATTCAACCGAATAGGAATAATATTGAAGATTGTGCGACTGTTGGTCGAAACGAATTTGTACCTGACCGTCCGAACCCATTCGTATAACCGGGTCTTGTAATTCATCTCCTGCCAAATAAGCCTGCAACGTAAAAATATCCGGTGCAAAAATTTTTGTCTCATATTTTTGTGCAAAAGAAACTATGCAGAAACAAGAAAAGAGAAAAAATGATAGCGTTTTTTTATTCATTATTTTCATACAAAGCTTTTATTCATTGTTTTTTATTTTTTCTACTATATTTATTTTTGTTTCAGCATCTCCTCCAATTTCTGCAACTCATCCCGGTATTGTGCAGCCTCGATAAATTCCATTTTTTTTGCTGCCTGCAACATGGCTTTCCGGGTGTTTTCGATTGTTTTTTCCAATTGAGGTTTACTCATATATTGAATAACCGGGTCGGCTACAAGGCTGATGGTTTCGGGTTCGCTGTATGCTTTTACTTTGCTTCCTTCTGTCATTTGCGTATTGCCGAGTATGGATTTTTTTGCTTTATTGAGAGCTTTCGGTACAATATTATTTGCCTGATTGTATGCCATTTGTTTTTCCCTTCTACGGTTGGTTTCATCAATGGTCAGCCGCATACTTTCCGTAATTTTGTCGGCATACATAATAACCAGTCCGTTGAGGTTACGGGCTGCTCGCCCTGCTGTTTGGGTAAGCGAGCGATGCGAACGCAAAAAACCTTCCTTATCAGCATCAAGAATAGCAACAAGGGAAACTTCAGGCAAATCCAGCCCTTCGCGCAATAAGTTAACACCGACAAGTACGTCAAACAGCCCGTTGCGCAAGTCTTCCATAATTTTAACCCGCTCTAATGTATCTACGTCGGAATGAATGTAATTGCTCCGCACGCCCATTTTTTGCAGGTAAACTTGCAGTTCTTCCGCCATTCTTTTGGTCAGGGTGGTAACAAGTACGCGCTCATCTTTTTCGGCGCGCTGATGTATCTCTTCCAGCAAGTCGTCAATCTGATTAAGGCTCGGACGAACATCAATAACCGGGTCAAGCAGTCCTGTTGGGCGAATAACCTGCTCAACGACAATTCCCTCCGATTTTTCCAGTTCGTAATCTGCCGGCGTAGCACTCACATAAATCGTCTGACCGGAAAGCTCCTCAAACTCTTCAAACTTAAGCGGACGATTATCTATCGCCGCAGGTAACCGGAATCCGAACTCAACCAGATTTTTCTTGCGCGAAAAATCCCCGCCATACATCGCGCGTATCTGCGGAACGGTAACGTGACTTTCGTCTATAATCGTAAGATAATCCTCCGGGAAATAGTCCAGCAAACAGAATGGCCGCGAACCGGGCGGTCTGCCGTCAAAATAGCGGGAATAGTTTTCAATACCAGAACAATGTCCCAATTCCCGTATCATCTCCATATCATAGTTCACCCGCTCATAAAGCCGCTTTGCCTCATACACCTTACCGATGGATTGCAGATATTCCACTTGTGTATTCAGATCATCTCCGATATGGATTAACGCTTTGTTAATCCGCTCTTTGGTCGTTACAAACAGATTTGCCGGATAGATATTGATGTCGTTGAAAAGGGCTATCCGTGTTCCGTTTATTGGGTCTATGCTCTCAATTTCTTCAATTTCATCGCCCCAGAAGTGAATACGGACAATATAATCGGCATACGCAAGAAAAATATCAACGGTATCGCCTTTCACACGGAAATTTCCACGGTCTAATGCAATTTCATTCCGGGAATAAAGACTTTCGATTAATGAGCGCAGAAAAGCGTTCCGGCTAATTTTTTGCCCCACTTTCAAGGTAATCATCGTACTGTAAAAATCCTCCGGATTTCCCATACCGTAAAGACAGGAAACAGACGAGACTACAATTACATCCTTCCTGCCCGACAAAAGCGACGAGGTAGTTGCCAACCTTAATTTTTCTATTTCGTCATTGATTGCGAGATCTTTTTCTATGTAGGTATCTGTAGTTGGAATATATGCTTCCGGCTGGTAATAGTCGTAGTATGAAACAAAATATTCCACTGCATTTTCCGGAAAGAAACTTTTAAACTCGCCATAAAGCTGTGCTGCCAATGTTTTGTTGTGGCTGAGTATCAGTGTCGGGCGTTGTATCTCTTGTATAACATTTGCAATCGTAAATGTTTTTCCTGAACCGGTAACACCTAACAATGTCTGATACTGAATATCTGACGTTAAGCCTTCCGACAATTTTTTAATCGCCTGGGGCTGGTCTCCCATCGGTTGAAACTCAGATGAAATTTTAAAATTCATTATAATTTTTACAATATGTACAAAAGTAGCTATTTTGGATATAAAAATCAAAAAAGAATTAACCTTAAAATCAACATTTTTTCAAAAATAATAAGTTTCTTTGCAATGAAAATAACTTTTAAACAACTATAATAATGATTTGGAATGAGACGGTTGAATGTATGAACCGTGAAGAAATGCGTAAACTTCAAAGCATCCGCCTGCAACAGGTAGTAATGCGTGTTTACCATAATTGTGAGCCTTATCGCAAGAGAATGCAAGAGGCAGGTCTCACGCCTAATGACATTCGCAGTATTGATGACATTGCAAAACTTCCTTTTACTTCTAAGCAAGATTTGCGCGATTATTATCCGTTTGGATTGCTCTCTTCGCCAATGTCGGAGATTGTGCGTGTGCATGCCTCGTCGGGAACAACAGGAAAGCCTATCGTGGTGGGATATACCCGTAACGACCTGGCTGTTTGGAATGAAGTCGGAGCACGCTGTTTTACGGCTTACGGACTTGGGAAAGATGTTATCCAGATTTCTTACGGATACGGGCTTTTTACCGGTGGACTGGGAGCGCACGGAGCTGCCGAAACGATTGGCGCAACAGTCATCCCGATTTCGAGCGGAAATACCGAAAAGCAAATTATGCTGATGCACGATTTGGGTGCAAAAGCATTGGCTTGTACTCCTTCTTACGCACTCTATTTGGCTGAAGCGTTGGAAAGTTCGGGGATACCAAGAGACCAATTCCAGCTGAAAGTCGGTATTTTCGGAGCCGAACCGTGGACAGAAGAGATGCGCCGTGAGATTGAAAGTAAGCTGGGAATTAAGGCTTATGATATATACGGATTGACCGAAATCATCGGTCCGGGTGTGGGATACGAATGTGCTTGCCAAAACGGAACGCACCTCTGTGAAGATCATTTCTTCCCTGAAATTATCAACCCCGAACCCGGGGAGCCGGTAGAGCCGGGCAAAGAGGGCGAACTGGTATTTACCACACTTACAAAAGAGGGAATGCCGCTGATTCGTTTCCGTACAAGAGATCTTACGCGGTTGATTTATGACAAGTGTGAGTGCGGACGTACCTCTGTTCGTATGGGACGTATTCTTGGACGTAGTGATGATATGTTGATTATCCGTGGAGTAAATGTATTCCCGTCTCAGATTGAATCAGTTATTTGTGAATTGGAAGAATTTGAACCTCACTTCTTTATCACGGTCGATCGTATTAACAATACCGATTCATTTGAAGTTCAGGTGGAAGTAAAAGAGGCTTTCTATTCCGATGAAATGAGCAAAGTCATAGACTTGAAGAAAAAGATTGCCCATAAAATCCAAAGCGTTGTCGGTATACAACCTGATATTAAATTAGTAGAGCCGCGCTCATTGGAACGCAGTCAAGGAAAGGCAAAACGAGTGCTTGACAAACGAAAATTCAAATGAATTAATAATTGATAATTAACAATTAAACAATTTCTAACAGGTCGTTTTTTAATTTTAGATTATCAATTATTTCAATTAATTATTAACTATTAATTTTTAATTATTAATTAACAAAATGATAGTAAAACAACTTTCTGTATTTTTAGAAAATAAGACAGGGCGCTTAAATGATGTGGCAGAGATTCTCGGAAATGCGGGTATTAATATGACTGCATTTAGTGTTGCCGATAATTCCGATTTTGGGATTTTGCGCGTAATCGTTTCCGACCCTGAAAAAGCGTTGGATATTTTGAAGCAGCACAAGTTTGCCGTTTCGCTTACCAACGTAATTTGCCTGCATACGCCGAATACACCGGGGGCACTTTCGGCTGTACTGAATATTTTGGCAAAAGAAAAAATATACATTGAATATATGTATGCTTTCGCCGAAAATGCCGGAGCTAATGTAATTATTCGTCCCGACAAGCTGGATGCGGCAGTAGATGCTCTTCAGAAAAGCAAAATAGAGTTGATTGCAGCTAATCAGCTGTATAGCTTCTGAAAAAATTTAACGACAGAGAACATGCAAATAAATAATCAAAATGCGTGTTCTCTGTAATTTATTAATCTGAGTCCGGGACAAATACTTGTCAATTGGACTGATTTTTTGCAATATAAAAAAGTAACTTCACATTCGGTAACTTCGCAATAATTATACTGAAATTTCGTCCAAAAGTCAAAATTTGTTTCGCATATTTCGTCTTCCATTTTCCATTTCTACTTTCAAATTTCAATAAAAACCACTATCTTTGCGTGAATTTTAATAGAAACACATCATAAAATAAACATATAGAAAATGCTTACAGTAGAAAAAATAGGCGGAACGTCAATGTCTCAATTTAAAGACTGCCTTCATAACATTATTATCGGAAAAAGAACGGCGGAAGATATTATGTATAACCGTATTTTTGTCGTTTCGGCGTATAACAACGTTACGAACTGGTTGCTTGAGCACAAAAAAACAGGAGAAGCCGGTATTTATGTGAAATTTTTGAATGGTGAAAATTACGTGGCTGCCTTGGACGAACTGTGTGGGAAATTAATCGCGCTGAACTGTACTTTTGAAGAGATAAAGCTAAATCAAAAAGAGGCAGACGATTTTATCATCAAGCGTATCGAAAAAGCCAAAAATTACCTGCAAGCAATGAACAACGTACTTGCTACCGGTTATGTAAACAAGAAAAACCTGCATTTGGCAGCGCGTGAAATATTGGCATCTATCGGCGAAGCGCACTCTGCATTTAATTCGGTCAATATCATTAACAATCATGGGATAAATGCTACATTTGTTGACCTTTGCGGATTCGACGATTCGGAATCGCTGACTATCGACGAGCGTATTAATGTGGCATTCAAAGGAATTGATTTTTCCAAAACACTTTGCGTTGCCACTGGATATACCAAAGGAACTGAAGGCATTATGCGCGCTTTCGACAGGGGATATTCCGAAGTGACTTTCTCCAAAATAGCTGTCGTTGTGAAAGCAGACGAGGCTGTGATTCACAAAGAGTTTCACTTGTCTTCGGCAGATCCCAAATTAGTAGGAACAGATAAATCTATCCCGGTAGGATTTACCAATTTTATGGTTGCCGACCAGTTGGCAGACATTGGTATGGAAGCTATTCACCCAAAAGCATCCAAGCCATTGGAAATGGCAGGAATTAATATCCGCATTAAAAATACATTCGAGCCGGAACATCCGGGTACGTTGATTTCTAAAAATTATGTATCGCCAAAATCAAGAATCGAAATCGTTTCGGGAACAGACAAGGTCCTTGGCGTTGAAATCCATGACCCAATGATGGTTGGTGAAGTTGGCTACGACCTCCGCGTGATGCAGATTTTTGCTAAATATGAAGTAAGTTATATCTTGAAATCGACCAATGCCAACAGCATCACAATGGTTGTTTGGGATAATGCCATAGCGCAGGAATTAATTACGGAATTAAAGGAAACATTCTATCAAGTTACCGTAAAACAAGTCGCTCTTGTTTGTTGTATGGGAACAAACATTGCTCATCCCGGATTCTTGTACAAAGCCGCTAAATCATTGTTTGACAACAATATAAATATCGAATGCTTTGCACAATCACTTCGTCAGGTAAATATGCAGTTTGTGATCAATAAGGATGGTTACGCAAACGCAATTGTGGCGCTGAATGATGCGTTGTGTGTTTGATTTCTGAAAATATTTTCTAATTTTATTGGGTTGTTTTTGGATAATTTATTATACTTCTGCAGGTAGAAAAATTAAAAAAAATCTCATAAAACCGTTTTCACAAAATCACTCAGTAATTCTGGATTTTTTTCGAGAACGTTTCCAACAACAACAATATCGGCTCCGGATTGTAATGCTTGCCGTATATCGGACATGGTACGCAGTCCGCCGCCCACAATAAGCGGCACATCTGTGTTTTCCTTTACAGCGGTAATCATATTAGCGGGGATTGGGCAAAGAGCACCACTCCCCGCTTCTAAATAAATGAGTTTGTGACCAATCAACTCGCCTGCTACGGCTGTGGCAACGGCTATTTCAGGTTTGTCGGGCGGAATAGGCATCGTGTTACTCATGTATTCCACACTTGTAGGTTTCCCGCCGTCTACCAAAATATACCCTGTGGAAAGCACTTCTATACCTGACTTTTTGATTGCATAAGAAGAGGTTACATGCTGACCTATCAGAAACTCGGAATTTCTACCTGAAATAAGCGAAAGATAAAGCATCGCATCCGCCTTATCCGTAAACTGCAGCGCATTGCCGGGAAAAAGGATCACCGGAACGGAACATGCCTGCTTGATGATTTCAATTGTTTTTTCTACTGATTTGAAAATCAAACTTCCGCCAACTAAAATAAAATCGGGTGGAAACATCTTTATCTGTTGAATAAAACCGGGTAACGAGAAAATACCCTTATCCGGATCAATCAAAACAGCAAGCATTTTCTTGCCATTTGCAATGTTTTGTTTAATTGTTTCGTAAATCATATTCTTTTTTGTTTTCCATAATGCTTCATAAATATTAAAAACCATATTCCTAGTAACTCTGCAAAATTATTGAGTTCTGAATTTCCCACAAAGACACAAAGAACACTAAGTTTTTTGTGGGAAACATCTATCTTTTTTCTAAATATAAACTAATTCAGAAGACATACTTATATAATAATTATTAATCCACAATTAATTTTCTTCCGGTTTTCATTCCATTTTTAATGACTTACTCCCGCCTCTTTTAACGTTTTACTGATGAAAAAGGATATTCCCAAAAGCATCATTACCGTCCCCGTCCCAATCATTATGTAATTTATGTTGATAATATCCCCAAGAGGTCCGAAAAACAACATTCCAACAGGCATTGCAACACTTCCAAGCATTGTAAAGACAGATAAAACACGTCCCAAATAATCGGGTGCAACTTTTTTCTGTAACAAAGTTGTACTCGGAGCGTTGTAATAGGCAAAAACGATTCCGGAAATTCCCATACACACGAGATATGGAATGAAATTAGTCCATACCCCCAGCAAAACAGTCATTACTCCCAAAACGAAAGAACTCGTGCCTATAGAATATATTTTATTGCGAAAGCTCCATATTCCAACAAGTACTCCGCCCAGCATCATTCCTCCTGCCCAAACGATTTCGATAGCTGTCAGCCGCCATATATCAGCACCAAAATTGCGCGTTACCTGCAATGGCGATAAAATGGATACAGGAGCCACAGCAATCATATAAACGGAGGTAATGATTATAAGCAAAAACAGGTATCTTTCAGATTTTATGTATTTCAATCCATCAACCAAATCTTTGAAGTGCGAACTCTTTTCCATATTTTCTTTTTCGCCGGATGTATGCGGAACCTTAACAAAAAAATAAAGTATACCGATAGCAATTAAAGCAGTTGCTACATCAATAAAAAACATCGTTTCCAACGGTGTAAACGACATCAACGCAGCACTGACAACCGGCGAAATTAAATATATTCCTGATTGAATACTACTATTAATTCCATTAATTTTCAACAATTTATTTCCGGGAACAATAAAAGGAACAAGTGAAACTACTGCCGGTTGCTGAACACCTTGTCCCAAGGCCCGCACAAATGCAGCAATCAACAGAAGTATCATACTGTCATGTCCTGCAAACAAGGATACGGCAATTGCCAAGCTGACAAAAGCAATAGAGCCATCGGAAATATTTATCAGAAGCTTTTTATTGTATCTATCCGCCCAAACCCCGCCGAACAGGGATGTAAAGAAAGTAGGCAGCACACCCACAATAATATAAAGCATCATCATTGAACCCGATTGGGTTTTCAAAACGATGTGCCACATAATTGCGTATTGAACAAGCATTGTTCCCAACAGGGACATTGTCTGACTTGTCAAAAACAATATGGTATTTTTCTTCCAATTTATTTCCATATTCAAAAAACAAAAAACATGAAAGTGCAAAAATATAATAAATTGGACTATTAAAAAAATATCTCTTGCTTCTCATCAATAATCAATGATGTCAACTAAACATGGAACAATTATGGTAAAATTACAACTATGAAAAATCTATTTTTCTGCCAAAAAGTCAGTTTTCCTGACATGTTTTTTACATAAAATAAAATAAATCTGTCAATAAATCCATAAAAGCCGGTAATCCCAAAGTGGCATAACATTTGATAAATTTTGTATGCGTGCAAACAAACAAGTACGCTAAAATGTTTTAGGAAAAAACAAATAAAAATTTAACACAAAATAAATTTAAAAAAATGGGAAAAATTATTGGTATAGACTTAGGAACGACCAACTCTTGTGTTGCTGTCATGGAGGGCAACGAGCCGGTCGTAATTACAAACAGCGAAGGAAAACGCACAACACCTTCGATTATCGGCTTCATCAACGGAGGTGAACGTAAAGTGGGAGATCCGGCTAAACGTCAAGCAATTACAAACCCAAAAAATACAGTATTCTCTATCAAACGCTTCATGGGTGAAACATTTGACCAAGTGGCGAATGAAATTCCAAGAGTACCGTATAAGGTGGTGCGCGGTGAAAACAACACTCCAAGAGTAGATATTGACGGCAGACTTTATACTCCACAAGAAATTTCGGCAATGATTCTTCAAAAAATGAAAAAAACCGCCGAAGATTATCTTGGACAGGAAGTTTCGGACGCGGTAATTACCGTACCGGCCTACTTCAACGATGCTCAACGCCAGGCAACCAAAGAGGCAGGTGAAATTGCCGGCTTGAACGTAAGACGCATCATTAACGAACCGACTGCCGCAGCGTTGGCTTACGGCTTGGACAAGAAGAATCAAGATATGAAGATTGCCGTGTTTGACTGTGGCGGCGGTACACACGATGTTTCTATCCTGGAATTAGGCGATGGTGTTTTTGAAGTAAAATCGACCGATGGAGATACACACCTCGGAGGCGATGACTTCGACCACCGCATCATTGACTGGTTGATTGAAGAGTTTAAAAACGATAACGGAAACGTAGATTTAAGCAAAGATCCAATGGCATTGCAACGCTTGAAGGAAGCTGCTGAAAAAGCAAAGATTGAGTTATCAAATACAACTTCAACAGAAATCAACTTACCTTATATTATGCCGGTAGATGGTGTACCGAAACACTTGGTAAAAACATTAAGCCGTGCTAAATTCGAGCAATTGATCGATGATTTGGTACAACGTACCATTGAACCTTGCCGCACCGCATTGAAAAACGCAGGTTTGACAATCAACGACATTAACGAAATCATCCTGGTAGGTGGTTCTACCCGTATTCCGGCAATCCAGTCAGCCGTTGAAAAATTCTTCGGAAAAGCTCCTTCTAAAGGCGTAAATCCGGATGAAGTAGTAGCTGTTGGTGCTGCCATTCAAGGTGGTGTATTGACAGGTGAAGTAAAAGACGTACTTCTATTGGATGTTACTCCGTTGTCATTGGGTATCGAAACAATGGGTTCGGTCATGACCAAATTGATCGAATCGAATACCACGATTCCAACCAAAAAATCGGAGACTTTCACTACTGCCGTTGATAATCAACCTTCCGTTGAAATTCACGTGTTGCAAGGCGAACGCGCTATGGCAAAAGATAACAAGACTATCGGGCGTTTCCACTTGTCTGATATTCCACCGGCTCCTCGCGGAGTTCCTCAGATTGAGGTAACTTTTGACATTGATGCAAATGGTATTTTGAACGTTTCGGCAAAAGATAAAGCAACCGGAAAATCACAAAGCATCCGTATTGAAGCTTCATCCGGTCTGAGCGATGCCGAAATCAAACGTATGAAAGACGAAGCCGCCGCCAATGCCGCTTCCGATGCGAAAGAAAAAGAGCGTATCGACAAAATCAACCACGCCGATAGCTTGATTTTCAGCACCGAAAAACAGTTAAACGAGTTGGGCGACAAACTTCCGGCTGATAAAAAACAACCAATCGAAGCTGCTCTCACTAAATTGAAAGAAGCACACAAAGCTCAAGATTTGGCAGCAATAGACTCTGCTACGGAAGAGCTGAACAAGGTATTCCACGCAGCAAGCCAGGAGATGTACAATGCACAAGCTCAATCTCAGCAAGGCGCTCCGCAAGAGCCGCAGGGAAATCCGGAACCTAATAATGGTGGGGATAATATTACGGATGTGGATTTTGAGGAAGTGAAGTAAGAAACGATAAATAATAGTAGTAAATAATGAAAAAAAACAGTAGATTAATAATTTACTGTTTTTTGTTTTGATAATTATTGATTTTTACGAAAAAATATCTTATTCTGTTTTTTTAAATTTAAAAATGTTCATTAGATTCGTATCTTTTAATTGACAATGGTGTTAAAATGAATAAAACTGAGGAAGTCCAAACAGTATAAGAAGACATGAAGAAAGATCTTAGTAAAAGTAAAAACTTATTATTTGGCATTGTTGATATTGATTTATTAGATAATGGAACGAGACATCCAAATCTTGTTCTGATGAAGATTGCCGGATATTTACGAGACCATAACATTTCATATCAATTTATTTTTCAAGATTCTGTAAATATCAATGATTTTGATTATATATACGTTTCCAAGGTCTTTTCGTTCTCCAAAGAACCTTCTTTTTTGTCCGAATTTAAAAAAAAAGATGCGCTATTCAAAGGTGGTACAGGCTACTATGCAGAGGAGGAAAATCAAGAAATTTTCAACCGGATGCGTTTGGATGATATGATGCGTTTAGAAAAAGACCCATTACTGCCAAATTTTTCTATGGCAAATCAAATGCCTGATTACAATTTATATGACAAATTTATAGAAAAAGAAATTGCAAATGGTAAACAACCTCTTCGATATAAAGATTATCAGCAATTTTCAATAGGTTTTCTTACACGCGGGTGTATCCGTAAATGTCCATTTTGCATTAATCGGAATATTGACTACGTTTACAATTATTCTACTTTAGAGGATTTCGTTGATTACAGCCGTCCTCGTATTTATTTGTGGGATGATAATTTCCTTGCTTCAAAAAACTGGAAAGAGTTATTGTTACAACTTAAAGCAACAAAAAAACCTTTTCAATTCAGACAAGGTTTGGATATGCGTTTGATGACAGAAGAAAAAGCAGAGATGCTTTCTAAATGCAATTATTATGGCGATTATATCTTTGCTTTTGATCTATGGGAAGAGCGATATATTATGGAAAAGAAACTAAAAATATGGAAGTCTTATTGCGCAACTAAAACTACAAAGTTTTATCTTTTTTGCGGCTTTGAACTTACAGGAACAGATGACAAAAAGTTATTTGAAGATATTTTTTATTTATTCAAACGGATTGAATTTTTAATGAGTTTTGGCTGTCTCGGATATGTGATGAGACACAAAGATTACAAAAATCATCCATTAGGAAATATATATACGCAAGTTGCAAGATGGTGTAATCAACCGCAATTCTACAAAAAAATGTCCTTCAAAGAATTTATTGACAGGAATCAAACATATCAGGAAGAACACTCTAATTCAAGGAATATTTGTAAATCGCTAAGCACTTATAACGAGTTCAAACATAGGTATTCTCATAGATGGAGTGAGATCGAGCCTTTATTTACAATGAAATATCAGAATGTAATAAACTCATCGTTGTGGGAAAAGTAAAACTTAAAATGATATGGAAATAACCGAACAATTTAAACAATTTGCTCAGAAAGAATCTTCTGTTTTTCCTGCAATAATGAAAATAATGTGTCACAGTAAAAAAGAAGAGGGAAGAAGATTTTTATCTATTATGAATAATATTATAGATTATGTATTGAACAACCCCCTTTCTGAAATTGATGCAATAAATTGCCAAATCATCCATATCCCTTCTTGTCCCGATTGGACGCGAGAACTTTTGGTACGTTTTACCATTCACAAAGCTGCATTATCATTTAATCGCATATTGTTAGATAAGATTGAGAAAGCGATAAAAAAGACTATTGTACTTTCTTCAAATCCGACAAAAAAAGAAAAAGAGCAGATATTTGAAAACAAATATCGAAAAAGAGTATGTAAAGAATTTTCTCAACTAACTATCCCGAATAATACAACCAAGTCATTTTTACTTGTAAAGGATAATGATATTGATACAAAAAAACAAGATAAGAATCCGTGGTTAGAAAGACTATTTTCAAGAGAAATAGCCTCAAAAGATTTTAATGTTTGCTTATCAACAGACAAGTCTGCTTTTGATATAGAAAACGAAATAGAAATTTTTGATAAACAGTCAATTACAATTCCGGTTTTTGAAAATATTTTTATTTTCCACTCCTCAAACAGAGGCAAGTTAACCAACTCTTATAATTGCGACCAACTTCAAAAACTCAATAATTGGTATGATACAGGAATTAAAAATTGTATTATTTTTTCTTTTTCAGGTCAACCGTTCAGGTTATATCATACCATTGACAATGTAAAGTATCGACTGACTTCTACTTTGTTAAACAAAGAAATAAGAAAATACAATACGTTTGATGGTTTCATTACATTTACGCAAAAAGAGTCCGATTATTTGTTTAATCGTGAAAACACTCAACGTACCGCTTTGATTGATGCGCCTGAAAGAGAATATTTAACGTTGGATATAGATTCTTTTTTCGAGCAAATTCCTCATAATTACAGATATAAGAATGCGCTATCATTAGCATTTTCGGATGATTTACAGCAAAAATTTATTGATGAAATTTCAGGTGAAATAGATATTAAACCGGATGTGTTTGTTGATTTTTTTAACTATTATAAATATTTTTGGAATGAAAATATCAGGAAGCAAATAGATGTATTTTTGGATAATTTGAATAACAATCAGTCTGTTGCGATGATTATTGCCAGAGAGACACCCAAATATGTTCAAACGACCCTTAAAAACTTATTTCCCGCAAAAATAAAATTTCACTCTATTGAAGATTTAAAAAACGGAATAGATGCCGATAAAATTGTTGTGTTGCAATATCGTTATACCGATAAGATATATAAATCTTTTCCTAACTCGTTCGACCCATTGCCGCTAAAAGAGGGTCAAGAGGCTTTTGTTATAATAAATCGCTTAACACATAACAATTATTACGAATGGAATAAACATCGCTACGATAAAGATTTCAATGGATTACTTTATTCAACATTCCGAAAAGAGAATTTGGAATGGAGTGTCCGGTATTATCAAAAACCGATACTGCCCGACATTCGCGATTATATAGATGAAGCAGAATTTGACAATCGAGAATATCAAATCGAAAAATGTATTGTTCATTATAAGGGCAACAAACAAGAAAAACACCCGGCTTCTAAACGTGCTCTTTATGTACACGAAAGTAAATATCAAGTATCTCAACTTAAAGATTTGACGATGTTTGAGAGTGTTAAAATCCAATTACTTGACGAAATAGCGGTGCAAATTAAAGACTTGCTTAACAAGAAAACTGCCGAAAATTCAAAAGCAGAGGAATATATGCGGCGAGACAAAAGATATAAATTATCAGAAGAAGAAATAATTTCTTCTATAGAATTATGGAAAATTCTACTTAAAAGAAAGGTGGATGAATTGGGTACGGAGAAGGTTTATAATGCCATTTTTCCGGATACTCAAGAAATATCACATAATGGATTTTTGCGTTGGTGTGATTTTGAATATCCAATGTTTTTACCAAGAAGCAGGAAAAGTCAAAATGCTTTATTCAAATATCTTGGTTTTGAATTAGGGGCACCTTATCATCGTATAATGTTAACAAAAAAACTTGTCAATATAAATAATTCACGTGAGTTAAACAGGCAAATAGAAGCGTTGTTGCAAACGATACTAACACGGTCGGTTGTAACGGAAAAGGATTTTGAGATTATTATGGATGCTAATTTTGATATTTTAACATTATTGGATATTAGAAATTCAGACGATATTAAAGCTCTTGTTGATTTATTAGAAATTTCATTAAAAACAGTAACCCGAATAGAATATGATCAAGAATAAAAGAGACTCTTTGGAGAAATTTATCCGAGACCAGATGGAAGGTCCCGGTGCGTGCAATAATCGTTTCGATTACGTTGATAATGATGAAGTTCGAGATGAATTGGAAGCTATAGATGTTATAAACATAACTCCCGGTTCCGTTTATAGTACCGCTATTTTATTTCCGCAAAGAGTGCCTGCTAAAACAGAGTCAAATGAACAACGCGATTCTTACGAAAATCCCGAAGGAGACATAGATACAGAGCAGGAAAACAATGAGGACAACAGTAATGAAGAAATGGAAGAAGCAGTTAGTTCTCGTGCCGAAGAAGATGATCTTTATTCGTTAAGCCAACGTTTCCCAAACACAATCGGTATTTCCTGTTGCCTTGACACGGCCTTTCATAAAATTGATAATCACAATTTGACAATCACAATATCAGGGAGATATTACACTAAAGTTTTAAAAGAAAATTACTCAAAGGTACTTATACGTATTGGAGAAGGTTATACTCAATTTGAGACATTTTTTAAAACTTACGAACATTCAATCGGTTCTTACTTTTTGCTTAAAGCAACTGGTGTGTCGCTTAAACAAAATATCACAACCAAAGAATATGCCAATATCAAACAATTGCTATTAAATATCAATCTAAACGTTTGCGAATCCGTAGCAAAAAACTTAACAGGAGAATTAGATTCGTTATTTTTAGAAATTGGCAGCAACTATCGCTACCTGAAATCCTACAAAGAAAAACTTTGGGGAAAGTTACGGCTAATCAAAGATGATGATTATATTTCCGAAACAGAAAAATCAACCATTTTAGAGCGTATTAAAAATATTGAATTATATGAAACATTTATCTCTTATTTAGAAGACGCCGCAAGTTTGTGTAACTCCAAATCATTTGGCTTTTGGGTTTCCCGAAATTTTTCGCATACGCTTGATTTATCAAGTATTGACTTGAATACAACAAATAAGAAAACTATATTTTCTCCTCGAAAAATAGAGGTATTAAAAAATATTGTTTCTTATAACGAAGCTGCTTTATCTGTATGGTTACAAATAACAAAAAGCAATTCCGCAGCTGATTCCTCCAAGCATTATTTGAAAGTACAATTGGAAAACACCTCAACTCCCTTTGAAGAAGACAATACACATTACTTCTCAATCGTAACCGAAAAGGTTAATGAACGTTGTTTCTTCGGCGTTGAAATCAAAGTAGAGAGCTAGCTGCTTTGTCCCTATCGCTCACAGTCGTCAGAAACAGACCTTTCTAATGATATAGACCAACTCAATTATCTTTATCGTTCCATTAAGGATTATGGTACAGGTCATTTATGTTCGGTTGATTGGGATAAGAGCGCCCCCCCCAATTGGGTAAAATCCGAATTTATTCCGGCGTATGAAACACCGGATGTTGAACCGATTCCACGCGACAAAGAGGGCGATTACGTAGAAGAGGACGGAAAACTTGTTCCAAAGCCGTTTTTAAAAGAAGAAGATAATAAAGCGCTTGAATTTAAGTGGTTATCAACTTTTTCAGATGCTTCTGATGAAGAAATCGTTTCTAAACTATACAACTTTGTTGATGCCTATGGTAAATGGATAGATGCTTTGAAACAAAAATCAGACAATAGTGGTTTTGCAAAGCAGAATATAGCTCAATGTGAAAAAGACTGCCGCCGGATGCGTTCAAATATCAAGTTGATATTAGAAGGAAATGATACAAATATAAAATCTTTTCGTCTGATGAATTCAGCAATGTTTATTCAATTATGGCATAGTAAAAATTCCACAGACAAAGTTATAGACAACGATTTTTATCGTGAAGCCAATGATTTTATATTCGGCAATTTTCCTGCTACCTGGCGTCCTTTTCAGCTTGCATTTATATTGTTGAATTCAGATGGAATTGTGCAGCGTACCGATGATGATAATTGGAATGCTCGCAATGAAATGGTTGATTTGGTTTGGTTCCCAACGGGTGGTGGTAAAACAGAAGCCTATTTAGGTATAATTGCATTTGCAATCATTAATCGTCGCAGAACGGAAAATAATCTTAGCGGCGGAACAACTGCCATTATGCGCTATACATTGCGCTTGTTGGCAATTCAACAATTTCAGCGGGCTATGCGCGTGATTCTCGCACTGGAACAACTTCGTCAATGGGAAAATGATTTAGGGGAAGAATCTATTTCCATCGGGTTATTTGTTGGTGATAATTCATTGCCAAATAACGCTGCTGATTCCTTATATTCTAAAGGATTAATCTCTGAATGTCGAAAATGGAATAGCATATCAAATAACAAACGCTCCGAATCAAAAATTCCATTAGACAGATGCCCGTGGTGCGGCGAATTATTAAAATATCAAAATAGAGGTGATGTAAAGAACCCTAAAATAATTTTTCACTGCAATAACAAACATTGTACATTCAAGAAGGGATTACCGGTAATGCTGTGCGACGAATACATCTATTTAACTCCTCCGACATTACTGTTTGGTACGGTTGATAAGTTTGCTGCTCTTGGACATAAAGTTTCCGCAAAAGAAGATAAAATAAACCAAGATTCGCGGCGTTTGTTTGGAAAAGGAGCATTGAATTATCTTCCACCTTCACTCATTATCCAAGACGAATTACACCTTCTATTAGGTCCGTTAGGTTCGGCAGTAAGTTTATTTGAAAGTGCTATTGACCAGCTTTGTTCATACAAAAAGCCATTGCCGGATGGTCGGGAATTGATTATTCGACCGAAAATTATCTCTTCAACGGCAACAACTCGAAATACCGATTTGCAAATCCGCGCATTGTATGACCGCGATGTAAACATCTTTCCCAAAAACGGCACTGATTACGATGATTCCTTTTTTGCTTTTTATAAAAGAGAAAAAGTAGATGATGATGTGCATTTTATCGCAAAACGTAAATATATCGGTATTCTTCCAACCGGGCGAACACAAATGACAACACAGATGCGCTTAATTGCCACAATGTTTGTCCATAGGGCATTATTTGAAAAAGAATATGCCGGTAGATTGTCGGATAAGGATGTTGAAAAAGCAATGGACTACTATCATTCAATTATCGCCTATTTTAACAGTCTTAAGGAGGTTGGCAAAACCGATGCACAATTCTACACTGAGTTTACAAAATATACACGCCGTTTATTTAAGCGCGTACTTCGTTACGACAATATGCTGGAGTGTCTTTACGGTTATGATTCTTCTTTCAAAAAATCGGAATTAACCGGCAGGCTTTCCGGATCAGAAGTAAATGAACAGCTTGCAGAGGTAGAAAGAAAATGGAATGTTAATAATCGCTTGCCACATAAAAACGAGCAGCAAAATGCGTGGCTAAGAGGTATTACTCCTCCCGATTTGATTTTGGCAACAAATATGATTTCCGTTGGTATTGATGTTGACAGATTCAATACCATTGTAATGAATTCGATGTCGCGCAACATTGCCGAATATATTCAGGCAAGCAGTCGCGTGGCTCGGAATGATTCAGGATTAGTAATTACCTTACATAATCCATTCCGCGCACGCGATGTTTCTCATTTTGAACGATTCCGCGAATTTCACGAAAAGTTATACTATTATGTAGAACCTATTTCGATAACTCCATTCTCGAAAAAGTCAGTGCTAAGATATCTGCCGCTCTATTTGGCAACAATAATTCGTCATAACTATTCACAACTTGCGGATAGTCCGGCATCTTTGGATAACGCTTTGATTAGTGAAATTAAGTCTGATTTGTCCTTATATTTCAAAGGACGTCTTGCCCGTACGGAAAAGTTGGATGAGAATTTAAGAGATTTGTTGACAAATGATTTAGAGAAAAATATTGAAAAATTTACAGCAGATGCTTTAGCTCAATGGCAAAAGTTAGTTGATAAACAACAGTCCGGTAACTATTCTTTAAGATATTCAGGATCTGATTTTCTTAATAGAAATAATCGAAACCGTCAAATATGGAAAGACTTATTCATAGCATTAGATGCTTATCGGGATGACGAAAATGAAAGTATATGGGCGGTACCGATGTCGTTAAGAAATGTCGAATCGGAAGCAATAATCAGTATAAAGGAAAACTAAAATGGAAATCAATAAAAATATACAATATAATCAAGGAGTAGGCAAATATAAAGTACTTTCCTCTAATGCAGGAACAGGTTCAATAATAACCACCAAGGCAGGTTTTTTTATTATGCCAAAAACAGTATCCGAATGGGGGTTCGTAAAGGATGTAAATAAAGAGATTGAAAATTCCAAAGAAAAGAATCCCGAAGAAATTGCAAAACGAGCAGGAGTTGATGTGATAAATGACCCTCGTTTCGTTGATTTTTTAAAACAAGACAAAGATAAAATTATTTGCTAGAGAGTGTCTACACGAGGCTTGACATTTTGAAAAGGAATGAAGATTATGGAAAAGATTTGAAAAATCACCCTTTATTTAAAAAATTTGAAGAATTTAATACGGGAAAATTAGAAGTTGACCACTTTATAATTCCTGCTATCCATTTTCCACGTTGGTTTCACAGTAAAAAAACACTATATTTCAAACCATTAGAGGAATGGAAAACTCTATGGAAAGAAAATCGTTGTAATGGTGGCGATTTGAAATATTTTGCACCTCCAAGAGATGCCTTTTCTAAAACAAATCGAACATTTAAAGATGGTGAACAAGAAAAAGATGTTTACGAATTACTGGTTCAGATTCCAATTTTGTTAATTTGTAAAAATGGTCATATCTCCGATATTCCATGGTATCAACTTTTTTGTGCAGGTATAGACGGAATAAAAAATGACTTGTCTAATGAAGATGGCTTTGACCTGTTCGGGTATGAATGTAATGATTGTGAAAGTGGCGGCAAGCATGAACTTCAATTAATAGGAAGCCTTAATAATGCTGAGAGCTGGGGTACATTGAAGTGTAAAAAATGTGGAAAGAGATATAGTTTGGAAGGTATTATGAATATCAAACCTTTCTGTAAAGGAGAAACACCGTGGAACGGAATAGGTACAAAGTCGGACAAACAGTGTAAAGACACAAACGGGCGGCGTGGTATTATGCAAATGGCGTTAGTTACGAGTAATAGTGTTTATTATGCCGATTCTTTCAGTAGTTTATTTATACCAACATGCTATTTACAAAATGTAATTTTACCTCGCAATCAGCAAGATGTGCTTGATTTGTTGAATACTAAATGGTTTCCCAAAGCACAAGAAAAAGATTCAAGTTTAATGAAAAATGATTACTGGGACAAGATTGACATTATTGATAAAGCCGATGATTCGGGTATAGCTATTTCGGAAGAAGATGCAAATAATATTAAGAATAAATTTTTACAAGTTATAGAGAAACCAAAAGATTCATACGAGCAATACAGATATGATGAATATAACGTATTTTCGATTAATACACAATCGCTTCCGGATTCTAAAAATTTGGAGTTTAAGGATATTCAACTACCAGATTCTTTAAAACCTTATTTTAAGAAAATACAACAAGTCAATACACTTGCGCTAACATTAACTCAATTAGGATTTAGCCGAGTTTCATTGCCTACTCCAAAACGAATAGATGGAATTGTAATGCGGGAGGAAGGACAGCATATTTATAGAGAGCCAGTTGAGAATGTCTATACATTACCTGCTAATCAATCTTTTGGAGAAGGTATATTTTTTGAATTTGATATAGAAAAAGTAACTTTATGGGCAGAAACTCACAATGATATATTCTGTAAGCGTTACAACCAACCTGAAGGAGAATTAGGCAAATCACTAAAAGAGGAAATGGAGCAATATGGAGCACCTGTGTTTTATTTATTGCATACATTTTCACATTTGATTCTAAAGGAATTAGAGTTTAGTTGTGGTTATCCAACAGCAAGCCTTCAAGAGCGTTTATACTATTCCGACAGAATGTGCGGCGTGCTTATTTTTACCACAGATGGTGCCGAGGGAAGTATGGGTGGTCTTGTTTGGCAAGGTCAACCGCGTTTAATTGAACGAATTATCAAGTCAGCACTCAATCGCGCAGAAGAATGTACTTCTGACCCATTATGTTGGGAGAATGAAGAGCAACTTAATTTAGCTGCTTGCTTTTCTTGCTGTTTGGTTTCGGAAACGTCTTGTGAGAAGCGTAATCTTGGATTAGACCGTAGAGCGTTGGTTGATGATAAGTTTGGATTCTTCAAAAGCATATAAAAACAATTGTAAAGTATTGAGATAAAATACTTGATAATGTAAGAAAGTGCGGGAAGGGAAAAGTGTATTTAGATTGGATTCGGAGTTTGTAAAGACACAGATGATGAGCGAGTAAGAAAAGAAATAACAGAAATGATTGATAAAATAGTATGGTAGGAATTGATAAACTAAAAGAATACTTGGGCAACTTCAACGCCAATTATGTGATAAATTCCGCTTTCGTTGTTCGTATGGATGATTTTGTAGAACATAGCCTTGCCGATTATTGGATATTCGGACATACGCATTATAGCGGCGGAAGTGCTTTAATCGGAAAAACGCAATTAATATGCAATCAGTTGGGTTATATACAGTATGGAGAAAATAAAGCGTTCAATCCGAAAGCGTGTTTTGAGATATAACGAAAACAACCTAATATTTGTGTCTTATTTGTACCATAATATATGCAAGTATCTGAAATTTAGTAGTTGTTATTTTTGAGGAAGTGAAATAAGTCGGGGTTGTCTCAAAAGTCCAAATCTCTTTCCTTGAGGTTACAAATTATAACTTTCTATTCAATTTATCCCAAAAAATAGTCGTTTAATTCACTAAAACAGGGTTTAAACGACTATTTAAGAGGTCGAAATGACGATTTTCTTACTTGGTGCTTACAAATCGTAAGTTCTTGAAATTTGAATGAGACTTTTGATACAGCCCCCAATTAAGAAACCGCAGTAGACGATTGATTTACTGCGGTTTGTTTATAAAAACTATCAAATATGATAATTTTATATCGTTTTTTTATCATATTATTTGTACCAAAACCCGCGCACCACATGGATGTTTCGGCTTTTATATAAATCTTCGGAAAATCAGAAAATTTCTTTGCGTCTTTGCGAACGTTGCGACTTCGCGTTAAAATAAATGAATGCGCTTGCGCTTTTGGGGTTAAACGCAAAGTCGCAAAGTTTTTTTAGCTAATTATTTTCCGAAGAATTCTAATATTCAATTTCACAGTATTTACTGCTTTTTATTTCTCTTTGCATTTTCCAAAACCGGCAACAATCTTCCGTTCTCCTGCACAAACCATACACCATAAGTATTCAAAATCTTATGGCCGTACATTTGCGAGATGATAATTTGTTTTAACCAGATAGTAAATAACCAAAACCTCACGCAATTTTTTCAGTAGCCCAATTCCGCAGTTCGGCAGCCCAAAATAGCATTTGGGTATTTTCTTCAATACAGGACGAAGTTTCACATCCTATTTTTGCATCGTTAAATCTTTCACAAACAAATTAATTAAAAGAAAATGAAAAAAGTAATGATTGCAGTAAGTATGATGTTAGGCATCGGACTTGCACAAGTGAGTGCCCAAAATGTGTCTTTCGGTGTTAAAGCCGAAGCCAACACCTCAAATTTTATCTTATCCGATTTGGATCCGGTGGAAAGTAAACTCGGATTCGGGGCAAGTTTAGGCGGGTTTGCCAAATTTGACTTGACGGAAAATTTCGCCGTCCAACCCGAACTTTTATTTCACTTCAAAAACTCAACCACCGAAAGCGGAAATGACGAAGACAATTTTCATTATTGGGGCGCAGAAATTCCCGTTTACGCTTTGGGACAATGGAATTGCGGAAACGGCAAATTTTTAGCGGGCGTCGGTCCATACGTGGCATTGGGTTTTAACGCGGAATATGACGACAGTGATTTTGATTTGTACGAAGAAATCGGCAATACCGATGAAAGCACGCTGCGCCGTTTTGATTTCGGCTTCGGAGCAACACTCGGTTACGAGTTCGGCAACGGTATTCAAATCAATGCAGGCTACAAGCTCGGTGTTCTTGATGCAATGGATGCAGGCCGCAACGATGCAAGTATGCTTCCGCAAACAATCAGCTTAGGCTTTGGTTACAGGTTTTAATTCTCTACAAAAAAAAGAGGCTGTCTTAAAAAATATTTACCTACGAATTACATCATTAATACATTAATTATCTGTGATTTACTATTTAAAAATTAAACAACTCATGTAGTTCGCGGACTTTTAAGACAGTCCCCTTTTCAAAAATGCAGTCGTAGTTAAATTGGTAGAACATTCGTATTGAGATACGGAAAATGCAGGTTCAAGTCCTGCCGTCAGCGCAAAAATTAAAATACAAAAGCAGTAAAAAATGAAACGAATAATTTTATCAACAATCCTGGTTTTAGTTAGCGGACAATTCCTTTTTTCGCAGGAAAATACCGCTATTTCGTTGTCACTCCGCCAATGCGTACAAATGGCGGTAGAAGAAAATATCAATATGAAAACAATGCGTATTGATGCCGGAAAAAACCGGCAAAAAAAAAACGAAGCGATTTCCGCCTTAATTCCCCAAATCAGTGCCGGCGCTAATTTTCAAGACAATTTGAAATTGCCGAAAACAATGTTGCCGGGTGAAATCGCAGGGCAGCCCGGAACAACTATTCCCGTACAAATGGGCACTAATTTTAACACAAGCGCCGCCGTTACGCTGAATTGGGTACTTTACAACCAAACCGCCATTACTGCCGTGCAGTTAGCCCAAAAACTAACTGAAGCCGGTAATCTGGGCATAGAAAAGGCAAGCGAGGAATTAACCGCAGAGGTGGCAAAGCTCTATTTCCTGACCGTAACCACTTCGCAGCAAAAAGAGTTAATAGAAGAAAACATTACCCGCATCCAACGCATACAGGAAATTACTAAAATGCTGGTTGATAACGGTATGGGCAAACAGGTGGATTACGACCGCGTAAGCATCAGCCTCGAAAATCTATATACGCAATTAAATAATGTTGAGGCGGGATTGCAACAGCAGCACAATATGATAAAGTATATGTTGAATATTCCGCTCGAAAATACGATTGTTTTAACGGACAATCCGGCAATGGAACTACTGAAAGGTTTACCCGACCCGGCAATCAATTTTTCCGGACATATTGACATCAGACTGTTGGAGGCGCAACAGGAGATTAACCGCACAAACAGAAAAATGATTAACGGCGGCTATTTGCCAACGCTCATGTTTACGGGTCAATATTCCGTTCAAGGTATGCGGCAAGAGTTTGAGAATTATTTTAACAACAGCGCCGAAAATCAATGGTTTGATGCTTCATATATCGGTTTTGGGTTGTCTATTCCGATTTTCGACGGATTTGAAAAACGCTCCAAATCGCGGCAAGCAACAATGGAAATCCAGAAAACGGAGGCGTTGATTTCC
>QMCD01000252.1_pt1 | contig 48271 bp, 39 predicted proteins | sample 1821841 | NCBI WGS metagenome assembly QMCD01 (sample SAMN01991225, study PRJNA193472) | Termite gut metagenome, whole genome shotgun sequencing project. | isolation source: worker | host: Macrotermes natalensis
GCCAACGGGCGGACATCGCCGCCGCCTTAATCCGTCAGGATGAACAGGCTTCTCGGCAGGCAAGCCTGCTGAGTGATGGCATCGTAAAGAGGCTCGAAAGTAAAATCTTCGAACTGGAACGGGTTCCGAAGAGTATCTTTGCCTTGTTGGGAAAGATGGATAGCCATGCGGAAAATGAGCTTCCTTTGAGAGTGTTGAACAGTTATCCTTATTTGAATGCCTGTAGGATCTACACTGATCCTGCTGTACCGGAGCAGTACGGTTGTCAGGAAGCGTACTGGGAAAATCGCCGGATTTGCCGGAAACAAACCGATCGTCGGATAGATACTGCCGGTATTGTTCGCAGAACATCCGCTGTCGGCCTTTGGCGGTTGAAGTATTTCAATCCGGATAGTATCCTGCTCTGTTACAGCGAACCTTTTCTGTCTGCCGGAAATCCTCAGAGCCTGAAGTTTATAGAAATGGAGATCCAGGTAGACCGCTTGTTGGGTTTCCTGCAGGAGATCAAACCATTTCATTCCGGATATGCCTTTGTCGCTTCGCACACCGGAGATTGGATAGCTCATCCGGATCCGGCCATAAAAGCGCTGGGATCGGTGGCCCGGTACGTGGAAAAATTCCGGCACAGTGCCTCCTTTCTGCCGGAGTTGGTCAGGAGGTTCAAGAACGGGGATACCGGATACGGTTATTTGGATAAAGACGGGATCCGGCACGGTGTCTATTACACTCCCATCACGTTGTTCAACTGGCGGATGGGAATAATTTCTCCTGTTTCGGAGATCCGCTTTTCCTGCAACCGATTTTGCTTCCTGCTGTCGATCGTTGTACTCATCGGCTCTATCTTTCTGTTCGTCACTGTCTTGTGGATTACCCGGAGGCATATGAGCCCTTTGCGGGATTTCACCGCCAATGTCCGGGCGATCGCGGATGGAAATTGGGATATCGAATTGTCCGACATCCGTTCCACCGCCGAAGAGTTAAACGAGTTGCACAATGCTTTCAAGTACATGCAGCACAACATGCTGGTCTATGTGGATCAGTTGAAAAATACCACGGAGGAGAACGAACGGATGAATACGGAGATTAAGTTGGCGAGAAGAATACAAAACCGTTTCCTTCCTCAACCTGTCATACTTTCCAAGGAAGTCGAAGTACAGGGAAAATTGCAACAATCAAAAAGTGTCGGAGGAGATCTGTACGAATATTTCATCATCGACAACAGACTCTACTTTGCTATAGGAGATGTTTCCGGGAAAGGAGTTCCGGCTGCTTTGTACATGGCTTCCATCATCAAACTGTTCCGGTATGTGGCAGTGCGCGAAAGATCTTCTGCGCAGATATGCAACATCATCAACAACCATATTTGCGATTCCACGGAGGATGACATGTATGTTACCCTGTTCACCGGTATTTTGGAGCTGGATACCGGCGTGGTGACGTTCAGCAATGCCGGACATCCCAATCCGCTTTTGCTCGACGGATCGGGAAACCTCACCTCCTTCTCGGAGGATACGGATGTTCCAGTCGGTATTCTGGAGGATTATAAATACAAAGAGTACTGTTTAACCCTGCATCCGGATAGCAAATTAGTACTTTTTACGGACGGGATTACAGATGCGGAAAGCCGATCAGGTGAATTTTTCGGCAGGCGGAACCTGATCAACAGCATCCGGCAGACCGCTGGGATGCGTGCTAAAGAACTTGTCGAAACCGTTACGCACCGGGTGGCAGAACACATCAAAGGTGCCGAACAATTCGACGACATGACGTTGTTGGTGATTCACTATAAAGCCGGGGAGGAGGTTTGACTTACTCCTGGTCCCGGAGCAGATCGAACGCTTCCGGCCGGAGCAGATCGGGGAGGGAGATACCTCTTTTTTCGAGGCTGATCAACCAGTCGGGAATTTCTTCCCGTTTCAGGGTGTACAACACTTCCCTAAACAGGTCGATTTCTTCCGGAAAGTATTGGTCCGGACGGGTATTCCGGTATCGATCCAACTCTTCGTCCTCATAGTAAAGGATGGTTTCATCTGCTTTTTTCAACCCTTTTTCGCAGATGGCATGCGCTCCGCAACAATCTTTTTCCGGAGTCGGAACTGGAGAAAAGCCGGATTTTTCTTTTTTTGTCCATGAAAGAAAAGTGAACAGGGCCACTGTCACCAGAAGCCCTGCAATGCCTGTTAAAAGCCAGACCATGATTTACTTGTAGAGTTCCTTTTTCAACAAATTCACCTGATTGGTCAATTTTTCAATCTCTGCATCAGATTCGGTTTTCTGTTTCCGGATCCGGCTGAGGCTTTGGGAGGCCTCTTCCAGCTCTTTTTTCAATTTGGCGTTTTCATTGTTGCGGGTTAACAGGTTCCCTTTGGCTGTCTCGATGTCGGTTTTCAATTGTCGGTTTTCCCAATCCAGCTTGTTCTGTACTTCCGAGATCTCCTTTTTCAGCTCATCCCGCTCGTTCGTTATCCGTTTCAAGTTGTTTTCCATGGAGACAATTCGTTGCTCACTGCTTTGAGAGGAGTATTGCATCTGGCTGTTCATGTCGTTGAGATCGGCCTGCAGTTTGGTCTGTTTTCCTTCCAAACTCCGGAGCGTTCCATGCAGTTCGTCTATGGTTTTGTCTTTGGCTGCATTGTTTTCCGTTAATTCGTACCGGACCTTGTTGAAATCATCTTTGGTTTGCTGCAAATTCTTTTCCAACTCTTTGTTCTCTTTTTTCAACTGGGATGCTTCCCGGTCCACCCGGTTCTTGGCCCTGGCGAGTTCGTCGTATTTTTTCTTGGAAACACAGGAGGTCATCAGAGCGAGGATGACCAGGAATCCCCAGAAACAGAAAACACTCTTTCTCATATTGCGTTTTATTCCATATAATTCGTTACTTTTGCAAAGATAGAAATAAAAAACAGATTTTACGTATGAAGCAGAAACTTCTCTTGTCAGTTGTCCTGTTTTGGGGAGTGATGATGTGCGGACAGGCACAGGAAACCGGTAGAATAGAGATCAGAGGTATGATTACGGACGCCTCGACGGGGGAGCCTCTTCCGTTTGCCAATATAGGAGTATTGGGGGAGCCTCTCGGTGTGGCTTCGGATATCAACGGGGAGTTTACCCTGCAATTACCGACCCATACGGCCGATATGCGTTTGCGGGTATCTGTTGTCGGGTATGCGCATGTGGAGATGTCTGTCCGTGAGGCGGCCGGGTCGGCTTGGTTGCAGGTAGCCCTGAAGCCGGTAATATTTACCTTGCAGAGTGCCCATGCATACGCTAAATCCCTGGTGTACGAAAAGATGTTGAAGGATGTGGTGCGGAACATCCCCAAAAACTACCCCTCTCTTCCGTACAATTACGAAGGCTATTTTGAGTATACGGTTTATTCCGGTGATTCCGTGGAGTTTTCCAAGGAGGCGACCGTGAATATATACGACAGCAGAGGATACCACCGGAGCGATGTGCATACGGCCTTCAAAGAGTTGAATTACCGCTTTTCGCAGGTGAGAAGAAACCGGGAAGTAACCTCCGTATTTGACGGACTGAATTATTTCGACGACTTGTTGACGGCCGATGTGGTGCGGCATACCCGGAATGTCCTGGATATCGGGCAATCAAATGAATATGTATTAAGCAGCAAAGGAAAGATTCTGTACGAGGGGGATTCGGTGCAGGTCATTGCTTACGAAGTAAAAAAGCCGGCCCTTTCTACCTCCGGTTCTACTTCGGTTACAGGATTTAGCGGAGAGATTTACATTCATTTGAAAGATATGGCTGTCCTGAAAAATACCATGTTTATCACAGCAGGCGATTTTACCGCATTAGGCCGTAACTTGATCCGGGTGGGAGATACGCCCCGGGAGCAGGTTCGGATGACTGTTACCTCCAACTACAAAAAGGTTTCCGGTTTCTATTTTCTGAGCGGCAGCACGATTCAGTACAGCTACCGGGAAAACGGCAAGGAGGTAAAGGGACGGATGCAATACATCACTACGCGGATCAACAGAAATACTCCGCAGCCTTATACCGGCCGGATGTATTACGAAGATATAGCGACGAACCGGAATTTCTGGAATACTTACTCCACATACTTTCAGGAGTAGTATTTAGAGCTTATCCTTTATAACTGGTAAACAAGTTGTTTGATCGTTTCGGCCCATTCCCGTGGAGTTTTGCTTTTGTCCAAAGATTGCCACGGGATGGGTCGGCCGACCTTAATGGTCAGGAAAGCGTTCTTTTTCCGAAAGGTTTCGCGGGGGAGTAAGATCATCTCCAGATTGGCCCGGATGCCCGTTTTTTTTCTGAGGTTAGCCGTGTTGTAGAAGAGGTTGGAATTTTGTCCGCTGATAAAAAGCGGCACAATCTCCCGATGGTGTTTGACGGCTTCTGTGACAAAATTCTTTTGCCAGGCCGGATCGCAGATCACCCCCTTGGTTTTGCGGCTGCACAATCCGGCTGGGAACATGATGATCTGGGCGTCGGAAGCGTAGGCTTTTTCAATATCCCGGACCGCCTCTTTCGCCTGCCTGCCGTGTTTGTTCACCGGCAGGAAGATGTTGTTCAGGTTCCGCAAGTTCATCAGGAGATCGTTAACCGGGAATTTCAATTCGGGGTAGTAACGCCCCAGAAAAGAGATCAGGGCGATCCCGTCCGGTCCTCCGAGCGGGTGGTTGGAGACAAAAATATACCTTCCTCCGGCGGGTGGCAGGTTCTCTTCTCCTTCTGTCCGAAAGGAGAGGTGCAAGTACTTCATAACGGCGTCGGCAAAATCCAGTCCTTTCCGGTTACCGTATTTTTCAATGAAATCATTGATCTCTTTCAAACAAACCAATCGCTTGATCCCGGAAAAAACAAATCCGGGGATCCAGCGGAACAGTTTGGGATTCTTCTTTTGGAAAATCTCTTCCAAATGGATCGGCTGCAACCTGTCATTCATACGATCTTATCGGGATTTTTTTTGACAAAATCCTTCCAGTTCCGGCTTTTGGCATTGCCGGCGGAGGGGAGGGAGCCTTGCAGGTGGTGGCAGTAGGCAATAGCGATGGCGTCTGTTTCGTCAAGGGTTTCGGAACTGGTATCGATCTCCATGAATTTCCGGAGGAGGAGGGCGACCTGTTCTTTAGAAGCGGTTCCGCTGCCCGTTACGCTCATTTTGATTTTTTTCGGCGCGTATTCAAAGATTGGGATTTCCCGTTGCAGGGCGGCGGAAATAGCGACCCCCTGCGCCCGTCCCAATTTCAGCATAGCCTGGATATTTTTCCCGAAAAATTGGGATTCGATCGCCAGTTCGTCCGGGTGGTAGCTATCAATGACCTGCAGGGTGCGTTGAAAAATCCGTTGCAGTTTCAGGTACGGATCTTCGAGTTTTTCCATGTCTAACACCCCTGAAACCAGTAATTGAGGTTTTTTGTTTTTTCCCGTGGTCCGGATAATGGCGTATCCCATGAAGTTGGTACCGGGGTCGATGCCCATGATCAGTTTTTCCATCGGACTGGTAGTTTACAATTCTGTCAGTATACTGTTGAAACAGAGGTAGCGGTGGCCATACAACGTATGCATCCGTTCCCGGAGGGTGGGCAGGTGGTGTTCCGTAAATGCACGCAGCTTTTCCTCTCCCCGGAATACCAGTTGGAGGGAGTAGTTGGTCCCTTCCGGCTGGTCTACGGAGATGCGGGTGAACAGCATATCTTCCGTCAGGCCGGTGGCGCGGATCTGTAACAGGTACTCTCCTCGGACAAAACCGATCCACTCCTGCTCGGCCGCTTTGTCGATCACGTAGGTGGTGTTGTGGACGATGCGCATCTTTTCTTTGCTTATCAGGGAGTGGCTTTTTCCAATTCGCGATACCGGTTACCGGCTTCCACACTGTATATACTGCCGGGATATTCGGACACCAACTCCCGATAGTGTCGGAGCGCCTCGGGCAGATTGCCTCTTTCGGCTTCCAGTCCGGCCAATCTGAACAAGGCCTCGGCCCGTATGAACGTTTCTGTCGAATTTGTACGGAGTTTTTCAAACAACGTTTCGGCTTCCTCCGTGCGAAAGAGCGACAGCAACAAATTGGCCTTGCTCAAGGTAGCATTGTCCACAATTGCCGGTTGGTCGGAGAGGCCTATCAGGCTGTCCAATCCGGGAATAGCTTCGGCCGTTTTTCCCCGGTAGATGAGATATTCCATCCTGGCCAGTTCCCGGAGCGCTGAATTTTCCTCCTCTCCATCGTAGTGCATGTTGATAAAGTGGCTCATGCGGATGGCGTCGTTGGCGGTCAATTTGGTGGTGGAGCCTTTCAGGGCGTCGAATTGCGCCTTGGCCCATTCTAAATCTCCGGCATAATATGCTAAGAAGGCTTTTTTCAATTTGGCTTCGTAGCCGATGTCGTTGTTCGGATTGGCTTTTTCGATCTGGGTGTAGAGGATCACGGCCTCCCAGGCGTTGTCCATGTAGGCCAGCAGATCGGCCCGTTTGCTTTTCAGCAGGTTCTGACGCAGAACGTCTAAGTTGCGGATGGAAATCCCTTTTTCCAGTATGCGATTTGCAGAGTCCGGAAGGTGTAGATCATACGCATACAGGTCGCTCAGCATCAGCAGGGTTTCGACATTGACAGGCGTATACCCGTTCCAGGCGAGAAATGCTTCACCCTCTTTGGCTAAAGCGAGGAAGCGTTCCGGTTCGCCGGGCCGGGAGCGTTCCAGCGCGTATTTGCTGTGAAAGATCTCTCGCCGGGCTGTCTGATAGTAAGGATTTTCTTTTTCCCGGTTCAGCAGTTGCTGCCAGGAGCGGATGGCTATTTCGTACTCTTTTTCCCGGAACGCCTCTTGGGCGATGGTTTGGTAGGTGTACAATTTATCCGATTGCAGTTGGTTCAATCGAAGCGCTCGCTGGAACGCCTCGTCGTATGCTTTGGTCTGCAAGGCGTACCAAATCCCCAGTTCGTCAAACACCGGCGGATACGCTTCTCGCAGGAAGATCTTCCGTAACCCTTCCCGGATCACATTGTCTGCATTTCCGTTCACGTCGTAGGAGCGGGCGAAACCCAGCATGGAGGTGATGTTGTTGAGGAGCGCGGGATTGGTTTCCAACCCTTCGGTATAGAGACGGAACATGTTTTCAAAATCCCTCTCCATCAGGTAATTGTCACCAATTTCAATGATGAATTCCGAAGGATTTTTCAACAATTCCCGCCCTTTTCGATAGGTCCGAATAGCCCAGTCATACTCCCGGATGCTGCGAAATTTGTTGGCCAAAACAACGATGTCGTTGCGGTTGCCTGTCAGGGTTTTTAGAGCGTCTTCAAAGTACGCTTCCGCTTTTTTCCGGTTTCCCTGCTGGTCGTAAATAAATCCTAAGTTGACCAAGAAATCCCGGTTTTTACTGTCTGTTTTCAGGTATTTCTTTAACACCTCTTCCGCTTTTTCATACTCTTTGCCGTTAATCAGGCTGATGACGTGGTAATCCAGGTATTGGGCAGCTTTTGTCCGTTCATACAGTTGCAGGAACAGTTCGGCCGCTTTAGCGTACTCTTTATTCTGGTAGTAGCTGTATGCCAGTTGTGAGTCGCTTTGTTGCGCTATGACCGGCAGGTAAATAACCAAAAACAGAATACAAAAGATCCGTATCATTTTCAGTGAATTATCCGGGTTCCCATAAATGCGTGCAAGGCAGCGGGGAGGGTGATCCCTTCCGCCGTCTGGTTGTTTTCGAGCAGGGCAGCCACAATGCGTGGGAGCGCCAGGGCGCTTCCGTTCAGGGTATGCGCTATCGTTGTTTTCTTATCTCCCTTGTTGCGGTACCGCAGTTTCAAGCGGTTGGCCTGGAAATCCTCAAAGTTGGAAACAGAGCTGACCTCCAACCATTTTTCCTGCGCTTTGGAGTAGACCTCAAAGTCGTAGGTCAGTGCAGAGGTGAAGCTGATGTCCCCTCCGCACAGGCGAAGGATCCGATAGGGGAGTTCCAATTGCACCAAGAGGTTTTCTACGTGTTTCACCATCTCCTCCAAAGCGGCATAGGAGGCTTCCGGTTTGGTGATCTGTACAATCTCGACTTTGTCGAATTGATGCAATCGGTTCAGGCCGCGCACCTCTTTGCCGTAGGAACCGGCCTCTCGGCGGAAACAGGCGGAATAAGCGGTGTTCTTGATCGGCAACTGTTCGCCTTCCAGAATAACGTCCCGGTAAATATTGGTAACGGGTACTTCGGCGGTCGGAATGAGGTATAGATTGTCCTCCGTTACAAAGTACATCTGTCCGTCTTTGTCCGGAAGTTGCCCGGTTGCGTATCCGGAATCCGCGTTGACCACCAGCGGGGGCATTACCTCCCGGTAGTCGGCTTTGGTATTTTCGTCTAAGAAAAAGTTGATCAACGCCCGTTGCAGTTTGGCACCCCATCCTTTGTATAGGGGGAAACCTGCTCCAGTAATCTTCACGCCTGTTTCAAAATCGATCAGGTCGTATTTCCGGGCCAGTTCCCAGTGGGGTAGATCGCCTTCAGTGCGCTGCGGGACTGTTTTAACTTGTTTGACGATTTCATTGTCCGCTGCCGATTTTCCGGATTTTACGGAGGCGTGGGGCATGTTAGGTAACCGGAGCAACGCTTCCGTCAATTCGTTTTGCAGGGAAGCGACACGGGGGCCGAGAGAGGCGATCTCCTCTTTCAGTTGCGAGGTCTCCTGCTTCGCTTTTTCCGCAGCCTCCTTTTTCCCCTCTTTCATCAGCGTCCCAATTTCCTTGGCGATCTGGTTCATCCGGGCCTGTTTGCTTTCGGATCCTTGCAACAGTTTCCGGTGTTCTCCGTCCAATCGTATGATCTTTTCTACGGTCTCCTTCGCATCTATGTTTTTTACCGCCAGCCGTTCGATGACCGTTTCTTTGTTCTCTAAAAGGAATTTCAGGTTAAGCATGATCTTTTCTTGTGTGTTCTCGTATCGTGACGTACAAAAATACAAAAAACTCCTGTACCGCAGCGATACAGGAGTTTTAATTTCGGATCCGGATGTTTTATTCAGCTGCGTTTTCAGCAACGGTCACCGGGTCTACAGATACGTATGACTTGTTGTCTTTTTTCTTGGTGAACACGACTTTTCCAGTTACCAAGGCATACAGGGTATGATCCTTGCCGATGCCTACGTTTACTCCGGGATTGTGTTTGGTACCTCTCTGCCGTACAATGATGTTACCGGCTGTGGCGAACTGTCCGCCCCAGATTTTCACTCCCAGTCGTTTACTTTCCGATTCGCGGCCGTTCTTGGAACTGCCGACCCCTTTCTTGTGTGCCATATATGATAAATTTAGAGGTTACAAACTAATTAAGCCTGGATCGATTCGATCTGGATCTGGGTCAGGTATTGACGGTGTCCGTTTTTCTTCTGGTACCCTTTTCTTCTCCTTTTCTTGAAAACGATCACTTTGTCGCCTTTCAGATGGCTCAGCACTTTAGCGGTCACTTTGGCACCTGCTACGTTGGGCGTACCGATCTTTACATCACTTCCGTTCTCGATCAGAAGTACATTTTCAAATTCAACCTGGGCTCCTTCTTCCGCCTCAAGCCGGTGGACATACACTTTCCGGTCCTTTTCAACCTTGAACTGCTGTCCTGCGATTTCAACAATTGCGTACATTTCTACTTGTTTACTTGTTAGACCATGGGGTGGGAGCAATTCCGCTTATATGACCCCTGGGGATAAAATTTTGCCGGGCAAAGGTAGGGTATTTTTATTGAAAACAAAATACCGGACAGAATTATTTTACTAAAACGTTTCTGTTTCCGAAGAAAAAATGGAATATTGCACATGATATTGTTTCATTTTTAATCTCTGCCTGTTATGTACCTCTATTACTACGAACGGAAAGGTTTTGCCCTGTTATTGGTGTTGATCGTGTGCCTGTTGGTGCTGCCCCGGCAGTTTAAGACCCGTCAGCATCGCCTGTTTTTTCTGTCGGTAGCGGAGGCGATTCCCGATTCTCTGTTAACAGACATCAGGCGTCTGCAAGAACCTGTCATTGAACTGAACAGTGCAGACAGCAGCCTGTTGACCACCGTAAAGGGGATCGGCCCTTACTATGCTTCCCGGATCGTGCAATACCGGAAACGGTTGGGTGGTTTTCATTCGGTCGATCAGTTGAAAGAGCTAAAACTGACCTACTTGGAGGTGGATTCTTATAAACATCGCTTTTCGGCGGATGCGCAAAAAATCCGGCGTATGGATCTGAATAAGCTGGCATTTAAAGAGGTGTTGCGACACCCTTACCTGGAATACGAAGATGTGCAACTCATCTTCAACGCCCGCCGGAAATTCGGATCGGTCAGTTACGAGATACTCCGCCGGAACGGTATCCTGGCGGAGTACAAACTGCGCAAAATAAAGCCGTATATTTATTAGAAACAGTTTTATAAATTTTTTATCTTTGCCCGTAAAATTGGGAAATCCTCAAAAATTACGGCGTATGAAAAAAGTTTTGATCATCCTGGCGAGTATTATCGGTTTTTTCCTGATCATACTGTTGTTGTTGCCGATTTTCCTGAAAGGGAACATTACTGGCATTATTGAAAAACAATCGGCCAAATACCTGAAAGCCGACCTGAAAATCGGGAGCTTGGACCTGAATATGTTCAGCAGTTTTCCCGACCTGAATGTAGCCCTGAAAGACGTAGTTGTCACAGGACATGAACAATTTTCCGGGGATACCTTGGTGGCCGTTCCTCTGTTTGAAGCGTCGGTCAACGTGATGTCGGTGATCCGGGGAGATGAAATCGTAGTGAACAAAGTGCTGCTGAAAGAGGCCCTGTTGGATGCTCGGATAGCCGCCGATGGCCAGGTGAACTGGGACATTGTAAAAAGCGATGGAGGTGAAGAGCTGCAACCGGAAGCGGTATCGGATACGGTAGGCGCTCCTTCCGGGAGCATTCAATTGAAAAGCATTGTTGTGGAACAATTGACGCTCCGCTACAGCGATGAACCGTCCGACATGTACGCCGGTGCCGGCCCGATTGACCTGAACCTGCATGGAAATTTCGCCGAAAGCAATACCAGTATCGAATTTGTGTTGGCTCTTCGTAAAATTTTCTTCCGACAGGGGAATACGGTTTGGCTGAACAACCTGAATGCCGATTGGAACGCGGATATTGCTGCCAATTTTGCAGATATGGCGTTTGAATTCCGGAAAAGCACCCTAAGCCTTAACGACCTGTTGTTGGAATTGACCGGAAAGATTGCCATGACAGGCGAAAAGATCGGACTGGACATGTTGCTGAAAGCTCCGGATACCCGTTTTGAAAGCCTGCTAGCGCTGATCCCCCAAGAGTTCCGGCAACAGATGGAAGGAGTGCAAATGGCCGGAGATTTTAATCTGAACATGCAGTTGGCGGGAGAGTATTGCGAAAACCACTTGCCGGCCTTTGACCTGAAGTTCGGCATAAACAACGCCAGCGTACGATATCCCGACCTGCCGGAAGCCATCGACAAAATCCGGGTGGACCTGAATGTTACCAATCCGGGGGGCAGCAGCGACAACACCCTGATTGATCTGAGCCGTTTATCCTTTGTTGTTGCCGGCAATCCGTTCGATATGCACCTGAAAGTGGCGAACCTGAGCGATCCGGACCTCAAAGGGGGTGCTCAGGGAAGCATTGATTTTGGCAGCCTGAAAAAAGCAGTCCCTATGGAGGGAATTACACTAGAAGGCGGCATTGGCATAGATCTGGTGTTTGACGGAAAATACCAATACATCGAAAAAGAGCAGTACGAGAAGTTCATGGCCAAAGGCACTATCAGTGCCCACAATATTCTCTTTAAAAATGAGGGGTTCCCGGAAGGGATCTCCGTTCCGGGAGGTTCCGTCACCATCACTCCGGCCCGATTGAATCTGAATGACCTGAAGGCCAAGATCAACTCTTCGGATTTTCTGTTGAAGGGATATGTAGCGAACTACCTGCCGTACGTCTTGAAAAATGAAACATTGAAAGGCAGTTTTATATTGGTATCCAACCGGATCGACGCCAACGAGTTTTTGCAGGATCTTCCGGCGGAGGATAGTGCCGTGACAGATGTTGCCGCAGATACCGCGCCGATGGAAGCTGTCGTTATTCCGGCGAACATCGACCTGCAACTGACCACCAACATTCAGACAGTATTGTACGATCGGTTGGAGATCAACCGGATCAAAGGAAATATCCGGCTCTTGAAAGGAGTGGCAGACCTTTCGAACCTGAGCATGGACCTGTTGGAAGGGAATATGGTGATGAACGGAAAATACGACAGCAGCAAGCCGGATGATTCGGGCTTCGATTTTCGGTTAAAGATGTCCGGCTTAGACATCCATTCGGCTTACAACTCCTTCTCTGTTGTCAAAGAGATGGTACCGGTAGCCCTGAATTGCCAAGGCAAATTTTCTGCCGACATCCGCTTGGATTCCCGTTTGGACAAAACCATGTCGCCAGTAATGAATACCCTGAACGGGAGCGGGAACATCTCGTCGCAGGGGCTCCTGATCAACGAAAATCCTACGTTGGAAAAACTCTCATCCATTTTGAAAAATGAAGAGTTAAGCCGGCTCAGTGTCAGCAGCCTGAACGTGAATTTTAAGATCGAGAAAGGAAATGTGATCGTAGAACCCTTCCAGACAACCCTGGCCGGAAATCCGACCACTTTTTCCGGAACCCAGAGCGTAGACGGCAAGATGGATTACACTATCTCCATGAATGTATCCCGCGATCAGTTCGGAGGGGATATCAACAACCTGTTAAAAAACATCCCCGGATCTGATAAGGTGCAGAGTGTAGACCTGGACGTAAAGATTGGAGGCACCATAGACAAGCCGACGGTAACGCCCGATTTGAGCAAAGCGATCAAGGCCCTTACCAAATCTGCCGAAGAGGAGTTGAAGAACAAAGCCAAAGAGGAGTTGAAAAAACAAGCCCAAAAAGGGTTGGAAAGCCTGTTTAAAAAGAGATAACAGCATGAGGAAACAAATAGTTGGGATTTGCTTTTTGATGACAGTGGCCGTGTTCTCTCCGGCGTATGCTGTTCAGCCGGAGATTGTGGAGGCAACGGTCCGTAAATTGGTTCAAAAGTATCCTTCCGACAAGGCGGGAATTGAAAAAGGAGTTTGTGGGATGGCTCGTCTCTGGCAGGAGAAAGACGGCGACGATACTGCGTTTACATCCTTTTGCTTGAAAGAGTACATCGCAGATCCGGTGGAGAAAAAAGAGGTTTTCCTCAAGATCAGCGATTACCTGGAAGCGATAGATGGCCATTTTAACCGGATGTCCGAGCGGTTGGGATGGCACGTAACGGTTTCTACCGGACCGATCCGTGAGATCGATTATCTGTTTTCCTCCCTGTCGCCGAAGGCGCACCTGACGGAAGACCTGTACAATACCAAGATTGCTTTTTACATTGCGTTGAATTTTCCCAAACTGACCTTACAAGAAAAAGAGGCGCTCGGCGATGACCGCCTGGCCTGGGCTTACGCCCGGTTGGGAGACCGCTTTACCACCCGTATCCCGGCCCATGTACAGCAACAGAACAGTTTGGTAAGCAATGATGCTGACCGGTACATCGATACCTATAATATTTATATGGGACATTTGTTGGATCCCAAGGGAATAAAGACTTTTCCGGAGGATATGGTACTGCTTAGCCACTGGAACCTGCGTGATGAGATCAAGGCTAATTATAATAAGGGAAAAGAGGGGTTGGGTAAACAGCAAACGGTCTATGAAGTGATGAAACGGATCATCAGCCAGGAGATCCCCCAACATGTGATCAATTCGGACGATAGCGATTGGGACCCGTATGCCAATACGTTGTACAGAGCCGGAAAACAGATAGACTTTACCTCCGAATCCCCGGAACGTTACCAAAAGATGCTGAATAATTTTCGTGCGCAGCAGCTCGTGGACCGATACACCGGAGATACCTATATCGACCGCAAATTCAACGACGACATGGAGATGGCCTTATCCGATGTGGAGGCGCTGTTTGACCGTTTTCTTTCGGCGCCTGAACTGAAAGAGGTCGGAAAGCTGATTTCCAAACGCATGGGGCGTAAATTACGGGCGTTTGATATTTGGTATGACGGTTTTAAACCCCGCGCCGACCTGGATATCGAAAAGTTGGACAAGGAGATCCGTTCCCGCTATCCCGATGCCACGTCCCTGGAGAAAGATCTGCCGGATATTTTGGTTAAATTGGGGTACTCTTCCGACCGGGCACGCTACCTTACGGAGAAAATAGCGGTCGACGGTGCCCGTGGTTCGGGCCATGCGGCGGGTGCGGTCATGAAGGGGCAGAAATCCCGGTTGCGTACCCGTATTCCTGCAGGAGGTATAGATTACAAAGGGTATAATATCGCCATTCACGAATTCGGGCACAATGTGGAGCAGACGATCTCGTTGTACGACGTCGACTATTACCTGTTGAACGGAGTGCCTAATACAGCCTTTACTGAAGCGCTTGCCTTTGTTTTTCAAAAACGGGACTTGGAACTGCTCGGGATTGGGAACGATGATCCCGAAAAGGTGAAGATGGACCTGCTTGACAAGGTGTGGAGCCTCTATGAGATCGCCGGTGTTTCCATGCTGGATATTTCTGTCTGGAAATGGTTGTACGCCCATCCGGACGCTACGTCCCTCCAGTTGCAGGAAGCCGTTATACGTTTGTCAAAAGAGGTGTGGAACAGATATTACTTCCCGGTATTCGGGGCCAAAGACGAAACCGTTCTGGGTATCTATTCGCACATGATAGGGTATCCACTCTACCTGTCGGCGTATGCCTTCGGCCAAATCATCGAATTCCAGTTAGAGGATCATTTTACAGGAAAAGATTTTGCCACCGAGGTAGACCGTATCTACACATTGGGACGCCTGACCCCGAACAGTTGGATCCGGGAAGCGACCGGAAACCCGTTGACAGTGGAACCGATCCTGGAAAATTTGCGGAAAGCGTTGGGCCGGTAGTTCTCGGTTCTCTCAAAGCGAAGCAGCTTCTGCACACAATACCCCGAATTGACGTTAAGTAACGTGATTATTTTGCCTGCCTACGCTTTAAACAGTTTCTCTAATAAGTGAGGGGCTGCCTCGTTGGGCAAGGTTACTTTTAAAGCGGGATTTTGTTCCATGGCCCGTTTGATGGCAAAAACCGCACCTTCGTTTCGCGCCCAACTGCGACGGGAGATACCGTTATTCACATCCCAGAATAGCATGTTTTTCAATCGCCTGTCGGCCTCTTCGCTGCCGTCCAGCACCATACCGAAACCGCCGTTGATCACCTCCCCCCAGCCGACCCCGCCGCCGTTGTGCAGGGAGACCCAGGTAGCGCCCCGGAAAGCATCCCCGATCACATTTTGTACGGCCATGTCCGCCGTAAAACGGGAACCGTCGTAAATGTTGGATGTCTCCCGGTAAGGTGAGTCGGTGCCGGAGACGTCGTGGTGATCCCGTCCCAACACTACCGGTGCCGACAACTCTCCGGCTGCAATAGCCTTGTTGAATGCTTCGGCAATCCGGGCCCGGCCGGCGGCGTCGGCATACAGAATGCGGGCCTGGGAACCAACCACTAACCGGTTCTCTCCGGCCGCCCGGATCCAACGGATGTTGTCGTGCATCTGCTGACGGATCTCCGCCGGGGATTCCGCCGCCATCTCTTCCAGTACTTGCGCCGCCAGGCGGTCAGTTTGGGCCAGATCGGCCGGATTGCCGCTGGTGCACACCCACCGGAAGGGACCGAAGCCATAATCAAAGCACATCGGCCCCATAATATCCTGCACATAAGAAGGGTACTTAAACTCCCCGTTCGGTTTCAGCACATCCGCTCCGGCTCGGGAAGCCTCCAGCAAAAAGGCATTTCCGTAATCGAAGAAGTAGGTGCCGAAACGGGCTACGCATTTATTGATCGCCGCCACGTGTCGCTGCAGGGACTCCTGTACCTTTTCCCGGAAGATGTCGCTCTCCTCCGCCATCATCCGGTTGCTTTCCTCCAAAGAAAAGCCCGCCGGGTAGTATCCCCCGGCCCACGGATTGTGCAGGGAAGTCTGGTCAGATCCCAGTTCGACGGCTACATTGTCTTCCGCCAACCGCTCCCACAGATCTACCACATTCCCTTGGTACGCAATGGAAACCACCTCTTTGGCTGCTTTCGCCTGCCGGATCCGCTCCATCAACCGGTCCAGATCGTCCACCACCTCATCTACCCACTTCTGCCCGTGGCGGGTGGCCGTAGCTTTGGGGTTCACTTCCGCCGTTACACTAACGCACCCGGCAATGTTCCCCGCTTTCGGTTGCGCGCCGGACATACCGCCTAGGCCCGCCGTTACGAACAGTTTGCCTGCCAGGCTCTCTCCCGCTTTGGCAATTTTTCGGCCGGCATTCAGTACGGTAATGGTAGTCCCGTGCACAATGCCCTGCGGCCCGATGTACATGTACGATCCGGCGGTCATCTGGCCGTATTGGGATACGCCCAGGGCATTAAACCTTTCCCAATCGTCCGGTTTGGAGTAGTTCGGGATCACCATGCCGTTGGTCACGACCACCCGGGGCGCCTCCCGGTGGGAAGGAAAAAGCCCCATCGGGTGCCCGGAGTACATCGCCAGTGTCTGTTCATCGGTCATCTCTGACAAATATTTCATGGTCAGGCGGTATTGCGCCCAGTTTTGAAACACCGCCCCGTTGCCGCCGTACGTGATCAATTCGTGCGGGTGCTGCGCCACCGCTTTGTCCAAATTGTTGTCGATCATCAGCATAATGGCGGCAGCCTGTTCGCATTTGCAGGGATATTCTCCGATGTTCCGGGCGTAAATCTCGTAATCCGGACGGAACCGGTACATATAAATCCGGCCGTATTTTTCCAACTCTTCCGCGAATTCGGGTGCCAACACCGCGTGGTGTTTCGGCTCAAAATACCGAAGCGCATTCCGCACAGCCAATTTTTTCTCCTCCGGCTTCAATATCTCTTTCCGCTTAGGCGCGTGGTTGATCGCCGGATCATATTGCTTGGGAGCAGGCAGCTCGGCGGGAATTCCCTGCCGGATAGCCTGTTGAAATTCTTGATTTGTCATGATACATTGTCACTGTTTTCCAAAATGCTAAAGTAACTATTTCAATCGATTTTGGAAAGCAGAATCGAAAATTTGGAAAAATAGCGGAAAAGCAGATTGGATGGGAACAACTAATTTCTAAAACGGATTGAGCGATGGAGAGAGGAGAAGCCGTTTCCGTTTGCTTTCCAACAGCGCTTTGTTTTGTTTCATTCTGTTGATTGCATCCAATACATGTCCGGCGTAACTCATGTTTCTGTTATTTTTAATGTGTAGGCAATATACTGAAAATTTGAAAACATTTGTGGTAATATCAAACTAAAAAATAGCCGGAAGAATTTTTCTTCCGGCTATTCGTTGTCTGAGAGAATTATTACAACTGTCTCTGTTACTCTCTTTCCAACAGGTAACGCTCTGCGTCAAGGGCTGCCCGGCACCCGGCGGCGGCCGAAGTGATTCCCTGGCGGTAAACGGGATCCATGACATCGCCTGCGGCAAAGATACCAGGTACGTTGGTGCGGGAACTTTTTCCTTCCGTCACGATGTACCCCTCCTTGTCCAAAGCGATATACTCTTTAAATACGTCGGTGTTCGGGTGGTGTCCGATAGCTAAGAAGAAGCCGTCAATCTGGATGTCGTGTTCCCGGGCTTCCGGAGTACCCATTTTGTGGACCAAGCGGGCGCCTTCAACTCCCATCTCCGTTCCGAACAGGTCAATTGTATTGTGTTCAAACAATACCTCAATATTTTCGGTCTTAAACACCCGTGCCTGCATCGCTTTAGACGCCCTTAAATAGTCTTTGCGTACGATCAGGTACACTTTCCGGCAAAGGCCCGCCAAGTAAGTGGCCTCTTCGCAAGCCGTGTCTCCTCCGCCAACCACAGCAACATCTTTTCCCCGGTAAAAAAATCCGTCACAGGTAGCGCAAGCACTCACGCCTGCTCCCCGGAACTTCTCTTCGGCGGGCAATCCCAGGTATTTGGCTGTAGCCCCCGTAGCCAAGATCACAGTGTCGGCCTCGATCTCCTTATGGCCGTCCACCCATACCCGGTGTACCTTGCCGGAGAAATCCACTTTGTCCGCGTGTCCGAACCGGATATCCGTCCCGAACCGTTCCGCCTGTTTCCGGATGTCTTCCATCAGGACCGGCCCGGTAACCCCTTCCGGATAGCCCGGAAAATTTTCCACTTCAGTCGTGGTCGTCAACTGTCCCCCCATCTGTAATCCCGTATACAACACCGGTTTCAGGTTTGCACGAGCAGCGTATATAGCGGCCGTATATCCGGCCGGCCCAGAGCCTATGATCAGGCACTTTACTCTTTCAACACTGTTTTCTACTGACATAAATTTTATATGATTAGAATTTAGTAATGTACTTGCCTTTTTCGCCTTTTACAACCACTTCACCAAAGCAAAATCCTGGCGATGAGGAAGCAATTCATTTTTCGGATAGATACGGATTGCCAAGTTCAATACGCCCGGTTCGTTCGCTGTTATATCCAGATGGTACACCGCTTTTCCCTCTTCCTGCGATACCGGGGTGAAATCGTATCTCTCCCTGATGGTCAATCGGTTGTTCTTTTGTTCGGACACGACCAACTCCACACCGACGTCATTCATGGAGAGCGTGCCTATTTCTAGCGTGATCTTTCCCCAGTACGCTTTGCCCAATGCGATGATCTGTTTAGAGCGGCTCGGTATATCCAAATCGACGACCTCAATGGTGTCCCATTCACGGGAAACCTTCGCTTTCCAGGAAACGATATCGATCGCCCTGGCATAGTTATCTGCGATCATCTCCTTGTACCGTTCCGCCATCGGAATGTAGAACTGACGTTCATAATCCATCAACATCCGGTTCGTCGTAAAATTGGAGGCTACTTTGGCAACGGTATTCTTGATGTAATCGATCCAGTTGTGCGACATTCCGTCTTCGCCCTTGTCGTAAAAGAGCGGAGCGATGTCGTCGTCAATGATGTTGTAGATCATCTCCGCATCCAATTCGTCCTGGTATCCCTGATTTTCGTAAGTACGCTCCATCGGCAGCATCCAGCCGGCATCGGGGCGGTATCCTTCCACCCACCAGCCGTCCAATACGCTGAAATGCATCACCCCGTTCATGGCCGCTTTTTCTCCGCTTGTGCCGGATGCCTCCTGCGGCCGTGTCGGTGTATTCATCCACACGTCTACCCCCTGCACCATGCTTTTGGCCAGGTCCATATCGTAGTTCGGCAGGAAAAGCACTTTTCCGAGGAACTGCGGCAATTTGGAAACCTCCACGATCCGTTTGATCAGATCCTGTCCTGCCTTGTCCGCCGGGTGGGCCTTGCCGGCAAAAAGAAACTGCACCGGATGTTCCGGATTGTTGACGATTTCGTTCAAGCGTTCTAAGTTGCGGAACAACAGGTGGGCTCGTTTGTAGGTCGCAAACCGGCGGGCGAACCCGATGGTCAGGATGTCGTCCCGCAACGTATCCTGGATCTCAACGACTTGGCGGGGCGTGAAATAAGAGGTCGCCACCCCTTCCGACAACATCTTCTTGATGTGGTCGATCAGGCGTTTGCGCAATTTATTCCGCACTTCGAACACGGTTGCATCCGGAACCTTGTAAATCTCGTCGAAGCATTTTTTATCGTACCGGTGTTCGCGGAAATCCTGGCCAAACAGCGGTAGTTCAATCTCTTTCCATTCGGGAGCCGCCCAGGTCGGATAGTGGACACCGTTGGTTACATAGCTGATGTGCAACTCTTCGGGGAAATAACCTGGCCACAACCCTTTGAAAATATCCCTGCTAACCTCGCCGTGCAGCCAGCTTACGCCGTTCATTTCCTGCGAAAGATTGGCGGCTAAGAAGCTCATGGAGAATTTCTCGTTCGGATCGGAAATGTTGATCTTACCGAGGCCGAGTAACTGCTCCCAACTGATCTTCAACCGGTCGGCATAATGCGCTATATAGGTACGCAACATATTTTCCGAAAAGGAATCATGCCCGGCAGGTACCGGTGTATGGGTAGTGAAGAGCGAAGAGGAACGAACCACTTCCAGGGCTTCCGAAAAAGAGAGTTCCGTTTCCTGTATGTACTCTTTCAACCGCTCTAGGCCGGTAAAGGCTGCGTGTCCTTCGTTGCAGTGATAGGTGGTCGCCTCAATGTCCAACTTGCGCAATACCTGGATACCGCCGCATCCCAGCAACAACTCCTGTTTCAGGCGGTTTTCCCAATCCCCCCCGTACAAATGGTGCGTAATGGAGCGGTCTTCTTCCAGATTGTCTTCAAAATCGGTATCCAACAGATAGAGTTCGATCCGTCCGACATCCGCCCGCCAGATACGGGCATATACGGTACGTCCCGGAAATACCAGGCTGATCAACTGCCAGTTCCCGTCTTCGTCCCGTACTGGCGTTACAGCCAATTTCATAAAGTCCTGCGCTTCGTACTCCGCCTCCTGGCCTCCCATAGCGGAAAGTTTCTGGGTAAAATAGCCGTAACGGTACAACAATCCGACCGCTGTCATTTTTGTGCCTTTATCGCTCGCCTCCTTCAGGTAGTCCCCGGCTAAGATACCGAGGCCGCCGGAATAAATTTTCAAGGAGGTATGCAATCCATACTCCATGCTGAAATAGGCCACTCCGGCGCCGCTCATGTTCTTTTTCCCCTCCATATATTCCCGGAACCGGTTATATACCCTGTGCAACCGGTCTACAAATTCCGGATTGTTCTCCAGTTCCTTGTAGCGGTTCAGGGAGATTTTATCCAACAGCGCAATCGGATTGTGTCCGCAGGTTCGCCATTGTTTGATATCGATTTCGCGGAACAGTTCGCGGGCATCCTGATTCCAACTCCACCAGAGGTTCTTTGCAATCTCTTCCAGCGCTTGCAATTTTTCCGGAATGGAGCGGTGGATCATCACACTGATCCAGTGCGGGTTATTGACGGATAGTTGTTTTTCAATGTAGGAGACCTGCTCGTTCTGTGGCACCTGTATATCTTTGAGACGGATATCCGCTTGGTGCATAGCGATCTGGTAGGCTTTTTTGTAATAGACGATCAGGTTATCCCACAAGGCGATCCGGGATACGTCCCGTGCATTCTCCCGGTGTTTCGCTGTTTTCGCCGCACTCAACAGGGCGAAATTTCGAATGCTTTCGTTGATCGCCAGAATGACCTGACCGCTGTTGGTATCGTCCCGGTGGATCACCTCGATGCCGGGATGCTCCATGTTATAGTGTTGTTTCACCCACAAGCCGAAGCCCGCCAACGTAGTCGTTACCGTCGGTACCCGGAAAGCGAGGCTCTCTAACGGCGTATATCCCCACGGTTCATAATACGAAGGAAATACGGTCATATCCATCCCGATCAACAAGTCGTAGTAAGGCATGTTGAACACGCCGTCGTTCCCGTTCAGGTAACTGGGGGCAAAGAATACCTTCACCTTATCTTCCGTTCGGTTGGCCAACCGTTGTTCGTGAATGCCCTGCATCACCGGATCGTTCCCTTCGTTTGACAGGTAATGAGTCAGATAATTGTTCCCCGTTTCCGTCAACTGTTTGGGATTTTCCAGGTTGTGCAACACCTCTTTGCGGGGACCTTCCTGTCCTCCCGGTACCAATACAAAGGCCAGTATCTCTTTTTTCAGGCCGTTTTCCCGGTTGAGGTTACCCAGGGCTTTCAGGAATACGTCAATCCCTTTATTTTTAAATTCGTACCGTCCGCTGATGCCGATGATCAGCGCGTTTTTATCTACCGGGCGTCCCAAGATCGCTCCGGCCACCTGGAGGAATTTCTCCCGGCCGGCTTTCCGCTTCCCGTCGAAATCTTCCTCTTTGGGGGTGAATACATTCTCAAAACCGTTCGGGGTCACAATGTCCACCTCTTTATCTAAAAAGTGTTCGCACTCCATAGCAGTGATCTCACTGACGGTGGTAAAGCAGTCGGCGTTCTGAGCTGCTGTCTTTTCCAACGATTGTTTGGAGATCACGTTGAACCGGCGGGCCAGCTCTTCCGGTACGTAATTTTTCATCTGGCTGTACAAAGGCAGGTCGTTACCGGCCACACAACGCCCCAGTACCGTGGCGTGGGTAGTGAATACACAACCGACTTGGGGCAGAGCGCCTTTCAGGTAGAGCAGGCCGGTTCCCGTCATCCATTCGTGGAATTGGGCGATGATCCGTTGCCGCAGGGTCGTGTTGAAACGGACAAAACTTTCGATCACTTTTCCGGAAGCATATCCGAAGAGGGCGGGTTCAATGTAATCCCACTGCCCGCTGATGGAGTCCAGTTTGTACTTTTCCCAAAAAGAGGAGAAAATGGCATCTTTTTGGGTGATAAAGGGCGTAAAATCCACTAAAATGACAATCGGCTGGCCCGCAACGTTCCACCGGCCGACCTTAATCCGCAAACCCTCTTGAGCCGCCCGTATCCGCCACGATTGAAACAGCCGGGGATCGTCTATAAATTCCGGATTCTGTTCTGTATACCTCCACACATCCGGCCCGATCAAAATATGACTGTCGCTATACTCCTTCATCATATTCAACGCCTTCGTCGAAATAACGGTATGTATACCGCCTACTTTGTTACATACCTCCCAACTCACCTCAAACAAATAGGCGGGATTCATCATCTTGTTATTATCCATACTCTGCTCTTTAACGATATTACTTAGTCATTTTGGATTTGCGAAGATATAATAAATTGCTCGCAAACGAAAAAATTTAAACAGACGCTAACACAACTGCGGGAACGTTGTAGAAACGTTCCCGCTGCCGTATACTATTTTTTTGCAGTTTTCCCGGCTTTTTTCCTTGGCTTTTCTTTCACCGGTTTCTCTTTGAGCGGCTTTTCTTTCACCGGCTTTGCAACGACCGCCTTCGGTTTTGCGTTTTTTGCCGGAGCCGTTTTCCCGGACTTCTTCTCCTGTACCGGTTTTTCTGTTTTTTCGCCAACACGGACAATGAAATCACTCAGTACATTCATGTAATTGATAAAGGCCTCGTAAGGAGACTCATACGGATTAAAAATACGATTCCCCGCACCGTCCGAAAAATGCTTAGTACTCATGTAATAGAAATGATCGCTGGCTTGCAACTTGTTGTAATCGTTCACCAGTTCCGGATCGTTCGATTTTTTTACGTTCTCTCGGGTAGCGTACAATTCCCGGAACGCTTCCGTCTGCAATTCGTTACCCTGCCAGGCTGTGAGGTCCCGTTCTTCATCGGACCAAGAGATGGGGAACGGTACATTCAGCGGCGCCACTGGCTGGTGTTTCGCAACGACCTCCCTCGGCGTCAGGAACTCAAAATCCGTTTGGGCGAATACATGCTCGGGCAGGTTAGCCAGAAAGGCCAGGATGCCGCTCTCCACCCGTTGGTGTTCTCCGAACGTCTCGTAATTCATAAAGAGGTTGATGACCTCTTCGTCCTTGGCAGTATTGGCCAGCCAACTTGCATATTTTCCGGCTGTCAGCGGCCACTCTTTCCAGGAGCGGTCGGAAAAGCGGAAAGCGATGTCGTCACTCAGCCGGAAATTTTTCAGCAACAATTTCAATTTAGGATTCAACGCATTCGTATATACATAGTTCGGACTCTTCCACCCCAAAATATGTTTGGCACCTTCCGTCAGCATAGCGGTGTATCCCATCCTGGCCACCATTTCACCGATCCGGTCGGAGTAGATCAACTCGGTATTCCGGAACGTGACCGGCGTATACCCGAATAGAGTTTTGATCAGGGCTGCCTGCTGTTTCACTTGCCAGGCAAACTCTTTCTCATCCGCCAGCGAAGCCAGCGAGTGGGAGTAAGTCTCTGCCAAAAACTCCACCGAACCGGTTTTGGCCAACTCCCGGAAACTTGCAATGACTTCCGGGGCGTATTGCTGGAGTTGCTCCAGCGCTAGGCCCGAAATAGAGAAGCTGATCTTGAAATTTTTCCCGTATTTCCGGATCAATTCCAACATCACTCGGTTGGCCGGCAGGTAGCAGCGTTCGGCGATTTTCCGGATAATCGTCCGGTTGGCAAAATCGTCAAAATAGTCGTGGCTTTTCCCGATATCGAAAAAATGGTATTTCCGCAAGCGCACCGGTTGGTGTACCTGAAAGTACAAACATAAGGTTTTCTTGTTGTTCATGGTTGTATGTTTTATGGTTTTTTTGAATTCCGACTCCGGCCTATTTCCCGGTTACTCCTTTGTAGATATCTTTCAGTTGACAGGCGGCATTTTCCCATTTCAGGGTATTCACTTCATCCAAACCGCAACGTCCCGCCATTTGGTGCAGGGCGGGATACTTCAGCAAGCCGTAAATGGCATCTGCCAGGGCGTATACATCCCAGAAATCCACCTTGATGGCGTGTTTCAACACTTCAGCTACGCCCGACTGCTTGGAAATAATGGTCGGAACACCCGATCGCATCGCTTCCAACGGAGAGATCCCGAACGGTTCGGAAACGGAAGGCATCACGTATACATCGCTGTGGGCGAACATTTTCTGAACATCCTGTCCCCGGAGAAAACCGGTAAAGTGAAAACGGGAGGCTATTCCGAGTTTAGCAACCCGGCGAATGGAACGATTCATCAGATCTCCACTGCCAGCCATCACAAACCGCACATTGGGGTAAGCTTTCAGCACCAAATTGGCTGCTTCGATAAAATATTCCGGCCCTTTCTGAAACGTGATGCGTCCCAGAAAAGTCACCACCTTTTCCTTAATCCCTCTTTCTACCTCCATCTCTGAATAAGATTGGAAATCCACAGCGTTGTGAACGGTAAACACCTTGGCCGGATCAATCCCGTACCGATTGATCACAATGTTCCGTGTCAGGTTGCTCACCGTTATTACCCGGTCGGCTTCCAACATACCTTGTCGCTCCAGATCATAGACAAATGAGTTGACATTTTCTCCGCTTCGGTCAAATTCGGTAGCGTGTACGTGGATCACCAACGGCTTGCCGGTGGCTCGTTTGGCTGCAATGCCGGCGGCATACGTCAGCCAGTCGTGGGCGTGGATCACGTCGAAATCGTACTGGCGGGCGATGGTTCCCGCCACAATGGCATAACGTGCCACCTCTTCCATGAGATTGGCGCCATATTTGCCGGAGAAAGTGTATTTGTTCCGGAATCCAATCCTCTCCTCTTTCCGGCCGTTTTTCCGGTTTGCACTCACTTCCCGTTCAAAATGTTCCGGATCCATATAGGGGATCAGATTGGAACCGATCTCCATGAACCGGATCTTTTTCCAGTACTCTTCAATATCGGTCGTGTGGTATAACGCTTCCACATCACTGGCATTGATGATTTTAACCGCACTTTGATCCTCGTCTCCGCTAGCCTTCGGCATCACAAACAGCACCTCGACATCCTGTTTAGCCAACCCTCTTGTCAGCCCCAGGCAGGCTGTTCCCAACCCTCCCGCAATGTGAGGAGGAAACTCCCAGCCGAACATTAATACTTTTGTGTTCATATTTTTAACTGTTTTTTGTTTTTTTCTTTCCCTTGGCAGCGGTTTTGCCGTATTTTTCAATAAGGGCGATGCTTCTGAGCACCTCTCCGACACTCCAGGCCTGGGAGATGGAACCGTTCGGCAGGTGAGGAGGATTCCCGTCGTACACCTCTGCAACGGAACAAACTCCGTAAACGGTCATATCCTCTTCAAAATGATCGACCAGCTCCTTCGCTTTCTCCGCAAAAGATGTGCCGTACAGCCGGAAGTTCGCTTCGATGTACGGCCCGATCAGCCACGGCCATACCGTTCCCTGGTGGTATGCCTCGTCCCGGGTCTCCTGATTGCCTCCGTACAATCCTTTATACAGGGGATTTTTGGGTGACAACGTCCGCAATCCCTTGGGGGTCAGAAGTTCTTTCCGTACAACATTCAATACCCCGCTCTTCTGTTCCTCCGTCAGCGGACTGAATTCCAGCGAACAGGCGATCACCTGATTGGGGCGGACAAAGATGTTCTGCCCCTTTCCGTCCACATAATCGGCCAAGTAGCTCTTCTCCGCATACCAGAATGTCTGTACAAAATTGTCCCGTATTTTTTCCGGCATCCCGGCCCAGCTTTTTACAAATGCTTTGTCCCCGGCCTCTTCTGCCAACTTCAAGGTATAGCAGACGGCGTTGTACCACAACGCATTGATCTCCACCTGATAACCAGCCCTGGGAGTGACTGCCTGCCCGTTTACCACAGCATCCATCCAGGTCAGGGCCTTGCCCGGTTCGTCCGCCCAGATCAATCCGTTGTCGTGCATCCATACATAAGGCGTAACCTCGTTTCGGTAAGCGGCCAGGATCGTTTTCATCCGCGCGCCGTAATTTTTCCACACCTGGGCGGTATCGTCGATCGCCTCGCCGTACTCTTGCAACGCTTTAAAATACCACATCGGCGCATCTACAGAGTTATAAGCGGCATACTCTCCCTTACCCAGGTTCGGGAAGAGCCCGTTGTGCAATTGCCGGGACATACTGTCCAACACCTCTTTACAGGTCTTTACATCGCCGTTCGCAGCCAACGTGATGCCGGGCAACGCAATGAAAGTATCCCTTCCCCAGGCTCCGAACCAGGGATATCCGGCAATCACCTCCGTATCTTTCCCGTCTTTTACGATAAACTGGGAAGCCGAATATTTCAGGCAATTGACAAAACTGTTCCGGGGGGCGCGCGCTTCCACCACCTTCTCAAATTTGGTTTTCAGGCGACCCGGAACAGCGGGGGCGACAGCGGCGGAGAAAACGATGCTCTCTCCCTTTTTGATCGGCACTTCAAAATAACCCGGTACAAAAAGATCTTCCCGGAAATCGTATCCCCGGCTCTGTTCCTCGGCGTACTCAATGTTGTAATACCAATCGGGAACAGGGATAAATTCGCCAGCCTTGCTCAACTGCATGTTCAGGTAGGGGAAGCCGTTGTACAATTTGGAGCGGATCCCGTTGTCCACCTTCTCGTAGTGGATATTGGCCGCCATGTTGGCTTTTCCGAGGCTGTTCACGTTCCGGTAAGCCAGAAAAGGTTTCAGGCGCAGAAAAGTTTCGGAGTGGGCGTCCAACAGCGTATAGCGGATCATGACTTGTGCCTCGTTGTGCACTAAGGCAATCTCCTTTTTCAGTGAAACCCCACCCACCCGGTAGGTCAGGGTAAATATTGGTTCATATTCAAAATCAACAATATACTTGTGACCACGGGGTTCATAATTGCCCGGGTATTTGTGAATACCCAGATTAAACACCTGCCCGTGCTGCACGATGGTTTCATCCAAAGAGGAGAGGAGCACATGGTTCTCGTGTCGGAACTCTTCGATCGGCACGATCAGAAGCCCGTGGTATTTGCGTGTATTGCAGCCAACGATCGTAGTAGAGGTATACCCTCCCGCCCGGTTTGTCGCCAATATTTCCCGATTGAGTGAATACTCCAGATTCACCAACTCATCCTTGTTGAATTTTAAATAAGCCATATGATGTCATTTTATTAATTGTCCTGTAATTTCAATACCAACGCAGAGCGAGCCGGCAAGTAAATACTCAGCATATTGCCCTCTGTTTGGCTGTATTGTGTAAAATACTCCGTCTTTGCATCTATCCGGCCGAAGCCATCAAATTCGGAGCTGTCCGTATCCAAAATACCTTTGTATTTCCCCGGAGTTGCTCTGAAGCGGTAATCGACAAAAGAGTTGTGCGGATGGAAATTGAAAGCCAGTATCAGGTCTCCCCGGGAAAAGATCAGTACCTGTCGCTCGTTATCCCGGACCATCGGAACAGGCCTTTCTCTGAAAATACACTCCTTTTTCACCATTGCCAGCATAGCCCGGTCAAACTCGTTCAAAAAACGGTACCGCAGATTTGTATCCCCGGCCAGCGACCAGAGACGGCGGGCGTGTTTGTAACTCCATTCGTTCCCTGCCCGGGGGAAATCAATCCATTCGGGATGCCCCCATTCGTTTCCCATAAAATTGAGGTATCCGTCTCCGGCCGTCGTAATAGTCAATAAGCGGATCATTTTGTGCAGGGCCATTCCCCGGTCCACGATCATGTTTCGCCCGAAAACATGCATGGAGGTGTACATCTCTTTATCAAGCAGCCGGAACAGGATCGTTTTATCCCCCACCATGGCCTGGTCGTGGCTCTCTGCGTAACTGACGGTGTGTTCGTCCTCCCGTTTATTGGTCAACTGGTAAAAAAGCTCCCCGACGTGCCACTCTTCGTCCTTTTGGTCTTCGATCAGCTTGATCCAATAGTCGGGAACACCCATGCTCATCCGGAAATCGAACCCGATCCCCTCCTCCTCAATCGGAGCTGCCAACCCCGGCATGCCGCTCATGTCTTCTGCAATGGTCACGGCGTTTTTATTGACCTGGTGGATCAAACGGTTAGCCATTGTCAGGTAGATGATGGCGTTTTCATCTTGATTCCCGTCGTAATAATATTTATATTCGGTAAAATCCCGGCCCAATCCGTGGTCCCAATAAAGCATGCTGGTAATCCCGTCAAACCGGAAGCCATCGAACCGGAACTCTTCCAACCAATATTTGCAATTGGAGAGCAGGAAATTCAACACTTCGTTTTTACCGTAATCAAAACAGCGGGAATTCCACAATTTGTGTTCTCCCCGCTCTCCCGGATAAAAATAGAGATCATCGGAACCGTCGAACCGGCTCAATCCCTCCAGTTCGTTCCGGACCGCGTGGGAGTGGACCAGATCCATCACCACTGCGATCCCCCTGCCGTGGGCATCGTCTATCAGGCGTTTCAACTCTTCGGGGGTGCCGAAGCGGGAACTGACGGCAAAAAAATTGGAGACTTGGTAACCGAACGATCCGTAATAGGGATGCTCCTGGATACCCATCAACTGGATCGTATTGTAACCCAGTGCATCGATCCGGGGCAGCACCTCCTGCCGGAATTCTTCAAAGGAGGATACCCGGCTCCGTTCCGTGCTCATACCAATGTGTGCCTCGTATATCAACGGATTTTTCAGTTTTTTCCGGTAGGTGTGCTCCCAGCGGTAGGGAATTTCCGGCGCCCATACTTCGGCCGAAAACACCTTGGTCTGTTCATCCTGCACCGCCCGCCGGACGTGGCTGGGCAACCGTTCGCCGGATCCTCCGTTCCACTCCGTCAGCAAGCGGTATTTCATGCCGTGCCTCAACTCCCCGAAGTTCATAAAAAGTTCCCAATTGCCGTTTTCTACCGGTTGCAGGCGGAATTTTTCCTGTTTCTGCCAGCCGGAAAAATCCCCGATCAGATAGATCGCCGTTGCGTGGGGCGCCCACTCCCGGAATACCCAGCCGTTTTCCAAACAGTGCAGTCCGTAATAGAGATAAGAGTTGAATGCATCTGATAGCGGCCTTTTCGCCTCGGTGAAGCCCACCTCTCGCAGAATAAAATTCTCGTAACGCCGCCGGATGGTAAACCGGAAGGGGTCCAACAATGGATCTTTATCTGCAAAACTATTCTTCATAATACCTCTATTTTCGGCAAAAATACACTATTTTAACGACTTTTAATCAAATCGTTACCATTATCGAGCGAATTAATTACGCATACGTTTTAGTAAGCGAAAATTGTATAGTACGCTCTCTTTTCCCAAATTACAGCAATATTTAACGTTTTTGCAAATAATTTGCATTTATTTTTTAAGAATCTTAACCAGATTCTAATAAATCCGTTTTGCGTATGCTTCTTCGGATTTGTATATTTGCAGGGAAAAAACGGGACAATGTCAAAAACTCTTTGTGTAACAACCGCTTATTACCCGCCTGTGCAATATTTTTTCCACATCGGGCGGCATTCGTCTATTTGTGTTGAACAATACGAAAGTTATGGGAAGCAAAGTTACCGCAACCGTTGCCGGATTTTGTCCGCTAACGGAGTGTTGACCTTGTCCGTTCCGGTCAGCCAAAAAAACGGCGGAAAATTTTTGACCAAAGAGGCGGAGATCGACTATTCGGAAAACTGGCAGCGCCTCCACCTGCGCACCATCGTTTCTGCTTACAAAAATTCGCCTTTTTACGACTACTACATCGACGAATTGCATCCTTTTTTTGAAAAAAAAGAGAAATACCTGTTGGATTTGAACAACGCTATTCTCTCCAAATTATTGGAAATTATCGGTTTAAAACGGAAAATCCATCTGACTGAAGATTATATTACCTCCCTTCCGGAGGCTTTCGATCTCCGGGAGGTGATCCACCCGAAAGAGGCGCGCCGGAAAGCGCCGGACCTGCTTTTTACCGCCCATCCGTACACCCAAACATTCGCCGAACGTTTTCCGTTCGAAGCAAACCTGAGCATCCTGGACCTGCTTTTTTGCACAGGCCCGGAAACAGCGGCTCATTTAAAGTAATTTACAAGCATTTGAAAGATGATCTATCCGGATAATTTTGAAAACAAGATCAAGTTCGACCGCATCCGGCAATTGCTAAGCCGCTATTGCCGGGGAGAGATGGGACGGGAATTGGTGGCAGGCATCTCTATGTCCGTCCGGGAAGAGAAGATCCGCGAGTGGCTGGAAGAGACGGCGGAATTTATGCGTATCCTGCAGGCAGAGGAATTTCCCGGCAACAGCTACGCTGACGCCCGGCCGTTTTTACACCGGATCCGTTTGGAAGGACTCTTTCTGGAAATACCGGAATTGATCGCTCTGAAAAGTTCCCTGGAGTCACTGTACGCCATTATCCGCTTTTTCAACGGGAAATCGGAACGCTATCCGGTACTGACCGGCAAAGCCGGCAACATCCGGATCTTTCCCTACGTATTGCAGCGCTTGGACGCGATCCTCTCCAAATACGGTACGATCCGGGACAACGCCTCTCCCGAACTGGCGGAGATCCGGAAACAGATGCAAAAAAAACAGGCCGGCATTTCCCGGCGGATGCAATCCCTGTTGCAACAGGCGCAAGCCGAAGGGTGGGCGGAAAAAGAGAGCGCCGTATCCATCCGGGACGGCCGCATGGTGATACCGGTTCCTTCCGCCTACAAGCGCCGGATCAACGGAATTGTTCACGACGAATCTGCTACCGGCAAAACCGCCTACATCGAACCGGCGGAAATCGTGGAAACCAACAATGAGATCCGGGAATTGCAGTTAGAAGAGAAGCGCGAGATCACCCGGATCTTGCGAAAATTTTCCGACGATATCCGCCCGTACATCGACGACCTGATCCCGGGTTACGATTTTCTGGCTTACGTGGATTTTATCCAGGCCAAAGCGCAATTTTCGCAGAGTATTAACGCCATTGTCCCGCTCTTTGGATCCCGGCCGGAACTGCTCTGGTTCGAAGCCCGCCACCCCTTGCTCTACCTGGCCTTCCGGGGCACGGAGAAACAATTGGTACCGCTCCGCATCGAGATCAACGAGGAGCAGCGGATCATTGTCATCTCCGGGCCGAACGCCGGAGGAAAATCGGTTTGCCTGCAAACTGCCGGGCTGTTGCAGTACATGTTTCAGTGCGGCCTGCCCGTTCCGGTCGGCGAAGCCAGCAAATTCGGCATCTTTACCAAGATACTGATCGACATAGGGGACGAACAATCCATCGAAAACGACTTGAGCACATACAGTTCCCACCTGATCAACATGAAAAACTTCCTCCGGTATGGGGACCGGGACTCCTTGATCCTGATCGACGAATTCGGTACCGGCACCGAACCGATGCTGGGCGGGGCTATTGCCGAAGCCATCCTGCACCGGCTGAACGACTTAGAAGCCAAAGGGGTGATCACCACCCACTACACCAACCTCAAACACGTTGCCTCCTCCACGCCGGGCATCGAAAACGGGGCCATGCTCTACGACAACCACCGGATGATGCCCCTCTTTGAATTGCAGATCGGCAAACCCGGCTCCTCTTTCGCCTTCGAGATCGCCCGTAAGATCGGCCTTCCCAAAGATATCCTCGACGAGGCTGCCGGACAGATCGGAGAGGGGCATATCAACTACGATAAAAACCTGAAAGACATTGCCCGGGACAAACGCTACTGGGAGGAGAAACGGAAAAAGATCCGGGAAAACGAGAAGCGCCTGGACGAGGTGGTGGAGAAGTATAGCCACGAACTGAACGAGGCGGCCCGGTTGCGCAAGGAGATCATTCGGGAGGCAAAAGCGGAGGCGGAAACTATGCTGGCCGAGGCCAATAAAACCATCGAGAACACCATCCGGGAAATCAAAGAAGGGCAGGCGAACAAGGAGAAGACCCGGGAATTGCGAAAGCAGTTAGAGGCCGAAAAAGAGCGGTTGCTTGCCGGGGCGGAAGAGGAGGAACGGATCCGGCACAAGATGGAGAAAATCCGGGAGCGGGAAAGCGGAAAAAAAGAGCGGAAAAGCGCTCCCGCCGGAAGTGTTTCCAACGAGAAAAAAACCCCCGAAGCGCCTTTGGCCAAAGGGGATTACGTCAAACTTCCCAACGAAGCCATCGGCGAAATCTTGGAGATCAAGGAGAAAAACGCCGTGATTGCTTTGGGAAACATCCGCACCCAGGTGGCGTTGGAAAAATTGCAAAGGGTTTCTGCCAATCAGGCCCGCAAACAGGCACAGGCGTTCCGCACCAACAGCGCTTTCCGGGAAGAGGTGAGCCGGAAAAGGCTGACCTTCAAACCCGACATCGACGTCCGGGGGATGCGGGGAGAGGAGGCGTTGCAAAAAGTGACGGACCTGATCGACGAAGCCGTGATGCTGGATGTAAAGCAACTGCGGGTGTTGCATGGGACCGGGACCGGCGCGCTGCGCCAGATGATCCGGCAATACCTCGGCACCAACCCCATTGTAGGGCAGTATGCAGACGAACAACTCCAGTTGGGCGGGGCCGGCATAACCGTCATCCGATTAGACATCTGATTTAAACAGACTCTATATTACAGGATCGCCTCCCGGATGCGCACCGTTTTTTCCAGCAACCCTTCCAACAGATCCAATTTCAGCATATTTGCTCCGTCGGATTTTGCCACGGAGGGATCTTCGTGCGTTTCGATAAAAAGCCCGTCGGCCCCCACGGCAATGCCGGCCTTGGCAATGGTTTCAATCAACTCCGGCCGCCCGCCGGTGACGCCGGACGACTGGTTCGGTTGTTGCAGGGAGTGCGTCACATCCACCACTACCGGGCAGTTGCAGGTCTCCTGCATGACCCGGATCCCCCGGAAATCCACCACCAAATCCTGATAACCGAAGGTCGTGCCCCTTTCCGTCACCCATACATTCTTGTTGCCCGATTCCCGGATCTTGTCCGCAGCAAAACGCATCGATTCGGGCGCCAGGAACTGTCCCTTCTTGACATTCACCGTCTTGCCGGTTTGAGCAGCCGCCACCAACAGATCGGTCTGCCGGCAGAGAAAAGCAGGGATTTGCAGAACATCCACATACTCCGCCGCCAACAGGGCGTCCTCGGGCGAATGAATATCCGTCACCACCGGTATGCCGAATGTCGACTTTACTTTCCGCAGAATCGTCAGAGCCTCTTCGTCTCCGATCCCCGTAAAAGAGTCTAAGCGCGACCGGTTGGCTTTTTTAAACGAACCTTTAAAAACATAGGGAATACCCAACTTTTCCGTTACTCGGAGCACATGCTCCGCAATCTGCATAGCCATCTCTTCCCCCTCGATCACACAAGGGCCGGCCAACAGAAAGAACATCTCCGAATTTCTCCTTTTTTCCGTAAACATGTATTACTTGTATTTTTTCTTCCACCAAACTTTCAAACGTTCCAGGATCTTCACCTCCTGTGCATTGGCCTGCGGTTTATAGAATACGGCGCTTTTGACCTCTTCCGGCAGGTACTCCTGATCGGCAAAATTACCCGGAAAATCGTGTGCGTATTTGTACTCTTTGCCGTAGTTCAACTGTTTCATCAACTGCGTCGGGGCGTTCCGCAAATGGAGGGGTACTGCTACATTGCCGCTCTCTTTGACCAACTGCATGGCAGCGTCGATCGCCAGATAAGCCGAATTGCTTTTGGGCGATGTAGCCAGATAGATCAGGCATTCCGACAGGGGAATACGCGCCTCCGGCATACCAACCTTGTGCACAACGTCAAAACAGGCATTAGCCATCAGCAGGGCATTGGGATTGGCCAACCCGATGTCCTCCGCCGCCAGGATCACCAACCGCCGGGCGATAAACTTCGGATCTTCTCCCCCCGTCAGCATGCGGGCCATATAGTAGAGGGCGGCATTGGGATCGCTCCCCCGGACCGATTTGATCATCGCCGAAATAATATCATAGTGCTGTTCACCGTCTTTGTCGTACATCAACGGATTCTCCTGCAACTCTTTGCGCACGGTTTCGTTGTCCACGACCACCTCCGTTCCCGACTGGGCGTTGACCACCAACTCCAATATATTCAGCAACTTTCGGGCGTCCCCTCCGCTGAAAGAGATCAGCGCCTCTTTCTCCCGCACCGTGATCTGCTTCTCTTTCAGGTAAAAATCTTTGCCGACTGCCTTGTCCACCAACTCCTCCAGATCCGCTTTTTCCAAAGCTTTCAACACATAGACCTGGCAACGGGAGAGGAGGGGGGAGATCACTTCAAAAGAGGGATTTTCCGTCGTAGCCCCGATCAGGGTAACCGTTCCCTTCTCCACGGCTGCCAACAGCGAATCCTGCTGGGATTTGGAAAAACGATGGATCTCATCGATGAAAAGGATTGGGTTCGGGGTGTTGAAAAAACGCTGGCTCTCCGCCTTTTGGATCACCTCCCGCACCTCTTTTACCCCGGAATTGACCGCACTCAGCGCATAAAACGGACGCTTCAACTGCTCCGCCATGATCGTAGCCAGCGTCGTTTTTCCCACTCCCGGAGGCCCCCACAAAATAAACGACGAAACCACGCCCGATTCAATCATCTTGCGCAGCACCTTTCCTTCTCCCACCAAATGCTTCTGGCCGATATAATCGTCCAAAGACTTCGGTCGCATCCGCTCCGCCAGCGGTTTATTCTCCATACCGGTCAGTATTTTATGCAAATATAGTGCAAACCGGGGAAAAATCTACTCCCCATCTGATTTCTACCCCACAACTCCCCCCAACTTAAACATCGGCAGGTACATGGAGATCAGCACCAGGGCGACGATGCCCCCGATCCCCAGGATCAGCACCGGCTCCATCAAATTGCCCAGTTGCCGGATGCGGTGTTCCAGTTCCCCCGTCAGGCTGTCGCCCTGTTTCCGGAGCATTTCGGGGAGGCGGTTGGTCTCTTCGCCCACCCGTAGCAAAGCGACCAACCGGCGGTCGTACAGTTGCGGGAAACAGGCCAGGTTGTCGGCGAACAGTTCTCCCTGCTGCAACCCCCGGGCGACCTGCCGGAACGAAAAGCGGTAGGGGGGAAAGGTGATAATCTCTTCCAGCATTGCAATGCTTTTCAGCAGCGGGATGCCCGACGAGCAGAGGAGGTAAAGTAACTTGCAGAACTGCACCTCGTAATTTTTGCGCAACAGGCTGCCGGCCAGCGGTATCCGCAGCAACAGGCGGCCCCGGAACAGCCGGAAGGCATCGTTCCGGCCCCACAGCATCACCGCCCCGCTTCCCAGCAGCAACACCCCGCCCGTAACGGCCAGCAGGAGCGGAAAACGTTTGGAGAAAGCAATGATGGACCGGGTAATGCCGGGAAGCTCGCCGCCCATCCGGCCGTACACCTGTTCAAACATGGGTACAATCACCGTCAGCATAAAGACCAGCACAGCCACGGCTGCCCCCAGGATCACCAACGGATAGCTCACCGCCCCCTTCACCATCCGGCGGCGTTCAATCTGTTTACGGTAATAGTCCGAGAGGAATTGCAGGGATTCGTCCAAACGTCCGGTCTCTTCCCCGATGCGCACCACACCCGCATCCAGGGCCGAAAACCCCGGAGCGGCCGCCAGGCTCTGCCAAAGCGTCTCTCCGCCGATGACCCGTTCGTACAACGTACCATACAACCGGCGGGCGGAGCGGTCGCCTTCCCCTTCCGTCAGCAACTCAAACGAACGGCTGAAACTCAACCCCGCTTGCAGCAGAGAGCCCAATCCGGAAAAGAACACCTCTTTGCGGCGTTCGTCCATACGGTCATTCTTCCAATTCATCGGTGTATCTTTTTTCTTGTTCCCGGACCCGCTCCACGACCGTCCCTTCCCGGACCACCGGTGCAAACCCCAGGCAAACGGAGCGCCCCTGCAGTTCCAAGGTAATAAAAAGCGAATCCACTCTTTCCGGGGCCCGTTCCGGCGATCGCTCCCGCACCGACTGTACCCTCCGGAACAACGTATCCCGTCCCCCCGGATGCTCCGTCCCCAACAGGGAATCCTGCCTCCAGACGGTGACCGGTTCCCCGGCTCCGTAAAACAAATAATACTCCCCGTTTCTGTACACAGAATCGGCGCGGGCAAACAGGGCTTCCAGGCTCTCCACTCCCCCCAGCAAATCGTTATCTCCTGCCAGCCGGGACAGCAACCGTTCCGAATATCTTTTCACCGTTCCGATCCCCTCGTATACCGCCAGGAGCAGGATACCGGAGATAACCATCACCACCAGGGTCTCCGCTATGGTAAAAGCCGCTGTTTTCCACCGCCGGCCCTCTTTCTGTTTTCCCTGCATCCGTTCCTATCTCTTTGGTTGGTTACTGTTTTTTTCAAATACCAGATAGGTATAGCCAATCTCCTTCCCCTCTTTTCCGATAACCGCTTTCAGCCGGACCCGGACAATCGCCTCCCCATACCGCTCCTTCCGGATCTCTATCTCCCCCCATTCGTAGCTGTGCACCACTGTTTCATTTTCCCCCAGTAGCTCCGCTTCGGCCCGGCAGGTCAACAACTCCATCTCGGCCGTAAGCAGATCACTGTTATCTGTCCGGGAAGTTCCCACGTACACCAATATATTCAGCGTCAGGAAAAAGAAAAGCAGCCAGATCACGGAAGCCACCACCACTTCCGGCAGTGTAGAAGCAGGGATCTTTTTTTTCAGTACAGCCATTGTACGCACCTCCTTTCATACGCCCCCTCCTGCCACAGGGGATACGGGAACTCATCCGTAGCAAAAAAGCGGGTATTGTATAAAATATCCGAATAAAACCCTTCCGGAGCAAAATAGTAACTCTCCCGCAACCAGGCGCTCCCTGTTACATCTCCCTGTACCTGCGCAATCCCGTCCACCCGGAGCAATCCCCGGACGCGGGCGCTTTCCGGCTGGATGTAACAGGCTTTCGGCCGGCCTTTCAACGGTGCGCGCTCCTCCACGACAACATACCCATTTACCTCGCACGCATCCCCCATTTTCAGGTACCCCTCCGGCGCCTCTCCCTGCAGATAAATACCCGAAGGGTACTCCAACAGCACCCCCTCTTCCAAAACCACCGAATCCCGGGCAAATACCTGTACTTTCCCGGTAAATCCGCTCTCTATCCGCACAGAAGCAGCCACAATCAGCACATCCTGCAGGTGGCTCTCGCTGCCGATGACAATCCGCTCCCCCTTGACAATGATCCGCCCCCGAACATCGCCGTCTAAGCGCTCTCCCGCTATCCCCCCACACAACGCCGACTCCCGGAAACTCCTGCCGGCTGAGAGGTTGCCGGCGCAAAGTGTATCCTCCGGAAGTTGCCACAACGCCTCTATACTCTTCCGCACAGCCGGATCCGTGGCAGGCAACTCCTCCCTGCTGATCTTGATTTGTTCCTTGTCCAGCGCTTTCCCCTCAAAAAAACGGGAGTGCATCTGCACATATTGCAGGCCGTTTTCCGGAAGCCACGCCTCTCCGAACAGGACTGTTTTCCCGGCAAAAGAGACCGCTTTCCGGCGGTTACATACCCACAGGGCCGGATGTTGCGGGCCGGGGTTTGTCTTTCCGAACATCCGCACGGAAAAAGCGCCGTCCTCCACTGTAGCTACCGTCACCACTTCGTACAATCCCCACAGGTAACGTTCCGTCCGCAGGCGGGCATCTTCCTCCTCTTCATACAGCCTGTAAACGGAATCCTGCAACATCCGGCTCCCCGCCACACTGTCCGCTGCATACAGCACAAAACCGGATTCCATGTGCCATTGCAACTGCTTTTTCCGGTGGTATCCCGCCGCCTGCCCCGCATGCAGGTCCCACAACAAAAAAACACCCATCATAGCCAATAGCAACAACGTTCCCGCCACCAGCACCGTTGCCAGCACCGAAGCCTTCAAACCCTTTTTTTTGCCCTCTTTTTGCACAATTAGTTATTGCAGTCGCACGACATACCGCTTTTTCTCCCGGCTCAACACCAACGAATCCGGGTATACCCGCTCTATGCGGTACCCGTCGATGCTTTTCTCCTTTTTCCAGTCGATCATCTGCGTTTCCCGGCCCCTCTCTATCAACAGCCACTCTTGGCGTTGCCTGCCGATAATCCCCTTATACCGGAAAGCAGGAGGTGTATCCGGTTGCACAGCCGGTATGCTCGGGACTTTTTTCCCGGAACCTGCCGGTGTGGGGGAGGGAAGGGCAGGGGCTCTTCCCAGAAAAGGATCGCGGTAATTGAGCAGCAAGGCCGCCTCTTTTTCCGGAACGATCGCTGCCTTCCCGCCCCGCCGATAGCCGGGGAAACGGGAGCCGGATTGGAAAGCGCTGTGATCACTTTCCAAATCACGAGACCCCACACCACCACAACGGCCAGAAAAAGCAGCGCCGATACCCCTTTATTCACCTTCATCTCCGCCCTCTTCTTCAATAATAGTCAGTTTCTGTTTTTGAACAACTGTCCGCCAGGCGGAATTACATCCCTGTACCGACCACTCATATTCACCGGCGGGCAACACATACTCAAAACGGTTTGTCCGCACCACCGTATCCACCAAACAGCGGGCCGCCGTTTCAAAAGAGGGGGTGACAATCCGCAACAGATAACTGTCTGCACCTTCCAGCTCCTCCCACAGAAAAAGTTGCTCTTTTTCGGTTGTTTCCGCATCCGCCGCCGGCGCCACGATCACCAATTGCTCATCGGAAATATCCTTTTCAAAAATATCCTCACAGGCCCAAAGCACCGTGACAGCCAGCAAAAACAATCCTATTCGCTTCATATTCGTCGTTTTCTATAATCTACATTCTCCTTCCACGCTCTATTCTTCCACCTCCTGCACCCAAACCGTCAGCAGCAAACGCTCCGCCCGGCTTCTCCTGTCCGTCTCCAAGCGGAAAGTACCGGATACCACCTTTCCGGGACACTCCTGTCCCTCCATAAAATCCAGCACCCGCAAAAGCGGGATAAAAGTCCCCGATAAGACCAATTCGCCCGTATACACCTCCAACTCCTTTTCGCTTTCGGTAAAAAAGGGAGTGTACCGTTCCACCGTGACCCTGTTTTTTTCAATCCGTTCCCGGAGCCGGTTCAGGATCTCCCCGCTGCTGACCGACGCCCCGGCGCTGGAGAGAGTCAGGCCGGCCGGGTTGTTTTCCGGCATCTGCTGCAACTGCTCCAACTCCTTCTCCATCCGTCCGCACTCCCGTTGCAGGGCCAGGGTATTTTTCAGGGTCAGTTGCCACACCAACCAGGGAGCTATCACCAGCCATCCCGCCAATTTCAGGTGTCCGATATACCGCTTCATGGTTCAATAAGGATTTCAAACGTGAAAAACGCCTCCTCCGGCTGTTTGGCCAGCGAAGTGAGCCGTACCTGCCGGAAAGAGGGATCTTCCGACAACAGCCGGGTCAGCCGCCCTATGGCCTCCTCCCGTTCCGCCCGGCCTTTCAGGCGGACCGTATTGGCCTGCAATTGCAGGGGCTTTCCCCTTTCCGGGCTTTTTTGCAGCGGAACCAAAGAGAGCTCCGTCAGGCGCACCGGTTCCGGCAACAGGGAAGCAATGCGGTCGGCCGTCCGGCTGAAAGGGAAAGCGGCCCCGTTCCCGTAGGTCTCTAAAAAAGCGGAGAGCCGGCGGTCGTTTCCCCGCCGCTCCTCCGACTCCCTTTTCAAAAACAGCAGTTCCGAGCGCAACCGGTCGTGTTCTCCCGACACACCCGGATGAATACCGAAATTGAAGGCCGCCATCAAAAACAGGCAGGCCAGCACGGGAATCCGTATCTTTGCCGCCAGCAGGTTCGCCAATTGCCCGGCCTGTCGGTCGGTTTTCAGCAGGTTCCGGAACGTGAATTGTTCCCGGAAAACAGCCGTTATCTTTTCCGCTTCTCCACCCCCCTCTTCGTCCAACGGAAAAACAGCGACGACCGTAACTTTCAGATGATGGACCGTTTCTAAAAACTCCGCCGGCGCCTCTTTGCGGACAAACACCAACCGGCGCTCTTCCCCCTCTCCGGCGTACTCCTCCCACAGAAAATCCGTACCGCGGACCACTTTCTCCCGGATGGCATCTCCCGGGCGCACATTTTTGGCGACGACACCCTGTCCGGTGACACCCACAACCACCGCCACCGGGGCCGGACGTTTCCCGGCCCACTCTTTCGCCGAAACAAGACCCTGCTTCTTTCCGTATTCGATCTCTCCCTTTCTATACCGGACCGGACAGGCCGTAATCCGGACATCCCCCTCCTGTTCCAGGCTGACCTTCAGGTAAATAATTCGGTTGATAATTCTGTTCAGCATATACAACGTCCGGGTTAAAAAACAATGGTCGGGCTGATAAATATGTTCAGTTTCTGAGAAATCTTGTTGTTGCTCGAAGAGCCGAACAGCCATTTGATCACCGGTACCCGGGCCAGAAAAGGAAGGCCGGTGGAGGTTTTATTCTTCGTACTCTTTTCAATCCCTCCCAAAAGCACCATCTCTCCGTCCCGAACCCGCAGGATCGACTCAAAACTCCGGGTGGAGGTACCCGGCGGGGCCGGCTCCTTCTCGTCTACCTTGGAGTTGTTTTCCGTAAATTCCGTCTGCTCCAGGGTAATGGTCAGGGTGATCATACTGTCCCGGCTGACAAAGGGCACCACGGTCACCTCTAAATTGGCGTCGATGCTTTTCCAGACGTACGAGTCCGTCTGCATCGGATTCTGATAACCGATAATATTGGTGTTCACCTCCTTGTAATAACGGGTCTCTCCGCTTTTCAGCTTGGCTTCGTGCCCGTTCAACGTGGAGAGCCTCGGCGTGGAGCGCAGCTCGATGTTTCCGTTCTCTTCCAGAAACTTCAGGTTCATGTAAAAATTGGGGGTCACCTTGCCCAGATTAATAGAACCGAAACCGTTAAAACTGTTTATCAACCGGTTGATAGAAGCCGCCCCCAAGGTAACCCCCACACCCGGCGAGAGGGTACCTCCCGTAGTAGCCGGCGCGTCTCCCAGTCCCATAGAGATTCCCGCCTCATTGATCATGCTTTTGCGTACATCCACAATAATCACATCAATCGAAATAAGGGGAACACTTTTATCAATGGAGGCCAGAAACTGTTCAATGCGGGTCACCTTGCTCTGATCTCCGCACAGGATCAGGCTGTTTTGGTCCGGAAACACCACGATCTGCGTACCGGTTTTCAGGGTTTCCGGGATCAGGTCCGCCACTTTATCCACCGTGCGGCAGCGCATGGGCACCGTGCGGACAGTCAGGAAAGAGCCGGAATTTTCCTTGCCGGCGGTGCCGAAGAGGTAAATCCCTCCGCTCTCGTACCAGGAGTATTCCGTACCGGTGAACAATACGTGGAGGAACGTCGTCAGGTCCACCTGCCGGACAAAAAGGGAAATATTCCGCTGCAAGGGGGTGACAAAATAATAACTGAGTTTTAGTTTTTCGCAGACGCTGGCAATCATATCGCTCAGATTTCCGGAGGAGATCATAGCCGTTATCATACCCATAGAGTCCACTTCCAACTGGCTGGAGGCAAAGGCAGGGCGGTGGCTGAATCCCCGGGGCAATCCGTTGTTTCCCGGAGCGGCCTCTTCCCGGCCCGTAAACATCCAGCCCTGCTCTCCGCTTTTTTCAAGGGTCAACCCGTTTACTCCTGCCAGTGTGTTTATCCCCTCCTCCAAAGGCATCCCGTGTATGTAAGCAGATACCCGCACATCGTACAGATGTTGGGGGACAATAAGATTTCGTCCGGTTTGGCCCGCTATTTTCCGGGCTACGCCGATCAAAGGGGCATTGGTAAAATCACAACTGAACAACCCGCTCTCCCGTTCATAGCGGATTTGCGGTTCCGGTTCCCGCAAAGGGGGTGCTACCTCCGGATAGACGGATACAATATTCCCGACCACCTCCAGGTTTAGCTTATACTCCCGGCAGAGGAACTCCAGAAAATCCGTCACCCGTATGTTCTTAAAATTGCAGGAAACCAACTGCTGGTCGGCGTTCCGGACACAAAGGTTCACCTCGTTGGCTTTGGCAACATTCCTGAGCAGTTCCGCCAACGGCAGGCCCGCCGCCGAAACATCGATCCCGGAGAGAAAAGCAGGGTCGCGTTGCCCCAACAACTCCAACTCCGTGTGGAGGCGTTCCCGTTTCAAAGAATCGGTTGCGGACGGTTGCGCCTGTAAACCCGAAAACGGGAGCAAAAAAAGTAGGTACCGGATAAATCGTATCATGTGTTTGTAACTGTTTTTTATTAACTATTCTCGCCCCCCAACAAAGGCGCCAACTCCTCCAACGAAGTGTCGCCCGATCGGTACAGGCTGATCATGGAATCCTTCAATGTGCGGATTCCCTGCTGTTTTAGGCGGGCGTCCACCTCGTTGCCCGAACGGCGGATCTGCTCCGCCAAATAATGGTCCACCGGTATCACTTCATAAACGGCTTTCCGGCCGCTGTAACCGGTGTAATAACACCGTTCGCACCCAACGGCCCGGTAATAGGCGCCTTCGTTATGGCCGGCGCCCAACAGGGCCTCCAGGTGCGTATCCCGTTCCGCCGGCTGTTTGCAGTGCGGACAGAGAATACGCACCAACCGTTGGGCTACGCACAACACCAGCGTATCGGCCAGCAGATAAGGGTGAATACCCATATCCGTCATACGGGCCACGCTGCCCCAGGCGCTGTTCGTGTGGATCGTAGAAAGCAATAGGTGGCCGGTCAGCGAACTGCGTACCGCCATCTGTGCCGTATCCGCGTCCCGGATCTCTCCCAACATAATAATATCGGGATCCTGTCGTAGAAACGTCCGGAGGGCGCTTCCAAAAGTCAGGCCGATCTCCTCTTTCAACTGCACCTGGTTGATCCCTTCCAACGTGTACTCCACCGGATCTTCGATGGTCAGAATATTGCTGCGCTCTTTGTTCAGCAACCGCAGGGTGGCGTACAGGGTGGTACTTTTACCGGAACCCGTCGGGCCGCTGATCAGCACCAACCCGTTCGGCCGCCGGATGGCGCGGGTATAGTCTTCCAACTGCTTCCCGTCAAATCCCAGATTCCCCAGTTCAAGCAACTCCAGACGCCTGGTCAGCAGGCGGAGCACCACTTTCTCCCCGTAAATGGTCGGCAGGGAAGAGACCCGCAGGTCAAAAGGGCGATCCCCCACCCGGTACAGAATACGCCCGTCCTGCGGCAACCGCTTTTCCGAAATATCCAGATTGGCCATAATCTTCAAGCGGTTCACCAACGCCGCATAGCTCCCCTTTTCCACCACATACCGCTCTATCAGGCCGCCGTCTATGCGAAACCGCACCCGGCACCGGTGCTCGTACGGTTCAAAATGGATATCACTGGCATTGTTCCGGTACCCCTCTTCAATCAGGCCCCGGATGTAGTCCGGGCTGTCGACGTTCATGGAACGCACGGAGCGGCCCGCTTCTATTCCCACTTCTTTCCGGTAATACCGGTGCAGCAGGCGGTGCAACTCTTCGGCCGGAAGCGGCGCTACCCGCACCGGAAAGCCGAACACCACCTCCAATTCCGTCTCCTGCGGAGCGTAGTCCCGTTCGGCGTTCCCGTAACAGCACAGAACCGCCCCCTCTTTTCCGTATGGCAGCAGGTTGTACTCCCAAGCCTCTTCCGGGGTAAACAATTGAACAATCTCTGTCGGTATCCGGATATCCGTCATGTTGCGATCAGTTTAAAACATACATACCCGATGTAGCAGAGACCCACCGTACTCACCAGCGGGATCTCTTCCCGGGCCGCCCACATTTTCTTCCACATCAGCCAGGCTATCAGCGTACAGGCAAAAGAGGCCGTCAGGAACCCTACCAGTTCCCGCAAGCCAAAGAACGGCGTCAGGCAGGCCAAAAACCAGACATCCCCCCGGCCGATATACCCTTGCGCCGTACCGTAGCGCAACCGCAGGTATCCCCACACCACCACCGCCATCCACGCCATGGCCGCCGCGTTCACCAGTACCCGGGAACCGGTTTCACGCCAGCCAAACTCCAAACAACAGCCTGCAAGCGTAGCCGTTCCGAACAGAACCAGCCACACCACACCGATCTGCCGCTTCCGGAAATCGGAACGGATCATCACAAGCAAGGGAAGAAAAGCGGGCAGAAAATACATGCGTTAATCCTGGGTGGTCTCCTTCAACTCCTTCTCCTGGTTAATCTCCCATACATTGAAGGTCCCATCCCCGTCAAAATCCACAACAGCCGTAGCTGTAGCCCGAAATCCCTTTTCATTGGCCTCGGCAATCTCAATGCGGTAGTTGGCATTTCCTTCGTCCGTCACCAACTTCTGCTGTTCAAATCCCAGGTCTTTCAGGGAAGAGGAATAGCGCGAATGGGTATAAAAATGGGTTTTCTGCAACGTATGGAGAAACACCAACTGTTGCTGGGCTTCCGTAGACTTGGCCTTAGTGATCAAAGGCATCAGGTTGGGAAGAGCTATCAACACCAATATGCCGATAATCACCAACACCACTAATAATTCCGGCAGCGAAAAGGCCTTCAGGCGGCCGGATTTTTGTTGCCGGGAAACACTCCGTACAACAGATAACATACACTTCATTTTTACAAAATTATTGGTTATCAGACAATGCGGTTTATCAAACAAAATCAACAAACCACGCGCATAAGGATGCGCAATGTAGATAACAAATGTTAAAAAACCAAGTGTATCTGGGAGAAAATTTAAACAGACGCTATAGTTCAACCTTTTGCACGAAATCACTCAAACCGCAAACTTCCACATCATTTTTAAACGGATAAGATACTGGTACGGGAGAAACAATATATGTTTTGTCTGGTTTTACGGTCTCTATAGCACTCCAAAAGCCTTTGGTTACCTGTGGTGCTGATGAGGCTTTACATTCTACGGCAATCCTTCGGGAGCCTCTCTCAATGATCAAGTCTAACTCATCACCCGAAGCACTGCGATAAAAAGAAAATTTGCAATCTCTCAAAGAAGAGATGATGTTTTCAATAATAAATCCTTCCCAAGATGCACCGAAAACAGGGTTTCCCATCAGAGAATTAAAGTCATCTACCTGTAACAATCTATGTAACAGTCCGCTATCTCTTACATAAATTTTAGGAGATTTAACCAGGCGTTTCTTGGTATTCTTTTCAAATGGTTGTAACGAACGAACAATAAAGGTTTGCTCCATCAGGTCAATATACCGGCGAACAGTTTGGTAAGTTACACTTAGCGATTCTCCCAATTTGGAAGAATTAAAAAGTTGCCCCTGATTGTGCGCACACATAGTCAGCAAACGACGCAGTTGCAATGCGGGAATTTGAATCCCGAGTTGTGGGATATCCCGTTCTACATACGTTCTGAGGAAATTTTCTCTCCAGAGTATGCTTCCCTGGGCCGAGGACGCGAGATAACTATCCGGATAGCCGCCGCGAAGCCAAAATTTATTTAATTCAAAATTTATATTTCGTTCAACCTCTTCAATTGTAAACGGAGTAAGTTCAATCAATCCGATCCTTCCGGCCAACGATTCTGACGTTTTCTGTATAAGGTCTTGCGAAGCAGATCCAAGCAAAATAAATCGTCCCGGACGACGGTTACGGTCTATTTCACTTCGCAATACCGAAAAAAGTTCCGGTACCAACTGAATTTCGTCCAAACAAATGGTCACATCCTGATTAGCCTGGAAAAATAATACAGGTTCTCTCAACTTATTCAGGTCATCCAAATTTTGAAGATCTAAATACAGATAGGCATCCGAATTTTGATAGAGCATTTTCACCAAAGTGGACTTTCCGCATTGTCTTGGGCCTAAAATGGCAACCGCAGGAAATACACGTAGATTCTCAGCTACAAACGCTTCTATATTTCTGTCGATCAATTTTTGCATATCATAAATATGATTTCTATTTTGCACAAATATAGCGATTGTACTTAAAACTACCAAATTCAGCTTGTCGTCAAAATTTACACAGACTTTATAGTTCAACCTTTTGCAACAACTAAACCGGCAGCGAAAAGGCCTTCAGGCGGCCGGACTTTCGTTGACGGGAAACACACCATACAACAGATAACATACACTTCATTTTTACAAAATTATTGGTTATTTCCACATTACATATCTGCTAAATCCCAGCAAAGACCTTCTACTGTATGTTTATTCAGTTCCTTTGTTTTTAGGATGTTGACTTTCTCTTCAAACAATTGAGACTTGAAGTTCTTTTTCTGCCGTTTTACTTCAACAGCAACTGCACGCTTATCATCCAAATATACTCCCACAATATCAATCTCATGCTGATTCCCTTTTGGCTCCCACCACGAGCCTATTGCCCGATAGGCAAAACTCTCCTGCATCTTTTGTTTAAAGTACAGTTCCAATGTCTTTCCCGAATAAGTGGGATAATCATCTAACATGATTTTAGACACTCCTTCAAAGTTTCCAATCTCAATCAGTGACCTGTTCCGCTCGATATATCTGAACCAAAAGCGTAGGAAATTATCGGTTACTTCGTACCTTACAGTTTGTGTTCCTTCTTTCGCAAAAATGGGACGTTGCTTTTTAATTACTTCGTAAACTGTTTCCAATTTCTGTAACTGCCCGCCGATGCTTTTTTCGCCCATAAATGCCTCAATCTCGGCCTGTGTATTCTTTCCGGAAGAAATTGCATCAAGAATGGAAAAATAACTTCCATATTTTTTGCCAAACTCCTGAATCAACAAATTACGCCCTTCATCTATAAATGGAGATTCGCCTTGGCAGATGTATCTAATCATTTTAGGGATAGTCAACGCCTTGTTATCTACCAACAGTTCGATATATTTAGGTACACCACCGGTAAAGGTGTAGAAAGCCAGCAACTCATCATTCGTGTAACTCGGATGGTAGTCGTGCAGGATCTCTTTGAGCACAGTGGTCGTGAAAGGTGTTATTTTCAGCATAGCATCGGCTCGACCAAACAACGGTTCGTGCTTATCCTGAAATATTTTTGTCATCAACGAATAGATGGAGCCGCTTACAACAAAATTTATGTATGTTTTAGTCCTGTACCGGTCCCAATAGTTCTGAATATCGCCGTATATCGATTCGTTGATATTGATAAACTCTTGGAATTCATCAATTACAAGGGAAAACTTCATTTTAGTCCCTTGCTCAAGCAGAAAGCGAAATATATCGGAAAAATTGTCCATTGCAGGAACAAATATCCCCAACTGTTTCTCGATCTCTTTTGTGTATCCACTGCATAAGTCAGCCTCATTCTTCCGGCCGACAAACAAATAAATTACGGTCTCGTTTTCAAGAGCTTTCAAAATAAGAGAAGTCTTACCGACACGTCTCCGCCCGGTAAGTACCGTAAACTTAGAGTGGTCATTGTACGCCTGCTCTTTTGTTCGCTGCAATAGGGCAATTTCGTCTGTTCGATTATAGAATTTCATAACTCATATTTTTACAGTGGTAAATTTTACCACTGTTGCAAAGTTAAATGAAATTTAGAATTTGGCAAAATTAGTCCCTGTTAAAGACATGTATAGCCTAAATGCACTACGGGTTACTCCTATTTCTTTTATAATTTCACCAAGTGTGCTTTCCAATCCTGTGGAATTTCGCAGACATCCAGAATTTTCAACCCTGTAGCATCGGAAGCGATGGATGGATTCAAGGTGACATTCAGAAATTCCGAATCTAATTTCCACATAGCGCCCGTAGCCGGATCTACAATCAACATACCGATTAAACCTCCCAAAAGTATGTTCCCAAAATACCAACCATCTATTCTAAAGGTAACCGGTACTATTTTCTCGTCAAAACCCGGACTTGAAAATCTAATCTGATATTCGGCCTTGGAGAAATAGCCGCTACCTGCATTTAATACAACAGTAACAGGAGTGTTACCCCCAAATATTTCTTTCCCTTTCTTATCCGTGATCGTAAAACCCTGTGACATAACCAATAATAAACCTCCCATCGGGGTCCACATACATCCCCGGCGCATTCGCGCAGTACAGATACGGATTCGTCGTTTGCAGCGCCGGATCGGGATTAAACCACCTCCCCAACATCGGGTTATA
>QMCD01000777.1_pt1 | contig 48068 bp, 47 predicted proteins | sample 1821841 | NCBI WGS metagenome assembly QMCD01 (sample SAMN01991225, study PRJNA193472) | Termite gut metagenome, whole genome shotgun sequencing project. | isolation source: worker | host: Macrotermes natalensis
AAGCTGAGAGACGAGATAGACATGACGATTATCTTCATCACGCATGACATCGGTCTGGCATATTATGTATCAGACACGGTATACATCATGGAGCACGGCAAGTTCGTGGAATCGGGCTCGGCAGAGAGCGTGATAATCACGCCGCAGGCAGCCTACACGAAGCGCCTCATCAGCGACGTCCCCAAGATTCACGAGGAGTGGGACCTTTCTACTGTGTAATTTCGAGATTCCTTTCATAATATCACAAAACATAGATGGCGGTGCATTTGCACCGCCATCTATGTTTTTATAAGACTATTCGCGTTGTTATGTGAGGTTCAGCTTCATGTCGCCGTCCTTTACCCAGCCCAGCCTTCTGAAAATGAAATCAAAGGCAAGCGCCAGTGCGGCAGGCAAAATAAAATGAAGAAAAGCAATTTGCAACAGCAGAATCCACGGATTTGCTTCAGGCATGGCGGCAAAAGCACCAAATTGCCCGACTAAACCGCTTGTGCCCATCCCGGCGCCCGTCGCGGTGTTCTCAAGCTGAAAAACACAGGTGGAAAGCGGTCCGACGACCATTGAGGCCAGTGTCGGAGCAAGCCATATTGCCGGCTTGCGCATGATGTTGCCGAACTGCAGCATTGAAGTTCCCAAGCCCTGCGAGAAGAAGCCGCCCCAGCGGTTATCACGGAAGCTCGTTACCGCAAAGCCTATCATCTGCGCACAGCAGCCGGCAACCGCCGCGCCCGCGGCTAATCCTTCAAGATTGAGCATGATACACAGCGCGGCCGAGCTTATCGGCGCGGTCAGCACAAGGCCGACAATTGCCGAAACCGCAATGCCCATCGGCAACGGCGCCAAGGTGGTGGCGGAATTGATTACCGCGCCCAGGCCGTCCATCAAACCGGAGACTCCTGGGCCGACCAATTGCCCTGCAACGCATCCGGTGATAATCGTCACAATTGGCGTCACGATAACGTCAACCGGCGTCTTCCCTGCGACCAGGCTTCCCAGCTCCTCGCCTACCAATGCGGCGACATATGCGCCCACGGGTCCGCCTACGGAATAGCCAAAGGCGCCCGCCGCCACACACGAGAAAATCACGAGCGGTCTCGCCTTCAATCCCGCCGCAATGGACGCTCCAATCGCTCCGCCGACAACAGGCGAGGCGGCTGAAATAATATCCGCGAACGGCAGAAGAAAATCAAGCCCCGGAATCTTCCCGAGCTGTGAGATAATGAGGCCGATAATCAGCGACGAGAAAAGCCCCAAAGCCATGGCGCTCATGGCATTGACGAACCATCTCTTTGCGAAATACCTCACGCGCGCAAAGACTTTATCTTTAATATTCAATTGTGTTTCAGACAAAAAATCATCCCTTCAAACTTTATTCCCGCTTTTTCCAGTGACTTTATTTCCCTTTGCCCAAAGGGCCGCCTTATGGCAGGGAGACAGAGAAAAAAGGAGGTAGATTTTTCCTATATTCGCTATGTTGCGCATGGGCAGGTCCGCTGTTTTTCAGTGGTTCTTCTTGCCTGAGCGCCGTATTTTATTCCAAGTTATTCTACCACATTTTCTGAAAGCTTACAAGAAAACAAAACTGCCGGACATTTGTCCGGCAGTCAATCTGCGCTTAAACCACACCCTGTGCAATCATAGTATCAGCTACTTTCACAAAGCCGGCAATATTTGCCCCGACGACATAGTTCCTCGGGTGCCCATACTTCTCCGCGGCGCTGTCCGCATTCGCGAAGATATTCTCCATGATTTGCCTGAGCCGCGAGTCAACCTCTTCAAATGTCCATGAGAGCCTCTGGCTGTTCTGGCTCATCTCAAGCGCCGATGTCGCAACGCCCCCGGCGTTAGCAGCCTTGCCCGGACCGAAAAGCACCTTGTTTTCGAGGAAAAACTCGGTCGCCTCAAGCGTGGTCGGCATATTCGCGCCCTCCGCGACGGTCATTACACCATTAGCGACGAGTTGTTTCGCGTCGTCGAGATGAAGCTCATTCTGCGTTGCGCAAGGCAGCGCAATGTCACATTTTACAGACCACACACCCTTGCCCTCATGATACTCGGCATTCGGGCGATATTTGCCATATTCCGTAAGCCTGCCGCGGTTAGTGAGCTTAATCTCCTTTATCGCCGCCAAGTCAATTCCCTCTGCGTCGTAAATCCAGCCGGTGGAGTCTGACATCGTGACCACCTTTGCGCCCATTTCAATGGCTTTTTGCGCGGCATAAATCGCAACATTGCCCGAACCTGAAATGGAAACAGTCTTTCCGCTGATGGAATGCCCGTTCTTCGCAAGCATGGCATTCGTGAAATAAAGCAGCCCGAATCCTGTCGCCTCGGTTCTTGCAAGCGAGCCACCGTAAGTCAGCCCCTTGCCTGTAAGAACCCCCTCATAAACATCGCGGATTCTCTTATATTGCCCGTACATATAGCCGATTTCACGCGCGCCCGTGCCAATATCGCCCGCCGGAATATCCGTATCTGCGCCGATGTGGCGATAAAGCTCAGTCATGAAGCTCTGGCAGAAAGCCATAACCTCGTTGTCACTCTTGCCTTTGGGGTCAAAATCAGAGCCGCCCTTGCCACCGCCGATTGGCAGACCCGTCAGCGAGTTTTTGAAAATCTGTTCGAAGCCCAGGAATTTGATAATACCCAGATTCACACTCGGATGCAGGCGGATTCCGCCCTTATATGGCCCGATTGCAGAATTGAACTGCACTCTGAACCCGCGATTTACCTGCACCTTGCCGCTGTCATCCACCCAAGGCACACGGAAAATAATCTGCCTCTCCGGCTCGACAATGCGCTCTAAAATTCCATTCGCCTCATATTCCGGTCGTGCGTTAATCACCGGCTCTAACGAGGCGAGAACTTCGCTCACTGCCTGAATGAATTCAGGCTCGCCGGTGTTTTTTTGCATTAAAATTTCCAACTGCTTGCTCACATATGACATATTATCCTCCTAAAGTCATAACATAGGGTACTTTGATAAAATTGCAAGATTTGAAACGCCAACTTGCAAAACTAGATTTAGTTTAGCATATTGAAAGATAGAAATCAAGCGAATATCACAAAAAAACTACAGAATTGAGATTTGACGCAAGGAGAAATGAATGATGCTCCCAAGGATAATTCATGATACAAGCGTTTGAGATTACTGTTTTCTGAAAAAAACTTTGACATTTATTCAATTTTTATATAGAATAAATAAGGCAAAGAGTTTTGCACGTAAAAGAAAGGATTGATTTTGTGGAGAGGAAAGTTGGAACGGTTTCGAGGGGCATCCGCTGCCCTATCATTCGTGAGGGAGACGACCTCGCAGGCATTGTCACCGGCAGCATTATTGAGGCGGCAGATGCCGAGGGTTTTTCCTTGCATGACAGAGACGTTATCGCTGTTACTGAATCAATTGTGGCGCGCGCGCAGGGGAATTATGCCTCAACTGAGGCAATTGCCAAAGATGTGCGCAATAAGCTGGGCGGAGAGGAAATCGGTGTGATTTTTCCGATTCTTTCACGCAACCGCTTCGCCATATGCCTCACCGGAATCGCAAAAGGAGCAAAAAAAGTTATCCTTATGCTCACTTATCCGTCTGATGAAGTGGGAAATGGGCTCGTTTCACTTGATGCGCTTGATACCGCAGGAATTGACCCTTTCACAGATGTTCTTACACTTGCCGAATATCGCAAGTATTTCGGGCGTTCTGTCCACACATTCACCGGCATTGATTATGTCGAATATTATGAGCAAATTATAAAAAATGCGGGCAGTGAGGCGGAGATTATTTTTGCCAATAACCCGAAGGAGATTCTGAATTATGCGAAGAATGTTCTGGTGTGCGACATTCATTCACGCCAGCGCACCAAGAAGCTTTTGAAGGCCGCAGGAGGGGAACGCATCTATGGTCTTGATGACATTTTGAGTGAATCGATTGACGGCAGCGGCTTCAATTCCGATTACGGTCTTCTAGGCTCAAATAAGTCAACAGAGACGAAGGTAAAGCTGTTCCCGAGGAACTGCTCTGAATTTGTGAGCCAGGTGCAAAAAAAGATAGAGGAGAGCACGGGCCACCACGTTGAAGTAATGGTTTACGGCGATGGTGCGTTCAAAGACCCTGTCGGGAAAATCTGGGAGTTTGCAGACCCCTGCGTTTCTCCCGGATATACAAAAGGTCTTGAAGGAACACCGAACGAACTAAAAATTAAGTATCTTGCTGATAATGATTTTAACGAGCTTTCCGGCGAGGAGCTGAGAGAAGCAATATCACAGAAAATCAAAGATAAGCCTGATAGCCTCGTCGGTGATATGTCCACGCAGGGCACGACACCCAGACGCCTGATTGACCTCATCGGCTCGCTTGCTGATTTAACAAGCGGCTCTGGCGATAAAGGCACGCCCGTGGTGCTGATTCAAGGATACTTCGACAATTATATCAATGATTAGTTATCATCAATAAATACAATTAGTGACTTTTAATAAAGCTAAAGGAGAATCAATGAGTAATTCAATTCGCAGTGATAGAAGCTTAAATATTAAAGAATTTGTCAGCACTTCAATTGCATCAATAAAAGAGACGGTAGGTGAGAAAAAAGTTCTCTGTGCTATGTCTGGTGGCGTAGATTCAGCAGTGGCGGCGCTTCTTGTGCATAAGGCAATCGGCAAAAATCTCACATGTGTTTTTGTTGACCACGGTTTCATGCGAAAGAGCGAAAGGGCAACGGTTGAGCAGGTTTTCAAGAGTGAGTTTGACATGAACTTGATTTCTCTTGACAGAGAAGAGCGTTTCTTGCAAAAAGTGAGAGGCGTTACTGACCCCGAGAAGAAGCGTAAAATCATCGGCGAGGAGTTTATCCGCGTATTTGAAGAAGAGAGTGCGAAGCTTGGAAAAATGGATTTTCTCTGTCAGGGCACTATTTATCCTGATATTATCGAGAGCGGCTCTGACGGCACGGCTCTCGTTAAAAGTCACCATAATGTTGGCGGTTTGCCGGAGAATGTTGACTTTGAGGGTATCATTGAGCCGCTGAAAGAGCTGTATAAAGATGAGGTGAGGAAAGTCGGCGCCGAGCTTGGGCTTCCGGATGAGATTGTCCAGCGTCAGCCGTTCCCGGGGCCGGGTCTGGCTGTTCGCGTGATAGGTGAGCTCACAAAGGAGAGGCTTGACACTCTCCGCGCCGCCGATGCAATTTTCCGTGAGGCTGTCGAGGCTGCAGGAGTGGATAAAAATGTTAACCAATACTTTGCAGTGTTGACTTCAAACAGCAGCGTCGGCGTCACAGGCGGTGAAAGGACATATGGTGCGACGATTGCTCTCAGGGCGGTTGTGACCACAGATTTTGTCTCAGCACAATGGGCAAGGCTGCCATATGAGCTTCTCGACGATGTGTCAAGACGGATAACAAATGAAGTCACAGGTGTGAACAGGGTGGTCTACGATGTGACGAGCAAGCCGCCCGGAACAATAGAATGGGAGTAACAATGAAACACATTCATACATTTTCAATTGCGGCATACGATGCCTCGCAGAATGCTTGGGGCGTTGCCGTGGCGTCAAAATTTCTGGCGTGTGCGAGCGTTGTGCCGTGGGCGAAGGCCGGTGCGGGAGCGATTGCCACGCAGTCGCTCGCGAATCTTGACTACGGCCAGCTCGGCTTGAAGCTGCTGGAGCGAGGATATTCCGCCGAGCGTACGCTTGACGCCCTGCTGAAGCTCGACGATGACACGCGCGAGCGTCAGGTCGGCATAGTGGATACAAACGGCGGCAGTGCGGCGTTCACGGGTGAGGGCTGCTTTAGGCATGCCATGCACCGCACTGGGGCGGGATACTCCTGCCAGGGGAATATGCTCGGCTCGGCCGAGGTGGTGCCTGCGCTTGAGCGCACATACCTTGAAAATGAAGGTCTGCCTCTCGCGAAGCGCCTTGTGCTTGCGCTCTTCGCCGCCGAAAAGGCCGGCGGAGACAGACGCGGCAAGCAGGCCGCGGGAGTGCTGGTCGTCAGCCCGAGAGGAAGCTATGGCGGCTACACTGACCGCGCCGTTGACCTCCGTGTGGACGACAGCGAGCAGCCTGTCACCGACCTTCTTCGCCTGGTTGATTTGCACGGTCTTTATTTCGGCAAGCCGAAAACCGAAGATATAATCCCAATTGAGGGAGAAACTCTCGAACAATTGCAAGCCGCGCTTCACGCGCTGGGATTTTCTAAAGCCCCGAACGGCATATGGGACGACGATTTTGCCGAGGCCTTCGTGCAGTTTTCCAATCAGGAGAATTTTGAAGAGCGCTTGCTTGCCGGCAACCGCGTAGACGCAGCCGTCCTAAGGTTTATGATGGAAAAGTGAGGAATAGACAAACATAAAAGAGCTTCTGATTTTTCAAATCGGAGGCTCTTTTCACTTTGCCTATTGATTTCACGATATAGGTGTGATATATTATATACATTATTTGTTTAAAAGAGGATTGTTGAAAAATGAAAAGATACGCCGAGTACATGTCTGAAATCCCTCCTGATAAACTTTATGAAGCATTATTAGGATATGGGATGTTTAGTGAAAAAATGCCGCCATTTACAACTTCAAAGCCCTTTTTTGATTATTGTCAAGAAAAGTTGCATAAGTTTACAAATAAAGCTCGTAAGTATGTGTACTATGAAAATGTCAGAAATGTCAACATGCCACGTCCGTTAGGAATACCAACCCCTATGAATTATCAGCTACTTTGTGAGTGTTTGAAAGAAAACTGGGAGGGAATTCAAACCTATTTTAGAAAGGTGACAAAAAATCAGAACCATAAAGTCAGTAGAATACACATAAGGCGACTTTTCAATTCAAATAGCATTTTCGAGATGAATTATTCAAATTGGAGATTAGATCCTAATCCTGATGAAGACTTGTTAATAAATAAGCGCTATATAGTTCACGCAGACATCTCAAAGTGCTTTCCTAGCATATATACTCATTCCATTCCATGGGCTTTGTAATCAGCGGAATATTTTCTTTAGGAGCATAACAAGTTGGTACAATAGGATTGACAAGGCGACCCAAAACATGAAGCATGGTGAGACGCATGGACTTATGATTGGCCCACACGCATCGAACCTTTTATCTGAAATAATCTTATGCAAGGTGGATAATGATTTAGTAAAAAAAGGATGGGAGTACATAAGAAATATTGACGACTATACGTGCTATGTGAAAACCGAAGAAGAAGCACGGCATTTCTTAATAGATTTGCAAGCAGAATTAAGAGAATATGACTTGTCTCTCAATCACGGAAAAACAGCAATCAGCCCTCTTCCATCAGCTGCTACAAAGAATTGGGTAAGAAAAATAAACTCAATATCAATTACCACTAATTATGATAAGGTGGATTATAAAAATTGTCGCACATATTTGGACTTTGCTATAGAAACTGCTGCTAAAGAGAACAATGATTTTGCAGTTTTGAAATATGCTATAAAGGTGCTTAGCGGTCTTGATTTAACTGACAATGCGAAGATGTATATGCAGAAGACAGTTTTTCATTTGTCTCTAATTTACCCATATCTTGTACAACTTCTAGAAAAATGTATATTTCAATTTTGCGGAACTCCACGAAAAGAGAAACTAATGATTTCAAATAAACTTTATGAGTTAGGGATAAAAAGCAGGATATACGAAGCCGCAAGCTATGCACTCTTTTATGCAATAAAGTACGATTTCACTATACCGGAAGTCAAGGCAGAAGAGATTATTGATAGCAAAGATTGTATATTGTTACTTTTGGGATATAAATACTTTCTTGCTAAAAATGATGAAGAAGCTATGCGAAAACTTGAAGGTTATGCTACTGAACTGTCTAAGAATGAAGACGATTTCGACACATATTGGTTATTTACTTATGAAGTGTTAAGTGAGGAGTGTTTGAAGGATGATTGGAAAGTGATGAAGCAAAAAAAGGTCTCTTTTATTAAGGATAAAACCGATTGGTAGTAAGAAAAGAGCCCCCTCGGGGCTCTTTCTCTTTACCTCAACCATATTGCCTTCCCTCCCCAAAAAGCATATAATAGCACTAAGAACAAATGAAAGGTGAAGCATATGAATGAGATTAAATGCCCGCATTGCGGGAAGATATTCAAGGTGGACGAGTCGGGTTACGCCGACATTATAAAGCAGGTTCGCGACCATGAATTTGAGAAGGCGATTCATGAGCGCGAAGCCTTGCTGGAGGCGAACAGCAAGAATGCGCTTCAGGCGGAGACGATGAAAAAGGACGCCGAAATCGCCGAGCTGAAGGCAAAAATCGAAGCGGCTGAAAGAGAGACAGCGTTTGCTGAGGAGAAAATCAGGAACGAGCTGCAATTAGAGGTGAACAAGAAAGAAATTGAGATTGCAAACCTCACATCTCAGATAGAAGCGGAGGGAATCGCAAAAAAACTTGCGGTGACTGAGGCGGTCAGCCAGCTCGAAAAAGAGCGCGATTCACTGCAAAATGAGCTCAAAGCCAAAGACACCGAAAGGCAGCTTCATGAAGCTAATCTTAAAGATAGATATGCGGCGGAGCTCAAGACAAAAGACGAAATGATTGCCTATTATAAGGATATGAAGGCAAGGCTCTCGACGAAAATGGTTGGCGAAACGCTTGAGCAGCACTGCGAAACTCAGTTCAATCAGATACGCGCCACCGCCTTCCCGACCGCCTATTTTGAAAAGGACAACGATGCAAAAACAGGCAGTAAGGGTGATTATATTTACCGCGAGAAAGACGCCGAGGGCAATGAAATCGTCTCAATCATGTTTGAAATGAAGAACGAGGGCGACGAGACCTCTACGAAAAAAAGGAATGAGGATTTCCTCAAGGAGCTCGACAAAGACCGCAACGAAAAACACTGTGAATACGCGGTGCTGGTGTCATTGCTTGAAGGTGACAGCGAGCTTTATAATTCCGGGATTGTGGATAAATCACACCGTTTCCCGAAGATGTATGTCATTCGTCCGCAGTTTTTTATCCCGATGATAACCGTGCTGCGAAACGCGGCGCTGAATTCGCTGAAATACAAGCAGGAGCTCGCACAGGTGAAAAATCAGAGCATTGACATCACTCATTTCGAGGAGAATCTGGAGGCTTTCAAAAGCGGCTTCGCCCGCAATTACGACCTCGCCAGCCGCAAATTCAAAACCGCGATTGAGGAGATTGACAAGACAATCGACCATCTGCAAAAGACCAAAGAGGCCCTGCTCTCGTCAGACAACAACCTGCGGCTCGCGAACAACAAGGCGGAGGATTTGACAATCAAGCGCCTCACGCGCGGCAACCCTACAATGACAGAAAAGTTCGCGGAGCTGGAGGAAAACAAGAGTTTTGGGGAAAGATGAGTTGTTGGCGATAGAGGGTGGCAAAGCTCGGCAATTATGACTTTATAGATGAAGGGTAGGAGAGTGTTTCGGTATGAGATGGAAAACTGTAGAGTACTCGCGAAAGGAAATAGATAGAGCAGGGCATGAAATTAAGAGTGGAAATACCTCAAAAGAGGTTATGGCTGTAATTGATAATTGGCGGGCTTCACATGCATATCCTTTGCAGGTTTTTTATTGTAATCTCAAGGAGAAGGCAGGCGAAGAAATGATTGTTGCTCAAAGACTTAAGCGGTTAAGTTCAATCGTAGCCAAACTCCAGCGTGAACCTAAAATGGATTTATGGTCTATGCAGGATTTGGGAGGTTGCAGAGTAGTGGTCCCTACTCTTGAAGATGTCTACACATTGGTAAACAGATATAAAAAATCAAGAGTCCGCCACATACTCAAAAAGGAAAATGATTACATTGGAGAACCAAGGAGTTCGGGATATAGAAGTTATCACTTAATATATAAGTTTCAAAGTGACAAAAAATAAGCATATAATAGGAATATGCTTATTGAAATTCAAGTCAGAACAAAATTACAACATTTATGGGCAACTGCTGTGGAAACAATGGGATTGTTCACGCAAGAAGCGTTAAAAGCCAGTCAAGGTGACACATCAGTGTTAAGATTCTTTGCGTTGATTTCATCAGTTTTTGCATTTGAAGAAAAAACAAAGCACGTATGTGGAACACCTGATAGTATAGAGGAAACAATCGGAGAAATTCAACGTATTAATAAAGAACACCGAGTAATTGATATGTTGCAAGCCATTATTGTTGCAACAGCAAACTATGACAGAAAAGAATCAGAGAAACTCAAAAAGGGATACTATATATTGATATTTAATTATGGAAATAGGACTCTGAGAATGAGGTATTATAAGACCGCACAAATTGATGAAGCGATAATAGAATACAATAGCATTGAAAGTAGTAGTGGAACAGGGAATATAGATGCTGTGCTAGTCTCAACAGACTCGTTTGTTTCATTAAAGGCAGCATATCCAAATTATTTCTCAGATATAAGAGAATTTACATCTAAGGTTGAAAGCTATATCAAAAAGAAATAAACCCAAAATCCCCCTGCTTCCGCAAGCAGGGGGATTAATTCACCATATCTATATCACCGGTACTCAAACATAGCCCAAATGGCTCAGATAGGCACATGTAATATATAACATACCATAAAAGTAAATATAAGTCTAGTCTTTTTTTATTTTTATGCTAAAATTTTATTGTGGGATAATTTTGAGATAGCTTTCAGGCAGAAAAGGAGGCAGCATGAGAGAAGAAAAGACTGAAAAACCCTCTTTCTTAAAGAGGGAGGCACGAAACGAACATGATGAGTTGAGTGGCGGGAGCTTTGAAATGAAGTTTCCGGACGAAACCGCGCACCTTGCGGAAATCACGGGGAAAATCAGCGTGGAGCTTAAAGAGGCCGAGCGAGCCGTTGATCTGATGGACAAGGAATACCGCGAGGCGGTCATGTATCGTGCGGAGCAGCGCGGGAATATCGACCCCAAGGAGATGTTCCAAAGCGAAATGATGCTCTATGAGATTGACTCCTCCGGCGTGTCAGCGGTTGAGCGGCGCGAGAGAATGCAAAAAACCATGGATTCGCCGTACTTCGCCCGCATCGACTTCAAACCCCAAAACGCAGAAGAAGCGGCTTACTACATCGGGCGCTTCCCGTTCTACTCGGAGAGCAAGCTGCTCATCATCGACTGGCGTTCTCCTGTGGCGGGTATGTTCTACGATTACGAAACCGGCCCCGCGGAATACACAGCGCCGGGCGGAAGCATAGCCGGCGAGCTGACCCGCAAGCGCCAGTTCAAAATCAAAAACAGCAAGATGGAGTTCGCGTTTGAAAGCTCTGAGAATATTCAAGACGATGTCCTGCAGCAGGAGCTTGCCGCCACCTCCGATGAGAAGATGAAAACCATCATCTCAACAATCCAGAAAGAGCAAAACAAGATTATCCGAAACGGCACGGCGCACACCTTGATTATCCAGGGCGTGGCAGGCTCGGGCAAAACGAGCATCGCGCTGCACAGGGTGGCATTTTTGATGTACCGCCTCAAAGACAGGCTCAAGGCGCAGAACGTGACGATTATCTCGCCCAACAAGGTGTTCGGCGACTATATTTCCGGCGTCCTTCCGGAGCTCGGAGAAGATCCTGTCTTTGAGACGAGCTTCGCCGAAATCGCAAAGCTGCAAATCGAGCCGGAAATCGACTTCGAGGCGGATAAAAACCCGCTGGAAACCACGGATAAAGCATGGCTGGAGCGCACTAAGTTCAAATCCTCGCTTGAGTTTGTAACTCTGATGGACGAATACATCGCCCGCGTGCCGGAGACGGCGTTTGAGGCGCAGGATTACACTTTTGAAGAATACACAATCCCCGCCGAATGGATAACAGCCAGAGTGGAGGTTTATGCGCGCTTTCCGCTTGTGAAGCGCCTTGAGATGATAGCGGACGATATTCACAGTCGCCTTGAAAATCAAAATTTTTACGACGTCAAGCTGCCGACTCTCAGGAATATATTTCTGGCGCTCAAGCGGATGCTCAAATTCCGCACAACCTTGCTGCTTTACAAGAATTTCTTCCGTGAAATCGGCAACACACGAATGCTCAAGCTTCCAGTGAAAAACACGCTTGAATGGAATGATGTTTACCCGTTCCTGTATCTTCAGTCGGCCTTCACGGGTCTTCAGGAGAGTCGCCTGATTAAGCACCTCGTCATCGACGAAATGCAGGATTACACCCCAATTCAATACGCCGTAACAAAAAGGCTATTTTCATGCCCGAAGACAATCCTCGGCGACTTCGGGCAATCCGTGAACCCAAGCGTAGACTATAATTTGGCGGACCTGAACGCCATGTTCGCTGCGGCAGAGCTGTTCCGCATGGAGAAAAGCTACCGCTCCACCTATGAGATAATCCAGTTTGCCAAGAAAATCGCGGGAAATCAGGGCTTTGAGGCCGTTGAGCGCCACGGTGAGACTCCGTCAATCAAAGCATGTGCCGGCAAGGAAGAGGAAATCCGCGAGATTGTAAAGCTCATAGAGAAATATCAGCTTTCCGGATATAACACGATGGGAATCATCACCAAAACAACGGCAGATGCGGAAGCCCTCCACTCGGCGCTGAAGGAGTTGACCACGGCGGAGATAGGCATTATTATGCCGGATAGCGAAAGCTTCAAAAGCGGCATATCCGTGATGTCAATTCAGATGTCAAAGGGTCTTGAGTTCGATGAGGTGGTAATCCCGTTTGCGGGCAAAGAGACATATAACTCCTCCTTTGAGCGCAACCTTCTCTACGTCGCCTGCACCCGTGCGATGCATAAGCTAAGCGTGCTGTATTCCGGGGGAAAATCAGGGCTGCTGCCATGAGGACTGCCATGAACTTGACATAGTATATATCGCGGTATATACTATTCTTAGAGGTGATAATAATGGAAACAGCAAAAATATTTGAAAACGGCAGAAGTCAAGCCGTGCGCCTGCCGAAAAAGTACAGATTTGCGGGAGACGAAGTTTTCCTTCAGAAATTGGGGAATGCGGTGATAATGATTCCGAAAGAAGAATCCTGGCAAATCTTCATGAACGGTCTGCATAATTTCAGCGAGGATTTCCTTGAAAACGGAAGAGAGCCTGAAACACAGGTGCAGAGGAATATTCTATGAGCTATATGCTGGATACAAATATTTGCATATATGCCATCAAAAATAAGCCTGAAGCTGTTCTGCGGCGCATTAAGAGCAACCTGCAAAACGGGCTGTGTATATCGGCAATTACTCTAGCAGAACTGGAGCATGGCGTAGAGAAAAGCTCTCGGCCTGAGAGCAATACGATTGCACTTCTCCAGTTTCTCTCAATCCTGGAAGTGCTGTCATTCGATAATTCAGCCGCGGTGGAGTACGGGAAAATCTGCGCTCTTCTTCAAAAAAACGGAACCCCCATAGGAACTATGGATATGCTGATAGCGGCGCACGCAAGGGCGGTGGAGGCCGTGCTTGTGACAAACAATGTCCGGGAATTCACCAGAGTGCCGGATTTGATAGCGGAAAACTGGGCGGAAAACGAGTAATAAACCCCTGATGAAGCAGTATCATCAGGGGCTTATTGCAAAGTTACAATCACACATTCACAATCTTTTCGCCGTCGAAAATGAGAATCCCCATGCCGGAACCGAATTTTCTTCCGGCGAGAATGTACCTCTTATATGTCCTTTGCATGGAGGTACACTCGGGCAGATCTGCGTCAGGCTTCTCAAAATCCCTGCCGAAAATGCGCCATCTGTCGGGGAAGCCGTCGCCGTCTTCATTCAGCACAATATCAAAATCCCTAACAAAGCGCACGGTGTTGGATTCCTCCGGCAGAATCTCCGCCGTCGATTTATGCAGCAGCCAAGAGTCGCAAATACAAATGAGCTTGCCGTCAACCAAATCATCTTCGTAAAATTCATGTGCCTGTTTGTAGGAATCAAAGCACAGCTCGCGCGTCAGCGGTGCGCCGGAGGGGATGTGCAGGCTTTTGACCATGTCGCCTTTCTTAACGGTGAGGCCGCACTTCTCATAGACGACGTCATATTCAAATTCGAAGTCTTCATATTCAAGCCGGCCGAGCTTCACTATCTTGCCGTAAAACAGAAGCGGATACCAAGCCGCGACGAAGGTTCCCCATACGCCGTAGACGCTCTTGCATTCGTGAAGCTTCACAGTAAAATCTCCGCAGGTCTCTATGAAAACCTCGTGAGCATATCCCTTTTCCTCAAAGCTTGCCTTCATTGATTGGCTCAATTCAAGCGTCATGAGCATCTCAAGGCTGTATTTGTGAATCCCGCTTTTCTCGGCAAGCTTCTCAAGCAGGGGAGAGACATTATCCTTCCAGCCGTCCCAATCCCTCTCTTCCTCAAAGAAGAAATCCCGCACGCCGTCAAACTCCGAAAGAAAGCCCGCTTCAAGCTTATCCATGCAGTCTTTGAAATAATCCTGCGCGTCTGCCGGGAAATCTATTTCACCCATCAGGCTTTCAATGTATTCTCTGTTCATTTTTCGCTCTTTTCCTTTCTAAACCTTGCGATTCTCTCCGTGTCTACGATAATCGTCACCGGCCCGTCATTCTGCACGCTTACGTCCATGTGCGTGCCGAACTCACCTGTCTCAACCTTGCCGACCATATGCTTCCTCGCCGCCGAAATGAACTCATCATAGAGCCGCTCGGCTTCGTCGGGCGGGGCAGAGGCGTCAAACGAAGGGCGCCGCCCTTTTTTGCAGTCGGCTGAGAGCGTGAAATTCGAGACAACAAGCATATCGCCGCCGTTATCCTTCAGCGACAGATTCATTTTATCCTCTTCGTCACTGAAAATCCTCAGCTCAGCGATTTTCTCCGCCATGAATTCGGCATGCGCGCTTTCGTCACCCCTGAGCACCCCGAGGAAAACCACAAGTCCGCGGCCGATGCTCCGCCGCTCGCCACGCTCGATGACAATCTCGGCCGAACTCACGCGCTGAATGACAGCCCTCATATTAACACCCTCTCGAATATATTATAACCAGTTTATCATAAAAAGTTGAAAGAGCCAAGTTTTAGCTTGGCTCTTTCAGGGAATGGAAAGAGATGACTGCCATAGTCCGCTTGTAATACATATTCATTGTGTCGGCTAATCCATGTGTATCAGCCTTGTTTTTCGGGTGCTCGGGAAGCGGCTCATTCTTACCTTGTCAGCCACGACGGCAATGAATTCGCCGTTCGTGGGCCGGCCTTTCCCGAAGTTGACGTTTTCCGAAAAGCAATCGCGCAGCATCGCCTTGTCTCCGCGCTCCCATGTCAGCTCAATGGCGCCTCTAACCGAGCGCTCAACGCGCGTACCCGTCACGTTATACATCTGCCCAATTCTCGGATAAAGCATCCTTGTCATGTGATTAATTATATTTGGGTTGCGATGAACAAGCAGCACACCGTCTCTGAGATACTGAAATCCCTTGATGTGCGACGGCACACCAAGCCTTTGAAGATATGTAGTAATCTTCGCGTAAAGAACAGCGTCCTCGTCGCTCATTTTTTGAACACCGTTTGTAGACACCACGTGCATCAGCGTTTTTTCAATCACATCCACAAACTCGATAGGCCCAACAGCGAAAACAGACGCGCCCTCGCTTATAAGTTCCCGCTCAAGAAGCGGTGTGGTGTATGAAGAACAAACGGCAAAAACAGGAAAAGTCTTTGCTTCTTCTCTTGTGCGCCTCATAATTCCAATCGCGTCAAGCCCCGGCATAAACATATCTATAATCACGAAGTGCGGGTTCTCTCTTTTTATTTCTTCGCAAATAAGATGGCCATTTTTCGCACATAGCTTATGCTCAATGTTCTTCTGCGATAGGTAATTGAGAAGTTTGTCTGACTCTTCAAAAAAATTTGAGCCAATCAACAATTTACTTTTAACCAAATTTCTCGCCTCCCCTAAAATAACCAGTGAAAACATCTTACCATACAATTCGACAAATATCAACAATAAAATCGAAAATTTGTTAAAAAATATCAAAATGACAATGAAGCGCAAATCGAGGCATGTCCCAAAAGCATACACATTATTCAAAGTGATTAGGGATATAGCGGAAAGATAGACAAAGTGTAAACGATTCCCGTTTTTTACAAAAATAAAAATGGTTATCATAAATATTTTGGGACACCGCTAACGAGAAAAAAAGCACCAAGATTATATGCCAAAGAACTCTTTTTGTGTTGCCGGAACGTCATAATTTGATATTCAGGCGACGCAAATTTTGAAAAAGCAAGCTGAAGTCTGGATTTTTAAGTGGGATGAAAAAGAATTATGTTGACTACCGCAACCAAAAATGGTATTATATCTCTAATAATGCAGTTAACGCAGTTATAAATGAAATTAAACTCAATGAAGGAGCGGACAATATAATGAGGGGATTCACGAAAAAGATTCTTTCCATATTTCTTGTGTTATGCCTTGTTCTTTCAGTTTTGCCGGCCATAGGTGCCGCTGCTGAAAGCACCGCGGATGAAAATGTGTGGGACGGCTCCGTCGCGACGGGTTTCGCATCCGGCTCCGGCTCACAATTAAATCCGTATCTCATCACCAACGGTGCTGAGCTCGCCTATCTTGCCAAGCTTATCAACATAGACGCAAACATGTTTGCAACCACATATTTTAAGCTCGGCGCTGACATCATCCTCAATCCTTCCTCCGCGTTCAGATATGACGGCGAGATGAATATCACTGATGTCCGCCGTGACATAAATGTTAATAAGTGGACGCCCATCGGCGCGTATATGCCGGAAATTCGGCTTCTGCGCCGCGCTATCTTCGCTGAGTTTGACGGCGGCGGCCACACCATTTCCGGTCTTTACGTTGACACCGAGGACGATTACGCCGGGCTGTTCGGAAGCGCATACGGTCTGATTAAAGATGTGACGGTTGAAACCTCATATGTGCGCGGTGCGAGCTATGTCGGAACAATCGCCGGCGATAAGAAGGGTTTGTCTCATAACATCAGAACAGGCAAGGGCCTTGTAAGCGGTCTTGGCATTATCGGTGGTCTTTTCGGCGGACATTATAATGACGGCATTGAAAGCTGCCACAATTCCGCTAATGTTGTTCTTAACACATACATCAAAGACTATACTGCTCATCACCTCGGCGGAATCGCCGGTGAGGTGGAGTTTCACTATATCAGAAACAGCACAAATAAGGGTAATATAACCGCAGAGCTGCCCGATTTTTCCATTCCCGTGGCATGGGATAGTAAGGGTGTCCCGACGAGATATGAGCCGGATACCCCGGCTATCATAAGAGAAAACGAGAAAACGTTTACCGGTGGCATCACATCCAGAATAAAAGAAACCGTAATCGAAAACTGCTATAACACAGGCACAATAACCGGCGGCTTCAATGCCGGCGGCATAATCGGTCTTGGCACGGGGAATATTTCATCCAGCTTCAACACAGGCGATGTCAAGCAGCTTGCCGACCTCTCCCCGAAGCATGCCGGCGGTATAGCGGGCGGGCTGGAGGGCCGCAACTTCTTTATTGAGAATTGCTATAATTTCGGATATATCTCCGCAAACTTCGCGGGCGGAATAGTCGGCAAGAATTATTCCATTGCGCTAAGAAACAGCTACACCACTATAACTCCGTTCACGTCAGAGGGATACTCGCACAGCGCCACTTCAGGCACCACCACCACATACAGCCTTGAAGAGAATTGCTTCTTCTCGGCGTTCCCGCTGCTGAACTTCTATGAGACCATCACGGAAAAAAGCGATGTCCGCGTGAAGACCTCGGATGAAATGAAGGAGCAGGCGTTTGTTGACCAGCTGAATAACGGTGCGAGCGTGTGGGAAATAGACGCAGAAGAGATAAACGGCGGTTATCCAATCCTTTCCGGGATAGAATACGGCGATGAGCCCGTTGAACCCCCGCCGCCCCCGCCTCCGCCACCACCAGGAACATTTGAGTTCACAGACGTCAAGGAAGCCAACTGGTTCTATGAAGATGTCATATTCTGCGCGGAGCTCGGCATAATGAGGGGAACCTCCAAAACCAAGTTCAGCCCCGGCAGCATGATGACGCGCGAAATGTTCGTCACTGTGCTTGGCAGAATGGCCGAGCTTTCGGGTGCGGAGACCGATGGCTTTGAAAGCGAATTCACAGATGTCCCGAAAAATGGAGACTATTATAAATACATAAGCTGGGCGAATAGCAACGGAATTGTAAATGGCATAAGCAAAACCAAGTTCGGCTATAAGCAGACGGTAACCCGCGAACAGGCTGCCACGTTTGTGATGAGATACGCCGATTTCATGGGCTATGAGCTGCCCCTGCTCACAGACGGCGACCTCGCGAAGTTCTCAGATGAGAAAAGCATCTCGAAATACGCGCGCCCGTCAATGATTCGTATGGTTGAGGCACAGCTCTTTGAGGGATACAGAAGCAAGGCTCCGACGCCGGGCGAGTATGTATATACACTCAAGCCTAAGGCGGGCATCAAGCGCAGCGAGGCCGCCAAGGTCTTCCATCAGTTCATGGAAGCAGTTGAAAAGTAAGCGAAAATGAGAAGCACCTGTCGCATACATGTGATGGGTGCTTTTTCTATGATTTCAGCAATTTAGTTGACGAAAGCGCCGCTATCATGGTATCATAATATTTATTCCGGTTATTCTGAAGCTGGCAGGTGACGAGATGGACGGCAACGCTAACAAAATCACTGTAATCTGCGGGCACTACGGCTGCGGAAAGACGAATCTCGCGCTCAACCTTGCGCTTGAATCTGCCCGAGAGAAAAAGACCGCCATCGTGGATATGGACATCGTGAACCCGTATTTCCGCACGTCGGAGTACGGCGCATTGCTGGCTGATGCGGGCATAAGGCTTATTTCACCCGTCACAGCCAACACCACGCTCGATACCCCCGTCCTGCCGCCGGAGCTGAACTCGATATTCATTCCGTCCGGCACGAATATTCTTATTGATGCGGGCGGAGACGATGCCGGCATCACGGCGCTTGCGACTGTCAGCGATAAGCTTGCCTCAACCGGTTACGAGATGCTTTATGTTATTAACAGATACAGAATCCTCTCGCAAACGCCTGCCGAGCTTCTTCGTGAGATTGAGGGCGCTTCACGCCTCAAGGCGTGCGGGATTGTCAATAACTCGCATCTCGGCGTGGAAACGACATTCGATACCGTTGAAGCCTCACTGCCTTTTGCCGAGGAAACAGCGAAACTTCTCAATCTGCCCCTTCTCTGCAACACAATTCCCGATTTCGCGGTGGGGGCGCGCACACCCAAATCCGATATGAAAATCGTAAAAAGGCTTGTGAAGTTTCCTTGGGAGGATTGCTCTTGAAAACTCATAACTGAATGATTCAATCTGATTACAACCATTTCTTTTATATAAAAAGCACGAAGCGCAACAGCAATTATTCGCTGCGCGCGTCGCTACGCCGCTGGCCAACGGCTCACTATCAATTATACATTGCATTTACAGGGAGGAAATTATGCCGAATATCACAGTAGACGAGCTTGTATGCAAGGGCTGCTCAATGTGTGTGAACGCGTGCCCGCTTAACATCATTGCCCTTGACGAAACAAAAATCAACGCAAAGGGGTATCATCCCGCGAAGCTTATTGCGCCTGAAAAATGCACGGGCTGCACTTCGTGCGCGACGATGTGCCCTGACACGGCGATTACGGTGGAAAGGTGATGGGAATGGAAAAGATGAAGGTTTTGATGAAGGGGAACGAGGCGCTTGCGGAGGCGGCGATACAGGCGGGCTGCCATCATTTCTTCGGGTATCCGATAACCCCGCAGACAGAGCTTGCCGCCTATATGGCCAAAAGAATGCCGAAAATCGGCGGAGTTTATCTTCAGGCGGAATCTGAAATAGCCGCGGTGAATATGGTGCTGGGCGCTTCGGCGGCCGGAATCAGGGCAATGACTTCCTCAAGCTCGCCGGGCATAAGCCTTAAGGCGGAGGGAATCTCCTACATGGCGGGCTCGGATTTGCCCGCTCTCATAATCAATGTTCAGCGCGGCGGCCCCGGTCTCGGCGGAATCCAGCCGGGTCAGGCGGATTACTATCAGGCTACCAAGGCCACGGGTCACGGGGATTTCCATATCCTCGTCTATGCGCCGTCAACCGTGCAGGAAATGGTCGATTTAGTCTCCGTTGCGTTTGATAACGCCGATAAATACAGAATGCCCGCGATGATTCTCGCAGACGGTATGCTTGGGCAGATGATGGAGCCCGTCGAACTGCCTGCCGAGCGCAAAACGGCGCAAATTGAGAAGCCGTGGGCGGCAAGCGGGCATCAGAATAAGCGTGAGCATAATGTGGTAAATTCGCTGTATCTCAAGCCCGAAGTCCTTGAGGAAAAGGTCGTTGAGCGCTTCAAGAGATATGATGAAATAAAGAAAAATGAGCAGCGCGCGGAGGAATATCTCACCGATGACGCCGAGGTAATCCTCGTGGCATACGGCGCAAGCTCACGCGTCGCCCGCAGCGCGGTAAATAAGGCGCGCGAAAGCGGAATAAAGGCGGGCCTACTTCGCCCGATTTCCCTTTGGCCGTTCCCCGTTGAAGCGGTGAGGAAGGCGGCGGATACAGCAAAAAACCTGCTCACGGTAGAGATGAGCATGGGGCAGATGGTAGATGACGTAAGGCTCGCCGTTGAGGGCAAAGCGCCGGTTCACTTTTACGGCAGAACTGGCGGTATGATTCCCACGCCCGAAGCGGTGACGGAAGAAATAATCAAGATAACGGAGGGCAAATGATGGCAACAGTATTCACAAAACCGCAAGCGCTGACAAATGCGCCTCTGCATTATTGCCCGGGCTGTACGCACGGCATCGTCCACAGGCTCGTCGCTCAGGCGATTGACGAGCTCGGCGTCGAGGGGAAGGCCGTCGGCGTGGCGTCGGTGGGCTGTTCGGTTATGAGCTTCGCCTGCGACATGGTGCAGTCTCCGCACGGCAGGGCGCAGGCCGTGGCGACGGGTATAAAGCGCGCAAGGCCTGAAAATATCGTCTTCACATACCAGGGCGACGGCGACCTCGCCGCCATCGGCACGGCAGAAACCGTTCACGCCGCAACGAGGGGGGAGAACATCACCGTAATCTTCATAAATAACGCGATTTACGGCATGACGGGCGGCCAGATGGCGCCTACGTCTCTGCCGAATCAAGTCACGCAGACCACACCATACGGGCGCGACGTAAAAATCGCGGGCAACCCGATTAGAGTGTGCGAGCTGCTCTCAACGCTCGACGGCGTAGCCCTCGCGCAGAGGGTAGCCGTTGACAATGTTAGAAACGTCAACGCCGCGAGAAGAGCGATTAAGAAGGCCTTTGAATATCAGCGCGATAAGAAAGGCTATTCGATAATTGAAATCCTCTCCACCTGCCCGACCAATTGGGGCATGACGCCCGTTGACGCTCTCGGCTGGCTCAATGAGAACATGCTGCCCTATTATCCTCTTGGCGTTTATAAAGACATAGGGGAGGCGCAAAAATGAAAAATCTCAACATGCTTTTTGCCGGCTTCGGCGGGCAGGGTGTCCTTTTCGCGGGAAAAGTCGCCGCCTACGCGGGGCTTATAGATAACAAGGAAATCTCGTGGCTGCCGTCTTACGGCCCGGAAATGCGCGGCGGCACGGCGAACTGCAGCGTCTGTATCTCCGATGAGAGCATCGGCTCGCCGCTCGTCACCTCGCCGAATGTTCTCGTCGCGATGAATTTGCCCTCACTGGACAAATTTATTGATTCTGTAGAGCCCGGCGGGCTTGTGCTTGTTGACAGCAGCCTCATTGAGAAAAAGGTGGAGCGCACCGATGTCAGCGTCTTCTACGTCCCCTCGACGAAGCTCGCCGAAGAGAACGGGCTCAAGGGTCTTTCAAACATGGTGCTTATCGGCAAGCTCTTTAAGGAGCTCGGCGTTTTCTCCGACGAAACGCTCGATAAATCAATTGAAAAATGCGTGCCCCCCTCAAAACCGCAGATGGTTGAGTTTAACCGCAGGGCGGTGAAGTTAGGGGCAGGAGAATAGGATTAGCAAATAAAAGGAAGCTGGAGAATTATCTCCAGCTTCCTTTTTCTACAATTCATAATCAATTCAACTCAATATCACCATCATCAAATGGGTCGCCGCACTCCGGACAGAATTTCGGCGGTAGAGTTCTATCATCTGGTTCCCAACCGCATTTGTCACACTTATATTGTGGTAAGCTTGCGGGTTTTGCCGTACCACATTCTAAGCAATATTTGCCTTTATTCTTTGTTCCGCAATCACAAATCCAAAAATTGGTATCAACTACCTCAAATTCCACATCAATAATATCTTGACTATTTTCATCTTCTGCCATCACAGAATCTTCGTATTCCGCAAATTCTTCTGGAGACATATGTGCCAGCTTTGATAAATGATTTTGCAATTTGTGTGCCATTGGCTTGAACGTTGCTAACGTAAGACCACCAGAGATTATACCGCCCAGTATTGGAACAAATTTTGATACACCCTTTGCAAAAGTAGCTTTAACCATCTTCTGACCGAGCAGAGCCGCGATTTTCTTCACAATCGGGTAATACCATGTCGCAGTCAATGCCTTTGAAGCAATATTCTTAGCAACTGCTTTCATTGCGGTTTCACCAAATAGTTTTGTAACGGCGGCTCCAGCTACACTGACACCAGACATTACGCCAATGAAGATAATGAGTTGTGATAGTGTGGCTTCATCAAGAGAATCAGTGTTAGATGAATCTGTAAACATTTCGTCCCAACCGTAGATATAGGCCAATTCTTGGGCAATACGGATTACAAAGCCATAAAATTGAGCTAAATCGGCAGGAATAGTGGCGAACATAGCTAATCCACCGGGAATTCCGGCAGCAGTAGAAATCCCGGTAACCTTGACTGTTTCGGCGTTGATTATCGCATTTGCTAGTCCATCTAACTTTTCAATTGGTATCTCTGCATGAAGTGTGCCTTCCGCAATCGCTTTATCCAATTGTTCCTTTGTACATAATTTGCCGAGATTTTTTGTCAAAAAGTCTGTTCGGTTAATGTGCACAAGCGGGAGTTGCGCGGCATTCTCTATAAGTGAAGTAAACGACAGTTCTTGAGCCATAATGACCTCCTTGTGTTTTATATTCTACTTAAGCAACTGTAATTTTCGCGAGAATCAATCTAGTGAATTTAGTATATCACAGCAACGAATCTATTACAATCAACCTAATTTCAACGAAAAAAGCAGCAGATAACTGAGAACAATCGCGAGAACTGCCTTCATGATAGTAAAAAAGTCCCGAAAGTGCCGCAGAACAGGCATCTTCCGGGCTTTATATCAACTTACGAACTTCAGCAACTTCATCATACCCTTTTTGGTGTTGTCATTGATTTCTTCCTTTGAAACGATCTTTAATGCTTCGTACAAGTCCGGAGAAAAAACAGCAACCGATTGACCGAGAGTTTCGCTCCAAGCACTAAGGACACCACACGCAGTGTTGCGCTCTCGTGTGACAGGGGATTTTAAGGCGGCTAAAATGAGCGGTTCTCCAAGATTAGGGTATGTTCCGAGCTCCGGAAGAATCGCCTCCAACGCTAGATGTTCATGCTCATGCTCGCTTGCAAACAGATAATCACCCATCCCTGCTGCCATTTCTTCAAGCGGGAGAACGGATTCATACAATTCGGTCAGTTCACGAGCATAGTCCGCGTTTTTGTAAAAGCGCGAAACGAGCGAACCGTTCTTCACCGGGTTCGCTTTAATGGCAGACATAATGGCATCGTCAATATCGATTTTCATTCTGCCGGCAGCATTGGTGGCATAAAAGAATTCCGAATTTTCAGAGTCGCTGACACATGCTTTTATTTGCTCATTCCATTTTGCCTGATCAATGACAGCATTGCATTGCCGGGTTAGGTCTTTTTTGTTTGAAAGCTCGAGGTGTTCGACGGCAAGACGAAGATTCAGTATATGCCATAAATGCCTCAATGTTACTGCATGATCCTTTGAAAAAAACAGATAACGGGAAAGGGCTTCTTCTGCGAACTCGAATACGCTGATCCCTTCAACAGGCCCCTCGTCAAGTAACGCATCTATGATTATCGCAACGCTATCGTATAACTCCGGCGAAAGTGAATCGGAACGAAGCACACCTATCAAATCACCTTTAATTGCACACTCCAAGCCAAGATAAGCGTCCATCACAGAGTTCTCACAGCCGTTTCTTAAAATCCAGTCACGAATTTCACCAGTGGCTGGCTCAAGACGCTCAACAGCATGGATTTTACCCCAACCGTCTACGCTTTTGGCAATCCTAAATATAACATCGTTACCGTTTGCCCAGTTCTTCGCCACAACGACTGAATAGAGGGTGAATTCTTCATATAGACCGAGTGTGATTATCTTCTCCAGCATTTCCTCTGAATCGCTCCAGTCAAACAATCCAAGAATAGCAATGCCGAGCTTAACCAATTCTTTATTACTGCCTTCAAAGGCGAGAGACTTTGCATAGTTCACAATAGAGGCAGCGTCAAGTTCATCGGCGCTTTTCTGAATCTCCGCCAGCAGAGTATCTACAATTTGCCGTGCGCCGTTCTCAATGACTATAGGCGCAATTTCATCTGTACGTCCTGTCTTCAGAAGTATCATTATTTTAGCTACAGCTTTACTTGCGTCACTTTTTCCCGAATGGAATAAGCCGATACCGTCCTGTGCGCCAACCATAAAGTTGAGTCCTTTAGGAGTAACTTCATGCGGCAGCCTATAATTACATGACAGCCGGCCGTCAATTAGCGAATCACGAATAGTTTCGTATATACTTTTATTTGCCATATCATTCACCTTCCTTGAAGTTGTAAACCGGCTCAGAGCCGCTGATAATACCCGTCGTCGGCGTGATACGACTCACAATAGATTCCATATTATATCCCAATAACACACATTCGTCAAGCGTTTATATATTGCACAATAGTTTCGCATGTTCCAAGATTGCGAATTATGGGAATTGTCGAGTTTTGTCGAGCGAGACATAGGCCGCCGATTGTTCTCGAAGATACAGAGGAATATTATCCCCCGTGACATCTGTCATGGGGGATTTCATGCTCGTGGACACTGTTCCTCCCGGGTCGGCTGCGCTATACTGTGTCCAATGACAATAAGGAGGGAACACACATGATCGCATCCATGACAGATACGGTCAAGCGATACCGCGGCCACACGGCGCTTGATCATCTGAGCTTCGTCATCAATCCGGGCGAAACGCTCGGTCTCCTGGGCCCGAACGGCGCGGGAAAAACCACCGCCATTCGTGTACTGACGGGGCTCACCGGCTTCGACGGGGGAACGGTGACGCTGTTCGGCGGAGAGGGCCGCAAAATGGGAGCCGCGGCAAAGCGGCGCATTGGCGTCGTTCCGCAGGATCTCGCGTTGTATGAGACGCTGTCGGCGCGTGATAACCTCAATTACTTCGGACGGCTCTACGGACTCAGGGGCGCGGCGCTGCGTGAGCGTGCCGATACGGTGCTGGAGGCGCTCGGGCTCGCCGACGTCGCCGGGAAGGCGCCGAAGAAGTTCTCAGGCGGCATGAAGCGCCGGCTGAATATCGGCTGCGCCATTTTACACAAGCCCGAACTGCTCATTCTCGACGAGCCGACCGTCGGCATTGACCCGCAGAGCCGCAACCATATCCTCGATTTCGTACAGGACATGAACCGGCAGGGTACAACAGTGCTGTACACTTCGCACTATATGGAAGAGGTTGAGCGCGTCTGTTCGCGCGTACTCATTATGGACGCCGGGCGCGTGATTGCGGACGGCACCGTAGGGGATCTGACGCGCACAACGATTTTTGAGGAGACGGTGACGCTTGAAGTGCGCGAACCCGCCCCGGCGCTTACGGAAAACGTAAAGAACGTACAAGGCGTGCTGAACTGCTCTATTGACGGGCGAAAACTCACGGTCACAAGCACGGCCGGTTCGGAGAACCTTGCCAGAATCCTTGAATACGCCGCGCCCTATACCATCCTCGGTGTAGAAGCGCGCCGCCCGACATTGGAGGATGCTTTCCTGTCACTGACCGGCAAGCAGCTCCGTGACAAAGGAGGCGAGGGCTGATGCGCGGATTTGCCGCCACGTTCCTGACCGGTTTCAAGTTCCTTTGGCGCAACCCGGTCACGGTTTTCATCTTGGTCGCCTTTCCCATTTTGATAATTCTGATCCTTGGCAACGCGCTCTCCGCGTATCTCTCCGCCGACATTGAGCTTGATCCCTCACCGGTGGCCGTTGCAGCTGACCCGGACGGAGCTCTCGCGGCGTTCATCCAAAGTGATGAAATCGCGCCGTTTATCGATCCGACGTTCACAGACAGGGCGGAAGCAGAAACGCTTATAAAAGACGGTGATGTCGTTTGCGCGATTGTGGAGGAAAACGGTGAACCGGAGGTCATCGCCCCTCGGGCGTTGGACTTTGACGCGCGTATCGTCCTCTCGATTGTGGACTCATACAAAAAAATCGGCTCTGCGGCGATGGTCGCCGCCATGCGGGGACAGAACCCCGCCATACCGGAAATCACGGTAAGAGATATGCCGTTGGGTAAGAGAGCCCCCAGCGCCACGGACTACTACGCCGTGACAATGCTTGTCATGATCCTTCTCTTCACGGGACTCAACGGTTCCGAGCTGTTCCGCAAGGGGCTTCTAAGCGACACCGGCAGCCGGACGCGGCTAGCGCCTGTTTCAAAGCCGGCCGTCATCGGCGGTCTGCTCGCGGCGTCCACTGCCACCAGTTATTTACAGGGAATGGTGACCTTTGTTTTCGCCGGGACAGTCTACGGCGTTTACTGGGGCGAGAATATCCCCCTCGTCATGCTGACGCTGCTTGCCGTCGTGCTGTTTTCACAGTCCCTCTGCATATTCTTCATAATGCTGTTTAAAAACGGGGGAGCGGTGAACGGAGTGTGTCAGGCGCTGTTTTGGGTCATGACCTTTGTGTCAAAGGGATATGCCAAGTTGACGTTCGGCCCCGCCGATGAGGTCTTTCAGTATACCCCCAACGCCATGGCTCACACCGTTATCTTCGGCTCGGTATACGGCGGCAACGAGGATAAGTTCGCGCCATATATCCTGATTTTGTTCGGGGTAGGCATCATATTCTTTGTTCTGGCTTTCCTGATTGGAAGGAGGCGGCTCGCATGATTGTGTTCACAAACACCTTTAAACGTATTTTAAGACAGCCTCTGATTTGGTTTTTGCTCCTGCTTTTTCCGCTGATCTTCATTGTTCTGATAAACCTCGCCAGCGAAGGCAGCGAAGACGACGATATCGCGTTTTCCTTCGGTGTGGTCGATCAGGACGATTCGGCCCTGTCGCGCTCGCTTGTAAATCAACTCAAAACGCGGTATACTTTAGAGGAAGTTGAGGAAAGCGATATCGACGCCATGCTGACCGATTCGGAGTATCCGTGGATTCTGCTGATCCGCGATGGCTACGGCGAGGATGTGTTGGGTGGTCGCGCGCCAAAGCTCGAGGGCTATTCCCTCTCTGTATCCGAGGTGTCCGCTCTGGGGAGCCTCAACGCCGAGAATATCACGCGCGCGCTGATGCTCCTCGGCACCGACGACCCGGACGCGCTCACACAATGGGAATCGCAGTCGGCAGCGGGGCTGACCCGCCTCCCGGGCAGCGGTTGGAGCATTATCTCATTTTGGTTCGGTATGTACGGTATGGTGGCGCTTTATACGGCATTATTCGTAGTCAGGACGCTGCTTGACGACAAGCGATACGGTATGCCCGACAGGTTGGGCGTTCTCCCACAGAAGCCCAGAACAATCCTGATACAGGGCGCTCTGGCGGCTTTTCTGGCAACAGAAATCACGACGGTGCTTCTGCTTGTTGTCGTGCAGACACAGCTTGGCGCCGTTCCGAACCCTTTCCATCTGTTTATGCTGCTCTCGCTGTACAATCTGTTTTCGGTGGGGTTTGTGCTTGCCCTCACGACACTTGCGCGAGACATGGGGGGCATTTCCATCATATTGACCATGTTCGGAACCATCTTCGCGATGCTGGGCGGACTGTTCTGGCCGCTAAGCTTCGTGCCGGAGTTCATGCAGCGGCTCGCCTATCTCTCACCGGGCTACTGGCTGTCGCGCGGGCTTGCGGAGATAGAGAATATAAGCTTTACAGGCTATGGGATGTCCATGCTGTTCCTGTTCGGTTTCACCGTTGTCGCCATTCTGCTCGGCGGCTGGAGGAGGATACAGAAGATGGAGGACTAGATGCGCCGATACGCGATCTGGGCCCGCATGGCGGCGGGCGTGATGCTGATTATCGTTTGGGGGCTGTTTGACAGCCCCCTTTGGGGCGTTATATTCCTGTTGGCGCTCCTTGCGCTGTCGGCGGCGCGGTACAGGCTCAGCGTGTCCAGATGGCTCGGAGTGGCGGAGGCAATTGTCTGCGCCGCGTTCGCGTTTTACTGGCCGTTTGCGCTTCTGGGCCTATGGCTGCCGGTCATAGGGCTTTTAGAGGATAGATGGGCTTTAGCCGAGGCTGAGCTGCTGCGCCGGGCCTATGACGACAGGGGCGCGCTTTACAGGCTGGAGGAGAACCGCGCGCAGGCGGAGAGGGAGATGCGAAACGCCGCCCGCTATGCCGAGCTCTCCGAGCGCACGCGTATAGCTCAGGAGATACACGACCACGTCGGCCATGAAATTTCCGGCGCGCTGATCGCGCTGCAAACTGCTATGCGCCTCTACGAAAAGGGCGATACCCGAGCGGGGGAGCTGCTTTCACAGAGCGTCTGGCGTCTCGAGACAGCGTCTGAGCATCTGCGCGAGACAGTCCATAATTTGAAACCGGCAAGGGTTACTGGCCCCGACACAATGCTTGAGCTTTGCGATGCGTTTACGTTCTGCCCCGTGCATTTTGAGCGCGCCGGCGAACTCGGGGGTACGGCGCGATGGGAGCTGCTGGAGGCGAATTTGAAAGAAGCGCTGACGAATGTGTCGCGCCATTCGAACGCGACTGAGGTGAGTGTGCGGCTTGACGGAAACGAGCGTTACATACGGCTCACCGTTTCCGACAACGGCACAGTACAGGTCCGCGCGCCGCAGGGCGGGATTGGGATCACCGGCATGCGGGAGCGCGTCAGGTCGGCCGGCGGGACGTTTTCGCTGAAAACAGACGGCGGGTTTACACTCGTAACAATACTGCCTAAGGAGTAAATATGAAGCTTCTCATTGTTGATGACGACGGGCTTATACGCGACAGCCTGAAGCTGCTCTTGGAAACGGAGACGGACTGGACGGCTCGCACCGCCAAAGACGGCGACGAGGCGTTCAAGCTCTGTCAGAGTGAGCGGCCGGACGTCGTACTGATGGATATCCGTATGCCGGTATGCGACGGCGTCGCCGCCACGCGGAATATAAAAACCGCGTTTCCGTCTGTGAAAATCGTCATGCTGACGACCTTCACCGACGACGGCTATATCGCATCGGCGCTGAGCGCCGGCGCGGAGGGCTATTTGCTGAAAAGCACTCCGGCGGACGGTATAGTCGAGCGCATACGGGCAGTCGAAAAAGGCGCGATGGTTTTTGACCGCGGCGTCGGCCTCTCGGCACGGAAAACAACGCCCGCCGCCTTTGACGAATTGTCTGAGCGGGAAAACGAGGTGTTCGCGCTTGTAGCGGCCGGACTTTCCAACAGCGAAATCGCGTCGAAGCTGTATTTGTCTTCCGGCACTGTGCGCAATGTGGTGTCGTCAATACTGGACAAGCTCGCCTTGCGAGACCGCACGCAGCTGGCGGTGCATTATTGGAAAAACGCCGCGCTGTGATGAGAAACATAAAAAGAAAAACACCGATAATCCATGTGGTTATCGGTGTTTTTCTTTTGCCCGAGCATAGCTCTCACCTCGTCAAAGGTGAGGAATCACTTCGCGCTTACGGCATATTATTATCGGATAATAAGCAATTGTTTTGTCAATCATGAAAATACTTCATTTTTTTGACTTATAATATATCATTCCAGTTGTGGTCCAGCGTTCAACAATCTGCGAGCCTGAAATGATGATTCTTTCATTTTCAAAGCGCAGGATTGTCGGCAGCCAATCCACGTAAAATTCACTCTGCGATTTCGGAATAAGCGCCCTTGCTTTATCAGTCGGGTCGGTAAATGAAAGACCATCAACGCTTATAATATAGCCAAATTCTTCATTTATATAAACGCCGTTTGGCGGAATAAACTCAGGGGCGTGTACTCGATTGATATTCAAAAAAGAAAGCATTTTATCTTCAAGATAATCCCAGTTTTTATCGGAAATTTCCACGGAAAGCTTTCTTGCGGGGAAATCTTTAAACAATGAGTCCGCCATATCTGCGTAATCCCGCATGAATTGCTTGAAGCTCTCCGCACCCTGTGGCTTATCCGCATAATACGGTTGAGCTTTGTCTCTTTGCCATATGTATTCCAAATAAGAAGTCCCGCGGTCATTCTCAAGATAATCAATCGTCGCCTCTGTGTTTTTCCTGTGCAAGAAAATCAGGCATGGATTTAATGGCCGAATTATATCTATAATCTGCCCAATAAACGATTCCAGCTCTTCATAAGGCCTGTTCTGAAACAAAAAAGTGAATATCTGAAACTGGAAGATTGCGCTGTCAATGATATAGACCCTATCTTTATTTCTCAAAACTTTTTTAGTAAAGCTTGCCCACTTTTCCAATGCGAACTTTTTATACTTATCAAGCGGGAAATGCCAAACATCAAACTCCAGCAATGCCTCATAAACTTTGCTGTCAATTTCATCTTCATGAAACCACTGGATTTCCGGCAAATGAATACCCACGGTGCTTTCCCGGAACACCGCTATGTTATTGAGTATGCCGGCCACCCCTGGATAAGCTTTTATAAGCTCATCGTACTCATCACGCGTCATACCGATTTCATCAAAAAACAGAACCGGCTGCGGCATGGCAATTTCGTGTACCCACTCCGCGTTTATATTGTTGCGCTCAAGCTGCGTGTGTATGAATCGGGCGTTCGTGGTCTTGCCCGTAGAGGGCAAGCCCTCTAACATGATTAGCTGCGAGTCAATCATTAGCTTATTTCTCCTGATATGAATATTGCATATTCACCTAAGTATAGCACAGCAACCAATCTTATACAAATAACCTGTTCAGTAAAAAATGTACACCTCTGAATGCAGAGGTGTATGTATTTGAATCGCAAAAAGATAAATATGGCTTTAATTATATTTACTGTACTGTTCCACCAGAGTTTCGCGAGTGCAGGCTCTGCCGTGAGACGGCATAAATAAACGGCAGTTGGTGTTGATAAGTTTCCCCCAGCTTTTAAATAAAAGTTTTGGGTCTGCAGCAAATGGCGGATAAAGCCTTTCGGGGGATGTTCCAAGCATTGTATCTCCGACTATGGCGATTTCATCATCGATAATAATGCTCATTGACCCTGTGGAGTGTCCGGGTGTGTGCAACAGATAAGCATTAATCCCCAGAGAATCCAAACTGAATTTATCCTCTCTTACACTGATATCCGGCTCAACAGCCTTATAGCGACAAAAAAATTGTATTTGTTTCTGAAATACTGATGTTATTCTTCTTAAAACTGCATTTGTGCCTCTGATGTCAGAACTGTATCCTTTGCACAAGAATTCACTTTCCTCTTCACGGATATATAGTTTCATTTTGTATTTTTGTTTTGCCAGATGGGCGTTGATTACATGGTCAAAATGAGAATGCGTAATGACTAATCCTGTAAAAATGCAACCTTGATGAACAAAATTATCAAGCGCATCAGCAAGTTCATTCCAATATTTCGAGACGCTCGTATCAACTAATATGCAGGCTTTTTTGTTTTGCACCACAAAAACATTACACCTGCCTTTTAATACTTGATAAACGGTAATTCTGTTTTTTGTGGTAGTTATACCATTTAACATAAAAGCCTCCTTTGCAGAATATATATAATATCCGTTCGCATAAGTATATCACAGCAACGAATCTATTACAATAAATCAACCCTCAGTGATAGCTTGCTTTGCTATGCTCTGAGGGTTGATTGTATAGATGATTGTTAAGTGCACATTATACTTATTTTGTACGTTTCATATCATAAAAGTATTTCGCTATATTCGACGCATTCTCATGCCAATTTATTGTTCCGTCTATGCGGATTACAGGACACATAAGTGTTTCTGCCCAATGGTCAATCCTTGATAAAGGTCGTGATGCCACAAAATCGAAAAATTTTTGCTCCTGCTCATACATATCGCCACCTATAAGAATGCGGTTTCCATGCTGGTCATATGCGCGCTTTTTTATACGTTCCAAACGTAATTCAAGCGGTGCTGACATATATACACCGAGTTTGTAAAACTGCGGAATTATGTCGCCAAAATCGCCATCTGCGGCAGAGAGGACAAACGAACGGTATTTTTCTATATCTGCAAGCAATAGATTCAAACAATCCTCACGTGTGCGTGCTATAGTATATGGAATATCCGATTTTTCAAAATAGTATTCTTCTATGTCCATATGCTTAAAGTTCAATATTTGCGCAAGTTCACGTCCAAGCGTAGTCTTGCCACTTCCATTTGCTCCAAACACGATTATTCCATACGGTTTGTCCATTTTTTGCCCCTTACTTTACGTACAAAATATAAGTAATCTGCATTCGCCTAAGTATAACATGAGCAAAAATCATACACAAGAAATTATTCTAAATAAAACACGAATCCGAACCCATTACCAATCGGTATAAGGTTCGGATTATGTGTGCTTGGTGCAGCAACAGACTTGAAAAGCCCTCTTTTAACGAAAAAAAGCAACCAAAGCGAATAATTGTATGCTTCGCATAGTCGCTACGCTCATTATCAATTATCCACTATCAATTGCCTAGTTCGTCCTTGACGAACAAGTGCAGCAACAGACTTGAACAGTCCTCTTGCAACGGAAAAAGCAGTCAATAACGATAATTGTATGCTTCGCATAGTCGCTACGCTCATTATCAACTATCAATTATCAACTGCCCTTAATGGTGCACCCAAGAGGACTTGAACCTCCATGAAGTTGCCTTCATACGGACCTGAACCGTACGCGTCTGCCAATTCCGCCATGGGTGCAGAATAACCGAGACTTATTATATCATTTCGCACTTTTCAAGTCAACATGAAAAAGAGGCACCGCATGATTTTAATCTGCGATGCCTTTTTGTTAATATTCCACTTCCACCGGAATTCTGCTCTCGGCTGACTTCATAATCGCGAGAATCGCAAGCGTGGTGTTCGCCGCGTCCTCCATGCTGCATATGAACTCCTCGCCGGAGATAATTCTGTCCACGAAGCTGCGTATGCTCTCATAAGCGAAGCCCTTCACGCGCCCGTGAATCGAGTTGCGCACGAGAATATCGGGCACCTCAACCTTGGTATCGGTGTATTTCTGAATCAAGTTGTGGTTGCTTGCGTCAATCGCGACCATTCCCTTGCTGCCGAGTATATTGCACTTGATGTCGTTGAGGCAGGGATTGGCGTTGGGGGTTATCCACGCGTTCTCCATCTGCGCGATTACGCCGTTTTTGAACTCCAGCGTTGTGAGATATGTATCCACCGTCGGCACGCCGAGGGCGTCCATCACGCCGGAGCGCGCTACTGAATACACGCGCTTGACGTCGTCTGCAAAGAGCCAGCGGAGCGTGTCAAGGCTGTGGCTGCCCAAAAACCAGAGAATCGACGACTGCGCCGACCATGAAAGCATGTCCGTCCCGACCCACTTGATGTCGTTGAGCCTGAAATAACCGGTTTGCAGCTCACCCAGCTCACCCGCGTCGATGGCCTGCTTTGTGGCGGCGAACGGCGGGCTCCAGCGGTTGTGCAAATCCACCATCACACGCACCTTGTGCTTATTCGCGGCATCCACAATGCGATGCACGTCCTCGCGCGTCGTGGCGATTGGCTTCTCAATCAGCATATCCTTGCCTGCCTCGGCACATGCCACAGCTATGTCGGCGTGCAGGAAATCCGGCGTCACAATTGAAACCGCGTCGCAGCCTGATTTCTCGAGCATCTCCTTGTAATCCGTATACACCTGCCTGATTCCGTACTTCTTCGCGACTGCCGCCGCTCGTTCCCCGTTCTTGTCGCAAATTGCAACATTCTCCGCGCCGGGGTGTTCGGCAAAAATGCCCGCGTGCGTATCTCCCCACACGCCTGCCCCGACGATTGCCAGCTTCAACATATATATCCTCCTCATGAACTTGTTGGAAACAGTATATCACAGCAAGCAGGGTTTTGCTATATCCCGGCTCACGCAAAAAATATTATGTAAGGAGGTTGACATTCAAATTAAATTGAGTATAATTAAATTGTAAACAATATATTTTTAATCGGAGGAAGAAATGAGTATTTATGACTTAACAGTCAAAGACGCAAAAGGAAATGACGTCAGCCTTTCCGAATATAAAGGAAAGGTGCTTATGATTGTCAATACTGCGACAGGCTGCGGATTCACGCCGCAGTACAGCGGCCTTCAGGATTTATATGAGAAATACGGCGGCAAAGACTTCGAAATTCTTGATTTCCCGTGCAACCAGTTCGGAAATCAAGCGCCGGGAACAGCTGAGGAAATCGGCAGCTTCTGCACCGGGCGTTTCGGCATAACCTTTAAGCAGTTTGCTAAAGTCGACGTGAACGGAGAGAATGAAAGCCCGCTGTTTACATGGCTTAAAAAACAGAAAAGCGGTCTCGGCGGTTCAAAAATCAAATGGAACTTCTCAAAGTTTCTGGTAAACAAAAACGGCGAGGTAGCGGGAAGATACGGCTCGGCGAAAACGCCGGAGGCCCTTGACAAAGAAATAGCAAAGCTGATAGGAGAATAAAATGAAGCATACATATAAAACAGAGAATACCTGCTCAACTGAAATCAGTTTTGAGCTGAACGGAAATGTGGTGAGCGATGTGTCGTTCCTCAACGGCTGCCCCGGAAATCTGCTGGCTGTGTCAAGCCTTACAGACGGGATGACTGTTGAGCAAATTGAAAAGAAGCTGAAGGGAATTCAATGCGGCCGCCGCGGCACATCCTGCGTTGACCAGCTTTCTATTGCCGTACGCAAGGCATATGACGAAACTGCAGGAGCATGATATGGAATATGACCCGCTGAAGCTGGAAAATCAGCTTTGCTTTCCTCTTTACGCCGCCGCCCGTGAGGTGGTAAAAAAGTATAAGCCGTATCTTGATGAAATAGGGCTTACGTATACGCAGTATATCACAATGATGGTTCTCTGGGAAAAGAAGGCAGTCAATGTGAAATCATTGGGTGAGTGCCTTTATCTTGATTCAGGAACGCTTACTCCGCTGCTGAAAAAGCTTGAATCCATCGGGCTGGTGTCAAGATTGCGCTCCGAAGAGGACGAGCGCAATCTCATGGTAAAAATCACGCAAAAAGGAGAGGCGCTTAAAGAACAGGCAGAAACAATCCCTCAAAGAATGGCCTCCTGTCTTGATTTGAGCGGGGAAGAGGCCGCATCACTCTACACCTTGCTCCATAAAATTTTGAAACGATAGGCAGCGATTATAAAGAAACAAACATCTCCCGGCTTCGCCGGGAGATGTTTGTTCTAATCACTGAAGATTTTCGTTTACCACATTCTTCGCCCAAATTCCGGATTTTATCATAAACGTGCCTATAATTATCTTTATTACGACGGTCGCCGCGATAATCAAATAGATAACTGGCAGCTCAAGCGCCGTGAAATTCGCAAGTGCATAGGCAATGGGAATCACGATAATCCACTCAAAGACGCAGTCGAAGAGGAACGTGACAACCGTCTTTCCGCCGGAGCGAATCGTAAAATAAGTCGCGTTTACAAAGGCGTTGAGCGGCAAAAATGCGCCCGTTATGATAAGCAGCAGAGAGGCCGTTTCACGCACCGCAGAGGTGGTGTTGTAAATATGCGGAATCACACCCGAGACACAGACGATAATCAGCCCGACCACCATGTTCAGCAAAAATGAGAAGGTCAATAGCCTTTTCACTGTATCCTTTGCCTCGCTGATGCGGTTCGCCCCGAGCTGCTGCCCGACCAGAATTCCCACGGCGTTGCCCAGCGAGAACATAACGATATTGAAAACATTCGCTATCGTGCCGTTGATATTCGTCGCCGCAACGGCCGAAAGCCCCCTTGTCGAGTAGCATTGAGAAACCAGCGTCATGGCCACAGCCCAAAGCATTTCATTGAGAAGCAGCGGTGTGCCTGTGCGCAGAATCTTCCCCGTGAGCGCGCGCGGAACACGCAAAGTGCGGAATGCGCCCTGAATGAACGTGAACTTCTTCTTTTTCCTGTATGTCGCGAAAACAATGTAAGCAAGCTCGGCGTACCGCGCGATAACCGTCGCGATTGCTGCGCCCGCCACGCCCCATTTCGGGAAGCCGAAGCTGCCGAAAATCAGCAGATAGTTTCCCACGAGGTTCACCGCTATGGCAATCAAACTCGCGACCATCGGCTCAAAGGTTTCGCCCATATCCTTCAGCGTGCTGCCGAAGCACTGCACAAACGCGAACGGCACAATGCCGATGAGCATGATTTTCATATACGTCATCGCGCTTTCAAGCGTGTAGGCCAAATCGCCGGTATCGCCCTCGGCCTCATTGAGGAACATTGAAATCAAACTTTCGCCGAAGATGAGGAACACAGTTACGCCGATTACGCTCACAATAACCGAAAGCCAAATCTTGAATCTGAAGGTGTTGCGCACGCCCTCAATGTCGCGCTTGCCGAAATATTGCGCGCCGAAAATAGAGGCGCCCGAAACCCCGCCGAAAATCGTGAGATTAAACACGAAAATCAGCTGATTCACAATCGCCACGCCGGACATCGCTTCAGTGCCGAGCTGCCCAATCATAACGTTATCAAGCAGGTTCACGAAATTCGTAATGCCCTGCTGAACTATCATCGGTATAATCAAGGCGATAACACCGGCATAAAAAGCCTTTGTACCGAAAAGGCTTCTGATAAAACTTTTTCTCTCCATTTTTTCTCCTATACCCTTGCTCCAACTAACCTTTATACTTATATGAAGCCTTAATAACATACCATTTTCGTCGCAAAAATGCAACAGTAAAAGAGTAATTGCCCGTCCTGAAGCGGCGAATCTTTCAAACTTAAAGAAGCTGTAAGAATTTGCTCATATTTTTCGTATGAAATAAAGTATATCATATCCCTAAACGTAATCAATCCCGAAATTCAAGGCTTCGCGTTTTTCTTGTTTTGTCTGCTCGATGATGATAAAATATAGAAAACGAATTCTTGAATCAGAATTCCCGAATAGGGTGATTGAATGATATATACTGTAACACTGAACCCCGCGATTGATTACATGATAGAGGCAAGCACATTCAACCGAAACAGTGTAAACCTCTATAAAAACGCTTACTACACCGCCGGCGGCAAGGCCGTCAACGTTTCGCTCCTGCTTACGTCACTTGGCATGCAAAACACGGCGCTCGGCATAGCGGCAGGGTTTTCCGGAGAGGAAATTGTGCGGCTGCTTGAAGAAAACGGCGTGCTGACGGATTTCGTCTTTCTGGATTCCGGCCATTCGCGCATAAACCTGAAAATCTGCAATGCCGGCGGCATAGAAACGGACTTTAACGGCGCAGGCCCGATGATGAACGACGCCATGTTAGATTCCGTCATCGCAAAGCTGAGCCGGATTAACCCGGGCGATACCCTCGTTTTGGCTGGCAGCCTGCCAGAGGGAATCTCCGATAACGCGTATGAGCGCATTATCGAGGCAGTCAGCGGGAAAAAACCGCGAATCATCGTTGACGCGGTGGGAGATGCACTGGAAAGAACGCTCCACCACCGCCCGTTCATGGTGAAGCCCAATGCGGAAGAGTTAGGCGGACTTTTCGGCGTAAGCATCAAAAATGAAGCAGACGCAAGGCTATATGGCAGAAAGCTCTGCGACATGGGCGCGCAAAATGCGGTCGTCTCACTCGGAGAGGCCGGCGCGATACTCATTGAAGGGAGCGGCGAGATAAGCACTTACCCCACGCTGAAAGGCGGCGCGGTTTCCACAGTCGGCGCGGGAGATTCGCTTGTGGCGGGCTTCATCTACGGCATGGAGCGGGAAAACAACCTTCCCTCCGCCGTAAAGTGGGGTGTGGCGGCAGGCACGGCAACAGCCTTCAAGAAGGGCATAGCCACCGCCGAAGAAGTGTTTCACACCAAAAATCAAATTGACTTTAACGTAAAGAAAACGTAGAATAAATTATGGGAGAGGATTTAGGTTCGTCAAGACGAATCTAAGGAAAAGGTGAAGCGAATGGCCAATAACAAAATGAACTTTGAAGAAGAATTCCGTGCCTCACAGGTATACAAAACACTGTCAGAGACAAGCTCAAATGTCGCAGACAAGGTGGCACATGGAATCGGCAAGGCGACTGACGCCATAAACAGCGCGATAAATGGGGTGCAGCAGCCTAACTCCTCCGTCAAATATAACGGGCAGTTTAATTACGACCCCCACACCGGCCGCCCTGTGAATAATCAGCCTAAGCAGCCGAACCCATCGGGGCGAAACACTGCGCCGCCCGGCGTGAACTACGGCTCGCGCTATACGCCGCCCGCGCCCAACACATACAGGCCGCCTCAGGCGCCGGTGCCTCCGCAGAGGCCCGCAAATCATACCTATCAATACCCGTTTTACCAAAAACCTATGCCGGATAAATACGCGACGCCAAGCCCGCCTCTGGGCGTGACGCCGGTCAGTCCGCCGCAGTATAATGCGAAAAAGGTGAAAGTTAAAGGAGCCAAGCAGGTGAAAAATCAAACAAAGCCCGGCGTGCAGATGATGGAAGTTAGGAAGCCCGCCGTTGCGAAATATTATATCACGGGCATCGCCGCAATTATCTACGCGGCCGCGCTTCCGATGTATCAGCCGTTGCACTTCATCGTATTTGCCGTGGCGATGATAGCCATCTTCATCGTTTCAAGCGTAATCTTCAAGGGCAAGAAAACCTACGTCGAAGTTCCGGCCGCCCCGGCCCCCGCGCATGTGCCGTCCAAGACGGGCAACGAAGAGGCGGATAAGGTTATCAACGAGGGTAATGAGTATATCCGCAAGCTGAAGCAAATCAACATTGATATCCCCGACGAAACCATCAGCGGATACATCACGAGAATGGAAAACGCGTCAGACGGGATCTTCAAATATGTGGCGGCAGACCCGAACAGCGTGCCGCAGATACGCAAGTTCATGAGCTATTATCTGCCCACCACGATGAAGCTGCTCACAAGCTATCACAGGCTCGACAGCCAACCGGTCAAGGGCGAGAACGTCACAACCACGATGGTTGACATCGAGAGAATGCTTGCCACAGTGGCAACTGCCTTTGAAAAGCAACTCGATTCGCTTTTCAGCAACGACGCGATAGACATCGGCACAGACATCTCCGTCTTCGAGACGATGCTCAAGCAAGAGGGCTTCGCGCCCGACAACATGGACATCACCGCCGGCAGAAGCGGCGCCTCACAGAAAGACCTGCCGGAAACGGATATAAACAGCAAAACCGCGAAAATGGCCGAGGAGATGAAGCATGAAATTGAAGTCGGCGGAGTGACAGAACCCGAGGAAACCGAAGGCCCGACTCTTACGCTTAACCCGAACGAAGACACGCCCAAAACAATGGAGAAGTAAAGCCCTTAACTATCAATTATCAACTATATACAAATTATCAATTGTCTTACAAGGAGGGGAAACATGGACGAAAACAAAAAAACACAGGAAGCAATATCGCTTACGCTCGACGCGCCCGCGCCTCAGGCACCGGCGCTGACGCTTGACCCGACGCAGTCCGTTGCTTCAACTGCGGGGCCGGCAATCGCCGAGCAGAAGCAAATTTCAGATGCGCTCGATGAAACGAAGCTCAGTGCGGAAGAGCAGCGCATGGTCAATGATTTTGTGGAGAAAATCGACGTCACAAACAGCACGCAGGTCTTGCAGTACGGCTCTGCCGCACAGCAAAAGGTGGCAGCCTTTTCAGACAGCACACTGAACAGCGTGCGCACCAAGGATTTGGGAGAAATCGGCGATGAGCTTTCAAGCCTCGTCGGGCAGCTCCGCGGCTTTGACATGACGGACGAGAAGGGCTTCTTCGGCTTCTTCAAAAACTCCGCCAACAAAATCAGAACCCTGCAAACGAAGTATGACAGCGCGTCCGCCAATGTGGACAAAATCGTCACAACTCTGCAGGGACATCAGATTCAGCTCATGAAGGACGTCGCAATGCTTGACAAGCTCTATGAGATGAATCTCACCTACCAAAAAGAACTCACGATGTATGTAATCGCGGGCAAAAAGAAGCTGAAGCTTGTGCGCGAGACGATACTCAAAGAAATGACAGACAAGGCCAAGGCAAGCGGGCTTGCCGAAGACGCACAATCTGCGAACGATTTTGCCCAGCAGTGTGAGGCCTTCGAGAAGAAGCTGCATGACCTCGAGCTCACGCGCATGGTTTCGGTGCAGATGGCGCCGCAAATCAGGCTTCTGCAAAATAACGACAAGCTCATGAGCGAGAAGATTCAGTCAACGCTCGTCAATACCATCCCGCTGTGGAAGAGCCAGATGGTGCTTGCGCTTGGCGTGGAGCATTCGGCTCAGGCTGTGCGCGCACAGCGTGAAGTCACCGACATGACGAATAAGCTGCTCCGAAGCAATGCCGAGAAGCTCAAGATGAGCACAATCGAAACCGCTAGAGAGAGCGAGCGCGGCATCGTGGATATGGAGACTCTCAGAAGCACGAACCAGTCTCTCATCACCACGCTTGATGAGGTCATCAAGATTCAAGACGAAGGCAGAGCCAGAAGGCGCGAGGCAGAGGCAGAAATCGCGCGCCTTGAAGACGACCTCAAGTCCAAGCTGCTTGACATCAGGCATAACTAAGCCGTAAATAATCCGGAGGATTAACAATGAAAAAGAGAGTAGTGTCTGCAATCATAATGATAATCTTGCTGGTGGTGGCGTTGCCGCTCGGTGTATACACCTCGGTTCACCCGATGCGTGAAACTGCCGAAAGGCAGATGGCTTCTGATACCGCAGGCTTTTCCACGATTGCCGCGGTTGACTCGAGAGCCGACGCGGGCGAAAACATCAACAAAATCGCGGAGAAATACAGAGAGAGCGACGCTTCGCTCCCCGAGCTGATTGCCGACCTCGAAAGCGCCGTCGCACTTGCGCGCAATACTCCCCAAATGGACGCCGCAATGCTGTCAGAGGCTAATTCGGGGCTTGATTTGCCCGCGAATGAGCTTGTTAATAAGCTCAAAACTGTGTCAGATGTCAGCATAGCGGACCTCAACACGGTCACGGGGCAGATAGTCGAGATGGAGAGCCAGCAGCATAAGATAGACCGCAGCTCATATAACGAAGCGGCGGCGGAGTATAACGCAAGGCTCGAGCAATTCCCCGTCAGCGTTATAAGCAGATTCGTGTTCTTAGAGCCGCTCGGGCTCTTTTAAGAGATTGGGAGGAGAGAAATGAAGAAGAGAGCAGTAGTTTTCCTGGCAATTTTGCTTGTGGCTGTCATGATAGTTCCGATAAGCGCGAACGCCTCGGGGCTTTCGATTCCGGAAAAGCCGGAAAATCAGTATGTCCTTGATGAAGCGAATGTTATCCCCGATGACATCGAGGCTGATATAATCAGCAAAAATCAGCAGCTTTTCGAGCAGACCGGTGCGCAGGTAGTGATAGTCGCGGTGGATTTCATCTCCGGCAGGGACATTGAGGAATACGCCTACCAAATCTTCAATGATTGGGGCGTGGGCTCAAAGGAGAGAAACAACGGCGTGCTGTTCGTCATGTCAACAGCCGAAGAGGATTACTGGCTTATGTCCGGCTATGGCATTGAGGATTTCCTTACCGGCGCTTATCTCAAAAACGTGCTCAACACCTACGTTGAGCCGGATTTTGCCGTAGGAGATTACGGCGCGGCGGCACAGAAGCTTGTAGATAACATGAGCGCCACGCTCACAAATTATTACATGGAAAACCCCGATGATTATTCCGACCGGCAGAATGCTTACACACAGGGCAATAACCAGGGAAACAGCATGGCACGCACATTCGGTGGCGGATTTGTCGGCATAGTTATCATTGCTGTTGTCGTCGCAATTTTCATGGCGATTATCGGCGGTGCGCGCAGGAGTGCTTACCGCGGTTACGGCGGCCACGGCGGAGGGAATCTCCTCACGGGCATTTTAATCGGCAGCATGTTCGGTCGCAACGCGCGCAGAGGCGGCTTCTATGGTCGTCGCCCACCGGGAGGTTTTGGCGGCTCCGGCCGCAATGACGGCGGTTTCGGTGGCTTTGGAGGCTTCGGCAGCGGTGGAGGTTTTGGAGGCTTCTCAGGCGGAGGCGGAAGCTTCGGCGGCGGCGCCGGACGATAAGGACAAATGGACAATTGACAATTGACAATTGACAATTGACAATTGACAATTGACAATTAAGGGCATAAAGCTCTTACCCTCTTTTGTAAAGAGGGTAAGCGTAGCGCCGACGGGTGTTTTGAAAGTAAGGCGCCGCCCAACAGGGAACGGCGACCTCGGCACTCCGATAAGGGCAATTGACAATGTATAATTGACAATTCAGGGGCGGGCTTCCATGTCCGCCCGCAAGTTAAATGCACATGAAGGGTAAAACTCCTCTTCGTGTGCTTTTTATTGCATCTCAATATTATGACAGACAATGTCGCATTTTTATGATATACTTATATCAAATATTGATGGGCGGAGGAGAATATGCAAATCGAGCGGCTTTTGGAAATTATCCTGATACTTCTGAATAAGCGCAAGGTCACGGCGAGCGAGCTGGCCGAGCAATTTTCTGTTTCCACGCGCACAATTTACAGAGACATTGATGCGCTTAGCCTCGCGGGGATTCCGGTATATTCCACGAAGGGCAGATCGGGTGGCATCTTTCTGATGGACGGCTACGCGCTGGATAAATCCCTGCTGAATGACAAAGAGCAAAAGGAGATCCTCTCCGCGCTTGAAGGCGTGGCTGCCGTGCGCTATCCCGACGGGTTGGAGGTGCTGGAAAAGGTGAGCCGAGCGTTCAACAAAGTGACGACCAACTGGATTGAAATAGATTATTCCGATTGGGGACATCACCACGGCGAACTTTTCAATCTCCTGCGCGACGCCATAATCAATCACAGAGTGGTGGAATATGATTATTTCAACAGCGAGGGCGTGAAAACTCGCCGTAAAGCGGAGCCGATGAAGCTTTATTTCAAGCATCGCGCGTGGTATCTCGTCGCGTTCTGTCTTGAAAAGCAGAGCGAGCGCCTCTTCAAGCTCGTGAGAATAAAAAATCTCTCCGTGCTTGAAGAGAGATTCACACCGCGCGAGCCATCAGAAGACCCCTCGTTTTCGACCATGACAAAAGCGGTGAGGCTTAAGCTTTGGATAGATAAGGCCGCCGCTTACCGCGTCTATGATGAGTTTGATGAAAGCCATCTGAAGCAGGATAAAGAGGGGAATTATCTCGTTGATGTCACATTTCCCTTCACCGAGTGGGTATACTCGTTTCTTCTCTCCTTTGGCGGCAACTTAAAGGTGCTTGAGCCGGAGGAGGTCAGAGTGGAAATGATGCAGAGAGGCATCAAAATTTTGGATAATTATTTATAATATGACATGGGCCGTCGCATTATAAGGTATATAATATTGATAAATTATCAAAAGGAGTGATATACATGGCAAGACCAACGACAAAGGCTGATTTAATAGAAGCGGCAAACGAGAACTTCACAAAGCTTTGGAAGGTGATTGACTCATTGCCGGAGGAGGCACAGAACGCAGAGTTCAACTTTGAAGAGGCCACTGCGGGCAAAAGTGAGGCACATTGGTCGCGGGACAAAAACCTGCGCGATGTGCTGGTTCACCTGTATGAATGGCACCGGCTTCTGCTGAATTGGGTATACGCCAACCAAAACGGAGACAGCAAGCCGTTCATACCCTTACCGTATAACTGGAAAACCTATGGCGAAATGAATGTTGAATTTTGGAAAAAGCACCAGGGCACGCCACTTTCGGAGGCGGAGGAGATGCTGAAAAGCAGCCATTCGGAGGTGCTGAAGTTGATTGAGGGATTCTCAAACGATGAGCTGTTTTCTAAGAAATTCTTTCCATGGGCAGGCACGTCTTCGCTGGGCAGCTACTGCGTTTCGGCGACGGCAAGCCATTACGATTGGGCATTGAAAAAAATAAAACTGCATGCCAAAACATACGGAGGAGAAGCGAGATGATTGAATTACCAGAAGCCATAACCATGGCGAAAGATTTGAACAACAGCGTTAAAGGAAGAAGAATCACAAAGGTAATCGCTGCGCAGAACCACCACGGATTTGCATGGTATTTCGGAGACCCTGCGGGATATGAAGACCTCCTGCTTGAGCGCGTTATGGATTCTGCAAACAGTTTTGGCGGCTATGTAGAGCTGAATATAGGGGACAGCAAGCTGACCTTTCAAGATGGCGCAAATGTGCGCTTGCTTCCTAAAGGTGCAAAGCCGCCGGAAAAGCATCAGCTCTATTTGAAACTAGATGACGATACAGCGATTGTCACGACCATTCAAATGTATGCGGCAATTATGGTTTTCCCTGTCTCTCTTGACTATGACAACTCTTATTATCTTACGGCAAGAGCGTCAATTTCGCCGCTTGACAAGAGATTTGACGAAGCCATCTTCGCTAAGCTTGTCTCCGAAGCACCACCCAAGCTTTCGGTCAAGGGGTTGCTTGCCACTGAGCAGCGAATTCCCGGCCTCGGCAACGGCTGCCTGCAAGATATTCTCTGGAACGCCGAAATCAACCCTAAAAGCAAGGTTCGCAGCCTTTCCGACGCCGAGCTTGAGACGCTTTTCAAAAGCGTAAAATCCACGCTTAAGGATATGACGGACAACGGCGGGCGCAACACGGAGAAGAATCTCTATGGCGAGCCGGGCGGGTATCAAAGTATTCTCTCCGCCAAAACAAAGGATTATCCCTGCATTCGCTGCGGCGGCGCAATCACCCGCAAGGCCTACATGGGCGGCAATGTATATTACTGCGGGAAATGCCAGCCCGTGAAAGACAGTTGATAGTTGATAATGTATAGTTGACAATTAAAGGACAAAAACAAAAGGCTGTCATAAAATATGATAGCCTTTAATTATGGAAACTTATATTGAACTATGTCAACCGAATTATGGAATATAATTGTATTATGAAATGGCTTAAATAATGAATTTCATATAGAATTATGAAGTATAAAACAAAAATATGTAAACTATATTATGTCAACTATTTTTTAATTATTTTTTCTTCAATTTCTTACCACCTTCTCAACTGCAATCCTCATGCTTTACCCTCTTTTGTAAAGAGGCGTTGCCCAGCGGGCGTTGCCATCGGGGTGGCACGAGCAATGCGAGTGACAGATATTTTGCCCTTAACTCTCAACTATTAACTTTCCACTCTCAACTGCCCTTCTGCCCGAACCTCGTCATGAACACCTCCGGTGACATCAAGGCATCCGCATTTGCGTTGATTTCCTCCGCGCTCCAATTCCACCACTTTACCCTTAAAAGAACCTCGATAATTTCGGGCGGGAAACGATATTTCTTTATCTTTGCGGGAACACCGACGACCACCGCATATGGCGGCACATCTTCCAGTACAACCGCGCCCGCACCGATTATAGCTCCGTGACCGATGCTCGTCACTTTCGAGGCGTTTATGAAGGAATACGCACCAATCCAAACATCGCTGCCAATGGTGATGCGTTTCTTATTAAGCGCATAGGGGTGCTTGGGGTCGGCCAAATATCTGCGCTCAAATAACTCGCGGTTTTCCTCGGTGAGTAAATTCTGAATATCATCGCTCGTGAAAATCATATTACTCTGATGGTCGCATTGAATCATGGCCGAGCCGTTTATGGATGTGAAATGTCCGATGCTCTCAAGATATCCGTTTTGGCAGGCGTCCACAAACCCGTTGCCGAAATAAGTCTCCCTGCCGATTTTCACCCCATGACACTCCCATTCAAACGGAAGCTCGCCGCCGAAATCGCCGAATGTCACGCAATCGTCAGGATACCCGAAAGCCTTGTTCGCATCATTCGCAAAAAACACACTTAAATCCTCTTCGGTGACAGCAATGACGTAATGCTTCTGCGGGTCCGCCTTTCCATTAGAGAGCCAATTATACCCCTTCAGCTCATGCAGCATACGCGGAGTGGGATCTCCGAAGACCATGACTTCACGCCCATTGAGCTGTTTCTCTAAAACCTGCTCAATCCTGGTTTTCATAGTTTTACCTCAATTATATGTTATTTTTCATCGTCAGCGAAATCCTCTTCTTCTCCGGCTGAACCTCCAGCACACGCACTTTTACGATGTCGCCTACCTTCACGACGTCGCTCGGGTGCTTCACGTATCTGTCTGCAAGCTGCGAGATATGCACAAGCCCGTCCTGATGCACGCCGATGTCCACAAACGCGCCGAAATCTATGACGTTTCTCACGGTTCCGGTGAATTCCATGCCTGCCTTCAAATCCTCAATGTCCATCACGTCGTCTCTGAGCACAGGCTTGGGGAGGCTGTCGCGTATGTCACGCCCGGGCTTCAACAGCTCGCCGACTATATCACGCAAGGTTGGCACGCCCGCGCCGCATTCCTCGGCGGCCTTCTGCCAGCCGTATGAGGCGGCCTGCTTTTCAAGCTCGCCGATGTTCCCCTCGGCGACGTCACGCTCGTTGTAGCCGAATAACCCGAGCAGCCTCATCGCCGCCGTGTATGATTCGGGGTGAACGCCTGTGTTGTCGAGAATATGCTTCGCCTGCGGGATTCTCAAAAAGCCCGCGCATTGCTCAAAGGCCTTAGGGCCGAGCTTCGGCACCTTTTTGAGCTGTGTTCTCGCTGTGAACGCGCCGTTTTCCTCTCTGTACGCGGCGATATTCTTCGAGGTGGCCGCCGTAAGCCCGGATATATATGAGAGCAAGGAGGGGGAGGCCGTGTTCACGTCCACGCCGACGCTGTTCACGCAATCCTCCACAACACCGGTCAATTGTTCGTCAAGCCGCGCGACGGGCATGTCGTGCTGATACTGCCCCACGCCGATGGCTTTGGGGTCTATCTTCACGAGCTCCGCCAATGGGTCCTGCAATCTCCTCGCGATTGAAACCGCGCTTCTCAGCGAAACGTCATAATCCGGGAACTCGGCGGCCGCCAGCTTGGAAGCGGAATACACCGATGCCCCCGCCTCGTTCACCATCATGTATGAAACCTTCTGCGAAATCTCCTTGATAAGCCCCGCGATGAATATTTCAGACTCCTTCGAGGCCGTACCGTTGCCGATGGCAATCACCTCAATGCCATACTTCGCAATGAGCTTCTTCACAATGGCCTTCGATTCCTCAACCTTGCTGTTCGGCGGGGTGGGGTAGATAACGCCCTTGTCAAGCACCTTGCCCGTGGCGTCCACAACCGCCAGCTTGCAGCCCGTACGGTAAGCCGGATCAAAACCCATCACGACCTTCCCGTGTACGGGCGGCTGCATCAAAAGCGGCTTCAGATTCACGCCGAACATCTTTATCGCCTGCTCGCTCGCGTCGTCTGTCATGTCATTTCGTACCTCGCGCTCAAGAGACGGGAAGATAAGCCTCTGCCATGCGTCTTTGCCCGCGTCGATTACATATTCCCGCGTGATTGACTTCTCGCGCGCCACCGAAAAGCCCTCGATGATTTTGAACGCCTGCTCGTCGGCAAACTCTATGCCCACCTTCAGAATCCCCTCTTTTTCGCCCCTGTTTATCGCGAGGATTCTATGGCTCGGCAGCTTCGCCACAGGCTCGGAGAATTCATAATACAGCCTGTAGACCGTATCCTCCTCCACCGCCGACTTAGAGGTAAGCATGCCTGCGTCATTCATCGCCGAGCGCAGCTTTCCCCTAAGCTCCGCGTTGTCCGAAAGATTCTCCGCGATTATATCCATCGCGCCGGCAAGCGCCGCCTCGACATCAGGCACATCCTTCTCCGCGTCCACAAAAGGCGCGGCGATTTCCTCAATGCTGACCTCGGTTATCTCCTGCGCGAAGAGAAGCTCCGCCAGCGGCTCA
>QMCD01000307.1_pt1 | contig 47948 bp, 45 predicted proteins | sample 1821841 | NCBI WGS metagenome assembly QMCD01 (sample SAMN01991225, study PRJNA193472) | Termite gut metagenome, whole genome shotgun sequencing project. | isolation source: worker | host: Macrotermes natalensis
GGGCTTGGCGAAGGTTTCGCAAGTTCGCGAAAGTCTCCCCACGGGCTTGGCGAAGGTTTCGCGAGTTCGCGAAAGTCTCCTCAAGGGCATGACGAAGGTTTCACGAATACGTGAAAGTATTCCGAAGGCTGTAGAAAAATAAATGCTTTTCCTGTCCGGCTATCAAGAAGAAAAACGGACAAAGATTTTTTTCTTTGTCCGTTTTTTTCTGTTTGAAGGTATGGACTGCTTAAGTGAACATTTCGGGATTCAGACCTATTGTACAATAAATTCTTCAAGCATTAACTCGAAATGGCACTTGATTGAAGATTATTGTAAATCCGGAAATCTTTCATCAGAAATAAATAATGAAGAACGATTATTGAATAAGTCAATGGAACCATTGCAACAATCTATCATCTTTTTATATGTTCCAAGTCCTTTACAGTAATATAATATATACATTTGAATTTCCGAATCAAGAAAACTTCTGCTGTTTTTTTTCGTATCAAGCAAAGCATAGGACGCATTTCCAGATTTGTAATTAATTAATTCACATTCTATTTTTTCATATCCATATTTTTCTTTCCAAATATCTGCAGGTCTATAACAGTATTGATGCAATAAACCACTTTCAGCATGATATACAAACTGATAATTTCCTGCTCCCGTAATGCAGTATTGTGTTTCGTCCGCAGGCAAAACTTCAAACTCTGATGAGATGAATTCTCCTTTTTTTATAACAGACATATTGACAACTTCTCCGCACAGGCTATACCAGTAAGCATAGAAAGAGAGAAACTGATTACCAAAAATCAATGTATTCATAGCTGTTTTAAAACTATCAACCGTATGAACTCCCGTAGCTAAATCGTATATATAAAGTGAATCTCCACTGGTAACATAGCGAAGCGAATCTCCAACAGTAAATACCATCGACGGGAGTGCAGAACCAACAGCAGGAAAACGTGAAAATTCCAAAGTACAGTTATAAATACGCGATTTTTCTTCACTATTCATCCAAAGAGACATTTGAAAATCCAATGTTCCGGAAATAATTTCAGAAGAAAATTCCTTTAATGGGCGGGAAACGTATTTACGATAACGCTTCCTGTCCGATTTTTTGTATTTTGTCTCCTTTGATACGAATTTATCCTCTTTATGCTCATTTGCAAATACGCAGCCAAAACTAAAAATTAATACAACAAATAATATTATTATTTTTCTCATGATACATGTTCTCCTATTTTTTATTCAGGGCAAACCCAATTGGGCTTTACTATTTTACCATTTTTGTTATTTATCCAGTCCACTAAGTCATTATATGCTTTACAGTGTTCCTTTAGATTGATTTCTTTTGCATCAAACATATCATTTAATTTTTGGAGTTTTCTCGCGAATCTTCTCTCTCCTTTTATTGTCGCATACATACGAACCGGTTCTTCCCATTCACTTAAAATGGGGTCTAAAATATACATTTCATACGGAATTTGATCTAAAAGTAAATGTAGTTACTTCTTTCTTTTAAATCCCTAAAGGTTCTATTCCTCGAAGTTCTACTTCGATAAAAAAAAGTTCAACTTAATACCTCGCAGCAGAGCTGACGAGGTAGTTTATTATATTTTATTCTGCAAAGGAAATCATTTTTTTAATACAAAATGTTATTTTTGTATTAAATCAGTGTTGCATCATTATTAACTGAGTATAGCTGCCAAGCACATCTTCGTCTTCCAAATTGTTCCGGTTCTTGTCTGCTTTGCTTCAGCAAGCGATGGATTAATTTTTTCTCTGCTGTGACAAAGCAATATTAAAAAGAACGTGAGTTTGGGGTCAAATGAAATTGTTTATAGCTTATAACTTCATGATGAAATAGTATGGGAGTTAGAGAAGTTAAGAAGTGATAATAATATATAATAGTAAAATAGTAGAATAGTAGCATATTTCAGCTTTCAGCCTTCAACTTTATAACTTCCTGTAGCTTCATTTCACTTGCGTAACTTCTCTTAATCTAATAAATAAACTATGAACTCACGTTAGCTTGGAAGAAAATAAAACAAAAAGATTTTTTCTTCTCGTAAAAAATCGTATATTTGCATTTCAATTAAAATGGAGAAAATGAGTTTTGTTGAAGAATTAAAATGGAGGGGCATGGTGCAGGATATCATGCCGGGAACGGAAGAGATGCTATCCAAAGGCAACGTTTCTGCTTATGTGGGGATTGATCCTACGGCAGATTCGTTACATATTGGACATTTGGTAAGTGTGATGTTGTTAAAGCATTTGCAACAAAGCGGACATAAACCTTTGGTTGTAATAGGTGGTGCAACAGGGATGATAGGTGACCCTTCTTTTAAGTCGGAGGAACGGAAATTGCTCACTAATGATGAAATTGCTCACAATATTGCAGGAATAAAAAAACAGTTATCCCGATTTTTAGACTTTGAATCAGGAAATAACTCTGCCGAATTGCTTAATAATTACGATTGGACAAAAGATTACAGTTTTCTGGAGTTTATCCGTGATATAGGAAAGCATATAACGGTAAATTATATGATGGCAAAAGATTCGGTAAAAAGACGTATTGAAGCAGGTATTTCGTTTACCGAATTTTCCTATCAACTTCTTCAAGGATTTGATTTTCTTCATTTATATCAGGAAAAAAATTGTCGTCTGCAAATGGGCGGTTCCGATCAATGGGGAAATATTACTACCGGAACCGAATTGATACGCCGTATTACAAGTGGCGAAGCCTTTGGGCTTACTTGTCCGCTAATCAAAAAAGCCGATGGCGGAAAATTTGGAAAAACAGAGAAAGGTAATGTTTGGCTGGACCCCGAACGCACATCTCCGTATACATTTTATCAGTTCTGGTTAAATTGTTCCGACGAAGATTCGAAGAAGTTCATCCGCATTTTTACCTTATTTTCTAAAGAGGAAATTGAAAATATGGAAAAAGAACACGATGAAGCCCCGCATTTGCGAATATTGCAAAAAGCATTGGCAAAAGATTTGACCATTCGTGTTCATTCTTTAAAAGATTATGAGGCAAGCTTGGAGGCAAGTGAAATCCTGTTTGGAAAAGGAACTGCCGAAAGTCTGGCGGCTTTGTCCAAAGAAATGTTTTTTGCAGTTTTTGAAGGAATTCCTCAATATAATATTCCCCCTTCTAAAATAAAAGATGGAATCGGCATTGTGGAATTGCTGGCAGAAGAAACCGATATTTTTCCATCCAAAGGAGAAGCAAGAAGGATGCTTAAAGACAATGGAGTTTCTGTTAATAAGACGAAAGTAGCCGAATCTTCCGTTATAGGGGAAAAGGAATTGATAAACAATCAATACTTGTTGATTCAAAAAGGGAAAAAAAATTATTATGTGATTATTATAAATGAATAATTGCTTTTAAATTATTGCAAATGAAAAAAAATTTATTAATCTTGTTTAGTTTACTTTTGCTGTTTTCTGTTCAGTTGTCAGCTCAGACTCAAAAGACTAAAGGTAAAAAAATAACGGTTCCATGTAAGTCGTCCAAAAGCTTTTCTTCTAAAGGATTGCCTCCTCGGGGAGGACGTACTGAAATTCCTCGGGGGATAGAAGGAAAATTTATTAATTTCGGATTTAGTCTGGGGGGGACATTTGCGTTTATGGATGCTTTAAATACGGAAAAGGCATTTATTGGTGCTCGTGGAACAGTATTCGTCCATGCAATTATCCCCAAGACAAAAACTTTTGCTATTGGTATCGAAGGAGGATTTACCTATCTATTAGCCAATGAAAAAAAATACAAAGAGAGCTTTGTGGCTGCCACTCGAGACGGTTCGAGTGCTTCCGATATTGCCCATGCCGTAAAAGTTTCCAACTGGATGTTGCCTACCGTACAAGCCAGTTTTGTAGGGAATTTCCATCCGGCAGAACGTATTAATATCCAAATAAAAGGGAATATAGGCACTGTATTAGCAATGGTTCCCAAATATGAAGTAAAATATTATATTCGCGAAACCGCACTTGATGGCTTTTCTTTCGATAATGAGTATCATTTTGTTTATAATAATGATATGAGCATTGGCTTATCTGCAACAGTGGGAACAAAATTCTTGTATGCTATTGCTCCTTTTGCAGAGTTTGGTGTCGGTTTGGATTTTTCCTACATGCGTTTTTCCTATGAAAAAGGATGGGTTTCGCCTGTGGTAAAAGTGGAAAAAGAGCTTTGCCAAATAGGTCTTTTAGATTTGCATATAGGCATTGCTTTTAGTTTTTGATAAAATAAAGATAAAAATAATAAAACGTTTAAATTTTATGAACAACGCAATTTTTAATATTAGAGAACCTCAGAATGAGCCGGTAAAATCGTATGCTCCCAACACAGAAGAACGTCGCCTTTTACAAGAAGAGCTTGACAGACAATTCAACACTCAAATAGAGATTCCGCTTATCATTGGTGGAAAAAAGATAAAAACAGGAAAAATCGGTAAAGTGGTTATGCCTACTAATCATCAGCATGTATTGGCAACATATCACCAATGTACGGAAAAAGAAGTTCGCATGGCTATTGATGCTGCCATGAAAGCAAAACAGGCATGGTCAGACCTTCCCTGGGAAGAACGTGCAAGTATTATCTTACGTGCCGCCGAATTATTTGCAACAAAATATCGCTATGTAATAAACGCTGCTTGCATGCTGGGACAGGCAAAAAATGCAATGCAAGCTGAAATAGATTCGGCATGTGAAGCCATTGATTTTATGCGTTTCAATCCACATTTTGCAGCTAAAATATATGCAGATCAGCCTTTATCAGCGGGGGAAAGCATTAATAGATTAGAATACCGTCCATTGGAAGGATTTGTTTATACCATTACTCCTTTCAACTTTACGGCTATTGCGGTCAACTTGAATATCAGCCCTGTTTTGATGGGGAATGTTACTGTTTGGAAGCCTGCAACTACTTCTTTATTATCCAGTTATTACGCTATGGAAATATTGATGGAAGCCGGTGTTCCCGATGGAGTTATCAACTTTGTTCCCGGTTCAGGTTCTATCATTAGTAATACTGTTTTGAATGATCCTGATTTTGCAGGAATTCACTTTACCGGCTCGACAGGTGTTTTCAATAGCTTCTGGGAAACAGTTGGGAAAAATGTGGGAAAATATAAAACGTATCCGAAATTGGTAGGCGAAACAGGGGGGAAAGATTTTGTTTTTGCTCACAGCAGTGCTCCTGTAAAGGAATTAGCAACGGCGCTTGTTCGAGGAGCTTTTGAATTCCAGGGACAAAAATGTTCTGCCGCATCCAGAGCATATATTCCTGTTTCTATTTGGGAAGAAACAAAGAAATATATGTTGGAGATGCTTAAAGAAATAAAAATGGGCGATGTTCGCGATTTTTCCAATTTTATCAATGCTGTGATTGATGAAGCTTCTTTTGATAATATTGCAGGGTATATTGAACGTGCAAAAGCATCAAAGGATGCAGAAATTGTAGCCGGCGGAAAATGCGATAAATCGGTAGGTTTTTTTATTGAGCCTACAATTATTTTGGCAAAAACTCCAAAATATGAGAGCATGGAGCAGGAAATATTCGGACCGGTGTTGACTATTTATGTTTATGAAGATGCTAAATATGAAGAAACGTTGAAATTATGTGATGAAACTTCTCCTTATTCATTGACAGGTTCTATCTTTGCTGCAGACAGGTATGCGGTTATGATTGCCGATAAATATCTTCGTTATGCGTCAGGAAACTTTTATATCAACGATAAACCGACAGGAGCTGTTGTAGGACAACAACCTTTTGGTGGTGCAAGAGCATCCGGAACTAATGACAAAGCAGGAAGTTTCCTAAACCTAATCCGCTGGACTTCTCCACGTACAATCAAGGAAAACATCAATCCGCCAACGGATTATAAATATCCTTTTTTAAAGAAATAAAGAATTGTTGAACTTCATTTGATTGGAGCCGGTAGAATGATTTCACTTTGCCGGCTTTATTTTTTATGTTTCGTATTTTTTACCACAATAGACTTCTTCATGAATTAACTTAATCAATAATGATTTTCAAACAAATAATTTATAGTATTTTCCGACGAGATCTATCTTGAAATACATTTGGGTTGAATATTGAAACCTTGCAGTATCAGGAAAAAGTATATTTTTGCAATCTTATAAACAAGGGATGAAATTAAGTATTGTTATTGTTAATTATAATGTTTCCTATTTTTTGGAGCAATGTTTACAGTCTGTTAGTATTGCTATAAAAGATATAGAGGCGGAAGTTTTTGTAGTTGATAATAATTCTGTAGATAATTCTGTGGAAATGCTCCGCCAGAAATTTCCGTGGATTTCACTTATTTGCAACAAGGAAAATTTGGGATTTTCCAAAGCTAACAATCAAGCTATCCGTCTTTCCAAAGGAGAGTATATTCTATTGCTCAACCCTGATACGGTGGTAGAAGCAGATACTTTTGAAAAGATTTTGGATTTTATGGACAGTACTTCCGACGCAGGAGCTTTGGGTGTAAAAATGGTAGACGGAAGAGGAGAGTTTTTACCCGAATCCAAACGTGGTCTCCCTGTTCCAAGCGTTGCTTTTTATAAGATATTTGGCTTGTCGAAGCTGTTTAAGAAATCGAAGCGTTTCGGACGTTATCATTTAACGTATTTAAATCAAGACGAAATAAACAGTGTGGAGGTTTTAGCAGGTGCTTTTATGTTGCTAAGGAAATCTGTATTAGATAAAATCGGCTTGCTGGATGAAGATTATTTCATGTATGGCGAAGATATTGATCTTTCTTACCGAGTGATAAAAGCAGGCTATAAGAATTATTATTTCCCAAAAACACGGATTATTCATTACAAAGGCGAAAGCACAAAAAAAGGCAGTCTGAATTATGTTTTTGTCTTTTACCGTGCGATGCAGATTTTTGCCGGAAAACATTTTTCTCAAAAAAATGCTTCTTTGTATAATGCAATGATAAATGTTGCTATTTGGCTTCGGGCATCTTTGGCTGTAACAAAACGCTTGTTACAAAGAATTTGGGTTCCCTTACTTGATTTCTTGTTAATTTATGTAGGGATTTTAGGCATTGCCTTTTACTGGGAATATGCTGTTTTGACAGAAAGAGGAAGTCATTTTTCAGAACTGTTCTTCTATGTGATTCTTCCTCTCTATGTTCTTGTGTGGACATTATCTATATATTTTGCCAATGGTTATAAAAAGCCTGCTTCTATTGCCAATGTCAATAAGGGAATTATTGGAGGAACAATTTTTATTTTGCTGGTTTATTCGTTATTAAATGAAGATTTACGGTTTTCCCGTGCGATTATCGTTTTTGGGGCACTTTGGGCATTCATGATAACCAATTTTCTCCGCTATATTATTGGAAAATTAAATCTGAAAAACTATCCTGTAGGTCAGAAACGTAGTGCTCGGATTTTAGTTATTGGTGACGAAGACGAAACCAATCGTGTTTCTACCCTGCTAAATATGACTGGGTTGAGGAATGAATTTATTGGATTTATTAATTATTTACCAACCAAAGAAAGGAATCCTCATTTTCTGGGAGATATTACGCAATTAAGAGATATTATTACTATTTATCAAATTGGTGAGGTGATATTCTGTGGGAAAAACAGTACAGCAAAAGAAATTATTGATATCATGTCCGATATGCAGAATGTGATGTTGGATTACAAGATTACCCCTCCCGAAAGTTCATATATTATTGGTAGCAACTCCATTAATGCATCCGGTGATATTTATATGATGACGGTCAATTCAATAGGGAAGAAGGAAAACTGTCGTAAAAAACGAATGCTTGATATTGTACTGTCAATTTTCTTTCTTTTATTTTTCTTGATAGTTGCATGGATTGTCAATCGTAAAAGAATGTTCTTTAGAAATATAGTCTTATGTTTTATTGGAAGGAAAACATGGGTGGGTTATTGTCCTTCCGAAGGTGAAGATTTCCAAAAGTCTTTACCCAAACTCAAAAAGGGTGTCCTTTTTCCTACTGATGCCTTGAATTTGGAACGATATAATCATGAAATTGTCCGTCAGGTTAATAATTTATATGCAAAAGATTATCAGATATTCGGCGATCTGAATATTATCCTCAAAGGATTTAAGCATTTGGGAAGGTAATTATCTGAAAGATTAGCATTTATTATTTCTATTTACAGAAACTAATCGAAGAATCAAGCTAAAGTTATATTTTTGTACATATAATTTAATTTTACCATATATTTGCTATCTTTTTAGCTTATATATTTTAATTATGCTAACATATATATGATAGATAAGATAGAGTATATATGTTAAAAATTATTTGTACTTTTGCATCTACTACTTCTTTACATTATTTATAGTAGTTTTTCAGGTATTAGTTATTAACTTATAAGGTAAGATCATGAGTATAAAGTATAAGATGATACAACGGAACGATTATATTAATCCCGAAGGCAAAAAGAAAACCGGATATTATCCACAGGTGGTCAGGGAAAAAACCGTAAGTTTGCGTAAATTGGCAGAATTGGCATCAAAGGGAACAACACTCAACAAGATGGAAGTAGAAATAGCTCTGCGTATAGCATTGGAACAGATTGAAACCGAATTATTAACAAGCAATCATGTCTGTCTTGATGGGTTTGGTACATTTTCGCTTACCGCCGAATGCCGTCACGTAGATAATCCCAATGAGATTCGTGCCGAATCCATCAATGTAAAACGAGTAGTATTTGTCCCTTCCAAAATCCTGATGAAGCGTATAAAAAAAGCACAATTTGTTAAGGCTTCGCTTTAGGGTTAAAACGTATTATTTGGAAAAACAAATTATCTTTATCTTAACTCTGCAAAGAGCAGGATGAAGTATGTTATTTTGGTAAATATTCTCCATGGCTTCCAAAAAAAAATTGTATATTTGTATTCAATAAATTCAAATTGGGACTAATATGTTTAATAAAGAAATCTATCACAATAGACGCAAACAACTTCGGGCAAATATGCAACAGGGAGTTGTTATTTTTTTGACTAACAACGAAGCACCGATGAACTATGCTTCCAATACATATCGTTATCGTCAGGACAGCTCGTTCAACTATTTTTTCGGATTGCAATTGCCCGGATTGATAGGTGTAATGGATTTGGACGAAGGAACGGATATATTGTTTGGCGATGATTATACCATTGATGATATTATCTGGATGGGCAATCAGCCGACATTGTTGGAATTGGCAGCTAAATGTGACATTACCGGCATAAAAAGTTTTAATGCTATTTTCGATTATATTTCCAAAGCAGCAGCTTCGGGAAGGAAAATACATTACCTTCCTCCTTACAGAGCCGATAATCAGATTTTCCTGCATAAATTGACAGGAATTGCATTAGACGAAATAAAAGCAAATGCTTCTGTAGAATTGATTAGGGGCGTTGTCGCTTTGCGTGGCATCAAACACGAAGAAGAAATTGCAGAGATGGAAAAAGTCTGCAATTTAGGTGTAAAAATGCATTTGGCTGCGATGATGAACTGCAAAGCCGGACGTATTGAACGCGAATTAGCAGGATTGATAGAAGGCATTGCTTTAGCAGAAGGAAATGGTGTTTCATTTCCGGTTATTTTGTCGCAAAATGGAGAAACGCTGCACAATCACAACCATCAACATATATTGCAAGACGGACGTCTGCTATTGGTAGATGCCGGAGCGGAATCTGTTTCCGGATACTCTTCCGATTATACACGGACATTTCCGGTATCGGGAAAATTCTCTACCAAACAACGGGAAATTTACGAAATCGTATTGAAAGCTAACATGGACAGCATTGCAATGGCAAAGCCGGGATTACGTTATTTTGATGTTCATCTTAATGCAACAACCGTTATCGCAGAAGGATTGACCAGATTAGGTTTGATGAAAGGAAATCCTGTTGATGCTGCCAGAGAAGGAGCTCACGCTTTATTTATGCCTCACGGATTGGGACACATGCTGGGTTTGGATGTTCATGACATGGAAGATTTTGGAGAAAATAATGTCGGTTATGATGAACAAACAAAACGGAGTACTATCTTTGGACATGCCAGCCTCCGTTGTGGTCGGGAGCTAAAGCCCGGATTTATCGTTACGGTAGAACCCGGAATTTATTTTATCCCTCAGTTGATTGATATTTGGGAAAAAGAAAATAAGTTCACCAATTATATCAATTACCACAAAGTACGCGAATATATAGGATTTGGTGGTATCCGCATCGAAGACGATATTTTGATTACCGAAACCGGCTGCCGCGTATTGGGTATGCCGCTTCCTAAGGCTGTTTCGGAAGTGGAAAATTTAATGAAATAATATACAGATTAATAATAATAAATGAAAGTTGATGTATTGCTCGGACTCCAATGGGGGGACGAAGGAAAAGGAAAAGTTGTGGATGTTCTCACGCCTCAATATGATATTGTAGCGCGTTTTCAAGGTGGACCTAATGCAGGACACACATTAGAGTTTGACGGAAAAAAAGTGGTTTTGCATACTATTCCTTCAGGGATTTTCCGGGAAAACACAATGAATGTGATTGGTAACGGCGTGATAATTGACCCATTTATCATGCTAAATAAAGAAATTAAACAAATTGCGTCCTTAACCGATGTAAAGAAAAAGTTGTACATCTCCGAAAAAGCACATTTAATTCTTCCTTCGCATCGCTTGTTGGATGCAGCTAACGAATCATTACGTGGAGAAAAAAAGATCGGTTCTACACTCAAAGGCATAGGACCTACTTACACTGATAAAGTCAGCCGAAACGGATTACGAGTTGGCGATATTCTATTGGATGATTTCGAAGATAAATACGATAGACTGAAAAGTATGCATCTTCGCCAGATTAACTGCATGGGTTTTGATTACAGCAATATTCAATTTGACGGACTTTCATTCAGCGATTATGAATCGGCGTGGTTTGTAGCAGTAGAAGAATTAAAAGCTTTTACAATCTGTTCAACAGAATATCTGCTTAACAGTGCACTGAACAACAATAAAAAGATTCTTGCAGAAGGAGCTCAGGGAACATTACTGGATATAGAGTTTGGTTCATATCCTTATGTTACCTCATCTAACACTATTACAGCCGGAGTTTGCTCAGGATTGGGAATTGCTCCAAACAAAATCGGAACTATATACGGATTGTTCAAAGCCTATTGTACCAGAGTTGGCGAGGGTCCTTTCCCTACCGAATTATTTGACAAAACAGGGGAACAGTTACGTGAACAAGGAAATGAATTTGGAAGCACAACAGGTCGTCCCCGTCGTTGCGGTTGGCTGGATTTACCTTTGTTGAAATATGCCTGTATGTTAAACGGCATAACCGAACTTATTATGATGAAAGCCGATGTATTGAATATATTACCTGTTTTGAAAATCTGTACGACATACAATCAAAATGGAAAATCAACTACTGAAATTCCATTTCATTTATCATCTTCCTTACAACCGGAATACCATGAAATGAAAGGTTGGAATCGAGACATTGACATTCAAAATATGCCATTAGAGCTGAAAGAATATATTTCGTATATTGAGAATTATCTGGAATTAAAAATCAAACTGGTTTCTGTGGGTCCGGACAGGAATCAGAATATATTGTTATAAATGGACAAAAAAACAAAAAATCGGATGAGCGGATGTCGCTGAACAAATAATAACAAAAAATTGGGCGAGCGGATGCCGCTGAACAAATAATAATAAAAAATTGGGCGAGCGGATGCCGCTGAACAAATAATAACAAAAAATCGAACGAGCGGATGCCGCCGGACAAATAATAATAAAAAATCGGACAAGCGGATGCCGCCGGACAAATAATAACAAAAAAATCAGGTAAACCGGCAGTAAGAAACGATAATTGTAATATTAATCATCCAAACCGGCAGACTTGGATAAATAATAAAATAAATTTCAATTAAAATGTCAAACAACGAAGATTTATTTAAAAAAGTTATTTCTCATTCAAAAGAATACGGATTCATTTTTCCTTCCAGCGAAATATATGATGGGTTAAGTGCCGTTTATGATTATGGACAATTAGGCGTTGAACTAAAAAATAATATTAAACAATATTGGTGGAAAGCAATGGTACAGATGCATGAAAATATTGTAGGAATAGATTCTGCTATTTTCATGCACCCAACTGTTTGGAAAGCTTCCGGTCATGTGGATGCATTTAACGATCCTTTAATTGATAATAAAGATTCAAAGAAACGCTATCGTGCCGATGTGTTGATTGAAGATCATATTCAAAAGATTGAAGATAAAATTCAAAAGGAAGTTGATAAAGCCGCAAAACGTTTTGAGAATTTTGATGAAGCCATGTTTCGTCAGACCAACGGACGCGTTTTGGAATATCAAGCAAAGATTGATGAAATAAACAGTCGTTTTGTTGAAGCGATGACTAATAATGACCTTGTTGCTATTAAGACATTGATAGATGACTTGGCAATTGTCTGCCCTATTTCGGGAAGCCGAAACTGGACGGAAGTCCGCCAGTTTAATCTGATGTTTGCCACCCAAATGGGTTCTACAGCTGAAGGTGCCGATGTTGTATACCTTCGTCCGGAAACAGCACAGGGAATCTTTGTAAATTTCCTCAACGTACAGAAAACAGGACGCATGAAAATTCCTTTTGGGATTGCCCAAATCGGAAAAGCATTCCGTAATGAAATTGTTGCCCGTCAGTTTATTTTCCGTATGCGGGAATTTGAACAAATGGAAATGCAGTTTTTTGTCCGTCCGGGCGATGAGTTGAAATGGTTTGAATATTGGAAAGAAGAACGTATCAAATGGCATCAATCATTAGGGATTAATCCTAAAAAATATCGTTTTCATGATCATGAAAAATTGGCGCATTATGCTAATGCCGCTACCGACATTGAATTTGAATTTCCTTTTGGATTTAAAGAATTGGAAGGAATACATTCCCGTACCGACTTCGATTTGAATGCACATCAGCAATATTCGGGCAAAAAATTACAGTATTTTGATCCTGAACTCAACGAAAGCTATACTCCTTATGTGGTGGAAACATCTATCGGATTAGACCGTACATTTTTGGCAATTATCAGCAACGCATATCAGGAAGAGCAGTTAGAGGACGGTTCTATACGTACAGTCATGAATATTCCTCCCTTTTTAGCTCCATACAAAGTGGCTATTTTGCCTTTGGTGAAAAAAGACGGAATGCCTGAAAAAGCAAGAGAAATATTAGCCGAATTACAGGAAGATTACAATTGTCAATACGATGAAAAAGATGCTATCGGAAGACGTTACCGCCGCCAGGATGCTATCGGAACACCTTTTTGTGTAACAATTGATAATCAAACAATGGAAGATGATACTGTAACCATTCGTTATCGTAATACGATGGCTCAGGAACGTATCGGAAAAGCTGAGCTTATGAACACAATACGAAGATTGCTGAAAAATAAGTAAGAGTTACTATTTCAATTTTACCACACAATAATAACAAGTCGTGAAAAAATCCCTAAAGAAAGGAATCCAATTGAAAACCACTAATTTTCGAGGCTTCAAATTAAATTTTGTTTCATAATTAGGGTTAATAAACCAATCGGTAGTTTTTAGTATTTCATACTGATTCTTTTTTAAGAGCTTTCTAAAGCGACCAATGGAAATTCCGGTATCTTTGACTTCCATCATACCTCTAATTGAGCTATCCGGCTGCTTCCCTGCTTTTAATATCCAACGATAAATACTTCTTGGTAAAATATGGTAATAGGGCAATTTTGATAAAAATCCATTTGGTAAAACCTGTTGATGTCCACCGAAAGGCATTCTCCAAGGCGGAAATGCATAAAAAACGATGCCGTCTTTTTTCAGAAAGCGCTTGAGAAAACTCATAAAATAATCCTGATCGGGAAGATGCTCTATAACATCTCGCATGATAATAACATCAGCTTTAGGAGCTTCTTGTTCGGAAATGGTATAGATATCAGCATTAATAAGCTCAATATTATCCTTATTGTTATATGACGCAAATATTTCACGACCGGATTCTATTTTATCTTTTGAAATATCAATACCAATACATTTGCATCCTCTATCAAGAAAAGGAACCAGATTTCCTCCTTGTCCACAACCTATTTCCAAAACAACAGCATTTTCATCTATTTTTACAATATCTTCAATATATGGAATAACATACCGTTGAGTGGTAATGGATTGTTCCTTGAAATATAATAAATGATCTCTATGTCGTCCTTGCATAAAAACTTTATCTAAATATATTACAAAAGTAATAAAAATAAATGCTTATTTGCTCAAGTTAATCAATTATAATTGTTTCTTTCGTCATTATTTTCTTTTGACACGTTATTTTCAGGAATTTTCCAGTATGAATTTTCGTCATCTTCATTTTCGTCTTCTTGTTCATCTTCAAAAAGATTTATTCTTTGAGGACCGTCCTTTCTGAAATAGAAAGCCGCAAGAATGCCTGCAATAGCTCCGGTAGTGTGTATCTCCCAGGAAATATTCTTTCCCGGAAAAAATATCGGAAAAAATCCCCACACAATCGCACCATACAAAAAGGTAATCAACAATGCAAATGCAATCGTTTTTCGTTCCCGCTTGATAAAAGCAGACGTTACCAGAAAGAAATACATTCCATATATCAATCCGCTCGCTCCGATGTGATAACCTCCTCTTGCCAAAAACCATCCCCACAATCCACTTAAAACATATATAAAAAAGAAAACAGAAATAGCTTTCCGCTTATACAATATACATAATCCAAAAGCAATAACAAAAAAGGAAGTGGAATTACTCAATATATGATCAAAATCCAAATGAATAACAGGTGCTGTAATAATGCCAATCAATCCTTTAAAATCCAAGGGATGTATTCCCAACAATGCCAAATTGAACGATGTATTTTGACCAATAAAATAGACTATCCAAAGCAATATCTCAAAAGACAAAGGACAAGCTATTGCAAAAATAACATCTTGCAAGTCCTGCTTTTTATTTGTTGAATTGCTCATAATTTAACTGATTTCTTCAACCGCTTTTTGTAATTGTTTCATTGCTTTTTCCAATACCTTTTTAGATGTTCCGATATTCATTCGCATAAATCCTTCTCCGCCGATACCAAACATTTCTCCGTCGTTCAATGCCAAACCTGCATCCTTGACGAAAAAATCATTCAGTTTTCTGTGTGACAAGTTCAATTCTCTACAATCTAACCAGATTAAAAATGAAGCTTGCGGTTTCATGATTTTTATTTGAGGAATATTCTTTTGTAAAAACCGTTCTACAAAATTAATATTTTGTTCCAAATAATTAAGCATTTGCTTTAGCCATTGCTTTCCATTTTGGTAAGCTGCTTGTGTTGCAATAGTAGCAAACAAATTCGGATGAGTCAATTCGTTTGCATTCAACCAACCGAAAAACTTTTCCCGAATCTGATCATTGGAAATGATTGCATACGAACTTACAATTCCTGCGATATTAAACGTTTTTGATGGTGCTCCAAATGTAATACTGTTCTCCTCTGCTTCTTTTGAAACTGTTGCAAACGGAATGTGCTTATTGCCATACAAAGCCATATCTGCATGAATTTCATCGGAAATAACTAAAATATTATTTTCGTTGCAAATATTGGCTAATGTTCGCAAGGTTTCTTTATCCCAAACTATTCCTGCCGGATTATGCGGATTGGAAAGAATTAGCAATTTACATTTTTCATCAATAATCCCTTTTAACTGTTCAAAATCCATTTTATATTGATTGTCTTCCCATTTTAATGGATTATATATCACTTTACGCCCATTTCCTTCCGGTACCAAACGAAACGGATGATAAATCGGCGGCTGGATAATAACTTTATCGGCAGGCTCAGTAAAAACATTAACAGCAAACCCAATACCCTTAACAATTCCCGGAATATAACAAAGCCATTCCTGCTCTATTTTCCATTGATGCATGGATTCAATCCAATCTATAATGGAAGGCTTATAATCAATCGGCTCTATCGAATATCCAAAAACAGGATGTTCCATTCGTTTTTTTAGTGCATCGACGATAAAATCAGGCGTTTCAAAATCCATATCCGCAACCCACAACGGAATTAAATCCTCACTCCCGTAAAATAGTTTCAACAAAGCTGTTTTTACTGCATTTGTCCCATGTCGGTTTATGATTTTATCAAAATCGTACTTGTACATATTCTTTATTTATTTGACAAAGATAAAATAATTTCTTCATTTTCTTTCCTTTTCCCATAATTTGTTTTATTTTTGCAAAACATTTCACAAATATAAATGAACAAAAACCATACACGATATATTGCCAAAACTTTTATGGGATTGGAATCTGTTGCGGCAGAAGAATTAAAAAAATTGGGAGCAACGGATGTTGTGTTATTACATCGTGCCGTAGAATTTCAAGGTGATAAAACGCTAATGTACAAAGCGAATTATTGCTGCCGGACTATATTGCGGATTTTACAACCTGTTTCAACATTTGAATTTAATACAAATGAACAGTTTTATAAACATATTTTCCGCATTCCGTTTGAAGATTATCTTTCCAAAGACGGCACTTTTTGTATGCATTCCATCATTAACCAATCTATTTTTTCCAATTCGCAATATGCAAGTCTTTTGGCAAAAGATGCTTTGTGCGACCGCTTTCGCGATAAATACGATTGTCGTCCGAGTGTAGACAAACACTATCCTGATATTTCAGTAGATGTTTATATTAATGGGAATGAATGTAGCGTATCATTAGACACTTCAGGAGAGTCTTTACACAAAAGGGGGTACAAAACAACCCGTCATTTTGCGGCACTCAACGAAGTTTTGGCAGCCGGATTGATTGCTATCAGTGGATGGAAAGCCGATTGTGATTTTATTGATTTCATGTGCGGATCGGCTACTTTGCCTATAGAAGCAGCTATGAAAGCTATCAATATGCCGGCAGGATATTTCCGAAAGGACTTTGGATTTATGTACTGGAATGATTTTGATGAAAAATTATGGAACAGCGTTCGGAATGAAGCAGACAAAGAAATTTGCGATTTTGAACATACAATTTACGGTAGCGATATTTCGTTTCGATACATAAAAGAAGCCCGAGACAATATAAAAAAAATGAAATTGGATAAATGGATTCGTTTGTCGATTGAATCTTTTGAAGAAGTTAACCCACAAAGCATTCCGTCACTCATAATCATCAATCCACCCTATGGCGAACGCATGGAATTGGAAGAAATTGAAAATTTTTATCAACGCATAGGCAACGTTTTGAAGCAAAAATGTATCAATTGTGTAGCATGGGTTATCACATCAAATAAAGATGCCATGAAAAAGTTTGGGCTTCGTCCGACAAAAAGGCTAAAAGTGTTTAATGCGGCGCTGGAATGCGGGTTTTATAAATTCGAATTGTATGAAGGCAGCAAAAAACAAAAATATAAAACAGGCAATTAATTTAGTGTAAATCATATAAAAGTATAAAAAGATGAAAAAAATCATTGTAATTCTAAGTATGAGTATAGTATGTATCGCTCAAAGTTATGGACAGAAAACTCCTCCTGTCGGAGTTGTTGCTTTACCCAATGCGGAAAATTCATATATTCAAATTCATGAAGTAACTGTCGCTGACTGGAATATTTATCTCAATGATATAATTGCCAGAACTAATGAAAATTCCGATCTGCTCAGGGATAATCTCCCAAATGATGCTATTTGTAGGACAGCCTATAAAACAGATGATTATTTAACTAATCCAGAAACACAAAATTATCCTGTTGTGGGTATTACTATAGAACAAGCACGTTGGTACTGTTCTTGGCGTTCTGATTGGGAATATAAAAATAAAAAGAAAAGCAATCCCTATATGTATACGTATTCTTTACCGACAGAAAGTGATTTTCAAAATGCTTATGATGTACAAAAAGCAAAAACATTGGTTAAATCTCTTTCTACTGTAGATATTAAAAGTAAAGAATTGACGGGACTTGCCGATAATGCAAATGAAATGACAGCCAATGGGAAAATAGTCATAGGAACAGCTTCAAACGGATTGCGTTTCGATAATTATAATGAAGCCGATGTAATGCTTGGATTCCGTTGCAAAGTAGTTGTTAAGTAATTTTACTCCAACCATAATCGAAAGGATTGTTCAGTTTTTGAACAATCCTTTTTTTATTGTGAATTAATAAAGTAACGTGAATTCGGGATCAATGATAGAAAGGAGAAGCTTTTAATATGGTTATTTGCTGATTTGCTTAATGGCTGAAAGTTTAAGCTGCAATCTTCCGTGTTACTTCGTGCCATGCCATAACGAACAGATGGAACAGCATTGCACCACTTTACCACTTCACTCTTGTACCGGCGATGGAAGCCACTCCGAGAGCAAAAAGTGGATTGCGTCAGTTGACGCAAGTTACTCCGAGGGCAAAAAGTGAGTTGCGTCGGTTGACGCAAGTTATTCCGAGAGCAAAAAGTGAGTTGCGTCGGTTGACGCAAGTTACTCCGAGAGCAAAAAGTGAGTTGCGTCAGTTGACGCAAGTTACTCCAAGGACAAAAAGTGAGTTGTGTCGGTTGACGCAAAGAATGAAATAATAAATCACAGAATAACACAAAGAATTTTCACAAAGTAACACGGAGGTTTTTATAAGAGGCTCGACCAAAACTATAGTACAAATAAGCAGCTAAAAAAGAGACTGCCTTTTGGACAGTCTCACACGTCAAAAAACCTTTCCATATATTTCTTTAGCTATTTCAAATCCATTCCCAGATTCCACATAATGAAGGAATAAATATCTGCTTGTTCTTCTATAACTTTCGCCATGGGTTTTCCTGCCCCATGTCCTGACTTAGTATCTATACGTATTAATGTCGGATTTGTTCCGTCATTTGCTGCTTGAAGTGCTGCAGCATATTTAAATGAATGTGCCGGAACAACTCTGTCATCATGATCTGCGGTAGTTACCATCGTTGCCGGATAAGTTGTTCCTTCTTTCAAATTATGTAGAGGTGAATATCCATACAAATACTCAAACATTTTCTTGCTGTCTTCACTTGTTCCGTAATCGCTTGCCCAGTTCCAACCGATTGTGAATTTATGATAACGCAACATATCCATTACACCAACTTGCGGAATCGCCACCTTGAACAATTCCGGACGCTGGTTCATAACCGCACCAACCAACAATCCTCCATTGGAACCACCCATAATGGCGATTTTTTCAGGATTGGTATATTTTTGATTAATCATATATTCTGCTGCTGCAATAAAATCATCAAATACATTTTGTTTTTGCATTTTGGTACCTGCAATATGCCACTCTTCGCCATACTCGCTACCTCCACGCAAATTAACCTGAACATAAATTCCTCCGTTTTCCAAAAACGGTAAACGGCTGGTAGAAAACGAAGGCGTAAGGCTGATATTAAATCCACCATAACCATACAACAATACAGGATTATTTCCGTCTTTTTGTATTCCTTTTTTATATGTTAAAAACATGGGAACTCTTGTACCGTCTTTGCTGGTAAAAAAGACCTGTTCCGTTGTATAATCTTCCGATTTGAAATTTACATCGGGACGACGGTATAATTCCGATTTATCATTTTCAGTATCGTAACGGTAAATAGATGTAGGAAATGTAAATGAGGTAAATGTATAAAATGCTTCGGTTTCATCTTTTTCTCCACTGAAATTGGCTGTTCCCAGAGCCGGTAATTTAATCTCATTTAATAGTTTTCCACTCAAATCATAACGATAAATATGAGAAGAAGCATCTTTTTCATAATTAAGAATCAATTTTCCTCCTATCACGCTTGCAGATGAAAGCACAGCATCACTTTCGGAAATTAATTCTTTCCAATTACTTTGTTGAGGAGCAGAAATAGTCGTTTCCATAATTTTATATTTGGGGGCTCCATCATTGGTCATCAACAAAATGCGTTCTCCTAAAACTTCAATAGGACTATATGAGTTATCCATGTTATCTGCAATTTGAATAATCGGGGCATTTTTCTTTGTCAGATCTTGAATGAACAGATTGTTTCCCCTTCCTGCACCCGATTCAAAGATAAACAATACACTTTCATCATCATCTATATGAGCAGAATAAAAACGCTTAGGTTCCTGCTTGTTTTCATACACCAAACGATCTTTCGATTGTGGCTCGCCTATTTTGTGATAATAAATCTTATGATTTTCATTTACACCTGAAAATTCTTTTCCTTTTTCAGGAGCATCGTAAGCACTGTAATAAAAACCATCACCCTGCCAGGAAGCGCCTGAAAATTTTGCCCATTGAATATGATCGGAAAGCAATTCACCGGTTGCAAGGTCTCTCACATAGATTTCACGCCAGTCCGAACCGCTACGGGAAATGATATAAGCAAAATATTTCCCATTATTGGAAAAAGAAATCCCACTAAGAGCAACCGTTCCATCTTCTGATAGTGTATTGGGATCTAAAAATACTTTAGGTTCACTTTCCAATGTTTCTTGCTCATATAATACACTCTGGTTTTGTAATCCGTCATTTTTGAAGAAATAATATTTTCCATTTTTCTTAAAAGGAGAACCGTATTTTTCATAATCCGCCAACGCTGTCATTTTGTCTTTTAATGCATTACGAAAAGGTATTTTATCCAAATATCCGAATGTAACTTCATTTTGTGCCTTTACCCAGCCTTCAGTTTCAGCAGAACGATCATCTTCCAGCCAACGATATGGGTCAGCAACTTTTATACCGAAATACTCATCTACCTGATCTACTTTTTTTGTTTCAGGATAAATTACTTTAAATTGTTCTCTTTTTTGTTCTTTTTGTGAACATCCGGCAAACAAAACTCCCGCGATTATAAATGTCATTATTTTCTTCATTAGTGTTATTTTATACAATATAATTATTACAAAATTCTTCTCTTTTCAATAAGAAAATGAATTTGCAAATATATACATTTTTTAAATGAAAAATCATTATTTCCAGAATAGACATCCTAAAAAAATAAAGTTTTGTGAATTTATTTTTCAATAATCATTTTAAGCTAAGAGAAAAATCCCGGAAAATTCTGATTAAATGATTTTTATTTTTAGAAAAACAATTATCTTTGTATCCAATTCCCCATAAGAAGACTATTCTATTTTCAAATGAATTTCAGGTATAGAAATCAAAATACAACATTGAAAAATCTTTTTTAAGAAATAAAAAATATGCTGCAATACGATAAAGAATTATTTTTTCAAGCCATTTACGAAATAGTTAAACATATTCCTTATGGTAGAGCAACAAGTTATGCTGCAATTGCAAAAGCCATTGGCTATCCCAATTTGTCTAGAATGGTTGGGCGTGCAATGAACAGGTGCAGTGTTGACATTCCGGCTCATCGAGTTGTAAATAATCAGGGAATTCTTACAGGAAGAACAGCTTTTGGTAATGGAAATGAAATGCAACATTTATTAGAATCTGAAGGTATTCGTGTGGAAAATCATCGAATAAAAGATTGGGGGAAAATATTTTGGAATCCTTTGACGGAACTATGAATATGGACAGACTTGTAAATTAGACTCTGAATAAAAGAAAAATTAGAGTAGCAGATAGAAAGGTATAGATAACATTATTTTTAATATTTTTTATAAAAATAGCATATCTTTGTACCAAAAGCAGTATATTTGCATAGTTTACGTCATCTGCAATAAAAGTTAAAATTAATTGAGGAATCAGCACATGAATTATTCTAATGAATACAATTTGGGAGAAGCGATAGCAGAATTCCTTGAAAAATATCACCTCAAAGATGGTTATGTTCGTGTACAGATAACAAAAATCTGGAACGAAACAGTTGGTAAAATGATTGCAAACTATACGAAAAAAGTAGAGCTCAATAATAATAAATTGACTATATATATTACTTCTCCGGCTGTTAAAAATGAACTGATGATGTTGAAAACGGATATCATTAAACAACTGAACAAAGCGATTGGAAAAGAGTTAATCAAAGAAGTTGAGATACGATAAATAAAATAAAAATATGTACAGATTAGTATTACTCCGTCATGGAGAAAGTGTTTGGAACAAAGAAAACAGATTTACAGGATGGACAGATGTTGATTTGTCTGAAAGAGGCATAAAAGAAGCTATGGAAGCCGGCAAAAATATGAGAGAGAAAGGTTTTACTTTCCGTTTTGCTTATACTTCTTATCTCAAAAGGGCAATAAAAACATTGAATATTGCTTTGGAAGAAATGGATTTGTTATGGCTTCCTGTTGAGAAAACATGGCGGTTGAACGAAAAACATTACGGTTCTTTGCAAGGTCTAAACAAACGTGAAATGGTTGAAAAATACGGTGAAGAACAGGTTTTGATCTGGAGAAGAAGCTACGATGTGCGTCCTCCGGCATTGGAATTGACCGATGAACGTCACCCTGCTAATGATGTTCGATACCAAGGAATCAACGATCCGGCAGCAACTCCGGGAACAGAGGCTTTGGCGGATACCGTAAACAGGATTGTTCCTTATTGGGAAAGCGAAATTCGCAGTAAATTAGTTAAGGAAAAAGAAATTATCATTGCTGCCCATGGGAACAGTTTGCGGGGAATTGTTAAATATCTGAAAAATATCAGCGACGAAGATATTGTCAGTCTAAACCTACCTACAGGAATTCCGTATGTATTTGAATTTGATCAGAACATGAACATGGAAAAAGATTATTTTCTGGCAGATGAAGAAACATTAAAAAAATTGATGGACGAAGTTGCCAACCAAGGAAAAAAATAGATGAGTAAATGGGTTGTTGGTGATATACACGGTTGTTATCTGACATTTAGGAAATTGCTGGAAGATAAGATTCAGCCTTCCAAAAAGGATACGATTTTTTTGTTGGGGGATATGATTGACAGAGGTCCTCGAACTAAGGAAACATTGGATTATATCATGGATTTACAACAACAAAATTATATTATTTTACCCGTAAAAGGCAATCATGAAGAACGTCTGGTATGGTTATATTTCTACAAGCAAAGTATTTTTGATTTTTTGCGATTTGTCAAGAAAAGAAAACATTCTCTTTGGATTCAATGCGGTGGAAAATATACATTGGAAAGTTTTCAGGTAAAGAGTTTTTATGACATACCATATCATTATATTCAATGGATGAAAGAACTTCCATATTATCAAATTGTAGACAATTTTATTATTGTTCATGCAGGATTGGATTTTTCGTCCGTTAATCCTTTTGCTAATATTGCGATTATGTTGAATTGCAAAAAAATGAATATCAATCCGGAATTAATCAACAACAAAATTATTGTGCACGGACATGTTGCTTTATCTCAAATGACTATAGAACAGATGCTTCATAAAAGAAAGCAATCTCATTACATTTGTTTGGATAACGGATGCATTCATACCGACAAACATGGATTTGGTTCACTTTTGGCATTGAATTTGGATACTATGAAAATGGAAAGTCAAAAAAATATAGATTAACAACTAAAATATTAATATGGCATTAATAAAATCCATATCGGGGATCAGGGGTACAATAGGAGGACTGCAAGGCGATAATCTAACCCCTGTTGATATTGTTAAATTTACGGCAGCCTACGCCGAAGTGTTGAAAAATCATATTAAACATGATGACAAATTGCGGGTTGTAGTGGGTCGTGATGCTCGAACTTCTGGATTGATGGTCAACAATTTGGTCTGTGGAACTTTGATGAGTATGGGTGTAGATGTAATAGATCTGGGATTGTCTACCACACCAACTGTTGAAATGGAAGTTGTTTATCAGCAAGCAAGTGGAGGGATTATCATTACTGCAAGTCATAATCCATTACAATGGAATGCCCTAAAATTATTGAATGATAAAGGAGAATTCTTTTCTTCCCAAGATGGCGAACTTGTTTTGAAGCTTGCCAATACTATGGAATTTCCTTTTGCCGAAATAAAACAATTAGGAACTTATACACTTGTAGATGATGCCATCGAAAGACATATTCAGGCAATTCTTAATTTGGATTTAGTAGACGTAAACGCTATTAAAAATGCCAATCTGGCAGTAGCTATTGATTGCGTAAATTCTACGGGAGGAATTGCTTTGCCAAAATTATTACATGCTTTAGGAGTAGAAGAAATTCATTATCTGCATTGCGAACCAACGGGCATTTTCTCACATAATCCCGAACCTTTACCTGAACATATCAGTGAATTAATGTCTTTTGTAAAAGAAGGAAATGTAGATGTTGGTTTTGTTGTTGACCCGGATGTAGACAGATTGGCAATTGTAAAGGAAAATGGAGAAGTTTTTGGAGAGGAATATACATTGGTTGCTATCGCAGAATATGTTTTGCAGCATACCAAAGGCAATACGGTTTCAAATCTTTCTTCCACGCAAGCTCTTAAAGTGATTACTGAAAAAAGCGGGAATCAATACTATGCGGCAGCTGTCGGCGAAGTAAATGTGGTGGAAATGATGAAGAAAAACCATGCTGTAATCGGCGGAGAAGGCAATGGCGGAGTGATTTACCCTGAATTGCATTACGGACGTGATGCACTGGTTGGAATTGCCTTGTTTTTGAGTTATATGGCAAAAACCGACCAGACAGTTTCCCAGATACGAAGCAAATTGCCGGAATATCATATCTCTAAAAATAAGATTATTTTAAATGAAAATATAAATACAGATAAGTTACTTAAGGCTATCAAAGATCGCTATAAAAAACAACCTATTATTGATATAGATGGTGTTCGCATTGATTTTGACGGTCAATGGGTACATTTGCGAAAATCCAACACTGAACCTATTATTCGTATTTATGCAGAAAGCAATTCAGAGGCTACGGCGGCTAATCTTGCCCAAAAAATCATGTCAGATATTAGCGAATATTCCCGAGGATTGTGATATGAAATATCTTGTTGTCGGACTGGGAAATATTGGTCGGGAATACGAAGGAACACGTCATAATATAGGCTTTGCAGTAGTTGATTACATCGCTCATCAGCAAAATATCACATTTCAATCCGATAGATATGCTGATACCTGCAAATTTAATTTCAAAGGACGAACTTTGATTTTGGCGAAGCCTACAACATACATGAATCTCAGCGGAAAAGCAGTTCGTTATCATTTGGAAAAGAATAAAATTCCTGTTGAAAACCTGCTTGTTGTTGTGGATGATAAAGATCTTCCATTAGGAGTTTTACGCCTAAAGCCTAAAGGAACAGGAGGGTCTCATAATGGAATTAATGACATTATTTCAGTGCTCAATACAATTGATTTTCCCCGTTTACGTGTTGGCATTGGAAATGATTATCCAAAAGGCTATCAGATTGAATATGTATTGGGAAAATTCTCCAAAGAAGAAATAGAATATCTTCGTCCGTGTGTAGATTTATCTATGGAAATTATAAAAAATTTCACAACACAGGGTATTGATAGAACTATGAATTTGTACAATAAGCGTGCAGCGGCAGGGAATTCTTCTTCAGAAACTAAGTGACGTGAGTTCGGGATCAATGGTAAAAATGTTTTTAATGCTTATTTGTTGATTTGTACTATAGTTCTGGTCGAACCTCTTGTAAAAACCTTCGTGTTACTTCGTGAAAATCCTTTGTGTGACTTTGTGAAACCATTCGTCTTACTCATTCACTTGTTCACTTATTCCTTCATTTAACTTGCGTAAATTCTCTTATTCAAATAGATAAATTCCGAATTACATTAAATATATCCTTTTAGAACGTCATTACAGCAATAACATTTTTTTATTAAGTTCTTCCTTTGATACAGTTTATTGAATAGACCCCGCAGACTATTACCTGACATTCGCAGATGACTACCTGACGTTCGCAGATGACTACCTGACGTTCACAGATGACTACCTGACGTTCACAGATGACTACCTGATGTTCACAGATGACTACCTGATGTTCACAGATGACTACCTGACATTCGCAGATGACTACATGACGTTCACAGATGACTACCTGACATTCGCAGATGACTACCTGACGTTCGCAGATGACTACCTGACATTCGCAGATGACTACCTGACATTCACAGATGACTACCTGACATTCACAGATGACTACCTGACGTTCGCAGATGACTACATGATGTTCACAGATTACTACCTGATATTCGCAGATGACTACCTGACATTCGCAGATGACTACCTGACGTTCGCAGATGACTACCTGACGTTCACAGATGACTACCTGACATTTGCAGATGACTACATGACGTTTGTAGATGACTACATGACATTCGTAGATGACTACCTGACATTCACAGATAACTACATGATGCTAATAGATAACTGCCTGACGTTCACAGATTGCTACCTGATACTTGTAGGTAATTACATGAAATTTGAATATAATTCCAATGGTACATTAATTAATTACAAAAACATATTAGTATCTTAACGTGAGTTCGGGATCAAGGGTACAAGGGTAAAATGTTTAACGGTTATTTGTTAATTTGCTTATAACGAAGGAAACAGATAAATAATACCTTTGTAAAAATCCTTTGTGTTACTTCGTGAAAGCCTTCGTGAAACTTTGTGGCTTATTATTTTATTCTTTCACCTGTTTAGTCTTCGGGTATGTCGTTGCATTAACAAAGGTAAGGCTTATAGTTCCGGATGGCTTCGTTCCTCGCCAGGATGCTCTTAAAGTTTCGGCTGTGCATCCTCTTATTTACTTATTTCCTTATTCACTCATTTACTATTATAACTTGCGTAACTTCTCCCAACTAAACAAGTAAATCCCGAACTCACGTTATCTTACAGCAACACTCCTTTCTTCCCACTTACGTTAAAACACTTATAATGCTAACGATTGGTTAGTCCTATTTCAATATCCAATTAAATATCTCTCCAAAATCTATAATATGTAAAACATGCAGGCAGGAAATTACGCAAAAGATAACAACTATCCAGCGGATAAAGTTTGTTCCCCAATTGACAGCCCATTTGGAAGCAATGTAAGCTCCAACCATATTACCGACAGCATGGGTAAGTCCATACTCATAATTTACAAATCCGTGATAGATAAAAATTATCAATGAAAAAGGAACATAAAACAAAACAATAAAACTTTTGATAGCATTAGCCTGTAACAAGTCAAAGCCATTCATTAGTACCAGTATTGCCAATAAAAAATAACCCATCCCGATATGAATAAATCCGGCATAAATTCCTATGAGAAAATACAGGAATACTTGAAGAAAAGATATTGGTTTTTCTCTTTTTGCCGCATCTCCGACAAGCCATTTGCGGGGTTTGATAAACATCAAAAATAGCATTGCCGACATTATGATTAAAAAGAAAACAATAAACATTGTCTCATTCACAACAACACTTAGATTACTCCCCAGCAAAGAACCTAAGGCAACAGGAACCGTACAGTAGATTGCCTTACGTATATTTAATTTTTTGTCTCGATAGAAATTGAAAACAGAAACCATATTTTGCAGGATAATCGCAATACGATTGGTTCCGTTTGCAACAACAGGTGGCAGTCCCAGCATCATAAACAGACTCATTGAGATAATCGTTCCGCCTCCTGCCAACGTATTGACAAACCCGACAATTACACCGGAAATTATTAGGACAAAAGCTAACTCTATTGTCATGCTTTATTGTTTAGGGCTTAAATCCGTGATTGATTAAGAGTATCCAATGAGAGCAATATATAATAATGAATTTTTACTTATCATCAACCACAAATCCGTTAATCAGTATTTAAAAACTATTTCTTTATAATTTTAATTTCCGTACGTCGGTTTTGTGCACGCCCTGTTTCGGTGGTATTGGGAGCAATGGGTTTGTCATATCCATACCCTACGCTCTTTATCCTTGCAGGAGCAATGCCTTTTTCTGTTAGTGCATTTGCAACAGACAAAGCGCGTCCCTGAGAAAGTTTCTTATTATAAGCGTCACTGCCCGAATTATCGGTATGTCCTGAAACTTCAATTTCGATATTTGGATATTCGGTCATCAATTTATAGATATTATCAATCTCGGTAGTTGATTCGGGTCGCAAGCTTGTTTTATTAACATCGAAAAAGATATTTTTCAGTACAAGTTTCTGATTTACTTCCAGTGGATTAAGCATAATCACCTGATCGATAGTTTGGGAGTCGGTAGAGTCGGAGATATTGAAGTTTTCGGAGTAAAATAAATAATCTTCTTTTTTTACACTTACGCCATAATTTATTCCCGAAGGAAGCGACAAGGTATATTTTCCTGTCAGGCTATCGGAATTGAATGTTGCAAGCAATTTATTTTCAGTAATGTCATACAATTCTATAATTGCATACAATGGCTGTTTGGTATGAGCATCCATAACCATTCCCTGTACAATAGTTGCCTTTTCCTCTATAAGATCAATTGCTTGAACACTGAATGATTTTAAAACGGAAGCATATTCCGAAGAAAGAACATCTTCCGTATCATAAATGAATGTTTTGACCTTGCCTAAAAAGGTAACTTTGTAAATATCCTGCCTCCCATATCCATTTTGGCAATTAGAAGCAAAGTAGCCGTATTTTCCATCATCCGAAATAGAGAAATAAACATCATCAAACGGCGAATTGACCGGGTATCCGATGTTTTTAGGCTTAGTCCATGCTCCATTCTCAAATGAAGATTTGAAAATATCAAATCCGCCCATGCTTTGATGTCCTTTGGAACTGAAGTATAGATTTCCTTTTCCGTCGGAATAAACGGAGATCTCGTCCTGAGGTGTATTGATTACATTGCCCAGGTTTTGTGGCTTTGACCATTTGCCTTTCTTGTTGCGTATGCTTTGATAAATATCATGTTCTCCGTAAGTATCATCCTGATTGGAACAAAAATACAAAGTATCGCCATCAGGAGTAAATGAAGCAGATGTTTCGTGATAGGAAGTATTAATAGCACTAATCGCCTTGGGTGTCATCCATTTCCCCTTTCGTATTTCGGCTTCATACAAATCACCACCATTTTTGGGACTGTAAAGAATGAGCCTTTTTCCGTCTTTTGAAACAGCTTGTATCGCATCAAAATCTTTGGATATTTTTTTATCAAATACAGAAGCTGCAAAAAAGTTGCCGTCTTTATCACAGTTAGAAAAATAAATTTGTTCTTTATATCTTCCGTCTTCAGGATTAATCCCTTTTTCGTTTTCCCTCCTTGAAACAAAATATAATAAAGAATCATTAAATGTACTAACGGGCAGGTATTCATCAAGTGTGGTATTAATTGTCTGACCTAAATTATCAATAAAACAATGGGTCTCTGTTTTTAGTAAAGTTTTTCCTGCTTCACATTCCTGGATTTTCTGAGTCGCTATCAGCTTTTCTTCAGGAGTAATTTCTATGGATGATTTGAATTTATTGTAATAAGCAATAGCTTCATCAAATTGATTATTTAAATGTAATTCATATCCTTTTAAAAATAATGTCTTATAAGATATGGAAGAATCCAAACTGTAAGCATATACTCCGTATTGTATAGCGGATGAAGGATCATGCATGTAATAATGACAAAAAGCAATTTTCAAATTCAATAAAACACTCTTGGAATTAAAACTTTGAGCTTGAGTATAAAAATCCAAAGCCTGTTTGTACTTTAGGATGCTATTGTTTTTTTTATCATTACTAAAATATATCTTATCACCGGAACGTATATTTTTCAATGCCGCATTTAGTTCCCGTGACTGCTTTGGAAAGTTTTCTTTTGTAAATTCAATATTCTGCGCAAATCCATTTGCCCAAAAAAGAATATTCATCAAAAAAATGAAAAAGATTTTTCTCATACGTGCTTATTTACATTGGTTATTAATATATTCTTGAGCTTCCTTTATTCCCCTTGTAGCTGCCTGCTGCCAATCTTGACATGCTTTCTGCGGTTCTCTCAACATTTCATACGTATTGCCTCGATGAAGGTATGTTTGTGCAGCCTCCGAATCAAGGCTAAGTGCCTTGTTAAAATCATTCAGAGCATCTTCATATCGTTTTAACCTGAAATAAACAATTCCACGGTAATCATATCCTTGCGAAAATTTATTGTTGATTAATATACAAGTATGGAAATCTTCAAGGGCTTCGTATAAGTCCGACAAAGCTAATTTGGCAATGCCCCTGTTACAATATAACTGATAATTATTCTTATCCAGTTGAATAGCTGTTGTGTAATCGTCGATTGCTTTTTGGAACTCTTCTGAATGAAATTCAGCATTTGCCAGGTTGTAATAATAAGGATAAATAGACTTTAAGCGTATGGCTTGCGTATAATCTTCTATTGCCAATTGGAAATCGTTTATTTTATAATATGTATTTCCTCTATCATTATACAGCTCAGCAATGGTTTCCCTGAGATTTATGGCTGTAGTAAAGTCACTAATGGCATCTTCGTATTTTCCGAGATTATAATTGCTTAATCCTTTCAGATAATGTGTTTTATAATCTAACTTGTTAATGTCAATTGCCATTTGGGCATATTGTAAAGATAAGTCATAATTTTTGTCTTCAAAATATAATTTTGACACCATATAATAGGCACTGTCTTTTTTGCCGGTTTCTTGGGCAAAAGCAAGCCATGTTGTAATAGCGTCTTGAAATTGCCCCATCTCCTGCTGGATGTTCCCCTTTAAAATATACGCTTCTGCTATTTGATTATCAATTTTCAATGTATTATTAATACAGACCAGAGCTGTATCATACTTTTTTTGCTGATAAAAAGATAATGCTTGATTAAAAGAATGTTCTGCTTGCTGCTGTGTAGTAGAAACTACAATCATACCTTTACTTTGAGCAAAGACAGTATAGCTGCAAGCAAATAAAAAAATGATGGTTATAAGTTTTCGCATATAATTATTACTTAATATTTAATGTTTAAAATTTATCGAAATACGTCATGTTGTTTATTATTCAGTGCAAATGATTAACTGTTTAGTCTTTTTTCAATTTTATTCTAAACGTAGTTCCTTTTGCCGTTGAATTTTTTATTTCTATTCTTCCGTGATGATATTCGTTGATAATCCGTTTTGCTAAGGTCAAACCCAATCCCCATCCTCTGCTCTTAGTTGTATATCCGGGTTCAAATATCGTTCTTTTGTTTTTCGTTATTATGCCTTTTCCCGTATCCGAGATTTCAATATAAGTGCATTGTTTATCGTCATAAATTCTTACAGTAATTGTGCCAACTCCATTCATGGCATCAACTGCGTTTTTGCACAAATTCTCCAGAACCCATTCAAATAAATATTTATTCATTTGCACATAAATAGGATGTTGAGGAATTTCTCTTACAATCCTTATCTTGGAAGATGTCCTGCTTTGGAAATAAGACAAAAAATCAGCGGTAACCTCATTGATATTTTCTTTTTCCAAATTGGGAGTAGACCCAATCTTGGAGAAACGCTGGGCAATATTTTCCAAACGCTGTATATCTTTGTTTATCTCTTTTACAATTTCAGGATTTACATTTTCCACTTCCAATATCTCCGACCATGCCATCAATGAAGAGAGAGGCGTTCCCAACTGATGAGCCGTTTCTTTTGACATGCCTACCCACACCTGGTCTTGCTCCGAACGACGTGCAAAACTGAATAACAAATAAGCAATCAATATGTATATCGCTACCAGTAACAATTGAATGAGAGGGAAGAAACGCAATGCCCGCAAAATGGAGGATTCTTCATAAAATACATAAGCAGAAGTCTCTCTCCCGAAAGAAATTAAAATCGGTTCATTTTGCGAACGCATAGCTTCTAAACGCTCTTTCATATAATCAATATTTTCCGCTTTGGAAGAATCAATATTATTATATTTCAATATTTTTTGTTGTGAAAAATCGGTTACAATAACTGGCAGCGAAGGCGCATTATCGGCAATCTCATTGAAGAAATTCTGGATAATATCCCTGATAACTTCTCTTAATTGGGTATAAATAATAGACTCTTTATAATAAAAATACACATATTTATCCGCATAGTAATTGATTGGAATTTGACCATAGGCTTCATCTATGATTACTTTTTGTAATTTTTCGGGAGTATCTATCTTTCTCAGTTCATCTTCATCTAAGTTTCGGGTTTCGGTAACATTTCCATTTTCATCAACAATGATGATTGGAATAGTTTCATTATCGGCAATGAAATCCAAATAAAATGAAATTTCTTCTCCTGCCTCTGACATTACCAGTTTATTCATTGCCTTGACAATGTGCGTAGCTCGCAATCCTTCTTCTTTGGCAACCTTTTCAAAAAAGTCATTTGTAAAAGCAACTACTTCGGATTTCCTTCGGACGGCATCTGCCCAAATAGCAATTCTATTACGCTCATCATCGGCAATTTTGTCCATTAAAGAATTGGAATACCATATCATAAGCGGAAAGGTAATCATTGCAATAATGATTAATGCCAGTTTCCATCTCCGTTTTTTGTAATACAGGTTCATTCCGCTTTTAAACTACCAATAATATCCTATTAAATTTCCAATGCTCTAAACCAAACGTTAAAAAACAAAAATAAATATAGCAAAGCAAATTTTTTCCGGCTCTTTCTTTGTTTTCTTATGAAGATTTTATTCGTATGCAAAATTACACAAGTTTTTGTTGACATAGTATTCCTAAAGAAAAACGGACAAAGAAAAATCTTTAATGTTAATATGCAAAGTATGCTAAGGTGAGTTTGGAGTTGATTTCTTAGATTAAGAGACCTTACGCAAGTTAGAATAGTCAATGAGGAAATAAGTGAATGAGTAAATACAGGGAATGCTGTTTTGACTGTTATCGATTTGCCAATGCAGTGAAGTAATCTGAGTATTATCAATTTTTTTTATTGTATTTACTCAGAATAAAAAAATTAATATGTATTTTTGTATCGTGATTTTGTCGAAAACAAAATAGTTTGGGCAAACCGGCATCAGTTGGGACAATAATTTGAAATTATTCATCAAACCGGCATCAGTTGGGACAATAATTTGAAATTATTCATCAAACCGGCATCAGTTGAGACAATAATTTGAAATTATTCATCAAACCGGCATCAGTTGAGACAATAATTTGAAATTATTTATCAAATCGGCATCAGTTGAGACAATAATTTGAAATTATTTATCAAATCGGCATCAGTTGAGACAATAATAAAATACATTTTTAATAAAAAAATTAATAGATATGAAACTTACGAGATTTAATTTACAAAAACTCTTCAATGAAGAATGGGCAGCTTACGAAAAATTCCTTATCAGGACAATCAAGCAGATTGATGCAGAAAAAATAAGCCTTGCTACGCTGTATCCCTTGCTTGTGGCAAATGCTGAACAAGCAGACACTGCACTGGAAATAATTAGTAAAAGCGAATTCACACGCCTCTGCGATGAACTGGACGAAAAAAGAGACCACCTGATAGGCGGAATAAACTATTTTATACGTTCATATTTATATGATGAAGAAGTTGCTCTTCGTGATGCTGCCAACAGACTGATGATAGTTGTAGACCACTATGCTGGCATGGCGAACGAAAACCGCGATCAGGAAAGTAACCGCATTGGCAATTTTATTGACGAATTGCACGACAACTGTAGTGATCAGATTGAAAAATTAGCGGATCTGGAACGTCGCCTCGCCCAGCTTCAGAAAGCCAATGAACAATACATCAGCCTGCAGGATAAGCGTACCTTTTCCGAAGCCGAAAAAACAACTCTCCGAATGGTAGATGTCCGCAAGGCAGGCGACACGCTAATCCGCTCCGTCTGGGATTTGATGGATATACTGCTTCTTACCGCCTCCACACCCGCAATTGAGCGTTTTGCTGCTCTGCTGAACGTCGAAAATCAAAATGTCAGCACGAAGATTGCCACTCGAAAGGGTCGGAAAGAAAGCGAAGAGAAGGAGTAGACGGTGAAATGGCGAAACGGTGCAATGGTGCAATGGTGAATAAGAAGTAAACATCTAATTTATCGCTTTACCATTGCACCGTTTTACTATTTCCTTATTTTACAACATGACCGGATATTTCAATAAATGAAAAAACAATATATCAAAATAACTGCATTTGTTTCCTTGATAGCCATGTTGATAATTCTGGCAGTAGCCACTTTTGTGGAAAAAGCAAAAGGAGCCTCTTTTGTTGCTTCAACTGTTTACGGATCGTGGTGGTTTATTGTAATATGGTTCATTATTGCTGTGGGCACATTGATATATGTTCTGCAAGAAAGAATGTATAAACGCCCGATGGTGTTTTTATTGCATGTTGCTTTTTTTGTTATTCTCTTCGGAGCATTTCTTACCTTTTCTACGTCGGTACAGGGGAAAATTCATTTGCGGGAAGGAATACCGGAAAATACATTTATTGACAAAAATAAACGTACACATCAGCTCCCTTTTGGTATTGTACTTTCCAAATTTGAAATAGATTATTACCCCGGTACACAGGCTCCTTATAATTATGTAAGCAGGATTCAAATTACTTCTAACGGCAAGCAAACAGAGGGACAGGTTTCCATGAATAAAATCTTTTCGAGTAATGGGTATCGTTTCTATCAGTCTTCTTATGACAGAGATATGCAAGGCTCAACCTTGCTTGTTAAATCGGATAGGTATGGACTTCCTGTTACATATTTAGGATATGTGTTATTATTGATTGGCATGATAGGATATTTTTTTTCAAAAGGAACAAACTTTCGGAAATTATTAAATCATCCTTCGCTAAAACGTTCAACTGTCATAGCGTTATTTGCGTTAGCTTCGATAACAACAACTTTTGCAGGAACAAATACTGTCTCAAAAGAATCTGCCAAACAATTGGGCGAAATCCAAATGTTGTATCGTGACCGGATTTGTCCGGTGCAGACCTTTGCCAAGGATTTTACGATGAAATTGTACGGAAAATCCTCATATAAATCCTTATTGCCTGAACAGGTATTAGCAGGATGGATATTTTACTCCTCCTCCTGGAAGGATGAACCGGTAATCAAAGTAAAGAATAAAGCCGTACAGCAAATATTGGGAATAAACAGTCAATACGCTTCTTTCTCGGATTTTTTTGTAGATGAAAAGAGTTATAAACTGGAAATATATTTGCAGAAAATACATCTTGGAGAAAAGATGGAAGGAGCAAAGGATATTGTTGCTGCTGATGAGAAAATACAGTTATTGTTTATGCTGCGGATGGAGACACTATTAAAAATGTTTCCGCAAAAAGGGGAGGGGGGGGATTTAATCTGGTATTCTCCGGCGGATGAATTGCCGGAAACAGTGCCGGAAAATGAGCAGTTGCTTATCAGGGGAAGTTTTTCTCTATTGAAAGAATATGCTTTAGCAAATGATTGGGACTCGTTCAAATTGCTTTTAAATAAATTAAATGTATTTCAACAGAAATCAGGCGGCAATTTCTTACTTTCTTCTCGAAAAATATCGGCAGAACGCTTATATAATGCATTTAATGTGATTAAGCCGATTACTTTCGTTAATTTGTTTATTGGTTTGTTTACCCTTGTTTATTTTTTTAGACGGGAAAATAAAAAAGATAATGTTCGGAAAAAAGATAAAATCCTTCCTGTTGTATTTCCTGTTTTTTTGATAGCAAATGGATTGGCTATTTTATTTTTAATTTGTTTACGTGCTTATATTAGCGGAAGGATTCCATTGGGTAACGGATTTGAGACTTTGCAGTTTTTGGCGGTTTGTATTATGTCGTTTGCTCTTATTTTCCGCAAGCGTATATTTGTTGCCATTCCTTTTGGGTTCTTATTTTCGGGATTAGTATTGTTAGTCTCCATGATGGGAGCTTCCAATCCGCAGATTACCCAATTGCAACCGGTTTTAATTTCTCCTTTGTTGAGCATACATGTTTCCTTGATAATGATTGCCTATACGCTTTTGGGTTTTATTACCTTTATTTCTATTGTTTCATTTTTGATTATTATTGCACATAAGTCTTCCAAAGTGGATTTTCAAAAAAGTATCGAATTGATTAATCGTTTATTGCAACTATCTGTTTTTAGCCGTATTTTATTGTATCCTGCTGTCTTCTTGTTAGCCGGAGGAATATTTGTTGGTGCGGTGTGGGCAGAGGTGAGTTGGGGAAGTTATTGGTCGTGGGATCCTAAAGAAACCTGGGCATTAATTACCCTGCTGATTTATGTTTTCCCACTGCACGAGAAAATTCTTTTTCGACTCCAACATCCGTTTTTCTTCCATGTATATTGCTTGATAGCATTTCTTTCCGTACTGATGACTTATTTCGGAGTAAATTATGTTTTGGGTGGAATGCACAGTTACGGTGCTGATACAGGGTTGAATATAATGCTTGTCATTTTGTTGCTATTGCTGTTTTGTGTTGTTCTTCCTTTATGGTCGTGGATGAAATACAGGAAAATATCTTCTAATGTAACATTGTAATTTGTAGAGATATTATGAGCAGGATAATTCTATTCACATAGGTCCGAAATATCAGAATTAATTATTTTATATCTACTTTTTGGAGAAGATGTTTTACCGGCAAAAACAAAAAAGCAGTTATAAATTGCTCTATAACTGCTTTTTTATACTTATGGTCTTATTCCTTAAGCTCCCCCTGCTGGACTTGAACCAGCGACCCTAACAGTCAGATGCTCTAACCAACTGAGCTAAGGAGGAATCTCCTAATCCCTTCAGGATTAGTGATTGCAAAAGTAGCTTTTAGATGGTTTCACATGAAAGTTTTATCAGAGACAAGGCTTGTATTTTATTTCTGGTTTACACTTTGGTTTACACAAAGCGATAGTTTGAATATAAAACAATGTTGATTAATAATTTATTTAATTCACTAATTTAAAAAGTCTTAGGTAAGACACTTGCTCAATTAAGAATGAGATTTCCTATGACGTAATTTTTGATTTTTCTGTTTTTAATATCCTGTGAAAAATGTATCATTCAGCCATATACGAATCAACCAAAACTAAATTGTTTTTCTTATTCACATAAACAGACATTTTGCCATCATCGCAAATAAACAAAGAATCCAATTTAATCGGATAGTAGAAGTCATCAAATATTTCTTCCTCTCTTGTTGGATAATTTATTTCTTCTTTCTGATAGCGATAAACAAGTTTTGTGAAATTATTCCATCCACTTGACCAAAATTGAGTTATTGTCTTATTCTCAAAATCGAATTTATTTCCATCTTCTAAATAGTCAAATGGTTTTCTTGTAAGTTTTTTAATGTAAAAATCCCCTACTTTATAAACGTCATATAAATTCCAATCTCTATGACCACGACGCTTATTTATCAATAACTCTTCTTCCCCGTCAAAATCAACATCTAAAAATTGAAATGGAGTATTATGTCCTAATTCATCTTTCGTTGGTGGGATGTAATCCGATGTAAAACTTTCTCCATCATAGAAAACATGAGAATGATTTCTAACCAAGCTATCCAAATAATAATCTGAAAAAAGCTCATTTACAATTTCAAAATAGTTGTTTTCTGAAATATGAGTAAATTTTATTATTCCAATCCCAATTTCACTGTATCCTCCACGTGGAAACCACATAACTTCTACTTTATAACCATTTACAGGCTGATTATATGTAATAAATACACGAGGATTTTCAGAAAAATTCTCCGTTTTTGTTTCCTGTACATTATCCTGTTCTATCTTTTGCTCAACTAAAGGCACATTCTCTTTTTTCTGTCCGCATGAAAGCAAAAAAAGTATCGCAAAAATGATTATAAATGATTTATTCATGAATGTATGTTTTAAAACTTTGTGACGTATTTTTTATTTTATATGCCCTTTAAAATTTATGTCATTTAGGCATTATTAATTTCCAAGAACGTTTAACTTTCTTCTGCATTTCTTTGTCTGGTTGGCTTTCATCGTATTCAGTTATAGAAACAGTATAGGTTTTGGGATTAAACATGTAATCTATATCGTAGTGACAGAAACCAGTATAACAAACAGCAACATCATACGCAGGTAAATAATATTCAAGTTCTTCCGAATCAAAATCAAGTATTTTATGTTCATGCGGTTCATAAATTCCTTTGGGATAAAATTTTGTATGATAGGTGGGTATTCCGTTTTTTAAAGTAAATATTTCCATTCCATAGCCCCAACTGCAATTACTTCCTTGTTTAAATGTTTTTGCTACATAATATGCAGTGTCTTTATACTTAAACTGCCAAACATTTTCATATAAATGTGAATAATCAAATCGTACTTTGTCCTGCCATTGTAAGAATACCATTTCTCCCGAATCATTTTTATACTGAATATAGGTTTTATAATGCCGCATTGTTCCATTATCACCATCATCAAAACTATAAAACTTGTATTTTTTATCGGGTGTTTCAATAATGTTAATACCTCTTCCTGCTTGTTTTGCTTCTTCTATTATTTTTGCCTCTCTTTTTTCGGATATTTTTCTTTTTTTCCCTTTTTCAATCTTATATTCGGAAAAGACTATATAATAACCATCTGTATTAATATCTTCAATTTTATAAAGGCTAAATTCATTATTTGTATCACGTTTATAAAAATAATCCTCCCAACAATATACTCCTCCCGAAAGGTGAATAATTATCTCTTTATTCTTGTAATCAAATCTTGTAAAATCATCAAAATCACAAAAAGGTTTTTCGATTAATGGTTCACAATTTAGACTATCTCCATAATTAAGATATACTTGATAGATGCTTCCATGTCGTTGTCCTAATGCCTTATAATTTAGAATTAAATCTTTATGATTATCAAAATTGACATCTGCAAAAAAGAAAGGCATATCCCATTTAAATGGGCTAAAATCATCTGTTGATGAGCCATTTTCATAGTTGTAGTCAATGACTAAATTATTCTTTTGAGGACTATTCAAAATAGAATCTGGTAGGAAAAATGCACCATGAACAATATTAAAAGTATCTTTACCTTTTTTCAGTTGCATTAAACCTGTTCCAACTAATAAATCATTAATTGAAGTAGGATTTTCGACTGTTACTTGTACATCATAGCCATTAATTGGTTGGTTATATATAATAAAAACACAAGGATTCTCGGAAAAGTTATTTATTGCTGTTTCTTTTCCTGTTTTTTGATTACAAGAAATTAAGATTATGCAAATAATTACGAAAAAACAGCATGACGCATTTTTAAAAATCTTCATTTTATATCCCCCCTAAAAAATTACGTCATTCAATTTTCACTAATTTTTCAACTGTCATATTCCCAGAAAAAGTATCATTCTCTATCCAATCCGTTGTTTGAATTAATAAATAACCTTTTTTCTTTGGATGGATTTTTACCAATTCAGTTTTGTCATTAATATCAGGAGCAAAAACAGTTTCGCTTACTATTATTTTCCACTTATTATTTCTTAATGAATATACATTATAGGTCTGCCAATTAGAAATACTTCCTATCAGAAATCCGATTTCATCTGTTCCGTCTCCGTTTAAATCGCCCTCATTGGTTAAGTGGCTAATCAAGTATTCTGTTTCTATGGGTGGAATACTTGAATTGCTAAACGTTATGTAATTATACTTTTCATCATCTATAATAACACCCTTATCCTCATTTACAATAACAATGCTATAAACATATTCTTTTTCCCTGTCTCCATTAAAATCTCCTTTAATTGTATCTATATATTGATAATCTTCTTTAATCGGAATTGCTTGCTCAACTTGTTTTGTTGTATCTTGTACAATTTCTTGTTCTTCTTGCACTGATTTTTCTTCCGTTGTGTCTTGTGAAGTTCTCGGAAAACAAGAAGTGAAAAGGAAAATAATTAGGACGTAGAATGATGTAGTTTTTGATTTTTTCATTTTATATTTAATTCTGCACTATTTTCTTCAAGTAAATCGTAAACTTCCACCCTAAAAGTAAATGGATTTTACGATAAGTTAAAATATTCTGTTTTGGGAAGAATAATGCCAGCGATCCCACAAGTAAGAAGGAAAATTTCCTTCTTTTTTACATCGACAGGCTCGTCTTTTTTTATCATTTCAGACATCATAAATGCAAAAGCATTTTTCTTGTCAGATGAAAGATTTTTAATTATTGAAACCCATTCTATCCAATCTTTCCCCATTTTCAGAGTGTCTGTCATATCCATTAAAGAGTCGAATCCGATAATGTCCAAATAATTACAATGATAAAGAAATAATTCTGTTGAACGCGGTTTGCCTGTATTAACAATTTTATAAGAAACCAAAGCAATAGCTTTCTTTTCTAAATCTGATAAATTGGAGAGAATGTTTTTACATGATTGTAGTGTTAAATCTGAAAAATCCATAATAATAAAGTTATATTTCGCCATCCAGTTCCCAAATAGCAGTTAATAATATAAGAAAGAATAAAGCATGGAACTATGACTTAAATATATCAACGCTCTATTTTGTTTTTATTGAATGACGTATTTGCTGAAATCTTCATTTTAGTACCTTTAAAAAATTTGCGTCATTGTAATAAATGACTGTAGAAATACCACTCTGAAAAATGAAATCTTTATAAGTATCATAAACTTTTTTACATAAAAATCAATATTAAAAATATCTTTGCTTCCATTTATAGCCACAGTAAGGACAAGAATATCTTCTTGCCCCCAACTCCATTTTTTTATGACATTTGGGACATATATCTAATCCCGATTTTTCTGCATTACTTTTTATTGCGGCTCTTGTTATAATCAAAAAGATTATTAGTACAATTCCTACTATTATATTCATGATTTTGTATTTTAATGTTATAAATGCGTTAATTGGGATTGGGCTATAATATTCCTGCAAATCATATCCACCGTTTCTTGTGAGGCAAAATTATAAACTCTGTTAATTTTCATATTCCAATCCCACAAAGCAATGATTGCGGCTAATGTGATTTTCTCCATACTCCCTAATAAAAACATATTGTGCCCAATTAATCTGAAATCGTGTGTTGTTGGAGTACGTTTCTGTGAAATAGACAAGCCGTTTAGTTTTGCCAAAGAATTTGAATTGATTACTTTACTATAAAGCTTATTGTAAGCATCTTTGCCATTTTTTTGTTCGTAGTAAAAGTGAAATTCGGTAAAAGTCATTTCAAAAGTGGTAATTCTAAATGGTAACATAAATCTAAGCTATAAATTATATTTATTGATTAATTGTTCGATAAACATTGCACAATGTGTTTGCCAAATATAGACAGGTAAGTATCTTCCATCCATCCAACATAAAGTGAGCTGACGGTATTCTCTATCCGAAATTCTACCAAATAATGATTGTAGTTTTTGATTATGAGAACGAAAGGCATACGTATAATTATTAAGCATTTCAGTATTATTGTAAGCAACACCTCCATAGCTAATCAAGATATTTTCTATTTTTCGCAGATTCTCAATAATAGAACCTGCTTCCCTATATATTTCATTTAGTGTTGTTGAATTTCCAAAAAGTGCCATAATTAATAAAGAGGAGATTCTTTAATGTTTAATTTTCTAAGAATGTTATGTACAATGTTTTTATCTGAATCATTGATATATGCACATGACAAAAATAATTTAGGGTCGCCAAAATGTATTATTGAGGCATCATCTAATATGCGAGATATAAATACCTGAATATTTTTTTTCTCTTGAATAGAAAGATTACTTAAATTTCTAAACGCATCTTCTTTTTTGAGATTTACAAATAATGAGAAAAATTTATTCCATTCCATTGTATCAGGAATATTTTCTTCTTTTTCCCCATAAACCATAAGTAAGTCTTGATAACATGACCAAAATGCCCTTGTCCTATACATAGAATTTCGGTAATCAATAAGTTGAGTGTTTTTGGATACATCTAAAAATGCCAAATCCGCTAAAATGCGTAAGGTAGATGTTATTGTATTCATCAATTGTTTTTCCATGTTTCTGATTATTATAAATAAAATCCATTTTCATTATGTCCACCATATTTGAACTTTAATTCATTCAATAGTAACTTTGTTATTGCTTGCATTGAAGCCATTCTTAAATTAACATTACCATTTGTAGTTTCATGAAACAAATTTAGATTATGAAAAATTATTTCTTGCTTATCTCTTCCCATATTATCCCATATACTTTTCGATATTGTCGCATTTCTACAAATATTATCTGGAACTTTCAAAGTGCCAATTGTTAAACTTATACATCTTTTGACTTTATCTAAATCTCCTTTTATTGCTACTTGAAAAAAATGGTCTTTTAAAATACTATTATCAAATAATCTTTTGTAATACTCTAAAAATACACCAATTGTCGTTGCTTTTTGTTCTAATGAAAAATTTTGCCACATAATGATTAAAATTGATTTTGCCATTCGTTCCCCAATGACAGTTAATAATATAAAAAGCGTTGGAACTGCAATACATTAATGTATTAACGCTTTAGGATTCAACAATAAATGCAAGAACCACTATAGCAATAATTGTTATTACTAAAGCAATCACTCCTATGCTTATTTCTTTATTAGAAGGTTCTGGAAAATTATATTTTGACATAATTATTATAATTTTTTCAAAATTATTTTTACTCCACTATCTATCTCACTCCCATGATTTTTACTTCCTGCTTGCCAGATAAGCCAAGCTAATTCTTGTATCATGTATTTGCAGTATGCAACTTGATTTGTTCTTAAACTTTCTGATAGTGCTATAGCAACACTTGGTAAAAATAAGGATTCATTTGTTTGGTTAATTTTATGCTCCAATCGTGTCATTGTATTTTGGAAAATAGAATATGTTATTCCTATTTGTCGAGGATAGTTATCTAAAATTGATTTTGCCTCGCTTGCATATGGTTCTAATGGAAATCCTATTTTTCGAGTATAAAAAATTCCAAAATTTGTTAATAGACAAATTAGCAAACATTTTGAATCTGTGCTCAAATCAGAAGGAATAGGAATTGATTCTGGTTTTTGAATAATATCCATAATAATAAATTTAATTTCGCCGTCCAGTCCCCAAACAGCAGTTAATAAATTAAAAGCATTGGAACTGCAATTATCGAATAGATAATTAATGCTTTTTCTCTTAAATTTAACATGACGTATTTCCGAGAATCTTCATTTTATATCCCCTGAAAAAATTACGCCATTTTATGTTGTTTTATACTTTCCTCAAAATTTGCTTTAAGTGTCTTCAATGCCTCTTTTGATGCTTTTAAAGTGAACTTTGTAGGAAAACTTATGTCCGATAAAGTTATTTGTTGCTTATTTATATGAATGTAATAGATATATTTACTATTTATAATTAACTGTTTCCCAAGTCTAATAAGTGGTTGTTCCTCACTTCCAAGTTGCTGTTCTACTATTTTTTCAAATGCTGACAGATTAAATGAAAAAACATGTTTCTCGTTATCTATAAGTACCATAGATGAATAGTTACCATCAGATATAATGTACGCAACTCTTTCTGGTGATACCCTTATGACTTCATTGCTATTAGTTAGTATTATATATGGCATATTACACTCATTGACTGCAAATTTAGATATTTTGTTGTTCATAGTTTTGCGATTTTTGGAGTATTGTGTGAAGTGGTAGATTTGCTGTATGAAATGCAGTCTTGAATGTATGAAATGAAAAAGAGCCACCTCGAAATGAGATGGCTCTTTGCTGAATGTATATTCCCTTTTTATGATACTATAGACTTTATTACTTCATCCAGATAAATAGCTTGTCCAGACGTTGTTCTTCCCCACCAATGGCAACCGAAATCTTCAATAACAACCTCATTTTCTTCCTTTAGCCATCTTGCTAAACTTGAAGTGACAAGCCACCATTCCAGAATTTCAGCTTCGTAAATAGAATCATCTTCAATTATATACTTTTCTATTAATTCAGATACAAGAGAACTCTGACAATGTAATACATGTGTTTCAACAAGTTGTTTTTCTGACATTGTGTAATATATTAATGGTTAAACAAAAAAAAGCCGTTCCCGAAATTGGAAACGACTTCTGAAATGGTTCTTTATTACTCGTAAATACTTTTATAAAGTCTTAGGTTTAAACCTAACATTCAAATAAAAGTCAAAACATTTCCCGAAAAATTATAATAGTCTTAATTATTTTTTAGTGGGATATTATATAAGATGGATTGATGGGGTATTGGGTTTTTATTTGGAAGTATAGAGGGGGCGGTTTGCTTATTGTAGTTAAGCATACGGACTATATACGTATTTTTTCAATGATGTAATTTTTTGAGGGGACATAAAATGACCCCACAATTTGTCATTAATAAAAAAACAATTGAAAATGAATATCTTCATTGTTTTTCTCCATTTATATAAGAAGTTTATTAGATTACGAGCGTTTTTATGGATTAAACTTCCAACCTCGTTCGTGTTTTATTCCATTTTTTTGTGGAAATGAAATGTCATCAAGTGAAACAACAATTTTTTCGTAGTTGTCCGTAATTGATTCAAGCGGAGAATATTCCCGCTCAATTGTTTTTTCGTCAATTAACAAATATGTTGTTTGTACATATAAAACTTTATCATCTTTTAATGCAACAAAATCCACTTCCTTATTGCGAAAAACACCTGTATAAACCTTGAAACCATTACGCTTTAAATTCAGATATACAAGATTTTCCAACTTATAACCAATACCATAGCCAAAACCTGTGTATAGATAATTCTTATATGCTAAATCATTAATATAATATTTGGAATTTCCAGAAATGGTGTCTTTCCCTCGAATATCATAACGTTCAGATTTATGTACTAAAAATGAATCTTCCAGATAGCTAATATAGGCAGAAACGGTATCATAAGTTGTTTTTTTACCCAAGCTTTTGAAATAATTTACAACATTTGTAATAGATATTAAATTAGCAGCATTATTTACCAAAAATACAAAAATATCCTCTAAAAATTTTGGTTCTTTTATATTGTAACGCTGAATAATATCCCGCAAAAAAACGGTATCTTTTATTGCCGAAACATAATTTCGTTTGATTTCATCGTTCTGCAAGTTGAAAAGTTCAGGCAAACCGCCACTTTCCATGTATTCAACAAAATTTTGTTTTGAATTTTCTTTGTTCAAAATACCTAAATATTCGGAAAAACTGAATGGAAAAATCTCAAATTCTACATAACGACCTGAAAGTAGTGTTGCCAATTCCCCCGAAAGCATATTTGAATTTGAACCTGAAATAAAAATTTCGTATTCATCAACAAAATCTTGCGAATAAGAATTTACGAAGTGTTCCCAACCTATGATGTTTTGTATTTCATCTATGAAAAGGAAAATCTTTCCTGAAACGGCAAGTTGTTTTTTGTAAAATTTTACAAAGTTATCAAGGTCAGTATAGTTTGTAATAAAATCAAAATCGGCATATTCCTTATTTATATACAAAATATTATTTCTATTAAATCCGCTATTTATCAATTTATTAGAGAGTTGTCGTAAAATATAACTTTTACCTGTACGTCTTTGCCCTATTAATACTTTTACAAGACGATTACCAGTATAAGTAAATATTTTATCAGTATAATCGACACGATAATAACCAAGTTCAGGCGTTTTCTCATCCCAGAAATTATATTTTCTGACTGTGTTGAAATTTTCTTCCATGCTCGAATATTTTACTGCAAAGATATAAAAATTCTTTCATGCTCGAAAATGTTTTATCAATTCCTGCTCTCCATTTATACCCAATCTTATTTCGTCCGCATATACTTATCTCCTACAATTAACAAACAAGCTGTATTCTTGCCATCAATAATTTTAGTAGTCGACTTTATCTCATATCAATAATTCAAATCTGTTGCTTTGGCTGTCCTTTTTACTCCCAACTCATTATAGATATTTTGGATTTTTTCCTTAATCTTTGTATTCGGAATTGCTGTATAAAATGGCAAACAAGAATTAATCATTTTCACAATCTTATACTCAGTAGGAATATCCAGTTTTTTTTGAATTTCCCTGCGAATATTAGTTTGATTATATTTCAATCTTTCTACTTCTTCCCGTCCTAATTTCTCATAGGCTTCCTTTACAAGTGAATTAGTAGATTCAATTACTTCTAATTTATAATGAGCATTCTCAAAACTGTAATCTGATAGCTTTTCTTTAATCTTGGCATATTCTTCAAACAATTCCTGAAATGAAACTTTTGCTTTCGGATTCATTTCTACTTTTTCAGCGGGAGATTCTACCTTTATATTTTTAATCGAAACGCCAAATCCATTTCGTCTCAATTCATCGGATAAAGTTATTGTTGATTTATAAATTTGCTTGGTTATTTTAAAATTCACAATATCTATATTGGCAAGGTTCTTATCTACCATTAATCTATTATCCTCAATCTTTACATATTGCTCATTTAAGTACGGTATTTTTGACAGCATCATTTTCCTGCTATCATCTGGAACTTGGTTTATATCATCAGCAAATTGAACTGCTTTATTCAATGTCTGTTTTGTTCTTCCTGCATATTCTTCCAAAGTCAAATCTTCACTGTATCTTGTAATTGAAAATATGTGCATTATATCCGAATTATATATTGAATTTCGGATTCTTCCACATATCTGAATAAATAAAGTTGAAATGTCCATAAGTGTATGTGCTTTTGTTGCATCGCTTACAATGTAAATTCGACCTTGTTCATCATAAATATCACATCCCTCAAAAGCAGTGGAAGTATAAAAATTTACTTTCTTAATCGGGTCGGATGCTTGTTTAATCAGGTAATCTGCTCCCAATTTTCGAGCATTTTCCAAATTATTCGCACAAACGATTTTTACCTGTTCGGGTTTAAGGTCTGCTTTTTTAATAGCTTTATTTATAAACTCAACACTATTTACAAAGAAATGCAAATTGCCGTTTCTGTTTTGCTCAATCACTTGCTTAGAAAGATGTACCACATAATCAATAGGCTTCTTCTGATAACGGGAATGTACAGTTACTTCTGTTATATTAGCCCATTTCATTATTACGGTTGGAAAGTGTTTTAATTCTTCCAAAATGAACTCCCGTTCAATTGGAGTTGCACTCATATATGTTACATGTTCAAAATTAGATGCTATTTCAAGTAGTCTTTTTATTGCCTTATTTCTAAATGAATATTGAGTAAAGAGTAAATGGTATTCATCCACCAGTAAAAAGAAATCTTTGTAAACATTATAACCTACTGTATATAATGTGTTTACAGCTTTCTCCAAAGAATCATAGGTAACAAGGATTTTCAAAGTATCATGCGTATTAGCATAATCAATTATTTCATCTCGTCTTACTTCTCCATGCACTCCTAAAACGTCATATTGTCTTCTCTCATTTGGCATCTCCTTATTTTTAACAAGATTTATAAAAGGCATTGCTATAATGGTATGCCCTTTCTGATTAATTGCCAGTTCTGTTCCACCGCAACCCGTTTTCCCCTTGTTAAATATGCAATTTACAGGTATTTCAAAATCTTTAATCTCGCTTAAATAGTTTGCTCCTTCGGGAGCGTTAATTGTTTTCAAATTTTTCATTTTGTTTATTTTTTATTTGTTTATCATATCTATTATTTTTAATCTTATAAATTAATCTATATAGAAATTCCCAGTTCCAAATCAAAAAACATGTTTCATTTTCAGATACATAATTTTTTATTTTGTAATTTCATATATTAGAAAATCTCAGTTCCCAATTTAAAAATCTGTTTGAGAATATTTTTTTATTATGTAAATAGTTATATATAGAAATTCTCAATTCCGAATCAAAAAATATGTTTGGGATTTTGGGAAAGTTTGAGAAATTAGACTTTTCGGAATAGAAAAATACTTGACTTTTCAGGATTAGAATTTATGTAGGTTAAGTGCATAAGAAAGGGAATAGATTTCTACTCCCTTTTTGTGTTAGTTTTTATATGAAAACAAATAAAAACTAACCAGATAAGCTGTTTTTGCTTTCTGGTTTATGAAAAATTTATGTTAACCTAAACCATTTATTTATACAAAGTTACTGCTTTTTCGGAAGATAAAAAAGTGTGAAAGGAAATTTTTTG